>Ga0079219_10000208_pt1 | contig 10440 bp, 8 predicted proteins | sample GAControl_FD_77074 | JGI IMG/M metagenome (GOLD analysis project Ga0079219, IMG submission 77074) | Agricultural soil microbial communities from Georgia to study Nitrogen management - GA Control | ecosystem: Environmental > Terrestrial > Soil > Agricultural land | place: USA: Georgia | collected...
AGCGGCCTGACCGTCTCCGAGATCGCCTACGGCAACTGGATCACCCACGGCAGCCAGGTCGAGGAGGACGCGGCGAAAGCCTCCGTCCAAGCCGCCCTGGACTCCGGCATCACCACCTTCGACACCGCGGACGTGTACGCCAGGACCAGGGCCGAGTCGGTCCTCGGCCGGGCGCTGTCCGGGGTGCGGCGGGAGAGCTACGAGCTGTTCACCAAGGCCTACTGGCCGACCGGGCCGGGGCAGAACGACCGCGGGCTCGGCCGCAAGCACCTGATCGAGAGCTGCCACGCCTCGCTGCGCCGGCTCGGCACCGACTACGTCGACCTCTACCAGGCCCACCGGTACGACCGGAACACGCCGCTGGAGGAGACGATGCTGGCGTACGCGGACCTGGTCCGGCAGGGCAAGGTCCTCTACGTCGGCGTCTCCGAGTGGCGGGCCGAGCAGATCGCGGCCGCCGCGGAGCTGGCCCGCGAGCTGCGGGTGCCGCTGATCTCCAACCAGCCGCAGTACTCGATGCTCTGGCGGGTCATCGAGACCGAGGTGGTGCCGACCTGCGAGCGGGAGGGCATGAGCCAGCTGGTGTTCTCGCCGATCGGGCAGGGCGTGCTGACCGGCAAGTACCAGCCGGGGGCGGCCCCGCCGGCAGGCTCCCGGGCGACCGACGAGAAGGGCGGCGCCAACTTCATCCGGCGGATGCTCACCGACGAGGTGCTCACCCGGGTGCAGGCGCTCAGGCCGATCGCCGACGAGTGCGGGCTGTCGATGGCACAGCTCGCGGTGGCCTGGGTGCTGCAGAACCCGAACGTCTCGGCCGCGATCATCGGTGCCAGCCGGCCGGACCAGGTGGTCGAGAACGCCAAGGCCTCCGGCGTCCGGCTGGAGCCGGCGGTCATGACCCGCATCGACGAGGCGCTCGGCGACATCGTCGAGCGGGATCCGGCCCGCACCGGGGACTAGGGCCTTCCTCGCGCCGGCCGGGGTCAGCCCTCGGCCGGGGTGAGGGGCATCGAGTATTCGACGCGGTCGCCCTCGACGAGCACGACCTGGGTGACACCGGCGTCGAGCAGGTCGCGCCAGGTCTCGCCCAGCCAGGACTCGGCGTCGCCCTTCGCGCTGAAGGTCTCGTCGCCGTCCGGCGGCGGCAGCGGCCGGCCGTCGGCGTCCTCGTAGCGCCACTTCCACGTCACGCCCGGCAGGCTACCTGCCGATCCTGGCCCACTCCCCGCCCGCCCTGGCCGGCGTCGGAGGATGGTCGGGTAGCGTCGCCGGCCGGCATCGACGGAGGGACCCCGTGACCGCAGAGCTCGACCTGGACGCGCTGGCCGGCCTCGTCCAGCCGCTCGACGCCGAGGCCTCGGCCGCGACCAGGCAGCGACTCGACTCGCTGGCCCGCTCGCCGGACGCGCTCGGCCGGCTCGACGAGCTGACCGTCTGGCTGGCCGGCGCGCAGGGCTCGGCACCGCCGCGGGACCCCGACCGCGCCCGGGTCGTGGTGTTCGCCGGCGAGCACGGCGTCGCCTACGCGGGCGTCTCGGCGTACCCGCCCGAGGCCACCGCGTGGATGTTCCAGCTCGCGAACGCCGGTGGTTCGGCGGTCAGCTCGCTGGCCCGCACGGTGGGCGCCAGCAGCCGGCTGCTCGACCTCTCGGTCGACGCGAGCACCCCGGAGGAGCTGCAGACCTACAAGGTCCGCCGCGGCAGCGGGCGGATCGACCAGGAGGACGCGCTCACCCTGGCCGAGGCGCAGACCGCCTTCCGCAACGGCATCGCGATCGCCGACGAGGAGGTCGACGGCGGCGCCGACCTGCTGATCCCGGGCGAGCTCGGGGTCGCCGGCAGCACGGTGGCCGCGGTGCTCGTCGCCGCGCTCACCGACTCCGAGCCGGTCAAGGTCATCGGCCGCGGCTCCGGCATCGACGACCGGGCCTGGATGCGCAAGGTGGTCGCGATCCGGGACGGCCGGCGCCGGGCGCGGCCGTTCGCGGCCGATCCGATGGCACTGCTCGCGGTCGGCGGCGGCGCCGACGTCGCCGCGATGACCGGCTTCCTCATCGAGGCCGCGGTACGGCGCACGCCGGTGCTGCTCGACGGCGTGCTGTCCGCCGCCGCGGCGCTCGTCGCGCACGCGATCGCGCCGGCCGCGGCCGCGTGGTGGCGGGCGGCGCACCGCACCGGCGAGCCCGCGCAGACGATCGCGCTGCGGTTCCTCGGCCTGGAGCCGGTGCTCGACCTCGGCATCCACGCCGGCGAGGGTGCCGGCGCGCTGGCCGTGCTGCCGCTGCTGCGGGCCGGCGTCCGTGCCTGCGCCGAGACCTCGACCGCCGAGGACGCCAACCTGCCGCGGATCCCCCCGTCCGGCTGACGGCCGCGGCACCCACCGTGCCCAGCCGCCTGCCGCGGGCCCGGGCCGGCCGCCGGGTCAGCGGACGTGCGGGGGCACGAAGGGCGGCTTGACCACCCGGACCGGCGCGGGACGGCCGCGCACGTCGACGACGACCTCGTCGCCCTCGCCGACCCCGGACGCGGTGGCGAGCAGCGCGAGGCCGATGCCCTTCTTCAGGGTCGGCGAGAACGTCCCGCTGGTGACCGCGCCGACCACGGTGTCGCCGGCGAGCACCGACTGGTGCGGACGCGGGATGCCCCGCTCGAGCGCCTCGATTCCCCACAGCAGCCGGGCCGCGCCGCGCTCCCGCTCGGCCAGCAACGCCTCCCGGCCCCAGAACGCCGGCTTCTTCCAACCGACCGCCCAGCCCGACCGCGCCTGCACCGGGGTGATCTCCAGGGACAGGTCCTGCCCGTGCAGCGGGTAGCCCATCTCGGTCCGGAGCGTGTCCCGGGCGCCGAGCCCGCACGGCTGCACGCCCAGGTCGGCTCCCGCCGCCAGCAGCGCGTCCCAGAGCGCACCGGCCTGCCCGGCCGGCGGCACCAGCTCGTACCCGTGCTCGCCGGTGTAGCCGGTCCGGCAGACCACGAGCTCGTCGCCGTTCCAGGCGGAGACCGTGTAGCTCATGTAGTCGTGCTCGTACGGGAGTCCGAGCCGGGCCAGCAGCTGGGCCGAGCGCGGTCCCTGCACGGCGAGCACGCCGTAGTCCCGATGCTCGTCGGTGACCGTGATCCCGGCGGGCGCCGCCGCCGACAGCCGGCGCACCACCTCGGTCGTGTTCGCCGCGTTCGGCACCAGGAACACGTGGTCGTCGGCGAACAGGTACGCGATGAGGTCGTCGACGACGCCGCCGGAGGCCTCGTCGCAGCACAGCGTGTACTGCGCCTGCCCCGGGCCGATCCGGCCGAGGTCGTTGGTCAGCGCCGAGTTGACGAACCCGGCCGCGCCGGCCCCGCGCACCCGTGCCTTGCCGAGGTGCGAGACGTCGAACACGCCCACCGCCGTGCGGACCGCGGTGTGCTCCCGGATCACGCCGCCACCGGAGGCGCCGTACTCGATCGGCATCTCCCAGCCGCCGAAGTCGGCCAGCTTCGCGCCGAGTGCGACGTGCCGGTCGTGCAGGGGCGAGCGCAGCAGGTCGGTCGTCATGGCGGCAGTGTCCCAGCGGCACACCCGGCCGCACTGGCGGGGCCGCCCCGGTCCGCTCCGATCGAGGACGCACGGCATAGCATCTGCGCAGGGTGCAGGCCCTGCCGCGGCTCGGCGGTGCCCGCCGCACCCCGACCTCTGACCGGACGGAGCACCGTGGCCGAACTGACCTTCGCCTTGCCGGAACTCGACGGCCTCGAGGCCGACGCGCTGATCGTCGGCACGTTCTCCACGCCGGACGGCGTGCGGCTCGCGGCCGGCGGGGACGCGGCCGACGCCGCGCTGGATGGGCGGCTGCTGGCGGCCCTCACCGCCGTCGGCGCGACCGGCAACGAGGACGACGTGGTCAAGCTTGCCGCCACCGGCTCGTCCCCGGTGCCGGTGGTGGTCGCGACCGGCCTCGGCCCGGCGCCGGACGACGGTCAGGCGCCCGCGCCGCAGGCGGTGGCCCGGGCGGCCGGCGCGGCGGTGCGCGCGCTCGGCGGCAAGGCTCGGGTCGCCTGCACGTTGGGTCTCGCCGGCGGCGACGGCGCGGTCGCCGAGCTCGCCGCCGCGGCGGGCGAGGGCGCGCTGCTCGGCGCGTACGCGTTCGGGGCGTACCGCAGCGGCGACGGCGCCAAGACCGCCCCGCCCGGACTGGTCACGGTGCTGGTGCCCGACCCCGAGGCCGAGGAGCTGGCCGCGGCCGGCCGCCGGGCCGGAGTGGTCGCCGCCGCCGCCGCGCTCGCCCGCGACCTGGTCAACACCCCGCCGAACGACCTGCCGCCGGCGGAGTTCGCCCCCCGCGCCGAGGAGGCCTGTCTGGCCGCCGGCCTCGAGGTCGAGGTGCTCGACGAGGACGCGCTGGCCGCGGCCGGCTTCGGCGGCGTGCTCGGCGTCGGCAGCGGCTCGCAGCGCCCGCCCCGGCTGGTCCGGATCAGGCACGCCGGCACCGGACCGCGGGTCGCCCTGGTCGGCAAGGGGATCACGTTCGACTCCGGCGGCATCTCAATCAAGCCGTCCGCCGGCATGGACCAGATGAAGGCCGACATGGCCGGCGCCGCCGCGATCGTCGCGGTGATGACCGCGGTCGCCGGCCTCGACCTCCCGATCGAGGTGACCGCCACCGTGCCGATGGCGGAGAACCTGCCCAGCGGCTCGGCGTACCGGCCGGCCGACGTGCTGACCATGTACGGCGGCAAGCGGGTCGAGGTGCTCAACACCGACGCCGAGGGCCGGCTGATCCTGGCCGACGCGATCGTGCGCGCCTGCGAGGACTCCCCCGGCTTCCTCATCGAGACCTCGACGCTCACCGGCGCCCAACGGGTCGCGCTCGGCGACCGCACGGCCGGAGTGATGGGCACCGAGGCGCTGCGGGCCAGGGTGGTCGCCGCCGGTGAGCAGGTCGGCGACGACATGTGGCCGATGCCGCTGCCCGGCTACCTGCGGCCCAACCTGGACTCCAAGGTGGCCGACATCGCCAACGTCGCCGGTGACCGCAGCGCCGGGATGCTGGTGGCCGGGGTGTTCCTGCGCGAGTTCGTTGCCGAGGGCGTCGAGTGGGTACACATCGACGTGGCCGGCCCGGCGTACAACAACGGCCGGCCGTGGGGATACACGCCCAAGGGTGCGACCGCAGTCCCGCTGCGCGCCATTCTTGCGACGCTGGAGGACATCGCCGGCGGCGGCTGACCGGTTCGCGGCGGGGATTGCGCGAGTGCCAAGATGGGTTCAAGCAGAGATCGGGAGGCGACCGCCTCCGGTCCGGCGAGAACAGCTAGGAGAACCCCGGTGGCTGAGACCGACGTCGACCTCGTCATCCTGGGCGGCGGCAGCGGTGGATACGCGTGCGCGCTGCGTGCGGCAGAGCTCGGCATGAGCGTCGTTCTGATCGACAAGGCGGAGCTGGGCGGCACATGCCTGCATCGCGGCTGCATCCCCACCAAGGCGCTGCTGCACGCCGGCGAGGTCGCCGACCTCGCTCGGGAGAGCGAGCAGTTCGGCGTGCAGGCCTCGCTGCACGGCGTCGACGCGGCCGGCGTCCGCAAATACCAGGAGGGCGTCGTCAGCCGGCTCTACAAGGGCCTGCAGGGGTTGGTGAAGGGCCGCGGCATCCAGTTCGTCACCGGCGAGGGGCGGCTCGTCTCCCCCACCGCCGTCCAGGTCGGCGACACGACCTACACGGGCAAGCACGTCGTGCTGGCGACCGGGTCGGCGGCCAGGACGCTGCCGGGCCTGGAGGTCGACGGCGACCGGGTGCTGTTCAGCGACCACGCGCTCAAGCTCGACCGCGTGCCCGCGTCGGTGATCGTCCTCGGCGGCGGCGTCATCGGGGTCGAGTTCGCCAGCATCTGGAAGTCCTTCGGCTCCGACGTGACGATCGTCGAGGCGCTGCCGCACCTGGTCCCGCTGGAGGACGAGTCCAGCTGCAAGCTGCTGGAGCGGGCGTTCCGGCGCCGCGGCATCACCTTCAAGCTCGGCGCGCGCTTCGCCGGCGTGGAGCACACCGACCAGGGCGTCCGGGTGTCGCTGGAAGACGGCGAGACGCTGGAGGCCGAGCTGCTGCTGGTGGCCGTCGGCCGCGGCCCCGTTTCGGCCGACCTCGGCTACGAGGAGGTCGGTGTCGCGGTCGACCGCGGCTTCGTCAAGGTCGACGCCTACTGCCAGACCAACGTCCCCACGATCTCGGCGGTCGGCGACCTGATCGCCACCCCGCAGCTCGCACACGTCGGCTTCGGCGAGGGCATCCTCGTCGCCGAGCGGCTCGCCGGCCTGCCGGTGGTGCCGATCGACTACGCCGGCGTCCCCCGGGTCACCTACTCCGAGCCCGAGGTCGCCTCGGTCGGGCTCACCGAGGCCCAGGCCGTCGAGAAGTACGGCGCGGAGCAGGTCAAGACGCTCACCCTCGACCTCGCCGCCAACGGCAAGAGCCAGATCCTGAAGACCGCGGGCGCGGTCAAGCTGGTCCAGGAGAAGGACGGCCCCGTGGTCGGCGTGCACATGGTCGGCAGCCGGGTCGGGGAGCTGCTGGCCGAGGCCCAGCTGATCTACAACTGGGAGGCGCTGCCCAGCGAGGTCGCGCAGCTCATCCATGCCCACCCGACGCAGTCCGAGGCAGTGGGCGAGGCCCACCTCGCGCTGGCCGGCAAGCCACTGCACACCCACAGCTGACCCGGTCCGCCGGCCCTGCCCCTGTCGACACCGAAGGAGTCGTTGACCAATGTCGGTCTCCGTCACGATGCCACGTCTCGGCGAGAGCGTCACCGAGGGCACCGTCACCCGCTGGCTCAAGAAGGAGGGCGAGCGGGTCGAGGCCGACGAGCCGCTGCTCGAGGTGTCCACCGACAAGGTCGACACCGAGATCCCGGCGCCCGCGTCCGGCACGCTGTCCTCGATCCGCGTCGGCGAGGACGAGACCGTCGAGGTCGGCGTCGAGCTGGCGGTGATCGACGAGGGCGGTTCCGGTGCCGCGCCGGCACCGGACGCGCCCGCCCAGGGTCAGCCGGCGCCGGAGCAGGCGCCCGACTCGGCCGCCCCGGAGGCGCCGCAGCAGGCCCAGCCGGAGCCGCAGCAGGCCCCGGAGCCGGAGCCGCAGCAGCAGCCCGAGCCGGAGCCCGAGCCGCAGCAGCCGGCCGCGCAGCAGGCCCCGCCCCAGCAGGCCCCGCCGCAGCCCGCCCCCGTCGCGCAGCAGGCCGCTCCGGTCGCGCAGCAGGCCGCGCCGCCGGCGCCGGCGCAGCAGGCCGCCCCGCCCTCTCCGCAGCAGCCGGCCGCGGCCCAGACGGCGCCCGCGCCGCAGCCGGCCGACCAGGGCCCGGACGGCGAGGCGACCGGCGGCGCGTACGTGACGCCGCTGGTACGCAAGCTCGCCGCCGAGCACGACGTCGACCTCGCCGGCATCCGGGGCACCGGGGTCGGCGGCCGGATCCGCAAGCAGGACGTGCTCGAGGCGGCCCGCTCGCGCCAGGCGACCCAGCCGCAGGCCGAGCCGGAGCCCGCCACCAGCAACGGCCGTGCCGCCGCGGCGGCCGCGCCGGCCGAGGCGCCGGCCCCGGCGCCGGCCGCGGCGCCATCCCGGGTCGAGCCGTCCCCGCTGCGCGGGCGTACGGAGAAGATGTCCCGGCTGCGCGGCGTCATCGCCAAGCGGATGACCGAGTCGCTGCAGACCAGCGCGCAGCTGACCACGGTCGTCGAGGCGGACGTCACCCGGATCGCCCGGCTGCGGCAGCAGGCCAAGGCCGACTTCGAGCGGCGGGAGGGCGTGAAGCTGTCGTTCCTGCCGTTCTTCGCGGTCGCCACGGTCGAGGCGCTCAAGCAGCACCCGAACGTCAACGCGTCCATCGACACCGAGGCGGGGACGATCACCTACCACGACGCCGAGCACCTCGGCATCGCGGTGGACACCGAGCGCGGGCTGCTGGTGCCGGTCATCCACGACGCCGGCGACCTCAACCTCGGCGGCATGGCCCGCAAGATCGCCGACCTCGCGGAGCGCACCCGGATCAACAAGGTCAGCCCGGACGAGCTCGGCGGCGGCACGTTCACGCTGACCAACACCGGCAGCCGCGGTGCCCTGTTCGACACGCCGATCATCAACCAGCCGCAGGTCGGCATCCTCGGCACCGGCGCGGTCGTGAAGCGGGCGGTCGTGGTCGACGACCCAGACCTCGGCGAGGTCATCGCGGTCCGGTCGGTGGTCTACCTGGCCCTGACCTACGACCACCGGCTGGTCGACGGTGCGGACGCGGCCCGCTTCCTGGTCACCGTGAAGGAGCGGCTGGAGGCCGGCGCGTTCGAGTCCGAGCTCGGGCTGGGCTGACAGCAGCGCATCCGGCGCCCGCGACCGTCTCCGGTCGCGGGCGCCGCCGCGTCCGGGCAGGATCGGGTCCGTGAAGATCGCGGTCACCGGGTCCTCCGGGCTGATCGGCTCAGCCCTGCTGCCGACGCTGCGCGACGACGGCCACACCGTGCTCCGGCTGGTCCGCCGACCCCCGGCCGGCCCGGACGAGCTGCGCTGGGACCCGGCCGCCGGCACGCTCGACCCGGCCGCGCTCGCCGGCGTCGACGCGGTGGTCAACCTCGCCGGAGTCGGCATCGGCGACCGGCGCTGGACCGCGGCGCGCAAGCGGGCCGTGCTGGCCAGCCGGGTCGACGCCACCGAGACGCTGAGCGCCGCCATGGCCGCCGTCGCCGCCCTGGACCCCCGACCGCGGGCGCTGCTGTCCGCGTCCGCGATCGGCTGGTACGGCGACACCGGCGACGCCCCGGTGGACGAGTCCGACCCGGCCGGGCACGACTTCCTCGCGCACGTCTGCCTCCGCTGGGAGGCGGCGACGCGGGCCGCCGAGGAGGCCGGGGTCCGGGTCGCCCACCTGCGCAGCGGACTCGTCTGCGGCAGCGGCGGGCTGCTCGGCCGGCTGCGGCCGCTGGCCCGGCTCGGGCTCGCCGCCCCGCTCGGTTCGGGCCGGCAGTGGTGGTCCTGGATCTCGCTCGCCGACGAGGTCGGCGCGATCCGGCACGTGCTCGGCACGGACGGGATCGCCGGCCCGGTCAACCTGACCGGTCCGGCGCCGGTGACCAACCGCGAGTTCACCAAGGCGCTCGGCCGGGTGCTGCACCGTCCGGTGGTGCTCCCGCCGGTGCCGCGGGTGGCGCTGCGACTGGCCATCGGCGAGTTCGCCGACGTCGGCATCGTCGCCGGCCAGCGGGTGCTGCCGCGGGTGCTGCAGCAGACCGGCTACCGGTTCCGGCACGAGACCGTGGAGCAGGCGCTGCGCTGGGCCACCGGCGCTGGGGCCGTAGCCGATCGGTAGCGTGCAGGCGGAACCGGAGCGCCGGACCGTACGGAGGCGGAATGAACATCCTGGCGACCTCGGGCGGCTTCCGGCCGGACCGGCGGACCTGGCTCGCGGTCGGGCCGATCATCGAGTTCGCCTTCGAGCTGGCCGGCACGCCGGAGCGGCCGAAGTTCTGCTACGTCGGCACCGCGCTCGGCGACAACCCGCTGTTCGCCAACGCGACGCAGGACGCGTTCATCGGCCGCGACGTCGTGGTCTCGAACCTGGCCGCGTTCCCGATGCCGTCCGTCGCCGACGTGCGCGCGCACCTGCTCGGCCAGGACGTCGTCTGGGTCGGCGGCGGCAGCGTGGCCGGCCTGCTGGCGATCTGGCGGCTGCACGGCTGGGACGAGATCTTCCGCGAGGTGTGGGAGGCCGGCGTCGTGCTCGGCGGGGTGTCAGCCGGCTCGCTGTGCTGGCACGCCGGCGGCACGACCGACTCGTTCGGTCCCGAGCTGCGCCCGGTCACCAACGGCCTCGCGCTGCTGCCGTACTCCAACGGCGTGCACTACGACTCCGAGGAGCAGCGCCGACCGCTCTACCAGCAGCTGATCGCCGACGAGGTGCTGCCGGCCGGGTTCGCCACCGACGACGGCGTCGGGCTCCACTACCGCGGCACCGAGCTGGTCGAGGCGGTCGCCGACCGGCCCGGCGCCAAGGCCTATCGGGTCGAGCGCGGCCACACCGGCAAGGCGATCGAGCAGGTCATCGAGCCCCGACTGCTCACCGGCGGCGACGGGGGCTAGACCCGGACCTCGGCCGGGATCTCCTCGGGGTCGGGCTCGTCCCGGCGGGCCAGCCGGCTCGGCCACCACACCGGCCGGCCCACCTCGTACACCAGCGCCGGGACCAGCAGCGAGCGCACCACGATCGTGTCGAGCAGCACGCCGAACGCGACCGCGAAGCCGATCTCGGCCAGGAACACCAGCGGCAGCACGCCGAGCACGGAGAACGTCGCGGCCAGCACCACGCCGGCCGAGGTGATCACGCCGCCGGTCACGGCCAGCCCGCGCAGCACGCCGGGCCGGGTGCCGATGTGCAGGGTCTCCTCCCGCACCCGGGTCATCAGGAAGATGTTGTAGTCGATCCCGA
>Ga0079219_10000212_pt1 | contig 10358 bp, 14 predicted proteins | sample GAControl_FD_77074 | JGI IMG/M metagenome (GOLD analysis project Ga0079219, IMG submission 77074) | Agricultural soil microbial communities from Georgia to study Nitrogen management - GA Control | ecosystem: Environmental > Terrestrial > Soil > Agricultural land | place: USA: Georgia...
GTGATTGGTCTAAAAAATAGAGTCTCGGACGAGACTGGCACAGCGTCCGTTGCCATCTGCCGGTGTCTCTCCTCCGACTGCCCGGTAGCTATTTTTGAGTTGGGATCGATTCGATCTCTCAAAAGGATATCGAGCTTGCTTGAGCCTTCACCAGAAGCACTTCGAGAAGCTTATTGTCAAAGTGATGTACAAAACCCGCAATCCTCTCGCGCAGTGGAATGACCGTCGTGAATTCCGGCGGAAAGGCGCCGATGCTGGAAGAGATCTTTCTCACATTTTCATCGGTGCACTTGCCCTTGACGATCAATTCTTCATCGCCCAGCGTGAGATCGTAATCATAGTCGGGCATCGAGTCGGGCAGCCGCTCGCGGTTGGCAATTCCGATATCAGGAATATAGCGCGGAAATTCCATGCGCACGAGAAACGACTTACCGCGATCTTCAACGGTGTACGCATTGCCGTAGCGTCTTTCGCGTTCAACCTTATCGACGAAGCCTTCGGAGTAGAATCCTTGGACCGGAACGGGAATGTCGCGGACAAGACCCGTGTAGCGTTGCAAGAGTGGTGCGATGACAATGCCTAGCGGCGCACCGTAAAAAGATGCGAGGAACTTCATTTCATTCGCTGGTTTAGCGCTAAAAATCCCATCTTTGAGTCGAACTAATCCTTCGAGCCCCGCAAGGAGCAACCCGATTAGGATGTACCTGTTGACATCCTGACTGAAAATAATTTGCGGCCCGTTCATGAATGCCGCAACCGCGATAAAAACGATTGGATAGAGCACCGCGTTATGAACGATGTTGACCGCGGTGCTTCCGGCCGCAGTGAACAAGGGCGTCTGCATTGCGATCTCGAGCCGTTTTTTGATCCCATGGGGTAGCGCGCCGATTACCGGCTGTAATAAGACAACCGCTAATCTAACACCGCCTGTGAGAGGGCTGCGCTCCCCCGCATATTGTTTTGATGCTTCTTCGAAGCTGATTGGCAGTTCCTTGGGAAATGTTTTCTTGAGTCTGGGTTGGCTTTTTGTCGGGGCGGCTTTGGGAACCACCGCTGCCGCAGCCGCTTTGGCGACGGGTGCTACGCTAGCGACCGTGGGCGGCGGCGCAGCACCAGATGGCGCAGCAGTCACTGGCTTACTTGCCGGCTTCGCTTCAGGAGCCTGAACAGGAGCCGGTTTCGGCTCACCCTCGGCAGCTTTCTCGGTTGCCGCTGCGGCGCCGTCGCTTTGAGCTTTTCTGAACCGCGATTGAAACCCGTTGCCGAAATCCGTTTCGGGGTGCAAAGCGCGCGCCCGGGCGATCAACACTTCTTCGGACTCGATATTGTTCGGATCGGTCACGCACACATCCACCGGGCAAACCGCAGCGCACGCTTCGTAGTCATGAAATCCGACACATTCGGTGCACAGCTTTGGATCAATTATGTAAACAGGATCACCCTGGCTAATTGCGTTATTTGGGCATTCCGGCTCACACGCGCCGCAATTAATGCAATCGCTGGTAATCATCGTTGCCATGGGGAAGCTCCTCGTAAACTGCTTTTTTAATTACGTGTTTCACTCTGTCTTGTCAATAATTTAGGACGTTGTTGCAACTCGCAAAAACTTCATGTTAGCTAACGGACCAAGGCGGCGTACCCAAGTGGTTAAGGGAGAGGTCTGCAAAACCTCGATGCAGCGGTTCGAATCCGCTCGCCGCCTCCAGATAACTCCCGAATTCGCTCAGGCGCCACTTCATCGCGGATATCAGCGTCCTAGAAGCCGATCCAACTCGCCCGTGGCGTCCAATTCCTGCGCATCGTCATAGCCGCCAATCGGCGCGCCATCGATAAAGATCTGCGGCACGGTCATACGGCGCGATAGTTTCTCCATTTCCGCCCGGAGCTGTGGGTCATCGGTGACGTCGATCTCCTCGAACTGCACCGCCTTTTTTCGCAGCAGAGTTTTGGCCGCGTGGCAATAAGGACAATAGCTTGTCGTGTAGACCCGTACGTGAGCCATTGCAAATAGCTCCCCTTTCATCTCTTAATCAAAGCATTGCTTGAAACCCGTCATTGATTTTGCGAAGAGTGTTGCGTGAAATTAGTCGGCCTAACCGGCGGCATCGCATCAGGCAAAAGCACCGTGGCGAAAATCCTTCAAAGTTTAGGCGCCGCCATTGTCAATGCGGACGATTTGGCCCGCGAAGTGGTCGAACCCGGACGCGAGGCATGGCAAGAAATCGTCGCATCCTTCGGGGCCGGTGTCTTGCAAAGCGATCAAAACCTCGATCGTCAAAAACTGCGCACGTTGATCTTTAATCAGCCTGAGGCCCGAAAACGACTGGAATCGATCATTCATCCACGCGTGCGCGCCCTCGCTGAAGAAAGAATACGACAGTATGCTGCGGCGGGCTACCCCGTAGTCATTTATGAAGTGCCGCTGCTCTTCGAAGGGAATCTGCAGGAGTGGCTGCGTCCGGTGATCTTGGTTGCCTGCGATGTCGAAACCCAAACCGTTCGTTTACAGAAACGCGATCACCTCACGGCCGCTGACGCCGAGAAGCATATTGCAGCGCAGATGAGCTTGAACGACAAGCGGCGGCTCGCCGATTACGTCATTGAAAACAACGGTAGTTTGGAAGATCTCGAACGGCAAACGCGGCAAATCCTGGAACAACTCAAAGCTACTTGACGCGTTCGAGATACGAGCCATCGGTCGGATCGACGCGCACTTTATCGCCGACTTGGACAAACGGCGGCACTTGCACTGTCACTCCGGTTTCCAGCTTGGCCGGTTTGTAGGACGCGCTCGCGGTTGCGCCTTTCATCGAAGGCTCCGTGTCGACAACTTCCAGATCGACCGTGGAAGGCGGATTGATTCCTACCGGCCTACCCTCATGAAACTCGATACCGACGATGGAATTCGGCAACAGAAATGAGAGCAAATCGCCGATGTCTTCTTTTGTCAACGCAACCTGCTCGTAATTCTCCAGGTCCATGAAAGTGTGCAAGTCCCCTTCTGCATAGAGGTATTGCATCTGGCGATTGTCAAGGATCGCCTGATCGACGCGATCTTCCGAGCGAAACTTGTACTCCGTCCCGATCCCCGTTCGGAGATTTTTCATCTTGGTCTGCATGAAGCCGCGTTTATTTCCAGGGGTCAGATGATGCACAGCGGTGACGCGAAACAAGTCGCCGCTGTGGATGATAATCATTCCGGGCCGAAGTTGGGTCGCTTGAACCATTGACTACCGTCTCTCTTTCAATTGAATTGCCATTTGGTTAGCAGTTTCCCGGCGCCGCTTCAACGAGGCGCAATCTCACGCATACAGCCCGCGCCAAAGCATTGCGCGAGTTACCCGATCAATGCCGATCATCAGCGCGGCAAGCCGCATGTCGACATCCTGTTTTTCGCTCATGCGGAGCACCTCGTGAAATGATTTGACTAGAATTTCGCGCAGCTTGCTGTTGACCTCAACTTCGTTCCAGAAGAAATTTTGCAGGTCTTGCACCCATTCAAAATACGAGACCACCACTCCACCCGCGTTCGCCAGGATGTCGGGAATCAGGAAGATCCCGTTCTCACGTAAAATCGTATCGGCGTCGGGCGTCGTTGGCCCGTTCGCACCTTCCGCGAGTATACGGCAGTGAATCTTCGCCGCATTGGCTTTTGTGATCTGCATTTCGAGGGCCGCCGGCACCAGCACGTCGCACTTGAGTTCCAGCAATTGTTCGTTGCTGATCTTGTCCCCATACGGGCAGCCTTCCAAACTGTGGTTTTTGTCGGCAAGCTCCAACAGTTTTTCCACCGGCAATCCTTTCTCATCGACAAAACCGCCGGTACGGTCGGAAACGCCAATCACTTTTACGCCGATATTGGCAAGCTCTTTGACTGCCACGGACCCCACATTGCCGAAACCCTGCACCACCGCCGTGCACCGGCTCAGTTCGATATTCAGATGCTTGGCGGCTTCGAGAATCATGTATACAACCCCGCGACCGGTCGCCTCGCGCCGTCCGAGCGTACCGCCGATGGCCACCGGCTTCCCCGTGACGATCTCAGGTACCGCATGTCCTTTGTGCTGCGAATAGGTGTCCATGATCCATGCCATCACCTGCTCGTTGGTACCCATATCCGGCGCCGGAACGTCGACTTCCGGCCCGATCACGTTGATAATCTCGGCAGTGAAGCGGCGGGTCATCGATTGCAGCTCGTGGCGTGACAGCGCCGCCGGATCGCAGGTGATTCCGCCCTTCGCTCCACCCAAGGGCAGACCGACCAGTGAACATTTCCATGTCATCCACATCGCGAGCGCGGCGACTTCACCGAGATTGACCGCCGGGTGATACCGGATGCCGCCTTTGAAGGGGCCCAAGACATCATTGTGCTGTACCCGATAGCCGGTAAAAACTTTGACTCCGCCGTTATCCATGCGCGTCGGCACGCTGACAATCAGCGCCCGATCGGGACGGCGCAAGCGGCGCGCAACGTTAGGATCCACGCCCAACTTCCGTGCCGCGATATCGAACTGCTGTATCGCCATTGCGCTGGTCGCACTATGCCATTCGTCAGCCGCCATGCTGCCCCTCCGTATCAGATATCGAAAATACTCGTCCGGATTAGCCGGGCGGCCAACTCATCTGGCGCCCGCCGATCAGATGATAATGCAGATGAAAAACGCTTTGTCCTGCATCAGGCCCGGAGTTGACCACCACGCGAAACCCGCTTTCGCCGATGCCGTGTTCACGAGCGAGCCGAGCGGCAACCTGAAAAACCTCACCGATAAGCTCGGAATCCTGCGGTTCGATGTCGAGCACACCGCCGATGTGCTTGCGAGGAATGATCAGAAAGTGAACCGGCGCTCGTGGTCGTATGTCTTTGAACGCGACCACGCGTTCGTCTTGGTAAACAATGTTCGCTTTGGCTTTGCCGCCGACAATCGCGCAGAACAGACAGTCGCCCATTGCAATCTCTCCCCGCGAGGCTCCTCGCATAATTCGAGATTCAGTCGGTGGCCCCCGGCAAACGCGCGTAAATCCGTCCCGCTTTAATCTCGATAGGAATGCTCTGTAGTGACAATCCGAAACAGGGGCCCCAGATGCATTCTCCGCTGGGCGGCTCGAAGACAGCGCCGTGCGTGGCGCACATCAGGTAGCGAGTGTCGGAACTGAAGAACTGATTGTTTACCCAGTCGAGGGTAATTCCGGTGTGAGGACACCGATTGACGTAAGCGAAGTGATCGCCTTCGAAGTTCACGAGCAACGCCTCGAGATCCCGCTGGCCTCGGCGCAAAATGAATTTTTTGCTTTTACCGTGTTCGATCTCGCCCACGAGCGCAATAAATTTTCGCGTTGAGCTTTCTGCTCCCATTCCCTCACTCCTCAATCCGCCAGCTGGCGTAAATCGCCATCCGGACAACCGACCAGAACTTCGCCGCCGTCGATCCGTACCGGCAAGCGATACAGCGACTCGCCTTTGCATGGGCCATCGATGCAAAGCCCGGTAGCAAATTCGTAAAGCGCTCCGTGGGTATAGCAGCGCAAAAACTGTCCGTCCTCGCTGACAAACTGATCGCGAACGAAATCGAGCGGCGTCGGCATGTGGCGGCAGCGATTGACGTAGGCGTGAAAACTACCTCGGTCGTTAATCAAAAATCCATCGAGTCGATATTTTTGGCAAATGAGCCAAAATTTTTTTACCGATCCGGGTGAGATATCGTCCACCCGAGCGATGACTCGCCCGCCCTGGCGGGTTTCGGCAGCCATCCTGGCCCGATCGCGACGAAACCAGCAGCGCTGAAGCGCCAAACCGATCAGGTAAAGTGTCAAAAAAATCAGCGACAGGTAAACGGTGGCAGCCATCTCGTGGAAAAACCTATTCGGATTCCTTCGCAAGGGTGTCGCGAATGCGTTTGACTTCGTCCGCGCTTTGCCGCCCGGAAATGCCCATGACTTTCATCAGCTCGCTAGTCATTTCAGCCGTCACCTGATCCCGAACACTGCCCTTCCCGTCCGGATCGGCGGCGAGAAACCGCAAAATTTTGTCGCGCGGCACGCCGGTCTGTTCCAGGCCATCGAGAAATTGCCCGAAGCCTACCTTGCCGCGCAATTCTTGAACCCGCGCCAAGAGTTTCTTGCAATCCGCGCACACCCGCCCGATGAATCCAGAGGAGGCGCCACAATAAACACACTTACGCATCGTAGATTCCGGATTTACGAATCGGCTCTGCTCTGCTTCTTGTCAGCCATAGCCTCGTTCCACAGCCCCTGCAACCCGCCCGTCAAGAAAGGATTCGCGGCGATCACGCCGCGATGGGTCGGCAGTTCTCGGTTAAATATCATTGTGTGACCCTCCCCATCCACCGCAGTGCCACCGGCTTCTTCGACCATGAGCACACCGGCGCAGATGTCCCATTCATGAATATTGCGGAAGGTAATCGTGGCATCGCCGTCACCCGCGGCGACTTTGGCGAGGCGGTTGGCGATACTGCCCACCCGTTTGATACCGCAATGATCGACAAAAACTTGAAACCTTTTCTGCGGCTCCGAGCGGCTGACCAGCAACAAGGCGCCGTCGACCTGCGCGCGTGGACCTATCCGGATCGGCTCATCGTTCATATAAGCGCCCGCGCCGGAGGCAGCTTTGTAAAACCGCTGTTCGGCCGGATTATGGACGATCGCGATCTGCGGACGACCTTCAACCACAAATGCGATCGAAATGGCAAATTCCGACACCCCTTCAATAAATTCCTTCGTGCCGTCAATGGGATCGACAATCCAGATCCGCGATCGCGCCAAGCGATCGCGATTATCTTGATCTTCCTCCGAGAGCCAACCGTCGCCGGGAAAAGCCGTTTGAATTTTCTCCCGAATGATCCGGTTCGCTTCGAGATCTGCGGTGGTTACCGGGTTGTTTTTACTCTTTTCATGAATATCGAATTTCCCTTTGAAAAGGTCCATCACCACGGACCCCGCCTCCCGAGCCGCCTTTTCCGCGACCGCCAGTTCTTCTTTGTACTGAGTCACCGTCACACCCTACCCTCAAGCATTCATTTTATCAGAGAACAGCATCAAAGTGGAGACAACGAGCCTCGCGCGCAAGCGCGGAACAGGCGGGATTTTTAAGCGCGCAAATCGATGGTATCGGCTTCACGGACGACGATCGCACCGGCAGCGCTCATCTCGTTTATGGCCTGCTCCGAATCGTCCGGCTTCAAATTAACTCCGCGCACCCCGTCACCGATCAGCACGACCTGAAATCCTTGCTGGATGCCGTCGAGCACGGTGTGCTTGACGCAATAATCGGTGGCCAATCCACCGACAAAGAGTCGATCGACACCGCGATCGCGCAACAAGACCGCCAACAAAGTTCCCGCGCTGTCCCGGCCGAGAAATCCGGAGTAGCCGTCTTCATCGGGTGCCATGCCCGCTGAGACTATGGTGATCTCTGGTGCGAGCCTTAAATCAGGATGAAACTCAGCGCCGTGAGTTCCCTGCACGCAATGCACCGGCCAGAGACCGCCGTAAGCTTTGAAATGGCTGGTTTTAACCGGATGCCAGTCGCGCGTGGCAAAGATCGGCAGGCCGACATCCAGAAACCTCGCGATGTATCGGTTCAGCACCGGCACAACTTCATCACCGTTCTGAACGGCGAGTGCGCCGCCCGGGCAGAAATCGTTCTGCACATCGACAAGAATGAGGGCATCTCTCCGCGACATCGATTTCGATTATAGACCATGGTAGCTTTCTTGCAATTGCCGCTCGTTTGAGTTAGTCAAAACCCTTCTGCAAACGGAACGAATCTTTCTTAGCTCCGAGTCCATTTCTCAGCTCGGAGTGAAATCATGGCGATCAAAGCCGTTTTCTTCGATGCCGCCGGAACACTGATGCGCACACGGGCGAGGGTTGGAGAAACTTATGCGCGCATCGCCGCAAACCATGGTAAGACGGTTTCGCCTGTGGAGCTCGCACAGCGGTTCCGCGTCTGCTTTGCCGCCGCGCCAAGATTGGCGTTTCCCGGCGCCGCTGAAGAAAGTATTGGCGCGCTCGAGCGCGACTGGTGGAAAGATCTGGTCAGTGAAATCTTTCAACCGTGGACACCGTTTGAAAATTTCGAAGATTATTTCATCGAGCTCTTCGAGCATTTTGCTTCTTATGAAGCCTGGGTTCTCTATCCCGAAACGTTGGACACACTACTTGAATTAAAACGGCGTGGTTTGATCCTCGATGTCATCTCGAATTTCGATTCACGCCTAATCGGTATCCTCGCTGGATTGGGCGTCGGTCCGTTCTTCGAGCATGTTTTTTTATCGAGTCGCGTCGGCTATGCTAAACCGGATGCGCAGATCTTTCGCGCCGCTTTGCGTCAGCATCACTTGAAACCGGCGGACGCGCTTCACGTCGGCGATAACGAACTCTGTGATTTGCAAGGTGCCGATCAGGCCGGGTTGCGGGCCGTTCTCATCGATCGTGACAGTGAAGCCAAAGATTTTGGTCCGAAACGAATCGACAGTTTGAGATCGATTCTTCGCCTGGTTGACGAGCGATGACGGATCGTTTGACTTGATTAAGCGCCTGCGTTAAACGCACCAAGTCGACGCGGTTAGCGATGCTATCGAACTGGCAGGAAACAGAGTCGGACGAAAGCGCGATGGGCTTATGTATCAGTATGCCCGATGGCGCGGCTCCGTTTCCCGCGCTCATTGTTATGCAGCACCAGGGCGGCGTCGATGAATTCATCCAGGAAATGACCCGACGGCTCGCCAGCTCAGGTTACCTGGCGATCGCACCGGATCTCTACCACCGCGACGGCCCCGACTGCAAAGACGATCTCATCACGCGGCGCTCGCGGCTTAGCGACCGACGAATCGTGAACGATCTGAACGCGACCGTGCGCCATTTGCAGAGTGACAGCGCCGCTGATATGAAGCGCATCGGCATCATTGGTTTTTGCATGGGCGGCAGAATCGTTTATTTAGCAGCGGCGGCCATCCCGGTGTTCAAAGCCGCCGTCGCTTATTATCCCGGTAATACGTTTCGTGCCTGGGGGCGAGATCTCCCTTCACCCTTCGAACGCACCGCCGAAATTCATTGCCCGTTGCAAGGTCATTTCGGCGCGGACGATGCAAACCCATCCCCGCAGGATGTCGTCAAGCTCGATGCCGAGCTCGCCAAATTCAATAAGCCCCATGAGTTTTACTCGTACGCCAATGCCGGCCACGCTTTCATGGACAGCACCAAAGAGAGCTACCGGCGCGATGCGGAAGCGGCTTCCTGGCCAAGAACTCTCGAGTTTTTAGGCCGCCACCTTGGCGCATGATTGATATCGGTCATCAAATGATTTGACTTGCTCGCGTGAATTTCGACGATTCTCACGGTGATGGATCAGTGGAAAAGCCTCCCGCTAAACTAGACGCCGAGATCCCTGAAGTTGTCAAGCAAGAACGGCTACGAATCTCCAGGGAGCTTCACGATCGCGTCCTGCAATCCCTCGCGACCGTGAAGATGCGCGCCGAAACCTGTCGACAGCAGCTTCTTGGTAATCGCAAGGCTGTCGAAGTCGAGTTACAAAATATCGAAGACAACGTCGACAAAGCCATTACCGAAATCCGCAATTTGCTGACCGAGAATCAAAGTACCGAAGATCTCCAGGCCGGTTCGCTTGAACGCCGCCTCAAACAGGAACTGGAGATCTTTTGTGCCCGCACCGGTTTCAAGCTCGATTTTTGCTGTTCGATCGGTGCCGACAAGCTGCCCCGCGACGTCGAGAAAGAGCTTTACTTCACGCTGCGCGAAGGCATTCTCAACGCGGTGCGCCATTCACGGGCCACAGAGCTGCATCTTTCGCTGAGAAAAACTCCCGAGGGCTGCGCGGCGGCCCTGCGCGATAACGGCGTGGGTTACGACCCGACCCGGACCGAGGGAAGCAGCCATTATGGATTGAAGGGAATGCGTGAGCGGGTGAGCAAGGTTGGCGGCGATATTTCGGTCACGACAGCGCCGAATCAAGGCACCGAAATCAACATTACAGTTCCGTTTGAAGCCGAATAGAGCTATTAATGCCGACCCGATTCTGCGAAGGTATGGGAAATTAGCTGGCCGCGAGCTCGGTCAAATTATTTCCCGTTAATCGGAACACTGTCCATTCCCGCATCGCAACGGCGCCGAGTTTTTCATAAAACTGGATCGCCGGCTCATTCCAGTCGAGCACCGACCACTCTAATCGGCCGCAGTGCCGCTCCACCGCTATACGGGCAACATAGCGAAATAACGCGCTACCGAAGCCACGGCGACGAAATGGCTCATCCACATAAAGATCTTCGATGTAAATCCCTGGCCGCCCGAGAAACGTCGAGTAATTATGAAAAAAAAGCACA
>Ga0079219_10000215_pt1 | contig 10333 bp, 6 predicted proteins | sample GAControl_FD_77074 | JGI IMG/M metagenome (GOLD analysis project Ga0079219, IMG submission 77074) | Agricultural soil microbial communities from Georgia to study Nitrogen management - GA Control | ecosystem: Environmental > Terrestrial > Soil > Agricultural land | place: USA: Georgia | collected...
GCCGGGCAACATCCGCCAGCTGGAAAACCTGATCAAGCGCTATGTGATTCTGGGCACGGAGGCCTGCATCAGTGCTGATCTGGCCGAGCCCGCGCCAAACACCTTTGACTTTGAAGTTCCTCAGGAAGGCCCGGTTCCTCTCAAGAAGATCACCAATCAGGCTGTGCGCCGCCTGGAGCGGGAAATCATTCTCAAGGTCCTGCAGAGCCACCACTGGAACCGTCGTCGCGCGGCGGAATCGCTCAAGATCAGCTACCGCGCACTCCTTTACAAGATCCGCGATGCCGGCTTGTCGCCCAATCGCGCCAACATAACCAGCATGCCGGCTGAACCCACCAGTCCGGCCAAACATGAAGAGCGGGACCCTGAAGAAAACTCTGGTCCTGTCGAGCTCATGCCTATTGCAAAGGTAAGCAATGCTTAAAATCGGCGGACAAAGAGTTCCAACCAAGACGCTGGTGTTGCTGGCGAGCGAGAGCCTGCTCATTGTTCTTGGCCTGGCATTGGCCACGGCGGTGCGCTTTGCTTCGTCCCGCTGGGAATATGCCGGCGGGCATACTGTTCTCCGCTTCCTGGTTGTCGCTCTTATGTGCGCTTTCGCCCTTTATTACAACGACCTTTATGACGTTGAAATCATGAAGTCGCGTGGGCGTCTGTTGATCGGTCTTTTGCAGGCCCTGGGTGTCGCGTGCATTGGTCTGGCTCTGGTCTATTACATTGCGCCCGGCGTAAGTCTCGGTCGCGGTATCGCGGCGCTGGCCGTGCCCACCATCATGACGTTTATCTTTGCGTGGCGCGTGCTGCTGGATTCCAAGGGCTTCTTCTTTCTTCGCAGTCCTGAACGGGTCCTGATTGTAGGCACGGGGCCGACCGGCATTACTCTTACCCGCGAAATCTGTTCGCGGCCTGACCTGAACCTCAAAGTCCTTGGCTTCCTCGATGAAAAAGGCGAGAACATTGGCATGTCTCTGGTCAATCCAGGGATCATCGGCGGCCTGAGCGAGCTGGAATTGATGGTGCGCGAGAAGAACATCGATCGCGTGGTGCTTTCGTTGAAAGAGCAGCGCGGGCGCATGCCGTATCGCGAGCTTCTCCGCCTCAAGTTTGCCGGGGTCAAGGTAGAAGATGCGCACACCGTGTTTGAGAGAATCAGCGGCCGCATCGCTCTGGAAAAACTTTCGCCCAGCTGGCTGATTTTCAATGACGGCTTCCGCAAGAGCCAGTTTCTGCTGGCTGCCAAGCGCACCATGGACATTGCCGCCGCTGTTTTTGCCATTACGCTAACGGCGCCGGTCATGGCGCTGGTTGCCGCTGCCATCCTGATGGAGAGCGGCCGCCCTGTTCTCTTCCGCCAGAAGCGTGTTGGCCTGCATGGCGATCATTTTGAAATCTTCAAGTTCCGTTCCATGCGCCAGGATGCGGAAAAAGGCGGCCCGAGCTGGGCCAAGGACGGTGATAACCGCATCACGCGGGTCGGCGCGTTCATCCGCAAATATCGCCTGGATGAACTTCCGCAATTTTTCAATATTTTGAACGGAACCATGAGCCTGGTGGGTCCGCGCCCTGAACAGCCGTATTTTTGCGAAATGCTGGATTCCCAGCTTGATTTCTTCTCCCAGCGCCACACCGTGCGGCCGGGACTTACAGGATGGGCCCAGATCAAGTACCAGTACGGTTCAACCGTAGAGGACGCCAAGAGAAAGCTGGAGCTCGACCTCTTTTACATCAAGCACCTTTCCATTTCACTGGATGTGGCCATCATTTTTGAGACGGTCAAGGTCATTCTTCTGGGTAAGGGTGCCAAGTAAGTTGGACATTTCATTTCTTCCGCGGCAATTTGCGCGGATGGCGACGGAGAGTGGGAGTAAATAATGTTTTCGTATAAGAAGTTGATGCTCAATATCGTGATGGTTGGCGCAATGGCCGGCAGCCTGATGGCCCAGACGCAGAGCGCAAACCTGAAATCTGTTGATCCCGGAACGGCCGAAACCGCGAAGCCTGCTGCTTCGAAATCGGCTGACGCCATGAAGCCTGCGATAGCTGTTCCTGCCGGTTACGTGGTTGGCGATTCCGATGTCCTTCACGTCAATGTCTGGAAAGAGCCTGAAGTTTCCCAGACCGTGGTCGTGCGGACGGATGGAAACATCTCGCTGCCGCTCATTAATGAAGTGAAAGTCAGCGGTCTCACTCCGCTCCAGATTCAGGACCTGGTTGCCGAACGGCTCAAGGGTTTTCTCAATAACCCCCAGGTAACGGTCACAGTGGCGGATATCCGCAGCAAGCGCGCCTTTATTACCGGTGAAGTTACAAGGCCAGGCACCTATTCACTCAACGCACAGACTACGGTGTTGCAGTTGATCGCCCAGGCCGGCGGATTCACCCCCTTTGCCAAGAAAGACAGCATTGTGGTCCTGCGCACTGAAGAGGGCAAGCAGATGCGCCTCAAGTTCAAATACAAAGAAGTGGTCCGGGGTAAAAAGACCGAGCAAAACATTGCTCTTCATCCAGGAGATACGGTGGTGGTCCCATGAATATAAAACAAATGACTAAAAGGGCCCTGTTAACTCTGTCTGCCTTTGTGCTGGCGGGCTTGCCTTCAGCGCTGGCGCAGAACGCTGCTGATACCGGCAAAGACAAGTCCTCAGACCAGACGGCCCAAAGCTCTGCTGATAAAAGCCCTGCGGATAAAAGCTCGTCGGATAAAAACAAGGACAAGGCCTCCGACTCAACTTCCCAGAAGGAAGTGGTCACCAGGGATACCGCTCCGGCCAATTCCTGGTACGGCAACAATGAGGGCGCGTACACCGTCTCTCTGGGCACCGGGCAATTGATCAGCCTGGTTCCGCAGCAGCGTAATGACCAGACGATCCCCAATGGCGAATACGTTGAGGGTGAGCAGGCTGTTTCCCTGAAGAGCAGGGACTACAAGTACCAGATGTTCTATGGTCTGTCAGCTTCCAGCGTGTATACCAACAGCCTAGGCGGCGTGGGTGCGACCACGGATTTGATCTCAACTTCCATCAATCCATATCTCGCCGTGTTCATGCCGACGCGCACTGGCCGTTACCTGATGCAGTACTCCACTGTCGTGAACCCGAACGATACCGCGAGTGGCGGACCGCAGGCGTATCACACAGCCACGCTCAGCGCCATGGGATCATTCAGCGAGCGCTGGTACTGGAGTGCTTCAAGCAGCGGCAGCTACGGATCGGAATCCGCCCGCTTGCAGGGCCCTTTGAGTTTTCTGGTGGTTGGCAACACGCCTATCGCCAACACGACTGCCACGGCAATCTTATTGCGCGCCAAGAACGTTGCTTTTAGTGAGAGCACGTTCGGCATCGGCTGGCTGAAGAGCCGCCGTGACAAAATCGGCATCTCTGTTTCCCACACCTATACGGGAATTGAAGGCGATTCCACGACACCGGGCTCTTTTGGCACGCACGCCAACGCCGTGGGTGGGAAGCTTGAATATGTTCGCACGCTCACGCCTCGCGTGGATCTCCGCAGCTATGGCGAAGCGCAAACGGTACTCAACGGCCCTACTTGCAACACATTTGGCGGCGGTCTTGGCATAGGCGCCAAGTTGAGCCACTCGGTTGAGTTGGATGTGCGCGGCGGCCCGCAATGGTCCACGGACTCGTGCGGCTCTCCGCAGTCAGCCAATTTCAGCGCCAGCCTGGTCAAGAATTTCGGCAGCCAGGACAGGATCTATGCCTCTGTGAACCGTGTATTTACCACGGTTGCCCGGCTGGATAGCCGCTGGGAAGACAATGCTACTGTTGGCTTCTCCAAGGCCGTTCAGCGGCTCACATTCACCACGGATGCCGGCTATCTGCGCGGCGATCCCATCACGACTTTTATCCCTGCCTATCACGGCTACTTTGTCGCTCCGCGCGTTCGTTACAAGATCATGAACACCATGGGCTTCACGGCGGGATATCGTTCATTCCACGGCACAGGCGGTGGCTTGTCGAGTGGAAATCTTAGCTACGCAACAGCTGGCATCGAGTGGTATCCGGCGCCGCTGCATTTCCGGTAAGGCATGAAATCAGGAGAGGGAACAATGAACCAGGCAACAAATAACGGAAGTGCGGACCAGTTGGTGGCTTTTTGGAATTCCGTGCGGCACTATCGCGGATGGATCTTCCTGGGTACGGTCATCTTTTCGCTCGCCGGATGCGCCTTTGTGATGCTGATGCCGGATCGCTACAAGGCTTCGACCACCATTCTGGTCGATCCGCAGAAGGTCCCGGAGAAATACGTAAGCCCGACCGTGAGCTCTGATCCCGGTCAGCGCCTCACCACGATTACGCAACAGGTGTTGAGCAGCACCAGACTGCAGCAGATCATTGACGACATGCAGCTCTATCCTGAGCTGCGTGGCAAGGTCTCTCGCGAAGAGCTGATCGACCTCATGCGCAAGGACATTAACATCACCGTGAAGCAGGGCTCTTCCGCAGGGCTCAGCGCATTCACGATTGAATATGAAGGCCGCCAGCGCCAGCAGGTCGCGCAAGTGGCCAACCAGCTTGCCTCCAGCTTTATTGAGTGGAACGTAAAGAGCCGTGAACAGCAGGCCCAGGACACCACGGAATTCCTGGAATCCCAGCTTAAGGAAGCAAAACAGAATCTGGAAGTACAGGAAGCTAGGCTGAGCGCTTTCAAGATGCGGCACCTGGGTGAGATGCCGGAGCAGCAGCCGGCGAACATGCAGGCGCTTACGCAACTGCAGGCACAATTCCAGGCGAACGTCGACGGACTGAATCGCCTGGAAGTTGAACGCACGCTCTTGTCGCGCGGCCTGGAGAGCAACAATTCGGGAAGCGTCAAGACCGTTCCCGTGGTGACCGAACGGACTAAACTGGAAGGCGAGCGGCAGCTGCTCAAAAACCAACTGCAGGACTTGCAAAACCGTTACACCAGTGCGCATCCTGAAGTTGTGGATACGGCTGCGCGCTTGCAGCGCGTGGAAGACCACCTGAAAGCATTGCCTCCTGATCCGCCGGTTGTGGCCGAAGTTAAGGACAACACCGCGGTCAGCGTTCGTCTGCAGCTTATCGATCGCGAATCCAAGCGCCTTACTGACGACCAGAAGCGCATCAGCGATCAAATGAACTCTTATCGGGCCAAAGTGGATGCAGTTCCTGTCCGCGAGCAGGAGATGGCTGAGTTGAACCGTAACTACAGCGTCTCCAAGGACCACTATCAGTCATTGCTGGATAAAACCTTCTCCGCGGGCATGGCCGCCGATCTTGAGAAAAAACAGCAGGCCGAACATTTCACGATTCTTGATGTGGCCCAGGTGCCGGAAAAACCATTCAAACCCCGGCGCTCTCTCATGTTCCTGGGATCGCTCCTGGGAGCGCTGGCCCTTTCACTGGGGCTTGCCTACGCCAAAGATATGTTGAATGACACGCTCAACCTTGAGCGTGAACTGAAAGCAATGTTGCCCGCCAATGTTCCCCTTCTGGCGGCAATACCTCAACTTCAGGTTGCCGCCGATCGCCGGCGCTCAATCAGGTTCGCGGTATTTGCAGTGATCATTACACTGGTTGGATGTGCCTTGGAAGCAGGATTGTATCTGAAGCTACATTCACTTTTGTAAAACAATGCGGCGGCCATATGGCAGCTCTAAAAACCAACTCCCCAGATGCACCAAGGAAAACTCGAGGTTCGCGTTCCCATGAGCTCGCTCAAGACATTCTATCGGCACTCGTCCCATTATCTGGGTGGGCGAGTGGCCGTCATGCTCCTGGGATTCGTCTCGTTTCCTGTATTCACCCGGGCGTTTTCGGTCGCTGACTATGGAACGATGAATCTGATCACCAACACCGTCCTGCTCCTGACGGTGTTGTCAAAGTTCGGATTTCAACATTCTGTTCAGCGCTTCTATCCCCAGGGTGAGTCGGACGCTGGCCCTGACGCGCTCCGGCGCTACTATTCCACGCTGTTTTACAGCACCGCTGTACTAGCCCTGGTCTTGTCGGCGATGTTTATTCTGTCGCTGTACTTTGGCGCGGGACAGCTGTTCGGCGTCACTGCCGGCAGGACCCTGCTGCTGGCCTGCAGCCTGGTTACAATTCGTTCGCTTCGCTCCATGCAGATGAATCTGATGCAGATGGAGCAGAAGACCCGGCTCTTCAATGGCATGGACATCATCCAGAAAGCGCTGTCCGTCGCCACGGCCTGCGCTCTCCTGTTCTTCTGGCAGAAAACAGTCTTTGCCCTTTTCCTGGGACTGGTCATTGTGGAAGGAGCTGTCCTGTTGCAGTACCTTCCGGTACTCGCGCGTCGTCATCTGATTTCGCTCAACATGTTTGACCTGGGTTTTCTTCGTACCGCGGTGGCATTTTCCATGCCTCTGATGGCGGCGGAGATTTCGTGGGTGGTTCTGGATTCCGGCGACCGTTTCTTCATTCAGCATTACATGGGGCCGCAGGCCCTTGGTTTCTACGCCGCAGCCTACGGCATTGCCATCTATCTGCAGGACGTGATGATGGCGCCTCTGCAGATGGCGCTCTTTCCCATCTGCATGAAAGTCTGGAACACTGAAGGCAAGGAAGCCACACAGCGTTTTCTGGCCCGCAGCCTTGACCAGTTTGTGCTGGTTGCTGTGGGCGTGGTCTGTGCCGCCATGGTCACTTCGCGGGACGTGATTGTTTTGCTGGCTTCACGCAAATTTCAGCAGGCGCACACCCTGCTTCCATACCTCGTGATCGGACTGGTGCTCTCCGCTGTCACCATTTATTTCCGCCCGGGACTCATGATTCACAAGCGCGCTTCTAAAATTGCCATGGCCACTTTTTATGCCAGCGTTCTCAACGTCGCGCTGAACATTATTTTGCTGCCACGCATTGGTCTGGTAGGGGCGGCTATTGCAACCATGGTCAGCTACGCTGGGATCGTCATATTCCTCGCCTATCAATCACTGCGTGTGCTTCCTTACAAGATTGAGTTCGCCTCCTTTGCCCGGTACGCAGCCGTGGGCGGCGTGGCGTCCTGGCTGGTGGCCCAGTTGCCTGTGGAAACGCCACTGCTCAGTGTAATTGTCAGGGGCAGCCTGATTCTTTTGCTCTATGTGGGAACGCTTTTCGCCATCGATGCGCGCGTACGAGCGCTGTTGACCAGGATCTGGGGCGCGGCAATTGGCTGGCTGCAGTCATCCAGCGAGCCCGCATTAAAAACCATGCCCGCCGCAACGGAGAGGACTTAAGCAGTGCATTTTGGACTGGAACAATTCGTACCGCTGTCACTGTATCTGGCTTCGGTCGTGGTGTTTCTGCTGGCGCTCTTCTGGCGGCCGCAGATTGGCCTGTATTTTCTGATCCCGCTGCTTCCACTGCAGACCTTGCGCTACCGTCTTCTTGATTATCCGTTGGGCAACAAGCTGATTGATCTGCTCCTGCTCGCTGTGGTGCTGGGCTCTGTGCTCAAGGGAAAGTTCCGTTTCGCTCAGACGCCGATGAACAAGCTGCTCGTCTTCTTCGGTATCTTTTGTTACGTCCAGCTCTGGCGCGGCGCTTTCTTCCTGAACACTGAGCTGCCTCTTGCTATCAGCGATCCGCGTTTTTCCAACTGGAAAAACTACATGGTCATGTTCATTCTTTTTGCCGTTGTAGTGAGCGTGATCAGGGACGTAAAACAGATCAAAATCATCGTGGTGCTGATGTGCCTCTCCGTTCTATTCGTGGACAAGGCATATTACGGCAACATGAGCGGCAGGGATCTCACCCACTTCTCGTATGAAGTTCGCGATGGCGGCATGCTGGGTTTTGCAGGTGTGAACGGCGTGGCCACGTTTGAAGCTGAATTCATGCTCTTCCTTCTTGGTCTGGCCGCCTTTCAAAAGCGCAAATCACTCAAACTGGTGCTCTGGGGACTGTTCGCCTTCAGCGGTTATTGCCTGCTGTTTTCCTTCTCGCGTGAAGCCTATGCCGGGATTCTGATTGGCCTGTTTTTCCTTGGCTTGATCAAGCAGCGATGGGTCTTGCTTGCATTGGTTGTGTTCTTAATGAGCTGGCAGAGTATTGTTCCGGTCTCGGTCCAGGAGCGCATCCTCATGACCTATGACAAGAATGAGCAGGCGCTCGATACATCTGCCCAGGACCGCGTCGAAATCTGGAATGACGCCATGAACCTCTTTCATCAGAACCCGGTCATTGGCAACGGATTTGACACCTATCAATATCAGCATCGCGTCGGCATTTATACCGATACGCATAATTACTTCCTTAAAGTGATGGTTGAAACCGGTGTCGTGGGGCTGCTCTTCTTCCTTTACCTGTTAGGTAAAGCGGCACGTCAGGGTGTAAAGCTTTACTACAGCGCTCGGGATCCATTTCTCCGTGCGCTCGCATTGGGCTTTACCTTGCTGATGGCCTGCGTATTCGTGGTCAATTTCTTTGGCGACCGATGGCTGTATATAGAAGTGAATGGCTTCCTCTGGGTGCTTCTGGCCTGCGTGATTCGCGGACAGATGATTGAAAACGAGAAGGCGCAAGAGCCTGAGGCGCCAGGCACGGAGGCTCCTGCAACAACGCTGCCATGGACCAGAGAGGAAGAACCTGCTCTGGTGTAAGCGTTGTCTCAGCGAGACATTTGTGAAGGTGAACTAAAAGTTTATGTGCGGAATCTTTGGACAAATCGGGAACTCACCCGCGGATGAGAAATGCGGGTTGGAGCTCTATCATCGCGGTCCCGATGACGGCGGCCTGAAATACTTTGCGCTTTCCCAGGCATCTGTCTGGGTCAGCTTGCAGCACCGCAGGCTGTCAATCATTGACCTCTCATCGGCTGGCCATCAGCCCATGTGCAATGAGGATGAGTCCGTCTGGATCACCTTCAACGGTGAAATCTACAACTTCCAAGAACTTCGGACCCAACTCGTCGCCGCCGGACATCAATTCCGCTCGCACTCGGATACTGAAGTCATCATCCACGGATATGAAGAGTGGGGCAATGAAGTTGTAAAGAAGCTGCGCGGCATGTTTGCGTTTTCGCTTTGGGACCATCGCAACCGCCGCATGCTGTTGGCCACGGACCATCTGGGCAAAAAGCCGTTGTTCTATTCGCACAACGGCCGCAAATTCGTTTTTGCCTCGGAGATCAAGGCCATCCTGAAAGCTGGAGTGCCGGCTGAGCTTGATCCGGTGGCGCTGCACGACTACCTGACCTATCTCTATTTTCCGTATCCCTCCACCGCTTACAAACACGTCAGAAAGATGGCGCCCGGCTCGGCCATGGAGTTTATGGTCGGTTCTGACGGCGAACTGAGCAGGCGTGTGTGGAAGTATTGGGACGCAGCGGAGACAGCCGGCTCACCACTTGAAATGTCCGACGATGACATGATTGACCGCGCGCGCGAACTGATGGAAGAGTCCGTCAAACTGCGTATGATCAGTGATGTTCCGCTGGGGCTTTTTCTGAGTGGTGGCCTCGACTCAAGCGCTATTACGGCATTTGCCTCCCGGAACAGCGCCGAACGCGTGAAGACCTTCACTATCGGCTTTGAAAACAGCAAATTTTACGATGAGCTTCCTGTCGCCAATCTGGTGGCGCAGAAGTTCCGGACGGAGCACCACATCCTGCAGGCCGATGAAGCCTGTGCCGACTACATGACGACCGTGGTGCGGCATTTTGACGAGCCTTTTGGCAATCCTACGGCAATCCTTGAGCACATCATTACCCGGCAGATGCGCAAGCATGTGACCGTGGCCATCTCCGGTGATGGTGGTGACGAGCTTTTTGGCGGCTATGTGCGCTATTCCGGCGCGGCACTGGCCCGCAAATACCGCCGGTTACCGCAGTTCATCACCAGGGGGTTAGTGGCGCGGCTGTCATCCTTCATGCATGATGCTACGGACGGGCGGCATGGTTTCCGCCGTGTGCGGGAATTCGCGCAATCGGCATGGCAGGCTGAAGAGGATATGTACATTGACTGGGTCGGCTATTTTTCTGAAGCGGAAAAGCGGGACCTCTATGCTCCTGGCTTCGCCGCATCCGTAGGTGGCCGTGATTCCGGAGACTTCCTCCGCCAGTTCTTCCGCCGGGGTGCGCAGCTGGAGCCAACCAGCCGGCTCGGCTATGTCGACGCCGCATCATTCCTCTGCTGCAACTGCCTGGAATATGCTGACCGCATGTCCATGGCGAACTCGCTTGAAGTGCGTGCGCCGTTTACCGACTACAAGCTCCTTGAATTCGCTATGCGGGTGCCGCAGCGCATGAAGGTCCGCAACACCACCACCAAGTGGATCACCCGCCAGGCCATGCGTAACATCCTGCCGGATGAAGTACTGACCAAGAAGAAGATGGGCTTCAATCCACCGCTGCCGCA
>Ga0079219_10000218_pt1 | contig 10302 bp, 4 predicted proteins | sample GAControl_FD_77074 | JGI IMG/M metagenome (GOLD analysis project Ga0079219, IMG submission 77074) | Agricultural soil microbial communities from Georgia to study Nitrogen management - GA Control | ecosystem: Environmental > Terrestrial > Soil > Agricultural land | place: USA: Georgia | collected...
AACCGTGGTGCTGGTTCCCGATCCGGAACACCGGCAATTGACATCCAGATATTACACTGCGGCGGCCGATTGGAACGGCCATTTCACCGTCTCGGGAATCCACCCGGGCGAGTACACAGTAGTCGCATGGGACTCGGCAGAAACCCTCGACAACGCAGCCTCAGACGCCTTAGAGGTTGCAGGGAAGCAGGGCCAGGTTTTGAAACTGGAAGGACGGAAGGCTGTGCAATTGAAAGTCCTCCCCTTACCAGCGCTCCTTCCATGACGGCTGTGATTTGCTGCCTGAGTGCCTTCCGCGCGATTGGCATTATCCATCATCCCCTCCCAAGGCGCATCTGTATGCCTCAATCGAGGATCGTCATTCAAAATAGCTCTTATATACCCTTTGGGGCCGTTTAAATATCAATCTGCGCCTTTGCGCTTCAAAGTATTAGTGCTACTCTTCCTGCGAGTCGCAAACAAATGCTGGCTGCGGAATTCAATTGCAGCTTTTTCACACCTGCTCACCTAATGAATTGTGTTTGCACATGGGCTCGTTGATGACCTCCATGATTGCCAAGTTGAGTACCGGATCAATAAGGACCATTCGACAAAATGCCAGACCCCTATTAGACCCCCATTAACCGATTCTTGCCGTTCCCAAGCGTTATTTAAAGCGGCCACTCGTGCCCTGTTTTCACTCACTTAGCCAATTCCAATCGAACTCGGTGGTTCAAATCCACCCCCGCAACCAACCTTTTCAATCACTTACATCGATTAGCCAACATCGCGAGGGAACGGGGTTCGTTCTCTGGTTCTGTTTCGTTTCAGTTAATGAATCATCGCTCTTGCTGATTACGCAGATCCGTAGCGGTTCATGGTTCTTAAATGTCCGAATGACGGCGTCAGCTTCTGCTGTACCCCGATCGGAGTTCCCAAGTCGTCCAAAAGTGTCCCAGACGAGATTTGGCACTCTGATTGTCTGCCCTGCAGGTGCAGATGATCGCCCCTCGGGTGAATCGGCCTGAAACGGCCTGCTGGTATCTACGTTCGGAAAAAGCCATTCTCAGAAAAAAACAGAACATTGCTCCTTCTACTGCCGCAGCAGAGCCAGGACGTCAAGATCCAGTCAATTTCATCCTCTGAGCCAAGTGATTGCGCCTTGTAACGTTCGACAAAGCCTGGCGAGTGTCACCACAGTCTTGCTCCATCAGGGCAATGCCTGTCGGCTCGATTTCGGTCAAGCCGTGAGTTCCACATTCGACATAGCTTATGGACCTGCTAACCGTCCTCAGTGACAAGCAGATGAGAAGCGTGACCTCGCAATTTGCAGGAACGGGAACAGTTACTCGCAATATAATACCGATAGCAATCCGTTCTTTGGCGCCATATCAGCTCTCAGTGAATGCTTTTGATCCGGAAACCAGCCAAAGTGTTCAGAGCAATCGTAATTGGTAAATTTAAAACAACATTGAAAGTATGTCCTATAGCGTGCGTTTCGCACGATTTTAAAAACTATTATTACCTAAATGGTACTAACTCCATGTGGCAGATGCACTATTCACCAACTATTTGCCTGCATTTTTATCATCCCAAGTTGGTAGTTCTATGGCACTCGATTGTTCCAAATCGGGAAGTTTTATTGTAGCGATCAATTGCAACACATTCAAACGATCATGGCTATAGCTTCTGTGGAAGTTGAGAAGGCTTTGCTCGGAGCAAGGAGCAAGGAACAATTCCAAAAGATCCAATGTGTATGGCTAAAATTACTATTTTCATTTTCATCCAGCCAGATTGCGAGTGCCATAGGCTGGAAGCCGTCATCCGTGCGAAATGTGCAAGCAAACTTCCGGAAACATGGTGTGCAGGTGTTTCAGAGCAGGTCCAGAGGAGGGCGCAAGCGGGAGAACATGTCGTTTGATCGGGAAGCGCAGATTTTAAATAAATTTGTGCGACGGGTCCGGCGCGGATTTGCGCTTGATCTCAAAGGAATAAGAAAAGCTTACGAACTTTCCCTGGGAAGACAAGTACCGCGATCGACGATCTATCGTCTGATCAGCCGACATGGGCTTCGGCATTATCTTTCCAGGACCAGGAGTACATAAAACTGTCTTGTTTGATTGCGAATATTTCCAATTTCTGGCTGGCGACATTGACTTTGCTTACATGCATGTTTTATAGAAAATGTCATCTGCTGGAGAGTTCAGTACCTATGAGATGGTGTGATATGCAAGATATACCACGGTAGTTAGTCTTGCCAGATCATAACCGGGATCGGGGTTTACCTTCTAACCCGCGAGTTAGTTTAGCCAGGAGAATGTCGGTTCGCAAATTTTTCTGGATCAAGACAGAACGGCGGTCAACTTTTCTAAAATGGGGTCAGTTATATTGTAACTGGCTATGGCGGCAGCCTAGTCATTTTTAGGTCCACGCTGCAAAAAGCTGTTTTGTGTCGAGGGCAATTGTGGCTTTGCTTAGCATAGGTGAATGGTTTGCTATCCAAGTGATGCCAAGATCGGAACAGAAAATTGTGCAACACCTGGAATATAAAGGCTATGAGACATTATTGCCTACTTATAAATGCAAGCGAAAATGGGCTGATCGGATCAAGTTTATTGAACTGCCTTTATTTCCTAGCTACATTTTTTTCCGGGCGTTAACTGCCAGCAGCGGAATGGTACTTACCATTCCCGGAACTGTTCGACTGGTGGGAATGGGCGGCAGACCGTCTGTGATTTCTACCGAAGAGATAGAATCCCTGCGAAAAATCAACACATCGCATGTCCCAGCCGCTCCTTGCCCTTATAACATCATAGGCCAGAAAGTTCGCATCGCCGTGGGACCGCTGGCAGGAATTGTCGGGCTGCTATCCGAAGTGAAAAACAGCCGCCGGCTTATCGTGACCGTTGAACTGATTATGCGTTCGATCTCGGTCGACATCGGCGTTTCAGAAATCACTCTGGCCTCATGAAACGTGGCTGCAGGGATTCTCCCGAATTCCTGTGCTCTGCGTGCAGTTCAGTATTTGAGCTCGGCAACAGCTGAGGAGTTAAGTCTTCGTGCATATCAATGGAATTGACGTTTTTGAAAACCAAGAGTGGAATAATGACGATGCTGAGCGTTGTGGAAGTAAAACCGTGCATCAGCAGGTTGCCGAACAGGCGAGGGCCACCCCTTCTGCTGGGGCCGTCATGTGCGGAGACCAGGTTCTCACCTATGCTGAATTGAATGAGTACTCAGATCATCTTATGTCTCTTCTTTCCCCCATTGTGGCCAGAGAAGATTGTGTTGCCTTATATCTAAACCGCGGAGTGGAAATTGCCGTTGGAATGTTAGGCATACTGAAAGCAGGCGGTGTATACGTTCCGATTGACCCCGAATATCCATCCGCACGGGTACACTGGATGCTCCAGAATTCCAAGGCAAAGGTAGTTGTTACCTCGCGGTCCCTCCGCTCCCGGCTTGTGGAATGCAAGACTGAAATCTTATGTATTGACCTGGAAAATCTACATCAGCAGGGCGGAGACGGGCTTTTGAACGTGCCGGTTGTGCATGGTGAGCAAACGGCTTGCTTGATTTATACGTCGGGCAGCACAGGGCTGCCGAAGGGTGTTGAAGTGGAGCATGGCTCGCTGACAAACACGCTAACACATAGTTGTAATGCATTTTATTTTAATCACGAGGACGTGATGGCCGTTATAGCGTCTTTCTCGTTTGACATCTCGATGCTTGAGTTGGCGACACCCTGGTTTTCCGGAGCCTGCTCGCTCATATTGACACGCGAGGAAATACTAAATATTGACCTGTTCGTTCACCGGTTAGAGCAGGTCACGGTCTTTCTTGGGATTCCGAGTTTCTTACGTCATGTGCTGGGACAGATACAGAGAACCTGGCCGCTAAGACGATTTCAAAACGTCCGCAGAATTCTGATCGGAGGAGAGTTGGTTCCTCCGGAAGTCATCTCCGATGCGCGAGTAACATTTCCAAACGCTGCAATCTCAATCCTTTATGGTCCCACCGAGACCACCTTGATTTGTGCCGAGGTAGATGTCGCTGACAAGCCGGTTACAAAACCTCTAGTGGGAAAACCCATTTCGAACACTGCGATTTATATCCTTGATCCTTATTTTCAGCCTGTGCCCGTGGGCGTTACAGGTGAGCTCTACGTAGCCGGCCATGGGGTATCGAGATGTTATAAGAACCATTCTGATTTGACGGCAACACGATTTCTTCCTGATCCATTTGCAACAGTCCCGGGTAGCCGAATATATAAAACCGGAGACCTGGGGCGATATATGGAAGATGGAACAATTGAGTTTGCGGGACGCACGGACCAGCAGGTCAAGATTCGGGGACACCGAATTGAACCTGCTGAAATTGATACTGCTTTGGCTGCCCATGCTGCAGTAGACGCGTGCGTAACGATAGATAATCACGATGGAGACGAGCTCAAGTTGATTTCTTATTTCGTAGCTAAACCCGGTTGTGACACTAACGTCGAGACCCTCCTTGAGTGGCTGCGCATGCGGCTACCGGTTTACATGGTCCCCTCCACTATCATAAGAATTGACAAGATTCCCCTCACCTTGAATGGCAAACTTGATCGCGATGCCTTGCCTTCTCCAGGTAGGCGAAACTCTGCTGTCTTCGACGAAGCTGCGCCAGCCTCCATTGAGCAGAAGGTCCTCGATATCTGGAAAAAGCTTCTTCAGACAGAGTTAATTGGAATCAACGACAATTTTTTTGATGTAGGTGGGCATTCGCTTTTGTTGGCTCGTCTCCGCACAATGCTTGCGGAAGAATTCGGCTGCAAATTGTCGATTATCGAAATGTTTAACTTTCCGACCGTATCGTCAATGGCAAAGCTTGTTTCGTGCCCCCCCGAAGCCCCTTCTGACAATACTTCCGCTCCGCAAGTAGCGCACTCGCGACTTCAGCAGTTACAGGCACGTCGCGTGCTATAGGTAAAGATCGACCTCCGCAACGCTACATCTGCAATTTCATCCAGGCAGGTTTGCTGAGTCCCGCGGACTCAGCGTGATCTGAATTTAGTTGCATCCACAATGACAACAAGAAAAGAGCTAAACTATGCAATCATCCACTGACATTCTAGTGATAGGTGGCGGACCTGCCGGGTCCACTGCGGCAACATTGCTGGCACGTGAAGGTTTTTCCGTCAAGGTATTGGAACGTGAAGTTTTCCCTCGCGAGCATATTGGCGAATCACTTCTGGCTTCGGCCGTGCGGATCTTCGATCTGCTTGGTGTGCGTGACAAAGTCGAGAGTGTGGGGTTTGTCAGAAAGTACGGAGGATATTTCGCGTGGCGAGAAGACTCGTGGGAGACCAAGTGGGGTGATCCTGCCACGGGCGGCCAGTATGGTTTTCAGGTGGTTCGTTCGCAGCTCGATCACATCCTCCTGGAACATTCCAAGAGCAGTGGGGCAAGTGTCTCCCAGCCTTACGAAGTCACGGAACTGGAGTTTGATGACGAACGTCCCAAGGCCGCACTATGGAGAGAGCGCGGCACCGGGAACACTGGCAGGATCAGCTTCCGCTATCTGATAGATGCTTCCGGCCGTGCTGGCATAATGACGACCAAGTATCTGAAGAACAGACGGTTCAATGAGTCTTTCCAAAATGTCGCAGTCTGGGGATATTGGCGCGGATTCAAATTGCCGAACATAGGGCCCTCTGGAGCAATTCTGATTCTGGGAATTCCAGATGGATGGTTCTGGGTCATTCCATTACACAATGGCACGCTCAGCGTGGGTATAGTAATGAATAAAAATGCTTTCGCGGCGAAGCGTCGAAAGGGAGCCTCTCTGCAGGAGATTTATCACTCGGAAATAGCTGCGTTTCCAATGGTGGCAGAAATTCTTGCACAAGCCGAGCTTGTAACAGGTCTGCAAACGGAACAGGACTTCTCATATATTTCCGAAGAATGTGGAGGTCCGGGATACTTCATCGCCGGCGATGCAGCCTGCTTCCTTGACCCCCTCCTGTCTACCGGATTTCATCTGGCCACTTACAGCGCGGTGATGGCAGCTGCATGCATAGCCAGTATTTCTCGAAATGAAGTTGACGAGAAAGAGGCTCTCCAAGCCTATAGCATCGCTTATCGGCAGGCCTATCTCCGTTACATGGTATTGGTGGCAACTTTATATCAGAACTGGTTTGGGAAGGAATCTCTGTTCCAGGAAGCGCAACGCATGTCACAGCTGAACGTCTCTAGTGGTGAGTTTATCAGTGCGTTTAACAACATCATTTCCGGAGTTGAAGACATGCAGGATATGGGAGACGGCAGGATACGTTTTGTTTTCTCCGAAATGAACCGAATGACCGAGACTCATTTCCCAAAAGCCTCGAAGCGGGCGAAAAAGGCACAGGAACCTCTCAGCCCAACAGAGCAGGCACAACGCAAGGCCTACGCAGAAGCCGTTAATTCATGTCACCTCTTTGCAAATACACCAGAGAGCGCTGTGAATGGCCTGTTTGTCAGGACTACGCCGCGCCTTGGTGTAAGCAGAGCCGAGCCCGCACGCTAGGTGCAGCTTTACGGTCTATGCTGTCCGGACGTTGTGTTCCATCATAGTTGCCGTATCATTACGTCTCCTGCGTATGGCGTTGATTATCCTCACAATATTGTGCATAATTTTCGTCGGTGGCTAGGTATCCGGCTCTGCCAATGCGAGGAGTGTTATGCAAAATCTTCTTCCGCAATTGCGTCAATCCATGCAGAGCCTTCTTAAGTCCCCTATTTTCTCACTGACGGCCGTATTGATCCTGACGATTGGAATTAGTGCCAATGTCGTTGTCTTTGGGATCATTAATTCCGTGATGTTCCATGCTTTGCCGTTTCCTCATCCCGACCGCATAGTTGCGCTTCATTTTGCGGGTGAACAGAGAGGGTTCAAGGAAGGATTGTTCTCCTGGCAGCGGTTCCAGTTTCTTGAACAGAATCATTCCTCATTCCAGACATTTGCTGCCTGGGCGCCAGATACTCTTACTTTGACCGGCAATGGCGAGCCGCAGCAGTTGAATGGGGCCAGAGTTTCAACCGAACTGCTCAAGGTGCTGGGATTGACACCGCTTGCCGGACGAGATTTTCTGGCAGGAGAAGACCAAAAGGGCGCGAATCCAGTGGCACTCATCAGTTATGATTTGTGGCAACGCCGGTTTGGCGGAGCCCGGAACATGATTGGTCAGCCAGTTGACCTGGGTGGAGTTCCGTTTGTTGTAATCGGTGTTCTGCCTCCGGAATTGAAATATCCGGAACCCAATCTTGATTTTTGGATTCCGCAAGTCTATTCGCTGAGCTTTTTCAAACCATCAGAAATAGAGCTGGGCGCATCCTACCTCACAGGTGTGGGACGGCTGAAGGATGGAATTTCTATCAGCCAGGCTGAAGCCAGTCTCCAGGTTGGTCAAGTTCAATATGTACAACATTTTCCCGGTTTGCTAGACGCCTTTCCCAACGCAGTCGCTGAGGTTGTACCGTTACGGGAAAAGTTGCTGGGCAACGTTCGTCGTCCGCTTCTGACCCTGATATCTGCCGTTGCTGTAGTTCTGTTGATTGCCTGTGGCAACGTAGCGGGTCTGCTCCTGGCCCGTGGTACTGCGCGAACCAAAGAGATGGCAATCCGGGCTTCTCTGGGTGCAACCCGTGCTAGCCTGATACGCCAGGTTTTTCTCGAAGGGCTCATTCTTGCGCTGGCTGGAGGGATATCAGGCAGTGGTGTGGCATGGTTAGTGATGAAGAGCCTGGCTGGCGCAGTGCAGAAATATCTTCCGGTTGGCCAGGAGATCAAAATGGATGCCACGCTACTGCTATTTGCTTTTGGCTTGTCGGTTGTAGCCAGCATCCTCTTTAGCATCACTCCGAGCCTGCAAATGGAACATTCAAACCTCAATTCAATGTTACGTATTGAAGGACGGAGCATGAGCGCGGGGTTAAAAGGCACCCGAAGCAGGCGTTTGCTCGTGATAGCCCAGGTAGCGCTATCGATGGTTCTGTTGATGTGTGCCACTCTGCTGGTACGTAGCTTCATTTTGCTTCAAGCCGCTAATCCTGGATTCGATCCTCGGCAAACACTCTCGATGAAGCTTTCTTTTTCTCCAACCAGATATGGGGACCCTGCAAAGTGTAGAACTTATGCCCGTGAACTGCTCCGCAAAATTGGACAAACTCCCGGAGTTTCCTCCGTCAATATGGCCTTCGCGGTACCGCTTACCAGCTCTGTCCTGATTCCGGTACAGATCGTTGGGCGGCCTATGCTGTCGGTGAATGAACGCCCGCTTGTGCAATTTCAGACAATCTCTCCAGGCTATTTTGACGCTCTAAGAATTCCTCTGAAAAGTGGCCGCGTATTCACTGAATTCGATAATGAAAACGCTGCACCCTTGGCCATTGTGAATGAAAAAATGGCGCATCGCTTCTGGCCGAACGAGCAGGCAGTCGGCAAGCGATTGTTGATACCCCAGACCAATGTTCCATTTGAGGTTGTGGGCGTGGTCGGCGATGTGAAGAATATTTCCATGAATGAGGATGCGCAGGATGGATTCTATGTGCCCTATTCTCAATTCCCATTGCCGCGCGCTGTTTTGATGGTGCACACAACCGGGCGTCCGGAGCAATTTATTTCACAGGTGAAGGGCGCGATTCAGGCCGTTGACGCTGATCAGGCTGTGACCGAAGTTGCTACATTGGAGGAACTCGTCTCCGGCAACATTGGGCGGGCCCGGCTCATTCTCACGCTCCTTGCCTCATTATCCGCAGCCGCTATGTTTCTTGCCATGGCGGGCTTGTATGGTGTGGTTGCTTATTCTGTCGCACAGCGGCGGCAGGAACTTGCTATTCGTATGGCTTTAGGATCAAGCCCGGGGAAGACCTTGGCTTTGGTCTTGAGTCAGGGGTTACGATTGGTTTTGGTCGGATTGGTCTTGGGTGCTGCCGCTTCACTTCTCCTTGGGTCTTTTCTATCCCCACTCTTGTATCGGGTTGCCCCTACGGACCCTAGGATATTTTTGGTAAGCGCATTATTACTGCTGGCAAGTGGCATTTGCGCTAGCTTTGCCCCTGCCTATAAAGCTGCAAGGATTGATCCAGTTACAGCATTAAAGTAGCTCGCGAGACAGGTTGCGCACGCCTGAGTCATTCCAAGCGAAGCGTTACTTTGGGACCAATTTAACTTACCTGCTTAAGTCATCTTAAATGTTCGGCACTTTCCTAATTGACATTGCGCTGATCCTCGTGATCTCTCAGGTTTTCGGTAAATTATTCCGTTCACTTGGACAGCCTCCAGTTATTGGCCAAATTATTGCCGGCATATTCCTGGGCCCCTCGCTGATAGGGCATGCGCTGCCATCGTTGTCTGCAACTGTCTTTTCGCAGGGGAGCCTTTCCTTGCTCGAAGCCGTAAGTAATTTAGGTCTGGTACTCTATTTATTTCTAGTTGGGTCGGAGCTTAATACTACCTATCTCGATCGTCGCCGTAGGACTACGGTAATGATCGTCAGCTTCAGCGGCATGTTTCTGCCCTTTGTGCTCGGTTTGCTGCTGGCAGGCTCGTTGTATCGTCGATACTCTCTACAAAATACATCGGCGACAAGCTTTGCTCTCTTCATTGCCACCGCTTTCAGCATTACAGCATTTCCTGTGCTGGTTCAAATCATCCGGCAGCTGCGCATGGAAGACACTCCTCTTGGAGTTATGGCCATTCTTTGCGCTTCCGCAGATGATGTAACAGCATGGTTTCTGTTGAGCATAGTGGTCACACTGATAAGCCCAGGCGAAGGAGGCAACCTCCTTTCTTATAAAGCGCTGGGAATAGTTCTGTACTTTGGCTTTATGTTTATTGTTTTCCGGCCACTCGCCGGACGAATCGTTAAAAGGCTGCCGACAGCAAGGATGACAGAAAACCAATTCGTTCTCTCGCTGCTGTGTCTCGTGCTTTCTGCGGGTACGACGGACAAGCTCGGCATTCATGCTTACACCGGAGCATTCATCGCAGGCATCGTATTCCCCAAAATACCTGAATGGCAGATGAGGATTAAGGAACGAATCGAGCCTCTCGCAAGTGGCCTGTTTCTCCCGCTGTTTTTCGCTCTATCAGGATTGCGCACACAGACCCAGTTGTTGCCTGGGAACTGGCTATGGCTGACAGTGATCCTGCTGGTCGCAATTGTGGGAAAGTTCGGCGGAGCAAGCATCGCAGGCCTGGTCTGTGGATTGGAAAAATCAGAGGCTGCTGCTCTTGGAATCCTGCTGAATGCGCGCGGCCTGGTCGAACTAATCGTCTTAAATGTTGGATACCAGGCAGGCA
>Ga0079219_10000219_pt1 | contig 10300 bp, 3 predicted proteins | sample GAControl_FD_77074 | JGI IMG/M metagenome (GOLD analysis project Ga0079219, IMG submission 77074) | Agricultural soil microbial communities from Georgia to study Nitrogen management - GA Control | ecosystem: Environmental > Terrestrial > Soil > Agricultural land | place: USA: Georgia | collected...
CGCACAGGCGATCGTGAATGGGCTGCAGCAATTTGTTGATCCGCTGCCCATCATGCCGGTATTGCGGCCGAGTCCGAACCAGGTCACACACATCCGCATGCAGGAGGCATTTCAGAAAGCGCACCGCGACTTGCCGCCCACCAAAATCTGGGGCTTCAATGGCATATGGCCTGGGCCAACGATTGAAGTGCGCAGCGGCGTTCCGGTAAGGATCAAATATCACAATGACTCTCTGCCAACCACGCATCCGCTGCCAGTGGATTTCACTCTGCATGGATCTGAAGCGGACAAGCCACAGGTGCGGAATGTAGTGCATCTGCATGGAGCCAAGATTCTTCCGGAAAGCGATGGCTATCCGGAAGCGTGGATTTCGCCAGACGGCATAACCGGACCGGTGCTCTACAATCCAAATCCCTTTGTGTATCCCAATGATCAGCAATCCACCATGCTCTGGTATCACGACCATACGTTAGGCATCACACGCCTGAATATGATCATGGGGCTGGCCGGAGCCTATCTGATTCGCGACGCAGTGGAAGATTTTTTGAATATTCCCAAAGGCCAGTTTGAAATTCCTCTGCTTATTCAGGACCGTCTGTTCAACGCCGATGGAAGCTTCCTTTATCCGGTAGCGGACGGCGGCACGCACCAGTTCTGGATCCCTGAGTTCTTTGGCGACACCATGTGCGTGAACGGCAAAATTTGGCCGGTGCTGGATGTTGAGCCGCGTCGTTACCGCTTCCGCATGCTCAATGCCTGCAATGCGCGCTTCCTGAACATGACTGTGGTGCGTACTGACAGCAAGGGAACACCGCATGGAATGGCGGGACCAATCTTCCATATAATCGGAACTGACGGAGGCTTGTTGCCTGCTCCGGTAGCGCAGACCACGCTGCTGCAGGCGCCAGCTGAGCGCCTTGACGTGATCCTTGATTTTACCGGCAAAGGCGGCCAGTTCTTTGTGCTAAAGAATGACGCTCCCGCGCCATTCCCCGGCGGTGGAGAAGTTGTGCCCACGGAGATCATGATGTTCCGCGTCTCCAAGCCGCTTTCTTCGCGTGACACCACAACAATCCCGCAAGTGCTCAACCCGGCTTCACTGAACTTCAATCCAAACCATGTGAGCCGCACGCGCGACGTTGTGCTGACAGAACTCGACCGTGCTTCTGACGGATTTCCGATCATAGGATTGCTCGACAACAAGAACTGGGACGATCCAGTCACGGAAGACCCGAAAGCCGGATCGACCGAAGTTTGGAACATGATCAACGATACCGGTGATGGACACCCGAAACACATCCACCTGGTGCAGTTCCAGATCATCAGCCGCCAGCCGTTTGACCAGGACACCTTTGACAATACCGGCCAGCTTGTTTTCACTGCGCCACCACAGGCGCCCGCGCCTGAAGAGCAGCACGCGTTTAAGGACGTGGTGAAAGCTTATCCGGGAACTGTGACCAAACTAGCAATGAAGTTTGATCTGCCAACGGGAACGCATGTAATTCCCGGGCACAGATACAAATATGTGTGGCATTGCCACATATTGGAACATGAGGACAATGAGATGATGCGCCCAATGGACATCATCGGCTAGGCCCTTCCTCGCGTTCTATTGCTGACCTGCTTCCCTTCGCGGCTCCAGATTCTTTCGTTTCTGGAGCCGTTTTTTTGTGTTTTTCCGCATGATCGGGGCAATCTTGGACTATTCAGGTCCCGTAACCCGATGAATTTAAAGACGTATTCTAGGAATGGAACAAGCCAATAAATTCATTTGAATTTTCTAATCTAGTGGACTACAGTATTCCCGCTTCGGCCTCTCCGGGACTCTTCTGGGTCGAAGTTCTCACCTTTTGGTTCCCAACTCCTAACCGCCGACGTTTACACGCCCGGCATGAAAAGCCCGACTTTCCTTTAAGGAGGAATCATGAAAAAGAGTCGACACGATTTTTCAATAGGCGCAATGGCAATCGTGCTTGTTCTTGCGCTTGCGCAGACTTGCACCTTTGCTCAGACCGCTACTCCAACGACAAATACCACCACAAGCATGTTGCTTGTTCCTGAAAATCCAGTTGCCGGCGCACATGCTCACAATGGGGCATCCGCGACGGCTGCGCAACAGACGGCTCCGCCGCAACACATGCGCAAAGGCATGTCGATGCACAAGCCAAACTGGGCGACCATGCCGACCGGAGTCGCCAACACCGCCGTGCAACCTCTGGATGCCAGCACCATTCCGAAGTTCGTGAACCAGTTGACCCGGCCTGCAACTTTCGTTTCCACCGGAACGAAATTCGACAGGCAGCTGGGCCGCAACGTTCCTCTCTATCAGGTCACGGAAAATACAATTTTCCAGCAGATTTTGCCACCACCATTCCCGAAGACGAAGATGTATGCCTACGGCGGGTCGGCGAACGTTGCCGCGCCCGGCCAGCCACAAAACATTCAGCAGGTATTCTCGTCGCCCGGACCAACCTTTGAGGCAACGAAAGACCAGCGCATTTTCGTGAACTATACCAACAACCTCGCTGGCGCTCACATGTTCCCCGTCGATCCCACGATCATGGCGGCCAACCCCAACAACGCGCCGATACCCACGGCCCCGTTTGCGCCCTTCCCTCCGGGCTATGCGCAGTTCCAAAGCCCAATTGTGACCGTGGCACACTTGCATGGCGGCGTCACGCCATCTGATTCAGACGGGTTTCCGCTGTCCTGGTTCTCTAAGGGCCAGACCAGGACGGGGCCGACATTCGATGGCTCCACCTTTGAATATTTCAACGGGCAGTTGCCAACCATGCTCTGGTATCACGACCACGCTCTGGGCATGACGCGTCTCAACCTGGCCGCTGGGCTGGAGGGCATGTATATCATTCGCGATCCCGCGAACGATAAAATTGCGCCGCTCCTTCCTTCAGGACAGTTCGAAATGCCTCTCATGCTGACGGACAGGGCCTTCAACACCGATGGCTCAATCCAATTCAACATCGATGGCGACAACCCGGACCTCCATCCGTATTGGGTGCCTGAATACTTTGGCGACGTCATTATGGTCAACGGCAAGGCGTGGCCGAACATGAACGTGCAGAGGCATCAGTATCGGTTCCGCATCGTCGATGGATCCAATGCGCGCTTCTACGACTTGCAGCTTATAAATCAGACCACCCACAAGCCTATACCGTTCATACAGGTCGGTGCTGACGGCAGCTACTTGCCCAAACCGACCACGTTGACGGAAATATTTATGGCGATCTGCGAGCGCGTGGACATCCTGGTTGACTTTTCCAATTTGCCGGCCGGAACAAAGGTCGTCATGACAAACTCCGCCAATGCGCCCTTCCCGGGCGGCGACCCAGTTGACGGAAATGACGGTGTGGTCATGCAGTTCACAGTACAGAACTCGACAGCCGTGCATCCGAGCCCACTGCCCTCCACACTAATTACTGTTCCCACGCTGGTTGAGACTCCGAACATTGGGAACCCAAAGATCTTCACCCTGAACGAACAGGAAGCCGATGGCGGCCCGGTGGCGGTTCTCATTGACGGACGGCATTTCGATGAAGCTGTCACTGAGTTGCCCAGGGTCGGCACAACGGAAGCGTGGTACTTCCAGAACCTGACGGAAGATGCCCATCCCATTCACATTCACCTGGTCGAATTTCAGCTGGAAGACCGGCAGATTATCGATCGCGACCGCTTCAAGGACTACTGGGAGCGTAAGAACCTGAACGCCGATGGTATACAGGGAGAACTTCCCCTGGATCACCCGCCGGTCAGAATCAATGTGGAGACGGTGACGGACACCGGGGACGGCAGGCCGCGTGATTTCCTGTTCGACCCGACCGACACCACCAGTTGCACACACCCAGACCCAACCAGCGGTTGTCCGACTCAACCGGTTCCGCCCTCGCCGAGTGAGGCCGGGTGGAAAGATGTCTTCCTAGCCCCGCCGTTTTCGGTCACTCGAATCCGGATCCGCCTTGCTCCGCAGGAAGTGAAAGAGGCGAACCTGTTCCCTGGGAAGAACACATTCCCGTTTGACCCAACGCAGGGCCCTGGTTACGTATGGCACTGCCATATTCTCGACCACGAAGACAACGACATGATGCGGCCGATGGCGATTGTGAAAGATCTCGAACCATGCCTCAACTGCGAGACCTTGCTTAACGCGCCTGGAAGCAAAGATGCTGGAACCCCAGCAGCGCGCTACTCAACGCCGAGCACCACTACGCCGGCCCACAATCACAACGGGTCTACACCCACAACCGAGCAGAAGGGGTCTATGCCTGCCCCCATGCCGATGCCCATGCCCGAGCAGCAGCCATTGAAGTAACGGGATAGGCCACTTTGAGAAGGTGGAGGAGGAAGGGCAAAACAGCCCGCCTCTTCCGCCTCCTTCGAAGGTCACATCCGGTACGGATGGGGAATGCAGAGAATGTTCTAACCCGAAGGTTTTTAGGTCGTATTTGTGGGAGTTTTATGAGGTTCTATCGTTTACGAGCACTTATTCTTCCGGCGGTTCTGGGTATCGTTGTTTCACCGGCCTGTGCGCAAGAACACAACCACAATCACACTCCGCCCGCTCACACCCAGGGAGATGCAGCCTACCAGGCCAAGCGCCAGCAGGCAATGCAGCTCTTTGGTCAAGGCAAGCGACTGGAAGCTCTACCGCTGTTGGAAGACCTGGTGCGAGAGGACCCGGGAGACGAAGAAGTTGTGGTGGCCACGGCAGCATCGCTGGTTCGCCATGCAGCCACCTTGACAGACCAGCAGGCGGCGGGCAAGGAGCGCTTGCGTGCCAAAGACCTCCTGGAAAAATCGGGAAGCTTTAGCCCGCTGGCGCAAAATCTTCTGCAGCTTTTGCGGGAAATGCCGGATGGCGGCGACATTCAATTCTCAGAGAATCCAGCAGTGGAACAAGCCATGCGTGCCGGAGAAGCGGCGTTCTCACGGCGCGATTTTGATGAAGCGATCAAGAACTATTCCAAGGCGGTGGAACTGGAGCCCAGGAACTACGCTGCTGTTCTCTTTGTTGGAAACGCTTTTGATAAGAAGAACGATTTTGCCAAGGCCGGAGAATGGTATGAGAAAGCCATTCAGCTTGACCCCAATATCGAGACTGGCTATCGCTATTATGCTGAAATGCTGGCCAAAGAAGACCACATGGTCAAGGCCCGCACTATGATGATTCACGCGGCGGTTGCAGAACCGTATAACCGAATGGTCTGGCGCGATCTTAGGGCCTGGGCCAACGTCAATCACGTTCCGCTTGACTTTACATCAGTCAACATCCCGGATCCTGTGCCAAGTCCTAAGAAAGACGAAGCGGTATTCGAGTTCAAGCTCTTTCCAGAACGTCCTAAAGACGTCTCCGATGCCTGGCGGGCCTATCACTCGGTTCGCGCGGACTGGAAACAGGGCGGCAAGTTTAAACAACACTTCCTCAAGGAGTCCAAATACAGGCATAGCCTTGCGGAGGAAACCGAAGCGCTTACGGCCGCGATCAGAGTTCTGGAAAGGCTGAGAGCTGATATAGATACGGCTGAACAGGTGACGGAGGACCATTCTCTGCTCCTGCTGCTGAGGTTGCACCAGGCCGGACTCCTGGAGCCTTACGTTCTGTTCCGGCTTGGAGATGAGGGCATCGCCAAGGACTATGACGCTTATCGCACCAAGAACCGCGGTAAGTTGGAAGAATACATGGACAAGTTTGTTGTACCACCTGCTCCAAAGGAGGCAAGTTTGCGATAGAGGGATGCCGCTCCGCGGTTACTCTTTGTCCCGGTGTGGCACAAAGACACTGAAGACTGTTCCGTGGTGTTCTGGTGAAGCGCTGCTGCGGGCCTTGATCTTGCCTTCATGTTTCTGGATGATCTCCAGGCTCACCCACAGCCCCAGGCCGGTACCGGTGATGCCTTTGGTAGAGAAGAATGGTTCAAAGATTCGGGCAAGTGTTTCCCGAGGCATGCCATGACCTGTGTCCGCCACGGTTACCAGCACGCCTTTGCGTCCGGTGCGCCAGTCTGTTGCTTCACGCTCACGCACAGTAATCTGGCCGCCGGTGCGTGAAGCGTCCAGCGCATTGCCGATGAGGTTGGTAAATACCTGGCGCAGCTCGCCTTCAAAACAGAGTAATGGCTTGGCCGCGCGATATTCGCGCACCACGCGGACGCCCGCCGAGGTGAGCCGTCCCTGATAGAGTTTGAGCACCGAGTCAAGGAGCTCAGAAACGCGCACTGCGTTCCTTCCTGTGGACTGGCGGTAGAAGCGCAGCGTCTGCGTGGCAATCTGGGTCACGCGTGCCAGTTCCTGTTGTGCCAGCCGTGTAAAGTCACGCACGGGACCGGGAAGATCGCGCTCCTGATCGATCAGGTAAAGAAGGTTGGTAACGGCTTCCAGAGGGTTGTTAATTTCATGTGCGATGGAAGCGGAAAGGCGTCCCACGGCAGCCAGCTTCTCGCTCTGTAGCACCGCCTCTTCAGCCAGTTTGCGCTCGGTTACATCCACACCCAGGACCATGATGCCTGAAATGCTGTTATCCGCTTCGCGCATTGGCTGGTAAACAAAATCCAGATACCGGTTTTCAAATGGCTGGCTGGGAGTGCGGGCAAGCCTCAGGGCAATGCCATTGCCCACGAAAGGTTCGCCGGTTTGATAGACGCGGTCCAGAATATCGTTGAAGCCCTGCTCGGCTGCTTCTGGCAACGCCTCACGCAAAGTTTTGCCAAGAACGTGCCGCCCCCCGATCAATTCCTGGTACTGCGGATTTGTCATTTCAAAAACGTGATCCGGGCCGCGTAACACGGCCAGGAAGGCAGGCGCCTGACGGAAGAGGCTCACAAGACGTGCCCGCTCCGCGTGCAGCGCCTCCGATTCCTTTTTCTGGGCTTCGCGGCGAATGCGTGCGGTCTTTATGTGCGTTTCCACGCGGGCAATCAACTCGCGCGCCGTAAAAGGCTTCACCAGATAATCGTCAGCGCCTGAATGCATGCCTTCTATGCGTGCATCCTCGCCGGCGCGAGCTGAGAGCAGGACTACAGGGACTGAAGATGTTGCGTGGTTTTCCCGCAGAGCTGCCAGCAGCTGGAAACCATCCATTTCCGGCATCATCACGTCACTCAAGACCAGATCAAATGGCCGCTTTTGCGCGATTTCTAAAGCGTCGCGTCCATTCACCGCATTGATCACTTCAAAACGCGAGGAAAGCAAACGGGAGACATATTCGCGCATATCGCGATTGTCATCCACTACCAGCACCCGTGCTTTGGCATCGGTCGTATGAGGAACGCTCAATGCCGCTCCGGCATCCAGCTCTGTGGGATCTGTGTATTGAGCGGAGCCATTCGTGTGGCCCGGCAACCAGCTGAGCGCTTCCTGCATAAATGCTTCACGTGAAATACCGGCCAGAACTGCTGGCTCGTCGGCGCGGATGTGGTCATGAGGCAGATGCCTGTTGCCATAGGGTATAGAAACCGTAAACGTCGTACCCTTTTCCATCTGGCTCTGCACGGCAATACTGCCGCCATGCAGGATCAATAACTCATGTACCAGCGCCAGTCCTATTCCACTGCCTTCATGGGTGCGGCGACGGGCGTTCTCAATGCGTCGGAAGCGTTCAAACAGGTGGCCAAGTTCCTCCTGAGGAATGCCGGTCCCCGTGTCACTTACCATGAGCTCGGCATGGTCTGATTGATCGCGCAGGCTCACCGTGATGGAACCTTCAAACGTGGACTTCAACGCGTTTGAGATCAGGTTCAGCACAATCTTTTCCCACATCTCACGGTCCACATACACAGGCTGGGGCAATGGCTTACAGTCCAGAACGTAAGCGAGCCCGGCCTTTTCCATGGCCGAGCGGAATACGCTGGCAAGTTCCATGGTGTATCCGCAAAGGTCAGTAGACTGGTAGGTGGCCGTAACCCGGCCTGCTTCCAGACGGGAGAAATCCAATAATGTGTTGACCAGCTTAAGCAGCCGCAGTTCGTTCCGATGAACAGTTTCCAGTTCTTCTCCACGCAATGTTTTTTCCGGCATAGAGAGTGCGTCTTCCGTTGGACCAAGCATCAAGGTCAGCGGTGTCCGGAACTCGTGGCTTACGTTACTGAAAAACGTCGTCTTTGCTTTGTCAATTGCCGCCAGGGATTCTGAGCGTTTGCGTTCTTCTTCATATCCCCGCGCATTCGCAAGACCTGCGGCAATCTGTCCTGCAATCAGGTCAATAAAACCAGCATATGCCATATCAAACTGCCGGTAAGGATTGAGGCCGGCAACCAGCACGCCTGCCGGTACATCCTGCCCTTGCCTGGTAACCGGGACAAGGAGAGCGCGCTCCGGTGCTTTACCCCACGTACCTGCTGGAATTGTGCCAAAACGTCTCCCAAGGCCCTCCACTACGAGAGAGCTTTTTGGGCCCAACAGGCCCTTTTCCACCTGATCGTTGCTCAGCTGGTCCTTGTTCAGCAGGTCTCTGGTTAGCGGATCTTTGTCGAGAAGATCAAAGACCGGCCACACTTCTCTCTTTGAATGAATCTCAATCAACTGCGCAGCCGCGGGATGGCCGGCTTCAATGCCAGTAGCGCAGGCCAATCGTGCGCGCGATTCTCCATTTTCAAAAAGATAAGTGAGGGTGAAAGGCAGGTCGTACTGATTGGCTTCCAGGCTGTTGTGAATGGCGGAGAGAACACTTTCTTCCGTGATTTTCGCGCTGAGACCTGCCGCCAAAGAACGCAGCGATCCCAGCCGCCGCTCGCCTATAATGCGTTCCGTTTCTTCGGTTACTACACAAAAAAGACCGTTGATCTTGCCGTCGTCGCGGGTGAGAGGGCTGTATGAAAACGTGTGATAGGTTTCTTCTGCATAACCGCTGCGCTCCAGGAACAAACGCAGCCCCTCATCCCATGTTGCTTCGCCGGTTTCAAGTACTGTACGTACTCGCGGATCAAGGTCCGCCCAAATTTCCGCCCACACTTCGCGTGCCGGTCTGCCCAGGGCCCAGGGATGTTTCTTGCCCAGCGTCATATGGGCGTAAGCGTCGTTATAGAGAAAAATAAGGTCCGGTCCCCAGCCCATCCACATGGCGTATCTGGACGTGATCAAAATGCGCACAGCCGTCTTAAGACTCTGCGGCCAGGTTGCAATAGGGCCCATTGGCGTATTGGCCCAGTCAAAGGCGCGAATTCTGGCGCCCAGTTCGCCTCCTCCGGAAAGGACCTCCTGCCGCATTTCAATGACTGCTCCTTCAGGAGGCGTTCCGGTTAATGCCAAGGAATTGGTTTTTTGGGTGGACATGTTTTTAAAGGCTGCCGCCGGTGTCGAGTAGAAATTACGCAAGTTTTCTGGGCACCTACAGACTTGCTGACAAACAGCTATCCATTTAGCTCGATCTATTTAAGTAAACTTCAACCGAAGAGCTAGACGAAGCGCAATACAAGAGATGAGAAATCTCCCCGTGGGCTTTATGATGCCCTTTTCTGGTAAGCAGGTTGCCGCTCAAGGGCAGCCTTTTTGAATCGCCAGAAAACAGCCTGATTTCCTGTTCTGCTTCTACCGTGTTTTAATAGTCCGCTCCACAATTTTGAGCCAGGAGAAGCGCGCAATGTCGAACCAAGCAAATGGCAAGTTAGCGAAACATTCGAGCCCAGCTCAGAGGGTCAACAATCCATTCGATCGCCGCAGCTTTCTTGTGGGTGCGGCCGCGGGAGCCGCTACCCTGGCCTTGCCACGCTGGATGAGCGCCGAAACAAGCTTCTTTACTGGCGCTGCTTCCGCCGCGTTCGATGAAGACCTGAGTCCCATCCGCGCGGAAATTGCCAAACGCCATGATGAAACGGTAAAGCGCATGCAGACCTGGATCAGGCAACCCTCCATCGCAGCGGAAAATCGCGGTATGAATGAAGGCTGCGAACTCACGATGCAGATGTTACGCGAAGCCGGCTTCCAGCAGGTCAGCAAAGTGCCCACCGACGGTCAGCCCGGAATCTTTGCCACGCTGGATGCCGGCGCGCCGAAAACTCTTGGTCTCTATTTTATGTATGACGTAAAGCAGGTTGACCCGTCTGAATGGTCGTCACCGCCGTGGGACGCCGCCTTGGTGGATAAGCCCGGCTTTGGCAAAGTGGTTGTGGGCCGCGGCGCAGTCAACCAGAAGGGCCCGGAGGCGTCGTTCATCGCCGCGCTGCATGCGATCCGCGGAGCCGGACGCAAACTGCCTGTGAACTTTGTGTTTGTGGCGGAAGGCGAAGAAGAAATCGGCTCGCCGCACTTTGCTCAAGTAGTGCGTCGCCCGGAAGTGCTGGCGGCGCTGAAG
>Ga0079219_10000220_pt1 | contig 10296 bp, 11 predicted proteins | sample GAControl_FD_77074 | JGI IMG/M metagenome (GOLD analysis project Ga0079219, IMG submission 77074) | Agricultural soil microbial communities from Georgia to study Nitrogen management - GA Control | ecosystem: Environmental > Terrestrial > Soil > Agricultural land | place: USA: Georgia...
GCGAGTTGCTGACGTTCTTGTCCACGAACGTCATGTCAGTATCGGGGCGGCTTATTTGATAGGCGAGAAAAGGAAAGCCGACGATTGAATTGGAATCACCGGCTGAAAACAGATTGGCGTTGATCACCTGCATCCGCGTGAACGACTTGCCTTCCGTGCGCTTGAGCTCAATGGAATTGGTGATCTGGCTGGGATCTGAGTTGTAACGGAACTCATACGTCCCGTTTTCACCTGTTCCCTGCCGCTCTGGCGGTTCAAAGCCCGGAGGCAGCACCGGCGGTGGAACAGGAACGACTACAGCAAGTGTTTGAGCTCCGGCAGGAGTAACAATAATGATGTTGGTGGCTCCGGGCGCTCTGCCCAGAATTTCAACCACTCCGTTGGCGGCGGTGGCGTCTGCAATGTTGGAATCCAGAGAGTACGCCGCAGTGGCTCCGGCAACTGGAAGCTGCACGGTCTTCTGGTATCCAACGGAAAGCGGAGATTGCCCCCGGGCCGCAAGAATGCAGGCGGTCCATAGCAGGGCAATGCTCCAGAAGCGCTTCATTTTTTGGGAACTTCAGTTTTGGGAACTTCAGTTTTAGGAACTTCAAAAGCCGCTTCACTGGTAACGGTCTTGCCTTCAAACTGAAAGGAACAAAGAGCGCGATAGTGCCCAATGGGCAGCTCTCCGGGATATTCAGCGGAAAATTCCAGCCGCTCCCCCGGCAGCAGCCGTTGCGGATCAAATACAGCCTTTCCCGCCAGTGAGCCACCGGAGTTCAATACAACCGCCGCGCCTTCCGGAAGAACAGGCTCGGTGCCTGCATTGGAGATCCATTGCGAGATCTTCATGTTCGCGGACTCGCTTGCAGGGATTACACGAACAGGTTCAGGCTGGAGCTTTACATTGTCAGTAAGGTTGAAGGTGATCAGCGCACCGAGTGATGCCGTCATTCCAACAGCGCCGGAAGAGGAGGGCAGTTTGTCTGTCCCGCGAAACATGGCCACCACAGCGCGAATATTGGTCTGCGCCGGCAAGGTGAGACGAACATCGACTGCGACAGAAGAAAAAGGTTTGACCAGAACGGTCTTCTGCGTGAACACGGCCGTTGCAGCAATGCTGTTGGGCGTTTCACCGGCAGCAATAAAAACACGCTTGCCATCTTTGATGAGCACATCTTCTGCGATCATCTCAAAAGCAAAGTCACGCGCCGTTTGATTTGTAAGCGTAAGAGTCTGTGTAAGTCCCTGCCCAAAATTGCCTTTGGCCATGACTACAGCAGGGCTCAGCGAGATCGACGGCTTTTCCGCGGGAGGTGCCGCAGGAGACGCGGGCGCTGTCTGTGCGCAGAGCGATATGGAGAAGCAGAGATAAAGGATGCAGACACTGAGGCGCATCGGCGTGAGCGGCGTCCTATTAGTTCGGGATGACCTGAAAAATAATTGCATTGTGCAGTTGAGAATTCTTCTCCGTCAGAGATGTTGGTACTTCAATTTCCAGACGGTGCATAATCGTTGGTCCTATGCGCGCCTGGCCCTGAACAAGTTGCGGGACCGTTTCAAGCGTCATCCCGTCCAGGCGAAACGTGTAAGCGGGGTCGGGTGCGGCGAGAGCGGCCAGAACTGCAGCGCTGGCTGCGTGCTGCGCCCCATTCTGTATGCTCATGCCGAACCTGGTTGTAACAACAAAGCGTCCAGGGAGTTTCTGCACCTGGACGTTAACGGTCTGTGCGCCGCCGGCTTGAGAGACCGTTCCCAGATTCAGGCTGCGCTGGCCGGAGGCCCCGCCGGTTAAAGCGGCTCCATCCGGCGCGCTGACGAAATTCACTGAGATCGTTCCTTCACTTTGGGACTTCATGGAAAGAACGGTGCTGGAGGTGCGTTTGTTCGCGCCTTTGCTTTGCGCCTGCCCGTCGGTCATAAGGGAGGAACCGAACAACAATAACGCCAGGGCAAAACGCAGGCCGATATCACACCTCCCGCCCGGATCTAATCCATCTTTCTATCTCCAAGCTTCGCTTCCATTTAAACCCCTAGTTCGCTGTTGCTGTGTAATTAATCGTGTTGCTGATATTGGTTCCGCTGGCTGTGGTGAACGGGACAGTAATTGCCACCGGGAAATTGCTGTCTGCAGCATAGGCACCTGTCGCGGTCAGGGTGGACTGCGCTGCGCTCGTCACGGCAACTCCGCCGACTGTCCAGTTGTTCACCGCATCCGCTGCGCCCAGCTGTGCTGTCAGCGTGTAATTCGCGCTGGCGGAGTTGGTCTTTGAAACCTTCACATCCACCGCGGAGCTAACGGTGAAGTTGCTTGCGGTGGTGGTGCGAACAATACCGCCGGAGATAGCACCGAAGGCCGACACGTTGCCGAAAGCCAGCGTTGCGGTGTTTGTGCCTGTACCGGAAAGGGCAACACCCGCAGCGTCAGAGTCAAAGACCAGTTGAATCGATCCGTTCACGGTCGCCGTTACCGTGAGCGTTCCACTGGCTGTTGTTTGAGCAACGGCAGCAGATGAGATCATCATCAGCGCCGCAAAAATAGTTAAAAGCATTACTTTCTTCATTGTTGTTCCTCTCCTTATGACTTCCAAAAGTTTGTTACAGAAAAATTGCCTTCCTTAAAACTCAATTGGCCGTAGCCGTAAAATTAATCGCGGTTGTGATTGGCGTACCCACCACTGGACCGCCAGCTCCCGGCGCTGCCGTGGAAATAACCAGGTCCAGGTTGTGCGCAACGTCAGTGTTGTACGCACCGGTGGTCTGAATGGTTTGCGACGCTGTGCTCAACGTGACCGCATCTACTTTGTAGCTAAGACCGGTAGGAGCAGCGGCCGCCAGGTTCGCAGTCAGCGTATAGGTGGTGCTGGTCAATCCGCCCTGGATCACCTGAACATCGAAAATTGTCCGCACAGTAAAGTTGGCTGCAGTCACGCTCGGGCGCGTCACCCCGCCGGAGAGCGGGCCAAAAGCAGATACGGAGCCAAAGTTCGCAGTGGCGGCATTGGTGCCGGCAGCGCCAAGCGTTACACCCGCGGGATCGGTATCAAACTGCAGCGAGATGCCATTCTTATTGACCAGGACGCCGTTGATCACGCCGGTGGCAGTGGTCTGTGCCAGGGCTGATCCGCATGCAAGCAGCGTTGCCGCCAGGACCACGCCGCGCATCATCGAGATGTATGTCTTCAGCATCGCAATACCTAATTCGCCGTCGCCAAGAAAGTAATGGTTTCCTGCAGAACCTGCGCCGGCACGTTGTTCCTTACCTGTACCTGCAGTGTTTTGGTAATCCTCTGGCCGAAAGTGTCAGCGGCATCCAGCGCCGTAAAACTCGTGTTGGTCAGCGTTACGTTATTGATCAGCCAGACAACGCTGGCGGGCGGCGGCGTGGAAATCTGCGCGGCCAGCCGGTAATTGGGGCTGCTGGAATTCGCTTTGGTCACCACAACGTCAAACGCGCTGCTGACCTCATAAAAGGCCGCATTCAGATGTTGATAGTTGACGCAAGTGGAGGTATGGAAATTTCCGGGAAACGCGGCCGTACCCAGGTCCAGACCAACGTTGTTGGTGTTCGCGTTGGTCAGGGGGCAGAAGCCGGGAGTACCGACAGAGGCGTTGTCCTGGAAAATGAGGCTGATGGACGACTGCACCTTCATCGTGATGGTGAGCTGGCCGGAGCTGGTCTGCGCGCCGGCGCTGGCGGCAAGAAGACAGAGTAGCGCGCCGAGCCTAAGCAGCGCTTTACTTCCGCCGAGATTGAATCTGCAGTTCATCGCTCAAAAGCAAACTGTGGACCCGGTACAAATGTTCTTTCTGAAGTACAGTGTTTGTGGGCCCCTGGTACATTGGTCTTTCGTGATGACAAAAGTCTAAGCTGAGTCTCTGAATCAGCAAACGGTACTTCAGTCACTACGGGAACCTAAAGAAAAATCTTATTTTTGAATGGGTTATAAAGCTCGGCAAAAATCCTAGCGCTGGCCAAAGAGAGTGTCTATAAGGTGTTGCTTGCATTTGTACCGGGATAGTAATCGGGGGCGGGATGCCTGCCTGCTGCGGCATCTTTATGTTGTTACATGCTGGAAGCCCTCGATCTCGATGAGCCTACACTTCATATCCATTCTGGGCCTCAATCGGATCGGTAAGCGGCGAGCGTCCGCCCGGAAGCTCTGCCAGGGCATCAAGAATTTGTGCCAGCTTGGATTCAAAATCGAATTCGTTAAAACTTCCATTCGGAGTATGCGGGGCCACCCGTTGCCATACTTCTTTATCAATCGAACTTGAGATGAGCAATCTCCATGTAAGCCCAAAAGCAGACGCAACTCCCAGCTCCCACAGCAACCAGGGGGACGGCCAATGGCCCTTTCCAGCATCCCGCGCGCCTTCCCTGGACCATACGCCAAGAAAATGTGTGCATGAATTGATTCTTGTTACCAGCCCTTCATTGATTTCCTTATGTCTGAGCAGGTCCTCACCGGTTACAACCACAAATCCCTTATGTTTTGCTTTGACCTTGATCTTTTCCAGTTGTGCGCCGGTATAGTGGCAGGAAATAAACAGCACCTTGCTGCTTTGCTTCCCGGTGAGCGCTTCGTATTTCCCAATCAGCCGCTTGACCAGTTTCGCCCTGTCTACCTCTGACGGAGCAAACGCGCGTGTAGTCAGCTCCTTATGCTGCGTTTGTAAATTCCGGTGCAGATTCTCAAACCATTTGGTTGAAGTAGGCTGGCTTTTTGTCTGGCTGGCAGGCGACGCCGGAACATCTTTGCGGTTCCAGTCTTCCGCATAATTTTGTGGATACCCAATCTCAAGGGCAAGCCCCTGCGCGCCGGATGAATTGCTGATCGCCTCTTCGAATGCGGCCCTTCTGTCATCGATTGGCATGGCGGCCAGCCGGTCTGACATAACCACCAGCTCCAGACGAGACCGTTCCCGCGTTCCGCTAGGTCCAAGATACGCGGTAAGAATATTGAAACCACTGGCCTTCAACGCTTCGGTTATGTCGGCGGCAGCGTCGGAGCGGTCGTTATATTCGATCCTGGCATGGATGATAGGGTCTCCGGTGCGAAAATAAAGGATCCTGAGAAACCTGTTTTTTGTGTCGGACAGCCGGAGATAATACCCATCATCGTGGTGCGTTGTCAGGTCCTGCCGCACCGTCCGCTTTAAAACTTCCTGGACCTCATGCGGCATTACTAAATGGAGCATTTGGGGCCGTGCGTCTTCAGCCCAACGCACCTGCACCTCCATTTTTTTAGGCGGAAACTCCTGGTGTTTCATTCGCTGTGTTTCATAAGCGTGCTTGGCATGCCAAAGGCCTTGCAGCCGCTGCAGCCTCAACCTGGGATTGCCATCCTGCAGGAAGGTCATGTCTTTCAATAATTTGGTCAGCACAGAGAGCCTGATCCATTCGGCGGCCTTTTCATTTTCAAGTTCCATGACCGCTTCCAGCTGATAAAGGCTGGGTTGTTGCGTTGTACTGGATTCCGCCGCAAGTATCTGGGCTGAGTTGTGTCTTGCAATGTCACAAACCTCAAGAAAGAGCCCCGCCCGGTCTTTGACGGTAAGATTCAGCCGCCAAAGCTTGTCCCAGCTGTCAAATTCAAAAGGCGATATCACCAGCTCTGGCCGGTGCGGTTGACTGTAACCGGCCAGCAAACATGCATGAAGAGCGCGATTTGCCGCCAGCGCAAGGTGCACCCGATGGTATAGGGGGACTTCGATATAAGAAAAATCTGGAGGACATTTCCGCGGGATATCGAGGACTAGCATTCGAGAAACGGCTCCTTGGGAACACTCCAACCAAAGTACTCAAAGGAACACTGCGCAGGGGGTGATAAGTGAAGGCAAGGGTATCGTCAACAGAATGAGCCCGTCAAGCCCCATGCGCGCGCAATCCCCTTGCTTGCTGGTTCACCGATGCCCGCCGTTGTTCAGTTGCGATTCAGAACAATCAGCGCTATAAGCGGACCCGGGTATCGCAAACCTGGGTATCAGCAGCACTGCTTCTCCATTTAGAATGTTCCAGATAAAAACGCGGTATATTCCGCATCCAGGTATTTCCAGGTCATCGCGTATGGACAAGGGCAAACTTAAAAAATTTGAAGAGCTCCTCACCAAAAAGCGCGAGGAGTTACGGCAGAGCTTAAACCGTACACAAGAGGAGCGACACGAGGCGCAGGAGTTTGGACGTGACGAAGGAGACCGCGCGACCGCGTCGTTGTCCAAAGAGATGACGTTCCGGCAGAAAGCGCAGGAACGCGGCCTGCTGATGCTGGTGGAAGCCGCGCTTGGCCGGATCAATCAGGGCACATTTGGCGAATGCCTGAATTGCGGCCAGGAGATTGGCGCGAACCGGCTGAATGCTGTCCCGTGGAGCCGCTATTGCATCACCTGCCAGGAATTGATCGTGGAGCAGGGGTGACCTGCAAGCTGCGAATGCAGAACCCGTTGCTGGAAAAGAGCAGGGATCAATTTGGAACCGTGAAGAAAATTTTTGTGATGAAGTTCCGTAAGGACTGGCGATTGTGTGACGACTAAGAGGTGAGCGTTTCATTGACCAGAATTGGTTGAGCGCTCATTCGACGACGCGAAAATGAAGCATGACGGAATGGCTGATTGTATGCAATGTACAGTCAGCCATAATTTTTTGGTTCATTTCTCTCCGCAGAGCGCTTCTCTCCGCAGAGTGCGTGCGGTTTATTCCCAAGATGAAACGGCTTTCTCTCTTTCCACATCTGCTGATAAAAACTTTCGGCTGAAGTTGTAAGGAAGCGGCAGTGCAGCCGACCAATGATCGAGACTCTGAAGAAGACGCGTAGGTCTTTTTGCTCTTCCTGCTCATACCGAAATATAACGGCTGAGCGATTCTTGGTAATCCCTAATGTACCTGGCACTCGGCATCTTCGTGAAGGCTCCTGGTTTTGCCCGCTATCTGCGTGCTAATCGTGCGACTCGCTAAGCCAGCCTTCAGGCTTTCAACAGCTACCACCACACTCATTGCTTTATCTAAAGGAGAGACTATGCGATTGATTAACTCGAAAAATGATATGAAGGGCACAAGTCCTTCGAAGGAAAATGCTTCTGGCATGGAGCGCCGGCGTTTTTTGAAGGGAGCCGCGTCAGCAGCTGCCGTTGCGGCAATCATTCCACTCGAACCTCTGGTCGGCGGAAAGGAGTCAGAAGCGGCGGCGTCTGTCGCCAGTTTCTCTCCCGCAAATCGCACAAACCGATCTTTTGATGTTCGCAAGACCGCAGCGGCCAGAGAGAGAATCGACCTCGGCGTGGCACCGGACAATGGCGATAATGCCTTGTTCTCCGACCATAGCGGGAACTGGAGTAAGTGTTTGCTGCATGATGACCTGGGCATTGTGAACCAGAACTCCTGGAACAGCTTTATCAATGCCCTCTCCAGTGGCAATTTCAGGGACTTCCAGAACATCATCGTGGGGAATCCCGGTGGCGCAGGCTTCACGGGCACACTGAACGGCCCCGAGACTTCTCTGGCCTTTGACCTCCAGGGACTCGACTCACACGCCACCAAAATACCGCCGGCGCCGAGCGTTACCAGCGCCCAGACCGCCATGGAAGAAGTGGAGCTCTACTGGGGAGCCATGCTGCGCGATGTGAATTTCACTGATTACGTCAACAGCCCGCTGGCTGCTCAGGCGGCTGCCGACCTGAACAGGTGTTCCTTCATCAAGAGCGGCGCCAACACCGAGTTTCCCTCCGCGATTACCCCACAGAACCTCTTCCGTGGCCAGATCGTCCCTGGCGACGGCAGCGCGAAGGGGCCGTATATCTCTCAGTTCATGCTGCAGCCGACATTCCATGGAGCGCAGCCACTGAGCCAGATGTTTCAGACCTTCGCGCCCGGCCAGAGCTTCATGACGAGCGTGGAAGAGTACAAGAGCGTGGAAAGCGGTCACCCACCGACAGCCACCCTGGCCTTTGACTCGACCCCGCGACATCTCCGCAATGGCAGGAGCCTTTCCGCGTTCACTCATGTCGACGTGCTGCACCAATCCTACTTTACCGCCTTCCTGGTGTTGATCGGCATCGGTGCGCCACTGAACCCTGGCAATCCGTATCTTGGTTCACAATCACAACACGGTTTCGGCACACTTGATCCAGTGGAGGCTGCGGCGACGATACCGGAAATGGCAACACGCGCCCTTAAAGCCGCGTGGTACCACAAGTGGATCGTCAACCTCCGGCAGCGTCCAGAAGAAGTCGGCGCTCTCCTGCACGCGCACCTGACTAACAGAACACCTCTGCCCCAGGCAGCGGCAAAATTACACCCCGACATGGTCAACGCGCAGGTGATGGCCCAGACGTTCTCGCAGTCTGGTTCGTTTCTGCTGCCACAAGTATTCCCGGAGGGCGCGCCAACTCATCCGTGCTATCCCACCGGCCATGGCACCGTCGGTGGCGCATGCATCACAGCCATTAAGTTTTTCTTTGATGGCAACCAGCCGATCCGGCCGCTGTTGCAGGCAGCCGGCAGCGATGTGATGCAAGCCAGCGAAGATGGTCTCTCGCTTGTACCCTACACGGGCGATGATCGGGACAGTTTAACCATCAATGGAGAGCTGTCCAAACTAGCGTTCAACGTCACCTTCGGCCACGGTATTCACTCCGGCATCCACTTCCGCAGCTCAAGCAACCAGTCCATACTGCTGGGCGAGGAGACTGGTATCAGCGTGCTGAAGGACCGTGCCTTGACTTACAACGAGCCGTTCACGATCAAGATCACCAAGTTCGATGGAACAACTGCAACTATTTCGAACCAGGGAGACCGGGGCAGGGATGGTGAAGGCAACTAGCTCCCAGGATCTTCAGGGGATTTTCGAACCGTAACATTTAACCTTTTCGACTTACTCATTCGCAAAGCGGGAGCCAGCAGCAGCGGCTCCCGCTTTTTTTTGATGAGCAGCAGCAGAAGAATCTCACCACGGATAAAACACGGGACAAAATCAAAACCTTTACCACAAAGGACACAGAGGAACACAGAGGAAAAATCGAGTGATCGGGCGGGGGCGCCCATTCGACAAGCTCAGAGCAGACTCTGCGCTCCACAAGTTTTAATGAGGGCTTTAGCGGCTTTAGGGATTCATTTGGCCTCACACCGGCCCGGTCTGCCACTCTTTGATCACTCTCTGATCGTGCGTCTTCCAGTCAGAGAAGTTGGCCCTGAAGGTGAACAGGGAATCAATCACCACGCTCAGGTCGGTCTTGTCCTTGAAGCGGATGCAGAGGCAGTGATAGTCGGGGTTGGCGATCAGCTTAACCAGCTCTACCGTCCGGCCTTTTGCCTGGGGAAACTCCATCACCTGCCCATAGGAGGGCTTTCTTTGTTTGGACGGACGAGGATTCTTTGGCGATTTGCTGCTGGCTTGTTTCTTCATGGGCGGGCCTCTTCCCTATCAACAGAGATAAAATTTATTTGCAATATTGAGTATATGAGTATATACTCTTTATACATCGATGCCAAATTACTCATAAACGTATAAGCTCATCTCTTACAGGGAGGTGGGCGGAAATGGCCAGAGAGCCAAGGTGGAAGCGTATGAACCTGAATGTAGAAACCAGCCTGCACGATGCATTCAAGGCATCGACTGCCGCGCACGGCAAGAAGATGACCGATGTTCTGATTGAGTTTATCCGGGAATATGTTCAGAAACATCCGCCGCAGCCGATCAAGCGGGGGCAGAAAGAATAACCTTCCACACGCCGCAGACCCGCGCAGCGCAGCGGAGCGAGAAACTTCTGTGCCGCACCTACGGCGCTCTGTTTCTTTTTGAATGCTTTCCCAGCGCTTACCCCTTCAGCGCTAGCGCGCCTCGGGCTGCACTGGGCTAACCTCTGGTCGCGCCTCCGGCGCTTGATTTAATCAGCCTATGGCACCGTCGTTGTTGTTTTAGCGTTCGTTTCCTTTGGCAAGCCCAGATCCGACAAAGCATTTACGATCTTCACGGTCTCCAAACTTATAGTAATCACTTGTCCAATGAGGTGAGCGGTCTTTTTAAAAGCGCTGGAGGCGTGAGAGGGAAAGGAAATCGGGTGATCGCACGTTGATCGGGTGATCGGAAAAGCGAACCTTCGCCACTACAGAGGACACAAAGGAACACAGAGGAAAAAGCCGCGGGCGGAGCGCCAAAATCGGCGATTTGGACCGCACATTCGCTGTCGGTCATCGAACCAGGACGAGGCGAAGGCACGATGAGAGAAACGGTTGAAATCCGAATCGCTGTCGGCAAGAAAAATCCCCTCCTGCAACAAGTGCAGGAGGGGTGCGTTTGGTTAGAGAGTTATTGCCAA
>Ga0079219_10000224_pt1 | contig 10245 bp, 10 predicted proteins | sample GAControl_FD_77074 | JGI IMG/M metagenome (GOLD analysis project Ga0079219, IMG submission 77074) | Agricultural soil microbial communities from Georgia to study Nitrogen management - GA Control | ecosystem: Environmental > Terrestrial > Soil > Agricultural land | place: USA: Georgia...
CCGCGCTGGCCAGCAGGTGCTCTGCCGCGATGTACCGCCCGGCGACGGAGTACTGGCTGCCCAGGTCGCGCAGGGCAGGCGCGATGACCGTGGTCCAGGCGGGCACGACACCGCGGGCCAGCGCGAGCTCCAGCAGCCGGTCCACGTCGGCAGGGTCGAGCGCGAGCGCCGCGCGGCGCAGGCCCCTGCCGGTGGCGGGCGGCCGCGCGGCCGGCCGGGACGGCCGCCCGGAGCCCGGCCTAGTGCCGGGGGACATTTGGCTCAGGGGGTCGGCGGTCGCCTTGGCGATCCGGGCGGCCTCGGCCGGAGCGACCCCGTCGACGGTGAGCCGCCGCATCAGTGCCAGCCGGGCCAGGTCGTCCTGGCTATACCGGCGATGCCGCCCGGGCTCGCGATACGACGGGCCGAGGCCGTACCTCCGGTCCCACGTGCGGATCGTGGTGGCGGCGACGCCTATTCTCCGGGCGGCTTCCCCCGCGCTCAGGCTCGTCTCCGCCACGGAGGCTTACACACCTTTCCGGCTACGTGCGGGACCTACCCGTTCGGCTGCCAGGCGGGCGGACACCAGGACCATGGGAATGCCGACTCCCGGCCGGGTCCCGGAGCCGACGAACACCACATTGTCCAGTCCCGGCGCCAGGTTACCCGGCCGCAGCGGTCCCGACTGGCCGAACGTGTGCGCCGCGGCGAACGGCGTGCCGGCCGCCATTCCGGCCCGCGCCCAGTCGTCCGGCGTTACCACCTGCCGCACCTGCACCGCCTCGCTCAGGCCCGGGTAGCCGCGGTCGGCCAGCACCCGCAGCACGTCGTCCGCGTACGCCTGGCCGGTCCGTGACCAGTCGGGTCCGGCCTGGAGGTTAGGCGCCGGGGCGAGCACGTAGTACACCTGGCGGCCGGGGGGAGCCAGCCCAGGATCGGTCTGGGTCGGGTTGGTGACCAGGAGCGACGGGTCGGACATGACCCGGCCGCGACGGGAGATGTCGTCGAAGGTGCCCCGCCAGGCCCGGCCGAAGTGGATGTTGTGGTGGCTGGCGCCGGCATAGGCCTTCCCGGCCCCCAAGTGCAGGACGACACACGAGGGCGAGTAGCGCAGCCGGCGCCGCAGCGGCCGGTTCAGCAGGTCCCGGTAGGCAACCGGCAGGTCGGGATTGAGCACCACCACGTCGGCGGGGACGCGGTCGCCATCGCGGGTGCGGACGGCGCGGGCCCGGGACCCGCCGACCTCCACTCTGGTCACCTCGCGGCCGTAGGAGATCGTCACGCCGTGCTTGACGGCCGCGCCCGCTAGCGCGGTGGCGACCGCGTGCATGCCGCCGCGCGGGAAGTAGACGCCCGCCACCGTGTCCATGTAGGCGATGACCGCATACAGGGCCAGCGCGCGATGCGGCGGCACGCCGGCGTACAGCGACTGGAATGAGAACACCCGCTGGGTGCGCGGGTCGCGCAGGAACTGCGCTACCTTGGCCGACAGCCGGCGGAACCCGCCGTACGCGGCCAGCCGGGCCAGGTCGGCGCTGGCGAGTTCCCACGGGTGGTCGAAGCCGCGGTCGATGAACCGCTTCCACTCCAGCTGGTACAGCGTCCGCGCGTAGTCGACGAAGCGGAGGTAGCCGTCGGCCTCCCGCGCCCCGCACAGGCGGGCGATTTCCCCGGCCGTTCCGGCCGTGTCCGCCCGGATGTCCAGCGTGGAGCCGTCAGCGAAGTGCGCCCGGTAGGCCGGGTCCAGCCGGATGAGGTCCAGCCAGTCGGACATCCGCTCGCCGGCCGCGGCCAGGGTCTCCTCCAGCAGGTCCGGCATGGTCAGCACCGTGGGGCCGGTGTCGAACCGGTACCCGTCCACGGCGAGCTGGCCCATCCGGCCGCCCGGGCCGTCGGCGCGCTCCAGCATCGTCACCTGCCGCCCGGTGCCGGCCAGCCGGAGAGCGCAGGCGAGGCCGCCGAGCCCCGCGCCCACGATGACGACCTTCTCGGTAGGTCCGGTAACGGTGCGCATTGAGTTCCTCCGCTTGGCATGTGCCGCCCGGCCGCCGGGGCCCGGCTGCGGGGCATTTGCGCTCAGGCTACTACGCGAGCTACTTTGAATCGAAATGTGCGTCGATTTATCGGACAGTGACCCGCACAGGCGGACACCACGGACTGTTCTCGCGGAGACGCCAGTACCTGCTCCACGAGGGGAACCTCATGACCACCCATCCCATGCCGGCGGCCTCGCTGAGCACCGCGTACGCGAGCTGCCGTGACCTGCACCGCACCCACGGCCGCAGTTACTACCTGGCCACCCGGCTGCTGCCGGCCTGGAAGCGCCGGCACGTGCACGCCCTGTACGGCTTCACCCGCTATACCGACGACATCGTCGACGCGGGCAGCGATCCGCCGGCCCCGCCACAGGGGGCCGAGCGCGCCCGGCGGCTTGGCCAGTGGGCCGGCCAGTTCTACCTCGCGGTCGACGGCGCGCAGCCCCCGGACGACCCGATCTTGCTGGCCGTGCGGCACACCATCGCCACGTTCGGCCTGTCCCTGGCCGACTTCGACGCGTTCTTCGCCAGCATGCGCATGGACACCCATGTCCGCGCCTATGCCGACTACGACGCGCTGCTCGAGTACATGCAGGGATCGGCGGCCGTGATCGGCACGATGATGCTGCCGATCCTGCTGGCGCCGGACGAGGGGCCGGGGCCGCTGCCCGAGGCGGCGGTCACTGCGGCGCGCGAGCCGGCCCGCCAGCTCGGCCTGGCGTTCCAGCTCACCAACTTCATCCGGGACGTCGCGGAGGACCTGGCCCGCGACCGGGTGTACTTGCCCGCCGCCGACCTCGAGCGGTTCGGGGTGCGCCGGGACGACCTGGCGGCGGCGTCGGCGAGCCCTGCCGTGCGCCGGCTGGTCGCCTTCGAGATCGAGCGGGCCCGGGTCCATTACCGCAACGCCCTGCCGGGCCTGGCGCTGCTGCCGGCCAGGTCCCGCCGCTGCGTTCGGCTGGCCTACGCGGTCTACGGGGGGATCCTCGACCGCGTCGAGCAGGCCGGCTGCGACGTCCTGGCCGGCCGCGCCGTCGTCCCGCGCCGGCAGCGGGCGGCCGCGGTGGCGCGGGAGCTGGCGAGGCCGGCATGAGCGTCAACGTGCGCCGCGCTGGCGGCGTCCTGCCTTCCGCCGACGCGACGTTCGTCACCGACGAGCTCCGGCCCTACCTGGCCGAGCTTCTCCGTCGCGAGCAGACCGCCTGGAAGGAACAGGGCGCGCCCTGGTGGGACCCGCCCGAGGAAGTCGCGGCGTACCTCGATGGCGGCAAGGCGCTGCGGCCGCGGTTCTGCTACTGGGGCCACGCCATCACCGGCGAGGACACCGGCCCGCTGCTGACGCAGGCCTGCGCGGCGCTGGAACTGCTGCACGCGTTCGCGCTCATCCACGACGACCTGATGGACAACTCCGATACCCGCCGGGGAAGGCCCGCGCTGCACCGGCGGATCGCCGCACGGCACCGGCAGCACGACTGGGCCGGCGACCCGGATGGCTACGGTCACGCCATGGCGCTGCTCACCGGCGACCTCGCGTTCGCCATCGCCAGCCGGCTCGGCGCCGCGCTACCCGGGCCCGCGGTCGCGGTGTGGGACCGGATGGTCGGCGACCTGGTTCTCGGCCAGTTCCTCGATCTGGCCGGGGCCGCGCGGCGGGACCGGTCCCTCGAGGTGGCGCGCACCACCACGATGCTGAAGTCCGCGCAGTACACGGTGACCGATCCGCTCCGCCTCGGCGCCGCGCTGGCCGGCCTGCCCGAGCTGCCGATCGCGCTCGCGCGGTACGGCGACCTGGTCGGGGAGGCGTTCCAGCTCCGCGACGATCTGCTCGTCGTGTTCGGCGATCCGCGGCTGACCGGTAAGCCCGTCGGCGAGGACCTCGCCTCCGGCAAGCCCACCCAGCTGCTCGCTTACGCGGCGAAGGAGCTGCCGCCGCGCGGGCAGGCGCTGCTGGCGCTGGCCGGCACGCCCGCTCTCACCCGCGCGGACGTCGCCGTTCTCACCGACGAGCTCGTCCGGTGCGGGGCGCGGAACCACGTCGAGCGGAAGGTCCGCAACAACGTCGACGTCGCCTGCGCCCTGCTGGACCAGGCCGAGCTGCCGCCCCGCGTCGCGACCGCCCTGCGCAGCCTGGCCATGGCGGCCACGGAGCGGCAGCGGTGAGCGCCAGGGTGCCGGTGTCCCGGCTGGTGGGACGGCTGGTCGGCATGCGCCCGTACCTGGCCAGTGCCCCGTCGGGCCCTGCAGGCGCGGTACCGCCGGGCGCGGACGCGGGCCGGCCGCGGGTCGTCGTGGTCGGCGGCGGCATCGCCGGGGCGTCCGCCGCCGTGGTCCTCGCCGAACGCGGCCTCCCCGTCGTCATCTGCGAAGCCGCCGACCTTCTCGGCGGGCGCCTCGGCGCGCATCCGCGCACGCTGCCGGACGGCACCGTGCAGTGGGTCGACCACGGGTTCCACGGTTTCTTCCGGCAGTACTACAACTGGCGGAAGATCCTGCGCCGGATCAGCGCCGGGCCTGAGCCGCTGCTGCACCCGCTGGGCAGCTACCCGGTGATCTCGGAACACTGGCCGCAGGAGGAGTTCGACCGGCTGCCCCCCGCACCGCCGCTGAGCATCGTCGCCCTCACCCTCCGCTCGCCCAGCCTGCGGCTGCGCGAGCTGGCCCGCACCGACCACACCATCGGCCTCAGCCTGCTGGGGTTCGAGGCCGGCCAGACCTACGCGCACCTGGACCAGGTCAGCGCCGAGCAGTTGCTGGCCGCGCTGCGGCTGCCGGAACGCGCCCGGGTGATGCTGTTCAACGTCTTCGCCCACTCGTTCTTCAACGACGCCGCCTCGATGTCGGCGGCCGAGCTGGTGGCGATGTTCCACTTCTACTTCCTCGGCAACCCCGAAGGCCTCGGCATGGACGCACCGCATGCCGACTACCAGAGCGCCATCTGGGAGCCGATGGCCCGCTACCTCCGGCAGCGGGGGGCGCAGATCCAGACCGGCACCCCGGTCACCGAGCTCAGCCGCGATCCGGCCGGCCCCTGGCGGGTCCGGACCGGCGCCGGCGCCACGCTGACCGCCGACGAAGTGGTGCTGGCCACCGACGCCGCCACGGCCGCGCGGCTCCTGGGCGCCTCAGCCGGGGCCACGTCCGGTGACCAGCGGCTCGCCGCGGTCGCGGCGCGGCCGCGGACCGGGCCGCCGTACGCGGTGGCCCGGTACTGGCTGGACGGCGACGTCCGGCCGGAACGCGCGCAGTTCACCAGCATCGCCGATGGCGGGATCCTCGATTCGGTCACGCTCTACCACCGGTTCGAGGCGGGCGCGCGGAGCTGGCACGAGCGCACCAGGGGATCGGTGGTCGAACTGCACGCCTACGCCTGCCCGCCCGGCGCCGGCGCCGCCGACCTCGGCGCGGCGATGCTGGCCGAACTCGGCCGGCTGTGGCCGGAGACCCGCCGCCTGCACCAGGTCGACCAGCACTGCCACGTGAGCACCGACGCGGCCGGGTTCCCGGTCGGCGGGCACGCCGCCACTCCCGGCGTGCGCACCGACGTCCCCGGGCTGACGCTGGCCGGCGACTGGGTCGCGACTCCGTTCCCGTCCGCGCTGATGGAACGCGCCGCCGCCACCGGAATCGGTGCCGCCAACGTCATCCTCGCCGCGCACGGGTACCGGACCGAGCCGGTGTGGTCCGTGCCGCCGCGGGGCATCCTCGCCGGCCGGTGGGCAGCGTCGATGCGGCGGCCGACCGGGCGCTGGGCCGCCCTGAGCGGGTCCGGCCAGCCAGGGGCTGCACGGTCGGCCCGCATCTGGTGAGGGAGCGCTATGGATTCCTGGCAGTACCTGCAGGTCCTCGTGTCGTGCGTCGCGGTGACGCTGCCGCTGGAAATCATCGGCGGCGCGCGCGTGTACCGGCGCCCGAAGGCCCTGCTCGCCACCCTGGTGCCGGTGGTGGCCTGCTTCGCCGGATGGGACCTGATCGCCACCGGCCGCGGGGAGTGGTGGTTCAGCGCGCGCTACACCATGGGGCTGCGGCTCGCCGGCCTGCCCCTCGAGGAGTGGCTATTCTTCCTGGTCGTACCGGTTTGCGCGCTACTCACATACGAGGTTCTCGGCCGCGGTGCGGACGGCCTGCGGTCCCGGGCCCGGAAGCGGGCCCGCCCGTGACCGGCGCCTATACCATCTCCGCGATCTGCGCGCCGGTCGCGGTCGTCGCCGCGGAGCTCACCGCGCTGCGGACCGGAATCCTGCGGCACGGCCGGTTCTGGGCCACGATCGCGATCACGCTCGCGTTCCAGGTCCCGGTGGATGGCTGGCTGACCAAGCTCTCCGCGCCGATCGTGCTCTACCGCCCGTCCGCCATCTCCGGGGTGCGCTGGCCGTGGGATATCCCGGTCGAGGACTTCGGGTTCGCGTTCGCCCTCATCACCTTGACCCTGGCCCTGTGGGAGCGGGGCCGCCCGGCCGGAAAAGCCGACCATGACTGACGCGCGCCGTTCGATGATGCTCGCCGCGCTGCGACTGACCGTCCGCGGCGGGCTGGCCGGCGTGTGGGTGCGCGGGCAGCTGCCGGCCGGCCCGGTCGTGTGGGCGGCCAGCCACCACAGCTGGTGGGATCCCTTGATCGCGGGCGAGCTGCTGGCCGGCGCGGGGCGCCGGATGGTGCTGCTGGCCGACCTGGCCAACGTGCGGCAGTACCGGTTCGCCCGCCGCGTCGGCGCCGTCGGCACCGACGAGCTGCGCACCGCCCTGGCCGCGGTGCGCGGCGGCGCGGTGCTCGTCATCTACCCCGAAGGCCGGCTGCTGCCCGCCGGGCCGCCGGGCCCGTTCGCGCCGGGCGCGGCCTGGACGGCCGCGCGGGCGCCCGCCCGGCTGTGCTCGGTGGCGGTGCGGGTACTGATGCGCGGGGGCCAGTACCCCGAGGCCTACGTGGTGATCAGCGAGGTCGGCGCAGCCGGGCCGCCGCCGGAAGTCACCGGGCGGCTACGCCGCCAGCTGCGCGATGACCTGGCCGCCCTGGACCAGCTCAACGCGCGGGCCGAGCCTCGCCAGCCGCTGCCCGGCTTCGCCCGCGCGGTGCGCGGCCGGCGGAGCTGGGACGAACGCGTGGACGCCGCGCGCGGCATGCTGCCATGGTCACCGCGCTAGCCCGCGCGGTCCTCGCCTTCCACGCCGTCAAGCTGGCCGGCCTGGCGGCGAACCTCGCCATGTTTCCCGTGCTGCGGCCGCGGGCCGCCGCCCCGCCGGGCGCGGGCCGGCCAGCCATCTCCGTGCTGGTGCCAGCCCGGGACGAGGCCCGTCGGCTGGCCGCCGCCCTGGCCGGGTTGCTCGCCCAGGGCGTCACCGAGATCGTCGTGCTCGACGACCAGTCCAGCGACGGCACGGCCGCCGTGGTGCGGCACGCCGCCGAGGCCGACCCGCGGGTGCGGCTGGTGCGCGGCACGCCGCCGCCGTCCGGACGGACAGGCAAGAACTGGGCCTGCCGGCAGCTTGCCGCGGCCGCGCGCGGCGACGTCCTCGTGTTCTGCGACGCCGACGTGATCCTGGCGCCCGGGGCGGTTGACGCGTGCTGGGCGCAGATGTGCGCGCAGCGCTCCGGGGTGTTCTCGGTGTTTCCCCGCCAGCGCACCGTCACCCTGGGGGAACGGCTGCTGGTGCCGCTGATCGACGACGTGCTGCTGGCCTTCCTACCGCACTGCCTGCTGCGCCTGCCGGTGCCGTCCGCGGCCACCGCCAACGGCCAGTTGCTCATGTTCCGGCGGGGCACCTACGACCGGCTCGGCGGCCACGCCGCCGTGGCCGGTGACATCACCGAGGATCTCGCGCTGGCGCGCCGGGCCCGTCGCGCAGGGCTCCGCCTCGGCCTGGCGCTGGGCGGCGACCTGGTCGGCGCGCGAATGTACACCGGGTACGCCGATTCCGTCCGCGGATTCGGCAAGAACCTGCGGGCCGCGCACGGCGGACACGACGCCGCGCTGGCGGCGACCGCCGCCTGGCACCTGCTCGCCTACACGCTTCCGTGGCTGGCGTGGCGGCGCGGCCGGGCGTGGCGGGCCGCGGCGGTCCTCGGCCTGGCGCAGCGGGTCCTGGTCAACGCCAAGACGGGCCGCGGCGCCCCGGGTGAGGCCGCGCTGGTGCCGGTCACGCCGCTCGCGGCGCTGCCGGTGTACGCGCTGGCGTTCCGGCGCAGCGCGCGGTGGAAGGGCCGCTCCTACCCCGCGCATCCGGCTGACCGCTCCCGCTCCGGCGCGGTCCACGGCCCGGTACCGGGCGGGCGGCGGTGAACGCCCTCCGGCCGGAGCCCGGCCCGCCCGAGCGGCACCGTCGGCCCGGGCCGCCCCGCCTGCCGGAGCCGCCGGGCCTCCCCGTACTCGGCCACCTGCCGCCGTGGACGGCCAGCCCGCTGCGGCTGCTCGAGGCCGGCGCGCGCACCGGCCCTGTGTTCCGGCTCAGGCTATGGCGGCCCGCGCTCGTCGGCTACCAGCCGGAATGGAACCGCGCCATCTTGTCCGACCTCGCCACCTTCCGCAGCCGCGGCAGCCTCAGCGGGCTGAGCCCGTACCTGGCCGCCGGGATCGTGCACACCGACGCCCCGCAGCACCGACCACGCCGGCGCGGGCTGAGCCCGCACTTTAGCGCACGCGCCCTGGGCAGCGTGGAAGACCGGCTCGCCGCCGTGGCCGAAGCCCGGCGGCCGCGCCGTGGCTTCGAGGCTCTTAGCTGGTCAGCCGCGCTGGTGCAGGACATGCTCAACGTCGCGCTGTTCGGCGGCGCGCTGCCCGGCAGCCTGCTCAGCCGGTTCCTGCGGCCGCTGCACCACCGCCTGCCGACGCCGATGCTGCCTCGTCCCCGGGTGTTCCGCCGTCTGGACGCCGCCATCGCCGCGGCGCTGGCCGACCCCGTCCCGGACAGCATCGCCGCTGGCCTCGCCGCCGCCGGGGGCGCCCGGCTCGGCGGCGCGGCTGAGGCGGACGCCGTCGAGGACCTGCGGGTGGCGCTGGCCGCCGGGTACGACACCACCAGTCACACGCTGGCGTGGGCCGCCTGGCACCTTGCCCGCTACCCGCAGTGGCGCGACCCGCAGGCCCTGCCGCTGTTCCTCGACGAGATCCTCCGGCGCTATCCGGCGGGCTGGCTCGGCAGCCGGATCGCTGCCCGGGACTCCGTCGCCGCGGGCGTCCCGGTCCCGGCGGGCACGCTGGTGCTGTACTCGCCCTACCTCACCCACACCGACCCGGGCCTGTGGGAGGACCCGCTCCTGATCCGGCCGGAGCGGTTCACCGCCGGCCACCCGGCCTGGTCGTACCTGCCGTTCGCCGCGGGGCCGCGCACCTGCCTCGGCGCTCACCTGGCCCGGCTGATCCTGCGTACTGCCCTGACCCCGCTGGCCCGGGGCGACCTGGCGCAGGTCAGCGGGGACCCGGCCGTCACGGTTGGCATCACGCTGCGCCCGCGCGGCCCGCTCCGCCTGTGCGCCCGCTGACGAACGCTGCGGCCCGTCGCCCGCGATTCCGGCGTGAGCCACCGGGCAGCCGGGCGGCATCGCAAGACCCAGGAAGGAGGCCGCGTCCGCGTGCTCACGGCGGAGAACCGTTATCACGCCCTCACCTGCCGGCCGGGATCCGGGATTCATTCCTGGTCGGCCGCCTGCCCGGGTTGCGCTGACGGCCGTGGGTCTGGTGCGGCCCCTTGTCGTTAGAACATCGCGAGGGCGGGTAGGCGGCGCCGCATGACAGACCCAGACGCGCGCGACCGCGACGGGACAACCTACCGGGTCTGCGCCTACGACGGAGAGATTCGCAACGCCCAGGCACCGCCTGATGTCCAGGCCCCTGAAGGGCATCTGGGCAGCGGGCCTGACGGCCCGTCCGGGCCCCGGTGAAGGCTCCGCCGCCGCCGCGTGTAGCGCGGCCGGTCATGTATCAGCACTGGAACTGGATAACGTTCCTGCACTGGCGTTACCCGCCTGCCGTGGTTCAGCGGCTCCTGCCGCCGGGGCTCACCGCCGAGACGTTCGACGGGACGGCCTGGATCGGGCTGGCCCCGTTTCGCATGGAGGGGCTCCGGCCGCCGGGGCTGCCCGCCGTGCCCTGGCTGTCGAGGTTCGGCGAGGTCAACGTCCGCACCTACGTCCATGATGGCCGCGGCCGCAGCGGGATCTGGTTCTTCTCACTGGACGCGGCACGCCTCCCGGCCGTTGCCGCCGCGCGGGCCGGCTACTGGCTGCCCTACTTCTGGTC
>Ga0079219_10000225_pt1 | contig 10241 bp, 4 predicted proteins | sample GAControl_FD_77074 | JGI IMG/M metagenome (GOLD analysis project Ga0079219, IMG submission 77074) | Agricultural soil microbial communities from Georgia to study Nitrogen management - GA Control | ecosystem: Environmental > Terrestrial > Soil > Agricultural land | place: USA: Georgia | collected...
AAGGCGCTCGACCTGGGAGAGCGTGTTGAAGAGGAACTGCGGCTCGACGCGCGCCTGCATCGCCTGCAGCCGCGACTCGAGCGCGAGCTTCGACTTGCGGAGGTGCTCGAGTTCGGCCTCGCGCAGATGCGCCTCGGTTTTCCGTGCCGCACGCCGGTCAGCGTAGAAGAACACCGCGAACCCGCCGAGCAGCAGCCAAGTCGTCACGTCGTAGATCGGCCAGTAGACATACCAAGCGGTGCCCCGCAGCCAGGGGCGCGACTCGGGCCACTGGTCGGGCAGCACCAGGGTTCGCCACGCCAGTTGGAACACGTCGCCGAATGCGGTGCCCACGACACACCCGCCGAGTGCCGCCACGGCGTACGAAAGCCGTCTGCGCGCACCGCGGTCGACCGCCCGGTCCGCCATCAGGATCGCGACGAGCAGGATGAAGGCCTTGATCTGGGATTCGGCCGCGCTGCCCAGCAGCATCAGGTGCAGCGGCATCCGCTGCGCGATCTGCCTGATCGGCATTACGTTCACGAGCGACTCGAATGCAAGCGTGGCGAGTCCGAAGAGAACGGCGATGCGCACTTGGGGTCCGCGAATACCCTGCAGCGCTTCGCACAATGACTCGCGGAAGCGCGGCACGCCGAACCGATCGGCAACCAGTGCGAGGTTCATCGTTGATTGCTCCACGACGACCTGGGCCGCAGGGGAAGCTCGATCGTCGCAACCACGCCTCGCGGCTCGTTCGCCGCGAGCGACAGCCTTGCGGCATCGCCGAACGACGCTTTCAGGCGCGCGCGGATATTCGCAAGGCCGGTTCCCGCTCCCGATGATTTGGAAAACCCCGACCCCGTGTCGGCAACGTCGACGCGCAGGCGCTCACCATCGGTCTCGGCGCGCAAGTCGATGCATCCGCCCTCCCGCGATTGCGAGAGGCCATGCTTGACGGCGTTTTCGGCCAGCGTGAGCAGCATCAGCGGAGGCATCGGCGCGCCGCGCAGTGCTTGCGGAACATCGATCGTGAACCGGAGGCGACGGCCCATGCGGATCTGCTGGATGTTCAAGTAGGCGGCGACGTGGTCGAGTTCCCGCCCGAGCGTCGACTCCTTCTCGCGCATGTGGGGCAGGGCGACGGCGAGGTATTCCTTCAGATTGCGGAGCATCCGCGCGCCATCGGCGTGGTTCGTCTCGTAGAGCCGGCGCACGTGTGCGAGCGCATTGAACAGGAAGTGCGGTTCGATCTGCGCCTCGAGCACCTGCAGATGGGCCTCGGCCGTTTGCTGGTCGGCGCGCGCGGTGTCGACGGCGATCTGCGCGAGCGCGGCCGCTTGAGCGTCCTCCGCGCGGGCATACAGCCACGCACCCGCGACCAGCAGTCCCAGAAGCGAATAGCGCAGCCATTCGGGCGCCGAGATCATTGCGAAGTCGGTCCACGCGTACGGTGGTTCGTCGGCACCCGCGAGCACCAGCTGCTCGAACGCCGTGAACAGCGCCAGCGCGGCTGCGGTCGCGACTACCACGGCGATGGAAACCGCCGCATATTGACGACGACCTCGCTTCGGGACGCGATCGGCGACGAACGCGACCGCCAGCACGATCGCGCACCCGATGAAGAACGTGTACGCATAGGACAGCAGGAAGCCGCCGATCCAGTCCGCGATCGGTTGCGTCACGATGAGCTTGACACTCTGGCGGACTGCGTCGACCAGCGATGTCGCCGCAACGATGGCGAAGCCGGCGCGGCCGAATTCGCGGAGCCAGCGCGTACGCGAATCCGGGCGGACGAGCGCCGCCGCGACGGCTGTTTCGGGGAGGCGCGTCGTCGGCATCCGAATCACTTGAATGCAAATGTGAACTTCGCGTAAAACGTGCGGCCGCGCGGATCGGCGTATTGCGCGTCGTCCCCGGCGGCGAAACCGGAGCTGTGTTGCGCGAACGGCGGGTCGCGGTCGAACAGGTTCCGGATGCCGAGGTCGATGCGCGTGTTCTTGAATCCGGCGTAGCTCGCCTGCAAGTCCCAGGGACTGTAGCTGCCGACGCGCCGGGTCTTTCTGCAGATGCCTTCGGCGTCGCGCGTTCGCTCGTCACATTCGTTGTAACCAATCTGAAAGGTTTGCGCGAGGGTCGCGGTCCACGGTCCGCGGCTCCAGCCGAGCGAAGCGTGATGACGCCACCTGGGCACCGGACCGAAGTCGTTATTGCCCGCGAGCGATTGATAATTCGTCCCGTCGAACTGCTGTTTCAGAGTGTCGATGTACGTTCCGTTGAGACTGACAGTGAACCGCCCGATGCGCGTCACGGGCGCGCGCCATCTCAGGTCGACGTCGTAGCCCGAGGTGCGGAGATTCCCGAGATTCTGGTTCAACAACACGATGGTCTCGATGGGACCCGGAAGTTTCGGAAAATCCGGATCGACGGGTCCGCGAATCAGGTTCGTCGCGCCCCATCGGGGAAGATCGTTGAGCACGATGTCGGCGCCGAGCGTCCCGATGACGTTGCGCTTGTCGATTCGCCAGTAATCGAGCGTCACCGCGAAACCGGACACGGGCTCCCAGACCACACCCGCGTTGAACTGCTTCGACGTTTCGGGTTGCAGCGACGGATTGCCGCCGACCACGAACGGAAGATCGCCGCAGTCCTCGGCGCGGCCGGTGACGGGACAGCGCAACGGATCGCCCAGGTCCGGGGAGCCAATGCCGTGCTGGGCGGGCGTGAACAGATCGTATAGCGTCGGCGCGCGGAAACCCGTGCCCCACGACGCTCGCAACAGCAATGTCGTCACCGGCTGCCAGCGGAGCGCGATCTTCGGATTCACGGTGCTGCCGAAGTCGCCGTAATGGTCGTAGCGCGCGGCGAGCTGCGACTCGAACGCTGGTGCGAGCGGAACGCTTGCCTCGACATAGAGCGCCTGCACGCTGCGGCTCGCACTGACCGGGTGGTGGTCGCCGCCGGCGGCGACGACGTCGCCGCTGTCGGCAAGCGCCGAGAACGTGTTGACGAGCTTCTCGCGCCGCGCTTCGATTCCGAGCGCAATGGCCAGTGGGCCGCCGGGCAAGCGGAAGAGATTCCCCGAGGCCTTTGCATCGGCGAGGAGCGTCGACCCCCTCGCGTCGTGAAAGTCGCCGGCGACCTGCGTTCCCGCGAGCAGCGCGTCGCCTTCGGGGCCGGATGGCCCGAAAGGGTTGATGAGGCCCGTAGCGAACGCATCGAGCAGCCGTTGCTGCGAGACGTACCCGCTCGCGAAGTGATCGCGCTGCCGGTTCTCGCTGTAGAGAATCGCCGTGTCGTAGTCCCAGCCGGCGTACGCACCTTCGAGGCCGAGGAGGGTCCGCAGCGCGCGCGTATCGACGTCGTTGACGCGATTGCCGAGCGCAACCGTTCGATATCGCAGATTCAGGTCACCCGAAATGCCGTTCTCGGCGGCGAAGGTGCTCGGGTAGTACGGACCCCCGGCCGGATAACGGAACGGTTGTCCCCCGGCCAGGAACGCGCTGAAGACAGGAGTGGCGGGGAGCGTCAGCGCGAAACGATTGTGCGCATAGCCCGCCTCGGCGAAGAGCTGATGTGCCGAATCGAGCTGAAGAGTCGCTCGCCCGAACACCGTCGTGCGCTCGACCGGCGGCAGCACGTCGGCGAGGCTTCCCGGATCGTAGGCGCATACAGCATTTCCGCCGAAGACGAGTGCGAAGGACACGGGAGGCGCGCATCCGCTCGCGAAATTGGGGCTCGCAGTGTGCCGGCCCGCGACGATGTTGGCCGGAAAACTCAAGAGATTGACGGAAAGCAGTCCATCACCAGGTCGATATCCGGTGCGCGTGAATTCGCGGTCGGCTGCACGCAGCACGGTGTCCTTCGTGTAGCTTGCGGAGACGAACGCGTTGAAACGGTCCTTCGCGAGATCGCCGTGGCCGACCGAGGCGGTCGCCTGGTACTGGTCGCCGCCGCCATGCTGGGTGACGCTGCCAAGCCCGGTCAGCTCGCTGCCCCGGAAGTCCTTGCGCAGGATGAAGTTCACGACTCCGGCAATTGCATCGGTCCCGTAGATGGCCGAGGCGCCGTCCTTCAGGATCTCCACGCGGTCGATGGCCGAAAGCGGAATCGAATTGACGTCGACGGCACCGCCGTCGAATGCGTAATTCGCGACCCGGCGCCCGTCGATGAGCACGAGCGTCGAGCCGTCTCCGATTCCACGCAGGTTCACGCTCGACAGGCCCGGACGAGGGAACGCTTCGATCTGATTCCCGATCGATAGCCGGTCGTTGAACCCGAGGATGTTGGCCGACACCTTCGACATCAGCTCGGCCGTGGTCGTCGTGCCGCTGCGCTCGATCTCTTCGCGGGTGATCGTCTGGACCGGCAGTGCGGATTCGGCTTCGGAGCGCGCGATGTGCGATCCCGTAACCTCGATCTTACCCAGCGAGAATACGGGCAGCGCGTCCTGTCCTGCAGCGGTTTGCGCAAGCAGGACCCCGCCGGCGACGACAATCGCACGGCCGTTTGCTCGCTGCACGACCCGATCTCGCATGCGTTCCGTGCGCTCCGAGTGCCCCGGCAGGGGCCGCATGATCCGACATCCGCGGGCCCCGTACAAGCACAGAGCGTAGACGACACGTTTCCTGCAGCCGACGCGATTGCGACGACTCCGCCAAGTCGGGGTGTCAAACCGGCTTATCGCCACATGAACGCCGCGCGACGCCGCGGCGATATGGCCGCTACTCGACGGTAACCGGGATGCTGCCGATCCGCTGTCGCCATTCCCGCGGACCGGTCTCGTGCACCGACTGTCCCGACGCGTCGACGGCGACGGTGACCGGCATGTCGACGACGTCGAACTCGTAGATCGCCTCCATGCCGAGGTCGGCGAACGCGACCACGCGCGCGGCGCGAATCGCCTTCGACACGAGGTAGGCAGCGCCGCCGACCGCCATCAGGTACGCGGCGCGATGGCGGCGGATCGCCTCGATCGCCACCGGCCCGCGCTCGGCCTTGCCGATCATCGCCACGAGACCGGTTTGCGCGAGCATCGTCTCGGTGAACTTGTCCATGCGCGTGGCCGTCGTCGGTCCCGCCGGACCGACCACTTCGTCGCGCACCGGGTCGACCGGCCCCACGTAATAAATGATGCGATTGGTGAAAGCGACGGGCAGCGGCTCGCCTCGCGCCAGCATGTCGACGATGCGCTTGTGCGCCGCGTCGCGCCCGGTGAGGATGTGACCGTTGAGCAACAGCCGCTCGCCCGGCTTCCACCGCGCCACTTCCTCGCGCGTGAGCGCGTCGACGTCCACTCGCTTCGATTCGGGCGCCGGTGACCAATGCACGTCCGGCCAGTCGGCGAGATCCGGTGGGTCCAGCCTCGCCACGCCGCTGCCGTCGAGCGTGAAATGCGCGTGGCGCGTCGCGGCGCAGTTCGGGATCATCGCGACCGGAAGGCTCGCCGCATGCGTCGGGTAGTCGAGAATCTTCACGTCGAGCACCGTCGACAACCCGCCGAGCCCCTGCGCGCCGATGCCGAGCGCGTTGACCTTGTCGTAGAGCTCGATGCGCAGCTCCTCGATGCGGCTCGCGGGCCCGCGCGCCTTGAGCTCGTGCATGTCGATCGACTGCAGCAGCGCTTCCTTTGCGAGCACCATCGCTTTCTCGGCGCTGCCGCCGATGCCGATGCCCAGCATCCCGGGCGGACACCAGCCGGCGCCCATCGTCGGCACCGTCTTCAGCACCCAGTCGACGATCGAGTCCGACGGATTGAGCATCGCGAACTTCGCCTTGTTCTCCGAGCCGCCGCCCTTGGCGGCGATGCGCACGTCGATGGTGTCGCCGGGCACCAGATCGAAGTGGACGACGGCCGGCGTGTTGTCCTTCGTGTTGGTGCGCTTGCCCGCCGGATCGCGCAGGATCGATGCGCGCAGCGTATTGTCCGGATCGAGATACGCGCGGCGCACGCCCTCGTTGATCATGTCCGCGACGCTCATCGTCGGATCGGAGAAGCGCACGTCCATGCCGACGCGGACGAACGCCACCACGATGCCGGTGTCCTGGCAGATCGGCCGATGGCCTTCGGCGCACATCCGCGAGTTGGTCAGGATCTGCGCGATCGCGTCCTTCGCGGCGGGCGATTGCTCCGCTCGATAAGCCTCGCCGAGCGCGGCGATGTAGTCGGCCGGGTGGTAATAGGAGATGAACTGCAGCGCGTCGGCAACGCTCTGGATGAGGTCTTCCTGCGCGATCGTCGTCATGCCGCGAACCCTGGCCGCTGGATCCTGGTCCCTATGTCGATTTCAATGCCGCCCGTTCCGGCTCATGTCGCGCACATGCGTCGGAAGCGGCAGGATGCGGTCGACCGCGGCGATCGCCATCGCGGAGAGCAGGAACGCGATGTGGGATGGTCGTCTGGTAGAAGAGCTGAGCTGCGGTAGCGGTCGCAAGCGAGGATCCCGAGGGAAATTCGGAGATTTCTGGGTCATCGGAACACGAACGGGAGTCGGCGTGATGGAACCGTTCAGTTTAGCAGGGCGAGGGTTCGCGCCTGCCGCGTTGGCAGGCGCCGCCCGCGTTCGGTAGACTTCCCACAAACCGGCGCTCGACCGGCGCCCATCCTGTCTGCCCTCCGGAGGAAAGCGATGTCGACCATCCAGTCCGTGATGCACGAAGAACGCGTGTTCGAGCCGTCGCCGGCGTGGGTCGCGCAGGCCAACGTGAAGAAGGCCGACTTCGACGCGATGAACGCGAAGGCCGAACGCGACTTCGAGGGCTTCTGGGGCGATCTGGCGCGGGACACGCTCGCGTGGCACAGGCCGTTCTCGAAAGTGCTGAGCGACGCGAAGGCGCCGTTCTACCAGTGGTTCGAGGACGGCACGCTCAACGTTTCGTACAACTGCCTCGAGCGCAACCTCGACAACGGCAACGCCGACAAGACGGCGATCATCTTCGAGGCGGACGACGGCGCGGTGACGCGCGTCACGTATCGCGAGCTCTACCACCGCGTTTGCCGCCTCGCCAATGGCCTGAAGTGGCTCGGCGTGAAGAAGGGCGACCGCGTCGTCATCTACATGCCGATGTCCATCGAAGGCATCGTGGCGATGCAGGCGTGCGCGCGCATCGGCGCTACGCACTCGGTGGTGTTCGGAGGATTCTCGGCCAAGTCGCTTCAGGAGCGCATCGTCGACGCCGGCGCGGTCGCGGTCATCACCGCCGACGAGCAGATGCGCGGCGGCAAGCCGCTGCCGCTCAAGGCGATCGTCGACGAGGCGCTCGGCATGGGCGGGTGCGAAGCGGTCCACCACGTGGTCGTCTACCGGCGCACCGGCGGCAACGCCGGCTTCACCGCCGGGCGCGACGTGTGGATGCACGAGCTCGCCGCGAAGCAGGCGGACACGTGCGAGCCCGAATGGGTCGACGCGGAGCATCCGCTGTTCATCCTCTACACGTCGGGGTCCACCGGCAAGCCGAAGGGCGTGCAGCACAGCTCGGCCGGCTACCTGCTGTGGGCGGCGCTCACGATGAAGTGGGTCTTCGACATCAAGCCGGGCGATGTCTTCTGGTGCACCGCGGACATCGGCTGGGTCACCGGCCACACGTACATCACGTACGGGCCGCTCGCCTGCGGCGCCACGGAGATCGTGTTCGAGGGCATCCCGACATTCCCGGATGCCGGGCGCTTCTGGAAGATGATCGAGAAGCATCGCGTGAGCATTTTCTACACGGCGCCGACGGCCATCCGCTCGCTGATCAAGGCGAACGACGCGAACCCTGCAACGGCGCCGAAGAACTTCGATCTCTCGTGCCTGCGGCTGCTCGGCACGGTCGGCGAGCCGATCAATCCCGAAGCGTGGATGTGGTACTACCGCAACGTCGGCAACGAACGCTGTCCCGTAGTCGATACGTGGTGGCAGACCGAGACGGGCGGCCACCTCATCACGCCGCTGCCCGGCGTCACGCCGCTCGTGCCCGGGTCATGCACGCTGCCGCTGCCGGGGATCATGGCCGCGATCGTCGACGAGACGGGGCACGACGTGCCGAACGGGCATGGCGGCATGCTGGTCATCAAGAGGCCGTGGCCGGCGATGATACGCACGATCTGGGGCGACCCCGAGCGTTATCGCAAGTCGTACTTCCCCGAGGAGCTCGGCGGCAGGCTGTACCTGGCGGGCGATGGCGCGGTGCGCGACGCGACGACTGCGTATTTCACGATCGTCGGCCGCATCGACGACGTGCTCAACGTGTCCGGCCACCGCATGGGCACGATGGAAATCGAATCGGCGCTCGTCGCCAACCCGATCGTCGCCGAAGCCGCGGTGGTCGGTCGCCCCGACGAGATGACGGGCGAGGCGGTGTGCGCGTTCGTCGTGCTGAAGCGCACGCGCCCCATGGGCAAGGAAGCCGTCGACCTGGCGAAGCAGCTGCGCGACTGGGTGGGCAAGGAGATCGGCCCGATCGCGAAGCCGAAGGACATTCGCTTCGGCGACAACCTCCCGAAGACGCGCTCGGGCAAGATCATGCGCCGGCTCCTGCGCTCGATCGCGAAGGGCGAGGAAATTACGCAGGACGTGTCGACGCTGGAGAACCCGGCGATTCTCGAGCAGCTCAAACAGTCGCTGTAGCGGTTGGAGTCCCTCGCGCTGTCCCGTCGCCGCCGCGCCATGGGAGCGAGGCGCGCGAGCGCTTCAGGTCAGGGGCCTTGGTCGATCGCGTGGCGCACGGCGGCCGCGAGGCTTTCGATCCGGTAAGGCTTCGCGAGCAGGCGACCGTCGCTGGCGAGTTCGCGGCGCTCCGCGATCGACAGCGGCGTGTAGCCGCTGGTGAAAAGCGCCGGCATGCCCGGCTGGCGTGAGCGAATTTCAGCAGCGAGCGCCGGGCCGCTCATGCCGCGCGGCAGAACGACGTCGGTGAACAGCAGGTCCACGCGTGGAAGCTCGCCGCTCGCCAGCATCTGCAGCGCGGCCTGGCCGTCGGCCGCCTGCACGACGCGATAGCCGAGGTCCTCGAGCGCGAGCACGCCGAAGCGGCGCACGTCCTCGTTGTCCTCGACCAGCAGCACGGTCTCCCCGGTGCGTGCGCGCGGCATCGGCTCGTGTTGCGCCGCCACGCTTGCAGCGGTTTCCTGCGGCGCCGCTTCGCGAGAGCGCGGAAGCAGGATGCGCACGTTCGTGCCGCGACCCGGCTCGCTTGCGATGCGAACGTACCCGCCCGATTGCGTGACGAACCCGTAGACCATCGACAAACCGAGCCCCGAGCCCTTGCCGGTGTCCTTCGTGGTGAAGAACGGCTCGAACACGCGTGGAAGCAGCTCCGGCGCAATCCCACATCCCGTATCGGCGACGGTGAGCTCGACGTACTCCCCCGCCTCGATTCCTGCATCGTCCGGCGCGTCGAGCGCGACGTTCGCCGTGCGGATCGTCAATCGCCCGCCTTCGGGCATCGCGTCGCGCGCGTTGACGACGAGATTCAGAAGCGCGGTCTCGAGCTGGTTGCGGTCGGCCTGCGTGGCCCACACGTCGGCAGCGCACGCGATCTCGACCTCGATCGTCTCGCCGAGCGTGCGCCGGATCATGTCGCCCATGTCGCCGATCAGCGCGTTCACGTCGAGGGTGGTCGACGCGAGGTTCTGCAGACGGCTGAAGGCAAGCATCCGCTGCACGAGGTCGCGTGCGCTGCGCGAGGCGCGCTCCGCCTTGCCGAGCGCGTCGATCACCTGCTCGCGCGCTCGCGCGCCCTGTCCGGCTGCCGCGCGCGCGAGAAGGCGCGTCGCGAGCTCCAGGTTGCCGCCGATGACCTGCAGGATGTTGTTGAAATCGTGCGCGAGCCCGCCCGTTAGCTGCCCGACGGCTTCCATCTTCTGCGCCTGGTGCAGCCGCGCCTCGGCTTGTGCGCGCCGCTGCGCCTCCGCTTCGAGCGCCGCGGTGCGCTCGCGCACGCGCTGCTCGAGCACGAGATTCATCTGCTCGAGCGCTTCCTTCGCGGCCGCGAGCGCCGCGTCCGCGGCCTTGCGATCGGTGATGTCGAGGTCGACCCCGCTGTAGCGCACCGGCGTGCCGCGCGCGTCGCGCACGACGCGACCGCGCCCGAAGATCCAGCGGATCGAGCCGTCGGGACGCACGATCCGGTATTCCATTTCGTACGCGTCGGTCCCGCCGTCGACCGCGTTGCGAAAGCCGGCGAGCACGCGCGCCTGGTCGTCGGGGTGACGCAGCGCGCGCAGCGCTTCGACGTGCACCGGACCGCTCGCCGGGGGCAGTCCCATGATGCGGAAGAACTGC
>Ga0079219_10000229_pt1 | contig 10224 bp, 8 predicted proteins | sample GAControl_FD_77074 | JGI IMG/M metagenome (GOLD analysis project Ga0079219, IMG submission 77074) | Agricultural soil microbial communities from Georgia to study Nitrogen management - GA Control | ecosystem: Environmental > Terrestrial > Soil > Agricultural land | place: USA: Georgia | collected...
AAAAGAGGCCAAAGCTCTTTACGCACGGAGCCACGAACGCGGTGTCCAGAATGGAACCGTCCAAGAACAGTATTGGACGGTCTTTCTGAAATCAAGCCTTGCCGCCATTGTTGCTCTAATCACCTGCGGCTGGTTCATCCTCGTCATTTCACCTTTCTTTGCCTTGGTCCCAATCGCGATCTGGATTGGCGCTTTCTTCCACTACCGCCGGCAGTGGCGTAGCCCCAACCCCGCCGAGTTCTTCGACCTTGAAAGGGTGCGATTTGCTGTCTCCGCCACGGACGCGAAATCGAGCGAACTGCCAATCACCGCGAGAGATGTTCGGAGCACGTTAAGGGAAGGACGGGAAAATTAAATGAGCCGTCTGATGCCGATCATTCTCGCCTGCGTGCTGCTTGCCGGGTGTACGCGGCAGCAGCATCTCCCCAAACACTTCGTGATTCTCGTCGATACCAGCGCAAGCATTGAGCCTGCGGCAGAAGCGGAGTGCATAAAGTCGATTGGGACGCTGGTCGAAAAGATGGAGCGCGCCGATACGGTCAGCGTCATTCCCATCACCAGCGATGCCGATGTTCAAAGCAACGGCCGGATTCTGCGTTTGCAAAAGCCGACCGATCGCAGCGCCTATGACGCTGACCTCTTGTTGTTCTCAAAACACGCCCAACAATCATTGCAAGAGATGCGCGCGTGGGCCATTAGCCATCCTACCAGTCAGACCGATATCTTCGGGGCCATCCGCATGGCTGCCGAGGAATTTGCAGCAGCACCGAAAGAACAGGAGAGAATTCTGGTCATTTTCAGTGACTTCATCGAGGACGATGGAACTGTCGACTTCAAGACCGACAGGAGGGTCGCAGACGCAAGAACGGCAATCGACTATGCAAAGTCGGAGGCGAAGCTCGGCGCAATGAGCGCCAGAGGCAAGCTAGGATTGCTGCAGAGCAAAGAACTGCATGGACTTAACAAGCAGCGGCGGGAGGGGATCCGGCGGTTTTGGCAGCAATACCTGAAGTCGCTGGGGATGGAGTCACAATACATGACAGACGGCCTTGGCTTGCTCACTGGTGATTTGTGAAGATGCTACCGAGGTCGTGTTGCTCCAGCGTTTCTCCCCACACCGCCAGGGAATGTGGCGCTCGTAGCCTTGGAAAGGGATTTGGATTCCTCAGCAAAAATTCTGACAAATGCATTCATAAAACCCCACCGAGTGTTGGCGAAGATACTCGAAGTTGGCAAGAGCCATCCTCGGTCTTTGGCATGTTGTGTTTGAACCCTGAAATCCGCTTCTATCGTGTCGGCGACTTGGTAAGATGATTGTTCGATGCTGCCCCTAGTCCCTGGTCCCCTCGGTTTGCCTCCAGACAGAAAGAACGCGCCATGGGCGGAGCCTAACAGGCCCGGCCTATCTTTTTTCAGGAGTTGCATGTGTCCCTTTACCTTGTCTGCCAGCACACGAAAACTTCTGAACTTCTTGATCTCATCTACTGGCGCTATCAACGTAGGCCTCTCGAAGGAGTAGTACACAAAATGGTGGCGGGACTGGTCGAAGTGGACTGGCCGGAGCAGAAACGGAAAGCTTTCCAGAAACTTTGAAATTTCCAGACGATGCATTTCCTCATAGACGACGGTGTAGGGGCCAAAGTCATCACCCATTGTGGGATCATGCGGAATAAATCCAGGATATTCCCCACGGATCAGCTCAACCAAATGGTGAACTGTTCTGCTTGCATAGGCAAGAGTGTCGGTGGCCAATTTGTCTGATACCACCATCTGGCGCAGATATTCCGAACGGGTATTCCGTGATTGCAAGAAGTATTCCGCTAGCAGTACCAATAGAAAACTCTGTACTGCAGAATCGCGTTCGTATTTCTTCAGAACCGCCACCCAGGACTCGACGGGGACAACAAGTAGTCTGCACCGCCAAGGCTCTTTTTTGGTGCGTGTCAGGGCAGCATCTTCAATGAGCCGAAAGAAAGACCAGGGGTCCTTATCAAAGGGTTTTCCCCACGCACGTTTTTCGCCGACGGGCCAGTCTGGGCCGAAATAAGCCTGCAACCTCTCCAATCCTAGTTTCTTCTCCAGATGCTTAGCCAATTCAGGATTGGAAACCGAGGCAGTGAAAAAAATCGAACGGGCTCCTGAAATAAGTCTTCGGGCAGCGGGCCGACCAAAAATCAACTGTACTGGTTTAGACGGCAAGTACAGTTGATTCAAGAGCCGGGTAAGCCCGATTGTGTCCCCCTGAGAATAAAAACGCAGAGGGGCAAGCCTCGGGCCTCGTGGCAGGGACTGCTCATAATCCAGGTATTCCTCACATGAACCTTCTAGGACTACTGTCAGGGGCCGATGATTGTGCAGCACTTTCAGCAGTGTCTGGCAGCTCCGGCAGCCGGAATTAGGCGCGCAGGGTGCCAGCACTTTCTGAAATGTGTCCGATTCTGACCGAACTCCAGTCACAGCTTGGCCGTACCGGTACCCAACCTCAAAAATCGGCAATGAAATGTCTATTTTCTTCCGTGATATGGCAAGCAACAAGGAGCGGAGAGCTGATCCAATTGGGGACGAGATCCCTTGAAGGCGCTCCGCGGCTTGGACAGTCGTCAGTTCGATTGCGTTCTCGCATCTCATTGTGGATTCCGCTGGCAGCAATATGCTTCCCCTGCCGTAGGCTCATACGGATCACATAATTTCGCAGTACGACCCGCCTCTATTCGAAACAAGCATTGACTGTTTATCACAGGCCCGAACGATTTTCATTACCTTTCTTTGCAATGAAACTTCCCATTGAAAGTTCGGCAATGTCATTGTTCCTTGTCCTCAATAACCTCAGCACCGTAGTGCAATTCATCGAAATGGGAGGAACTATGATGAAAGTTGCGGTTCTTGTTGACACTCCAAACATCGGTAAAAGCGTGCAAAACAAATATACCGGCCACGCCCGGCCGGATTACAAACAGCTGCGCCGGATGGTAGGCAAGTATGGTCTTTTGACGAAGGCTTGTGCGCTGGTTAATGATGGTGTCAATCGCTGGTTCATTTCCAAGCTGGCATCTGAGGGCTTCGAAGTTAGATTGTCTCATGCATTCGATTGCGATGACGCTCTAATCGCCTGGGCTGTTAGGCTCCGCCAACATGCGGACTGCATCGTACTTTGCTCGGGCGACAAGCATTATATTCCGCTGGTGCAATTGTTGATTGCGACCGGCATGACAATCGTCGTGTGCGCAGTGGAAGGATGCTGCAACGGAACACTTCGACGAATAGCCGCTGCCTATGAAGAGATGCCGATAAAATAGGCGTTTCTAGCGAATCTTGAGAAAGGTGTGATCCCAGGCAAAAGTATATGATCCAATAATATTCTAACGGGTGCGGTTGCATTGCCCCTCAAATGGAATGAATACCTGTCGTTCCGCATCCGTTTCTGAATATCGAATACTCCTTTCCACTACAGCACAGATTTTCGACTGATCAACTTCTTGAGCGATCGCAAGCTGGAGTTCCATCGATGTAAAAAGATCCTTGCGAACCGACATGCCAGCAGTCATTAAACTGACCGCAATTTTCTCCGACTCCATTGCATCGGCGTTTGCGGCTTCGTATTTGTGCTGATCAGCAAGGAACCGGGCACGGTGATTAAGCGCTAATGGCACCCGACTCGTCGCTTGACTACCAACCGCCGCAAGTTTTTTTGCTACATCGATCTCGTGATTGAGAGAATCGTTTGCACACACTAGGTCAGAAAGACGTTCGCAAACACTTGTTTGCTTACAGAAGAGAATAAACAGCAAATCAAGAGCCTCATTCGAACCTAATTCTGCAAGTTGACTTCGATGTGCTATGGCGCTTTTAAACTGCTGCCGCGCCTCTTCCAAACGATCTAATCCATAGAAAGCATTGCCGATAAGAGACTCTGCCTCAGATAAACGCTTCAAAAGTGCGTCAGAAGGGTGAGGGAAACGATTCTCCGCTTCTTCGAGATCATTTGCGAAAAGCTCAATCACAGCTGGAAAATCTGATGTGCTTAGGTAGGACCGCGCTTTTGCTGTTAGTACTTCGAAATACTGATCGACATATGCAGTTGGATTCACCGCGTAAAGGGACCGCGCCAACCCAATGGCCTCATCAAAATATGGCCTAGCGGCGGCCTCCCCAGCCGAAACCCGAAGGAAATCAGCATAGATTGAAAGAGCGCTAATCAATATGGATTTGTTCACATTCGGGAGTCCTTGAGAATTGTCTCTAAGTCGGGTTAACGCTTTTTCAAAAAACTCTGCGGCCTTGGATTCCTTTCCAGCAATCGTTCTGTAATATTCGGCAAAGCCGAGAAATGCCGAACCTGCCGCAGGGCTTTGCCCAATTACTTCAGCGGAAAGACTGTTTAAGTATGACTCGGCTTTCTGAATGGACGCATCTGCGTCCGAGAATTTGTTCATCGTTTTGTAGCAAACCGCTTGCATAGAAAATAAGATGACAGGATCGAATTCTTTCAACGGAGTGTCGTGAAGCTGCTGGTGATCGAGGAACGGCACTAGCTGGTCAATCATGGCAACGCCTTGGGCACATTTCTCTCGGCTCATATACAACATGGCGAGTCGCTCTCTTGCAACGAACACATCCAACTGTGTTTTCGTATCATTCGCGGTGATTTGCAAATCCGCAATCGATCGAAGCACAATTTCTGCTTTAGCATTTTGTCCCAAGTCAGATAAGTGATTGGCGTATAAGACTGCAAAATCGACATTCGTGGAATCAAAAATATATGCTCGTTCATAGAACGGCAATGCCGTGGCCTCATTTCCCTGGATGTCGAGCAGAGTAGCTTTGATAAAGTTGATCATGGCAAGCTGCTTTAGCTCTCCAGCAGTATTTTTCTCAACCTGCGCTAGGAGCTTATTGATTATGACCTCTGCCTTCTTGAACGCGCCTTGCGCCACAAAAACTCGGGCCTCCTGTACGAGTGTGGGATTCACTTTCAATGCATCGAGCTCGGACTGTAATCGCCAGTATTTTTGCACCCACTCGTTAGCTTGTGCTAGAGCATCGGAAAGTTGCAGCTTCTTTTTAGCCAATTGCTCGTTCAGCGCTTTAAGTGCTTCAGGCGAGACGCCCTTACAGATGACGGTAACATTTCCTCCATAATTGATAATATTGGGACTGCACGAGCCATGAGATTCCTGAATAATGCTAGTTTGCGCGGTGGCTATGCTTGAAATCGGGACAAGCAAGACAGCCAACACACGGAGAAAGGTCTTCATTTCGGTTCTCGCTTGGTGGGTTTTTCTGTTGTGGAGCTACTGTTCGGAGCTGCATCAATTTGTATCGTGACCTTTCCGCCCTTATCATTAACGATATTTGGGCTCGAACGATCATGGCTGGATTGATGAATTTCTATCTTGCGCGGTCTGATGCCGTACCAAATCCAAAGCGCAACGAGCATAAGCACAGCGGCGATCATTATAAAAACCTTATTTTGTTGCCCCTTGTTTCTGGCGGCCGGCGGCACAGAAGTAACCAGTGGGAGCTTAGTGTCGACGCCATCATTTGGTGTCGAAGCGACAGGAAATATTAGTGAGCGCTCACGCGCGCCTTTTGCAACGTTTTCTACTCGTGTCAAAGTTCGCAGTGCGGAGCGAAGCACTGCGCTTTTCATATCAGTTGAAAGGCCCTTGAACTCTTCTGTGTCCAAAAAAGCAAGATTCCAACATAACAAATGATACGCATATTCAAGTTCAGAGCAGGTCGAGGCATGTCCATAGGTCATTACATAGTTATCCTCGATAAATCGTAATGCATGGACACAGGGGGTAATATCTTCGGGAAGTTCTGTTTGCCTTTGCTCGTCAATCGCTCCGAGAAGAGTATCGAAACTAGGCGCATTTCCTTTTACAAGCTGGCTCAGGACAATGAACTTGCTGTCGCGTGCCAGTCTGGTCCAATCTCGAGCGGGACAAAACTTATCAACTTCAATGCTAGCAAAGTCGATCAACATTGGCCGGTAGCCGAGACTATCGCGCAACACCAATACATTATTACTGTTTAGGTCCCCGTGGCTAATCGTGGCGATGCTTGCATTATCAATGCGCGTTGGCGCGCTTAATCTCGATTTCAATTCCCGGCCACCATTCACGATGTCAATCAATGGAGCCGTATTGATACCGTGAGGTGCAAAGCTCACTATGGCTTTTGTAATGTCTGGTATGCTTTCTTCATTCCAACGGAATACCTCAAAGGGATGAACTGTAGGGCATCCGCCTGCACCATCCTCACGATGTTCTTTCTGCGTGAAAGCCTGGTGCCAGCCTGGGAGGAGGTTGAATAAAATCCGCAGAACTTGCAGAACATCTTTGGTTGCAGGCTTCTGATCGGTGAGAAAAGATCGAAGAGAAACCGCAGGGCCCGTACCACCTGCCCAAGTATATTCAAGACATGAATAAGTTTCAGTTGTCGCGGATTGGGGGGAGAGTTCGGGATACACGCTGGGATCTAAACGGCCCCTCACCCATCGCTCATAATTAGTTCTCTCTTTTTCTATTTCCGCGCACGTTGCTAATTTGATCACTGAGTTGACACGTCTGGGCGCGCGAACCAGCAGAAGCACCTTCGCACCTGACTTGCCAGGGAGCAAATAACGAGGCGTAAAGTAATCATCTCCTATTTGTTCCGCAAGCAAACGTACTATTTCGTTGAAGCACGGTTTTCCTTCAAAAAGCACTCGGCGCAAATTAGGGTCGGAACTCTCCCGCAGAATCGCTTCGATCTTACGTAGAATAGTGGCGCTAACCATGCTTTAGCATTCTAGCCCATCCACGCAACCGCCCCTAACTCATACTAGACAAAAGACTTAATATGTGGTAGAGTATATAAGTAGAGTCGCTTCTTACTTCGGAGGCGACTCTGAGGTGGGGCGCGTCTCTCCGTATAGGAGGGCGTATGGATTGCAAAATTGTAGCCAAAACTGTAGTTGAAGGCTCCTCATCTCCTCAAAGCAATGTTGGTGCTCCGCTGCGCCGATTCAATATCGGGGAAACAGGGACACTAACTTGGAAACCTCATAAGGAGGATTTAGACTATTGGGCAGCAATCATAGTCTGGGACAATGATACATCCAGGACCGAATACAGAATCGCCCTGGTGGCATTGGAGTTTGTAGGACTTGAAACGAACGGCATTCGCTTCAGTTTGTCTGTCTAATAAACGAAAAGACGCAGAAAATGCGTCTTTTTCATTTCATCTATTATATAAAACGCTCCCTAAAATTTCATGATATAAGCAGGAACAGCATCCTAATGTCTATGAACTTGTGCCTTTGAACCCTACAAAATCAACTGAATTCAACAGAAAAACAGGAAAATGCGAAGATGTCTTGCGTAACCGACTCACAACATCGTCGCCTCAGGAAGCACTCCGAGGACAGGGACGGGGTCGAACGCTTCTCCCCAAGTCGCGCCAATCCTTGCTCCCCAAAACCCGGCTTGTCGGCTGGCCATCTCTGCAAAGTGGTCAATGGGCTGTGACTTATGATGCCTAAGTGCCCGAATCTTCAGTTCGAACGTCTCGTCGATGTTTACAATGGAGCGCCCTGAAACGCTACCATCGAGAGTTAGTGACTGGTAAGTATCAGATACGTATAGGCGAATTCTCTTCGAACGCCCGATTGCTGCCTTCTGGACGGCCCCTGTCACCAGCATTCCGATACGCCTATGATCCGGGTGTGGGTCGTCCCATCGATGACAGATCAAGACATCTGCATTCAATTCGTCAATCAAGTTGATGACTGAGCTTACAGACACTTTCTTGACCAAGTGTAACTGGGCTCCAAGAACTTCCGCCCCTGCTATCGCTTCCCGCCGTCGCATCTCATCCGTAGTGCCAACTAGAATCGCGGCACAGCCTTGCCTTGCGTACCGTGCGAGAGTGCCACCTGCCCATATCTCCGCATCATCGGGATGAGCCATCACCGCTATTACAGTTGTGGACGTCATGATCGAGAACTCGAGAGCCGGCTTCGAATTAGGTTTTCCATGTCGGCAATGTCTGTTGCTGCCGGAATTCCACCAGCGCATTGCCCCATCAAAATTAAGAGCGCTTCTAGACAAACAGCTTCAGCGATATCTTCGACCATCCAAGCATATCGGTACGAGTTCGACACAGCGGATCCGCCTAATCTTCGACACACATTCAAAATGTCATGATGCAGCCGAGGAATTGTCCATCTACCAGCAAATTGTTTTGGCCTATCAAGTGTCGGGATACCGAGCCCTCGGAAAGCTTCCCTCAGCAAGTGCTTCTCTCCTTCAAAGATCGCGTCAACGGGCAAGGCGGATATGAATCGAACTAAGCGATGGTCCAAGTATGGGATCCGCACTTCAAGACCATGGGCCATGCTGCATTTGTCGAGAGGGTCGAGTTGAAACCATATCAACTGCTCTCGAAGAAAGAACTGATAGAACGCTCGCCTTCGCTCTCCGCTTTGTAAACGCTCAAGCGTTTCGTCTATGACCTCTGCAGCCATTCTCGAGGCCCTCGAACAAAGGCCCTCCCACCGCAATGCAAATGTCGCAATCGCCGCATCCACATCTCGATGGAATGTGTATCCAGCAAATAACTCATCGGCACCTTGCCCACATAAAGCAGCCTTCACGCTGCCTGATATACTTCTGCAAAACACAAAAGTGTATAGGCTGAGGAGATCATATTCTTCTCTTGCAACCAAGTACTCGTATAGTAGCTGCGACGAGGCTTTTGGGACGACGCACTCCACTAGTGGTTGCTGAAGACTATCCGCGACGGTTCGCGCAGCAACCAAATCCGCGGTTTCGACTTCATCTTTAATCGTGAACAATCTGCCCGCTGCGCCCACACGTTTGACCGCGCACGTAGCGATGATACTCGAATCAACACCTCCGGATAACAACACCCCCCATGGCACCTCTGCTGGCACTTGGATCCTGATCGCGCCAATAACTAAATCGCGCACCTCCTCAAGGTCATGCAGGGGCGTTCCGGAGGCGGCCGCAGTGAGGGCCATATGGTGTACTCGTGTACTTTCAGTAGTAACTTCTAGGTAAGTTCCAGGCTCGACAGAGCGAATCTCTGAGAACAGGGTCCGGCCCACCGGTCCAAACCCAAACACAGAGCGATGGACCCCATACACCTCGTCAATCTCGGAGCTAACTAGGCCTGCAGCAAAAAACGATTTCTGCTCCGAACTGTATGCGATGGATGAACCATGATTTGTAAAATACAGAGGCTTTATGCCCATCGGATCACGGACGAGAAACAGGCGCGGCACTGACGCATCATAGAGCGCTATCGCGAACATTCCCTCAAGGAGGTCGAATGCGCTCGGCCCAGATAATTGGTAGGCTGCAATTAACAGCTCGCATTCGGTGTTGTCGCGTAATTGTGCACCGCGCTCCAGCAACACCTTCCTCAAACCCAGATAGTTGTAAATTTCACCGTTGAGAGAAACCGTTACGTTGCCGTCAACACTGGTGCATGGTTGTATGCCATTGTGGCGCTCCGTAATTGCGAGTCGGCATGAGGCACCTACGTATGAATGGCCTTCCAAAAAGTGCGCTGCCTGATCAGGCCCACGATGGCCTATGGCATTGATCAGCTGAGCGACAACGCGCTTCCTCGAGACTGGACCAAATTGACCAGCAATGCCACACATGTGAACGCTAACCACGCTGCGCGATTGCGCTTAACATTCTGCGCGCTACAATCTTGTTGTCATACGCAGATGCCTTCTGGGGCCCCCCTTGCTGCAGTTCTAACCTTGCTTCAGGATTATCGAAAAGCCAGAGAAGTTCTTTACAGATTGCATCGGGAGACCCTGGCTGAATCGGGCGACCAGCATCACCTATCAGGGCCGGTAGATTGCCCACCCGCGTCGCAATCAGCGGCACTCCACAAGCTAAAGCTTCAAGCGCTGCGCGACCAAAACTCTCGTAGTATGTCGGCAAAACGACTGCAAAAGCCTGATGCAACAGATGTGGCATATCCCTCCATTGAAGGTTTGGCAGCATTCGAACCGAACGACTGAGACCGAGTGCTTCTATTTCTGCTGTTACCTTCGGAAGCTCAATTGACCGATCGCCAAAAGGTGATTCTCCTGCACAGAGCCAAAGTTCAAATCCATTGACGGACTCGTTAAACTTCGCGAAGCCACGAACCAAGTCTATCACCCCCTTTCCCGGATCAATGCGGCTATTGCAGAAA
>Ga0079219_10000231_pt1 | contig 10188 bp, 6 predicted proteins | sample GAControl_FD_77074 | JGI IMG/M metagenome (GOLD analysis project Ga0079219, IMG submission 77074) | Agricultural soil microbial communities from Georgia to study Nitrogen management - GA Control | ecosystem: Environmental > Terrestrial > Soil > Agricultural land | place: USA: Georgia | collected...
GAAAAAGCCCTGGACGTTGCCCTGATCCTGCATGCAGACCATGAGTTGAATGCGTCAACTTTTGCCGCACGCGTGACCGCGGCCACGCTCTCAGACATGCATTCCGCCATTACCAGCGCCATTGGCGCGCTGAAGGGCCCGCTGCACGGGGGCGCCAATGAAGCCGTGATGCGGATGCTGTTTGACATCGATAAAAAAGGCGCAGACCCCGTGTCCTATGTAAAGGACATGCTGGCCAACAAGAAAAAGATCTCCGGCTTTGGCCATCGCGTGTATCACACGGAAGACCCGCGGGCGACGCACCTGCGGCTGATGTCACGCGATCTTGGGCGCTCTGCCAATCCCAAGTGGTATGAACTCTCCGCCAAGATCGAGGAGTTCATCAAGACAGAAAAGGGCCTCAATGCCAACGTGGATTTCTATTCGGCCTCCACGTACACCACGCTTGGCCTGGACGTGGACCTTTTCACTCCGGTGTTTGCGGTTTCACGCATCAGCGGTTGGGCAGCGCACGTGATTGAACAACTGGATGACAACCGGTTGATCCGCCCGCGCGCCGACTATATTGGCCCCACGTATCCAAATAATTACGTGGCAATGGAAAAGCGGTAAGGAACTAAAACCACAATGGACACGAAGGAACACGAAGAAAGACCAGGTGAACTGGTCCTTCTTTGTGGCCCTTAGTGTCCTTTGTAATTTTTAAGCAGTAGAATGGAACTATGCGCCGCGTTTACCTTGATAACAACGCTACAACCCCGGTCCTGCCGGAGGTGTTTGAGGCGATGCGGCCATTCTACCTGGAGCAGTTTGGCAATGCGTCCTCCATCCACCATTATGGCCAGCACGCCAGGGCGGCCGTGGAGAAGGCGCGTGCTTCAGTCGCTGCGCTGGTGAATTCGCGCCCGGCGGAGATTGTTTTTACCAGCGGTGGCACGGAAGCGGACAATCTGGGCATTTTTGGGCTGGTGCAGCGCGGCGACCACGTGATTACCTCCACCATCGAACACAGCGCGGTCATGAACAGCTGCAAGCGGCTGGAGCAGATGGGGTGCGAGGCGACTTTTGTTCCCGTGAATGCGCGTGGAGAAATTGATCCAGGGGACGTCCGCGGCGCATTGCGCGCACGCACGCGGCTTATCAGCGTGATGATGGCGAACAACGAGACTGGCGTGGTCCAGCCGGTGGAAGAGATCGGCAGAATTGCGCAGGAAGCTGACGTCTTTTTTCATACGGACGCAGTGCAGGCGGCGGGTAAAGTCACGATTGATGTGCAGAAAATTGCCTGTGATGCGCTTACTATTTCCGGGCATAAGATTCATGCGCCGCAGGGCACGGGGGCGCTGTTCATCAAAAAGGGAACTTTGATCCAGCCGCAAATTTATGGCGGAAGCCACGAGCGCCAGCGCCGGGCAGGCACGGAAAACCTGCCGGGAATCGTGGGTCTGGGCAAGGCCGCGGAGATCGCAAAGCATTGGCTTGAGAGCGGTGAGGCGGCAGAGATGTCCGCGATGCGTGACCGCCTGCAGGATTCAGTTCTAAACGCTATGGACGGTATGGGCGTGAACGGCATAGGCGCACCGCGTGTCCCGAATACAACGAACCTGTGGTTTGATCATATTGAAGGAGAAGCACTGGTGATCGCGCTGGATCTTAAAGGGCTGGCGGTTTCGAGCGGGGCTGCGTGTTCGTCCGGTGCGATTGAGCCTTCACACGTGTTGCTTGCCATGGGATTGCCGCACCAGCGTGCTCGCGCCAGCATACGCCTGAGCCTGGGTAAACAGACTACACAGGAAGATATTGATTTTGCGATCAAGATCATTCCGGAAACAGTGGCCCGACTACGTGAAATCTCTCCTGCTTATCAGAAGCAGACGGTCGGTTAAGAATCTTCTCAACAGCTGCGATGCCGGGCACACCGCTGGTGCCTGAACTCTTGCCCTGAAGTAGGTCTTTCTTCGGATTGAATCCGCTGGAAATTGAGCTACACTGGATTCCTCCATAGACATCCATGAGCACCAAGTGGGTTCCCAAATCGGTTCTCGCCCTGAAAGGCTATTCGCGACAGGATTTTATTTCTGACCTGATCGCGGGAATTACTGTTGGGTTAGTGGCCCTTCCTCTGGCCATGGCATTTTCCATTGCATCGGGTATGCCTCCCCAGGCAGGTCTCTACTGTGCGGTGATTGCCGGGTTTCTGATCTCTGCACTGGGCGGATCGCGCGTTCAGATTGGCGGACCGACTGGCGCATTCGTTGTGGTGGTGGCCGGCATTGTTGCGAAGTATGGAATTGACGGCCTGTTCATGTGCACCGGCATCGCCGGAGTCTTCCTGATTTTTCTGGGCGTGACAGGACTGGGCAGCGCGGTCAAGTACATTCCGCGTCCGGTGGTGGTTGGGTTCACCAATGGAATTGCCGTGGTGATTGCCAGCACCCAGATCAAGGATTTTTTCGGGTTGAAGATTGATCATGTGCCGGGCGATTTTCTTGGGCGCCTTGAGGCGCTGGCGAAAAATTTCCGGTCGATTTCGTTTGAGGAGACAGGGCTGGCGGTGATGGCCCTGGTGCTCATCCTGGTGTTTCGCAAGTATGTGCCGAGAGTGCCGGGTTATATCGTGGCGCTTTTTGCGGGCACGGCCCTTGTCTGGATTTTCCACCTGCCGGTGCAGACCATCGGTACACGTTTTGGCGGAATTCCTTCCGGCCTGCCTGAGCTGAAGATACCGCAGTTTCATCTGGACCTGATCCGGCCGCTGATAGCGCCCGCAATCACGGTGGCCATGCTGGGCGCGATTGAATCTTTGATGTCTGCTGTTGTGGCTGACAGATTGTTCGGGCAAGGCGAAAAGCACAAACCCAATGTTGAACTGATTGGGCAGGGAGTTGCCAATTTTATTTCGCCGCTCATGGGCGGCCTTCCGGCAACGGGAGCCATTGCACGCACGGCCACAAATATTCGTTCAGGCGCAAGGACTCCGATGGCCGGAATGATTCATGCGCTCACGCTGCTGGCGATCCTTATATTTGCCGCGCCGGTTGCCAGGTTCATTCCGCTGGCAGTGCTCTCCGCCATTCTGCTGGTGGTTTCCTACAATATGGGCGAGTGGACAGAGATTCCGGAGTTGCTGAAACTCTCACGTCTGGAAGTGGCGACGTGGTCAGCAACGTTTATTCTGACCGTCTTCGCCGATCTGACGGTTGCCGTGGAAGCGGGAATGATCCTGGCGGCACTGGTTTTTATCCGCAAAGTTACTGCCACGACAACGATTTCCCGCGTGACGGAAGAATATCTAATCGAAAGCAAACTGCACATTCTTCAGGACAAGGAAATTCCACCCTACGCCACTGTATTTCGTATCCATGGGCCTTTTTTGTTTGGCGCAGCCGACAAGATTGACGATCTGGTGCAGCAGATACCGGAGCTTCCGCCCATCGTGATTCTGCGTTTGCGCAACATGACGGCAATTGACGCTACCGGCCTGCGGGCGCTTGAAGATCTTGCTGACCGCATCCATGCCAGTGGCCGTGAAATCATCTTGTGCGGCGCGCGCGAGCAACCGGCGCAATTGATGCAGCAGGCAGAGTTCGAGCAGCATGTAGGCGCGCAGAATATCTGCCCGAATGTTGCGGAAGCACTGGCCCGCGCCAGGGCCCTATATTCTCAGATCGCCCATGCCGCGCCGCCCGCGGGACAATGGAGTAAACGCGCATCTGACCGGAAACCAGATGCAATAGAAGAAAATAAAGAAGTGGCTGCCGGTCCACCCAGCCGCTGAAAATTATCATGCCGCTGAAGTTGGGGAGCTGCTGTTCAATGCTTCGCGGATTTTTTCCAGCATGTGTTTGAGCGTGAATGGCTTTGGCACAAAGAATACGCCGGGCTGACTGGCCGCTTCCTGCAAGGCGACATCGTCGGCATAGCCCGACATAAAAATAATGCCCAACCCAGCGTGAGAAAGGGACATGGTTGAAGCCAGGTCCTGGCCGCTACCTCCGGGCATCACAATATCGGTGACGAGCAAATCAAGTTTCTGGTTACGTACAACTTCCATGGCTTCCTGGGCGCTGGCCGCTTCAAGTACGCGATATCCTCTTTCACGAACATAGTCAGCCAACAACGTACGCAAGCTGGGTTCATCTTCAACAATCAGAATGGTCTGCAGTCCCGCTGGTTGAGCTGGGGCCTTGTCCACTGCCTGATCGATAACAGTCGCCTCCATGGTTCGAGGAAGATACACGATGAACTCAGATCCTTTCTCTGCAGAGCTCTCGGCGGCTACCTGACCTGAACACTGCCGTACGATGCCGTACACCGTGGCCAGTCCCATTCCCGTACCCATCTCTTTAGTCGTAAAAAATGGCTCAAAAATATGTTTTTGCGTTTCAGGGTCCATTCCCACACCGCTATCAGAAAATGACAGGCAAACGTACTCTCCCGCATGGAGTCCCTCAGACAGAGCCGCGTTGCTATCCAGCGTCTGGTTCCAGGTCTTAACGGAGATATTTCCGCCGGCAGGCATGGCGTCACGGGCATTGGCGGCAAAGTTAATCAGAATCTGGTCTGCCTGTGAAGGATTCATTCTTACGTTCCACAGGTCACTATCCAGGGAAACGGTAAGCGTAATATCTTCGCCCGCAAGACGCCGCAGCATGTCATCCATGCCCAGCACCACATGGTTGAGATTGATGACCTGCGGGAAAACCATTTGCCTGCGGCCAAAAGTAAGTAATTGATCGGTAAGAGCGCTGGCTCTGTCCGCTGCGCCATGAATTTCCCTGAGCCGATGGTGCAGGTCCGTTGCGTTTTCGGGCAGCCGTTGCTCCAATACCTCAGCCGAGCCGCGCACCACAGTCAGCAGATTATTAAAGTCATGAGCAATACCCGCGGCCAGCCGCCCGATGGCTTCCATCTTTTGCGCCATGCGGAGCTGCTCTTCCAATTTTTCTTTTTCCGCGATGTCCCGGCTTACCATGGCGATGTTGGTAAGGTTTCCGGCGGCATCGAATATGCCATAGCTGCGCGTGTCGAATGGAATGGCGTCACTGGTGACAAAGTGCCGGAGAGAGAAGCGGCCCTCCCATACATCACGTCTTTGCACCGCAGGCAGGATCTCTTCCCGCAGGACTTGTAGTTCCAAAGGCGGCAAAAAGTCATGCAAATATTTTGATTGAGCTTCAGCATCATTGCTCAGGCCAACCAGTTTCTGGCCGGCCTTGTTGAGAAAAACAATTCGCCCCTTCAGGTCGGTAATGCAGATAAAGTCAGGACTATGCTGAAGAGTCGCGGTAAGCATGGCGCGCTCCCACTCAGCCAGCTTCCGTTCTGTAATATCCACCACCATGCCGGCGGTGCGCCGCGGTTGTGCCGTTTCTCCTTCTCCATCAAAGAAACATTTGCCCCGCGCCAGGACCCACCGGGAAGTGCCGTCCGGCATGATGAAGCGATAGTCCGCATCATACTCAGCCCGGATTTTTGGGTCTGAGGTTCTTTTGAGCTTCTCCACCACGCGAGGGCGGTCTTCCTCATGGATACGAGAGAAGAACCACTCGAAGCTTGGCTGCCCGTCACCAGTAAGGCCGAATATCTCACACGCCCTGGGCGACCATTCAACCTTGTCGGTGTTCAGATAGTGGTCCCAGGTGCCGATGTTCGCAGCCTCCACCGCCAGGCGCAGGCGCTCATCGGCTTCCGCCAGTCGTTCCATGGCGATTTTGCGGTCATGAATATCCAGAGCAATCCCAATCCATCTGGCAATTTTTCTGGATGAATCACGCAGCGGCAGAGCACGGCACGAGTGCCAGCGATATTGCTTGTCACGGGCGCGCCAAAGGCGGTACTCACATTCCCATGGCGTTTTCTGATCAACAATCTTTTGCCATAGCAGATATGTTTTTTCCCAGTCGTCTGGATGAATTGCCCTGGTCCATCCCTCATTTAAGGTCTGCTCCAGGGTAAAGCCAGTCAGGTCACACCAGAATTCGTTCGCATAGGTTGCGCGACCTTCCTGGTCAGCGACCCAAACGACCTGGGGAAAAAGTTCAATTAACGCACGATATCCCGCTTCACTCTGCAGTTCCTGTTGTCTGTCAGATACAGAGAGTTGCTGCCCGGATGATTGCGGGATGAGCGTATCGAGCTGGCGGCGCAGCTCCGCCACTTCGCGCTCCAGTTGGGCAACTGGCCCTTGAAGAATGGGATCGTTCTCCGTGTCTGAATCCGACCTGCGCATTTTCAATAGGAATATTGCAGGGTCACAATAATTTTGGAAGAATTGTAGACCACTTAAAGAAATATTTAGTGACAACTCCGGTCTATTCCGAATCACGAAAAAAATAGCGCCAGAAAGATTAAATTTTTCTCATAACAACGGTGGAGCTGCTCAAGATGCTTCTGCAGGCATCCTGTGTTCTTCACCATCTATAATAAAAACAAGACTATTTATGCCTCCAGAGATAAACACCGGAGCCCGAACCATTGCCGTGGCAATGTCCGGCGGTGTAGATTCCTCCACCGTTGCGGCCATGCTCCGCGCTGAAGGGCACAACGTTGTGGGCCTGACCATGCAGCTCTGGAACCAGCGCCGGCTCGCCGGCCATGAGGGCATGCCGGAACAGGTGCAGGGCCGCTGCTGCTCGATTGATGACGTATATGATGCCCGCCGCGTCGCCGAGGATTTAGGCATTCCGTATTACGTAGTGAACCATGAAGAGCGCTTTGAGCGTGACGTGGTGCGTCCCTTTATTGACGAGTACATTTCCGGCCGCACGCCGATTCCGTGCAGCCTGTGCAATAACCATCTTAAGTTTGACCAGCTGCTGATTACCGCCCGCCAGATTGGCGCCGACCTTCTGGCCACGGGGCACTACGCGCGCTGCGAGTTTGATGCAGGGCGCAACCGCTGGCTGCTGCGCCGCGCCGCCGATCCCGCCAAAGACCAGACGTACTTTCTCTTTGGGCTGACGCAGGAGCAGCTCAGCCGCACGCTCTTTCCACTGGGACACATGAACAAGCCACAGGTGCGCGAGCTGGCCCGCGAGCACCATCTGGCGCTGGCGGAGAAGCCCGATTCGCAGGAGATCTGTTTTGTTCCCGGTGGCGACTATAAGCGCTTTATTGATGCTTATCTTGCCGAGCAGGGTGAGAGCTTGCCGGACACATCCGGCGAACTGGTTACCACGGACGGTAAGGTGCTGGGACATCATGAGGGCGTCCACAATTTCACCGTGGGGCAGCGCAAGGGACTGGGCGTTGCCACGGGCTCGCCGCTTTATGTGATCAACCTCAACGGCGCTGAGGGCAAGGTGACCGTCGGCGGTAACGATGATCTGCTGTCACGGACGCTGATCGCACACAAGTTGAATTGGATCTCCATCGATGGATTGCATGAGTCCGGCGCTGATGCGAATGTGCCTATGCGCGTGCAGGCAAAAATCCGCCATCGCCATGAGCCGGCGCCCGCGGTGCTTGAGCCCGCCGCAAACGGAGAGGTGCGCGTAACGTTCGACCATCCGCAGCGCGCCATCACCCCAGGACAGGCCGTGGTGTTTTATGACGGAGATATAGTAGTCGGCGGCGGTTGGATTGCGGAAGTAGAGCGGGTTGCGGGCGTCTGAACCCCACGTTCCTCGTCGAAATTCCCAATTTGGCATTCCCGGCGATTTGGGGGTAAGGGTGCCACGTTAATCGGTTCTGGAGAACCGGCTGGCAGCATAATTCCGAGTTGAAGCATCCAATATCAGCAAGGGCTTCGGTTGTCACGCACGTGGAAATGGGTCATGGCAGGTGGGACTGCAGGCTTTTTGTCGATCTGGGGATGACGAATCCATCTATGCTCGTGAATATCCGTGGCACTGAGCTTTCCGCCAGTGATACGCGTGAACAGTACCGGCAGAAGCTTGCCCGGATCACGCTGGACTCCATGGTCCAGTTCGTGGGCTTGCTGGATGCCAATGGTACGGTGCTGGAAATCAATCATGGAACGCTGGGCGCTGCTGGTATTCAGCTTTCTGACGTGGAAGGGAAGCCGTTGTGGACGACCTTCTGGTGGCAAGTCTCAAAGGAAATCAATAAAGGCCTGAGGGACGCAATTCGGCGCGCCGCACAGGGAGAATGCGTTCGCTGGGACACGGAAGTCTACGGGCGCGCAGGCGGCAAGGAAACCATCATCATTGACGCATCGCTTATGCCGGTAAAGGATGAGTACGGCAAGGTCGTGTTCATCGTGATTGAAGGCCGAGACATCACCAAGAAAAAGATCATCAGTGATATTTCCGCTCACAAAGAGGCTGAAGAAGCATCGCGCCTGTTGGCCGCAATCGTGGAATCCTCAGATGACGCAATTGCCAGCAAGGACCTGAATGGTGTAATTACCAGTTGGAACCAGAGTGCCGAGCGGCTGTTTGGATACAAAGCTGAAGAGATCATCGGGAAGCCGGTCACGCTAATCATCCCCCCGGAACTGCATCAGGACGAACCGATGATCCTGGCGAAGATCCGGCGCGGCGAAAGAATTGAACACTTTGAGACAGTCAGGATTACGAAGACTGGCGAACATATCGATGTATCTTTGACCATCTCGCCGGTAAAAGATGCGGATGGAAAGATAGTTGGCGCTGCGAAGATCGTCCGCAACATCACGGAAAATAAAAAGATTGAGCGGGCCTTGCGGACCACTGAAAAACTTGCTGCCGCCGGCCGCCTTGCCGCCACCGTGGCACATGAAATTAACAACCCGCTGGCAGCGGTGACGAATCTGGTCTATTTATCCAAGCGCGATGCGGATGATTCAAAGAAAGTGGCGGAATATCTGGACCTGGCCAGCCGTGAACTTGATCGCGTGGCCCATATTGCCCGGCAGACGCTGGGATTTTATCGCGATACTTCCTCGCCCATCCATTTCAATGTTGCGCAAGCGCTGGATGACCTGCTGCTTCTGTACGCAAACCGCTTTGAAGGCAGGAAAATCAAAGTCATCAAGCAATATGACGAAGATATTCAAATCATTGGTCTTGCCGGAGAAATTCGCCAGGCATTTTCCAATCTGATCACCAACTCCATTGATGCAATGCCCGCTGGCGGATCATTGCTTGTTAGGGTCTCTAAATCGCACGCCTGGACCAACTCTCAAGCGTCCGGAATCAGAATCACGATTCTTGATACAGGTTCCGGAATTGCACCGCAACACATGGGCAACCTGTTCCAGCCGTTCTTTACCACCAAAGAAGATGTTGGCACAGGGCTTGGCCTGTGGATTACGCGTAATATCGTTGAGAAACACGGCGGAGTGATTTATGTTAAGAGCAGAACTGGACCAACACAGCACGGAACTGCCTTTTCAATTTTCCTGCCCCTGGAAGGAAAAGATAACCATCAGGAGCCAGACGTGACGACGGGTGCGTCCAGCAAGAGTGCAATTTCAAGCGGAGTTGCCAACGCGTGAAGATCATCGTCGTCGATGATGAGCCAATCATTGCTGATACGCTCGTAAATATCCTGGCTGGAGAAGGACACGATGCAGTCGCCGTGTCTGACGGTCAATCCGCCATCAAATGGGCGCAAATGATTCGCCCGGATGCAATTGTGACAGACGTGATCATGCCCGGCATAGACGGAATCGAAACCGCAAAAGCCATTACGGAATTTCTTCCAAACTGCCGGATTATTCTCTTTTCAGGGCAAGCCGCCACCGGCGGTCTGCTGGCAAAAGCACTGGCTGAAGGCTGTTCGTTCGAGGTGCTCGCCAAGCCTATCAATCCTGACGTCCTGCTGGAGAAACTCAAAGTTCAGTAGAGCGCGCGAGAGCTTCACGCCATTTTTAATTTACAAATCACAACAGCAATTCGTAATAGATAAGCGGAGCTGCACGGTAGACGACTCTGCCGACTTCGCGAAAGCCGCACCGGGCATAAAACGGTCCTGCACCCGCGCCGGCATTCCAGGCGTCAAGGCGAATTGCCTGGCTCGGCCAATCCCGCGCGACAGCCTCGGCATGCTTGAGTATCATCCGGCCCATGCCTTGATGCTGCTGCTCAGGATGAACGGCCATGTTAATGAGGTACAGCGCTTTCTCCGTACTGGTGAAATATGCCGTGTCAATGGCCCAGGGCTTTTTTGTTTGCAGGCACAGCGTGGCAATAATCCTGTTTCCACTGCGCGCGATGATGGTGTTCGAAAATTTTGGCCGGC
>Ga0079219_10000237_pt1 | contig 10147 bp, 7 predicted proteins | sample GAControl_FD_77074 | JGI IMG/M metagenome (GOLD analysis project Ga0079219, IMG submission 77074) | Agricultural soil microbial communities from Georgia to study Nitrogen management - GA Control | ecosystem: Environmental > Terrestrial > Soil > Agricultural land | place: USA: Georgia | collected...
ATCCTGTATCGACGTCTGCCCCGTCGACTGCATCCACGAGGTCGGCCGGATGCTGGTGATCGACGCCGAGGAGTGCATCGACTGCGGCGCCTGCGAGCCGGAGTGCCCGGTCGAGGCGATCTTTCCCGAGGACGCGCTCCCCGACAAGTGGGAGCCGTTCGTGAAGATCAACTACGCCTACCCGGACTCGGCCGCGATCGACCAGCTGGTCGATCAGGTGAAGCCTCCCGAGTGAGCCGGCGCTACATGTACCCCAGGTTCTCCAGCGACGCCTGGATCGCGGCCTCCTCCTCTGGGGTGTAGACCACCTCCGAGGTCTCGCTCGCGGCCGCGTCGGCCGTCTGCACCTGCCGGCCGTCCGTGAACAGCTCCATCAGCACCCGCCCGTCCATGTCGTCTGGCACCGGCAGCCCCATCGCGTGCAGCGCCGTAGGGGCCAGGTCGACGATGTTCGCGCCCTCGATCTCGCCCGCGGTCACCCCCGGGCCCAGCGCCAGCAGGATGCCGTAGCGCCGGTGCCGCCCGCCGCCGGCCGTCGCCGGCAACCGCTCCACGATCGAGCTGGCCGCGAGTCGGTCGGACGCCACGTAGGGGTGCTCGCCGAAGTCGATCAGGATGTCGGGGATGCGGTCGAGCTCGCTGCCGTCGTACACGTCCTCGCGGCGCAGCGCCCGCACGATGATCGGGTCGCCGGTATCGGGATCGCGCGCCGACTCGAGCGCCTCGATCACACGTGCCGCCACGGCATCGCGATGGTCGTCCGGCACGTGGCCAGAGATGAACACGCTCTCGGCCGAGCCGGCCGCCGCGTACGCCAGCGTTCGGTCCCGGTCGATCGGTACCGACAGCACCGAGTCGATGCCGCGCCCGAGCCGCTCGCGGAACCGTTGCGGCACACGTCCCTCCAGCCCGACCACGTCGATCCTTCGCAGCGTTGCGATCACCGAGCGCGTCGAGAGTCGCTTCGACGCCACCTTCTTGGCGCTCTTCTGGCGAAACAGCAGCCCGTGCTGCTCGAGCACGGCGTTCAGGTAGAAGCTCTTCTCGAAGCGCCCGAATCCGTGGTCGCTGACGACCATCACGAACGCGCCCCGGTCGGCCATCGCCAGCCGATCGCCGATCACCTCGTCGCAGCGCCGGTAGGTCTCCTCCAGCCCCGGCAGGTGCTCGCGCGCCTTGGCGGCGTCGTAGCGCGGGTCGGTGGGATCGAGCACGTTCCAGAACTTGTGCTGGATCGGATCCGGGGCCTGGATCACCGAGAACAGCAGGTCCCAGTCGCCCTTCTCCAGCAGGTGGCTCGTGGCCACCTCCTGCTGGCGGATCACGGAGTGCGTCTGGTCGATGAATGACGTTCCCTGCAGGCCGTCGGCGTAGGGATCGGCGCGGTAGCCGCCGGGGAGCGCCTTCAGCTCGGCCTTCAGCTCCGGCGGCCAGGTGTAGTCGACCGATTCCCCGGGCGTGAACATGCCGCACACGAACGTCCCGCGCTCGAGCTGCGGTGGCGGATATGACACCGGCACCGCCACCACGTGCGCAACACGGCCCGCCGCGTCCACCAGCTCCCACAGCTTCTTGCCCTTCGCCGACCGCGACGAGACCAGCCGCCGTTCGCCGGGCAGGCCGGCCTCCCAGAAGTCGAAGATGCCGTGGCTGCCGGGGTTCTTGCCGGTCGAGATCGACATCCAGGCCGGCGAGCTGTACGGCGGCAGACAGGACTGCAGGCGGCCGCGCCGCCCCTGTTCCAGCGCCCGCGCCAGGTTGGGCATGACGCCGCGCTCGGCCAGCGGCACCAGCAGGTCCCAGGTGGCCCCGTCCAGCCCCAGCACGACTGCCCTGCCTGTCAGGTCGCTCGCCATCGACCCGGCACTCTATCGATACCTCCGCGCCGGCCGAAGCAGCCGTAAGGCGGGAGGGTTGAGGGGGCGACGTAGAATCCAGTGATGCCGCTGACGCTCCTGCTTGGTCCCGCCAACTGCGGCAAGGTGGCGCAGCTGTTCGATCGTTTCGCCGAGCAGGTCGATGCCGGAGCCGCGCCCACGCTGGTGGTGCCGACCCGCCCCGATGTGGAGCTGGCCGAGCGCGATCTGCTGGCCCGCCGCAGCGCCGTGCTGGGCGGCATGATCGGCACGTTCGAGGACCTGTTCGAACGGGTGCTGGAGCGCTGCGGCGAGCCGTCGGCGGCCCTCGCCACGCTGCCGCGGCGGCTGGTGCTGGAGCAGGTGGTGCGCGAGGCCGGTCTCGACCAGCTGGCCGCGCCTTCCCGCTTCGCCGGGTTCGTCGACGGGCTGGGCCGGATGTTCAACGATCTGGCCGGCTCGGCGCCGCCGGAGCTGCTGGAGCGGCGGCTGGCCGCGTTCGCGGAGCCGGGCCGGGGCCTCGAGCTGGCTGTCCTGCACGGCGCCTTCCGCGCCCGGCTGGAGGAACTGGGCATCCGCGACCGGGCGGGCGGGCACGGCCGCGCCGCCGAGCTGCTGGAGACGCGGCTCGAGGCCTGGGACGACTCGCCGGTGTTCACCTACGGGTTCGAGGACATGTCGGGCGTGCAGCTGGCCGCGCTGCGGGCGCTGGCCGCGCGCTGCCCTGTGATGGTCTCGCTGCCTTACGAGCCGGGCCGCCCGGCGCTGGCGGCCGTGCGACCATCAGTGGCCGCGCTCACCGAGGGGCCGCACGAGCTGGTCGAGCTGCCGGCCGCTGATCACGTCGACTCGCGCACCCTGCGCCACCTCGAGCGGACGCTGTTCGACGAGCGGGATGCGCCGCCGCCACCCGAGCGGGATGGGGCGATCGTGCTGCTCGAGGCTTGCGGCGTGCGCGGCGTCGCCGACCAGGTCGCGTTCGAGGCGCTGGGGCTGATCCGCCGGGGCATCGCAGCTGAGCAGATCGCTGTGCTCGCCACCGATACCGGCCGCTGGCGGCTGGCGTTGGAGAGCGCCTTCTCCGCGCTGGGCGTGCCGGTCGACGTTGACGCGCAGGTGGGGCTGGGGGAGACGGCCTTCGGGCAGGCGCTGCTGGGCCTGCTGCGGTTCGCCTGGTTCGACGGCGACCGCGCCGACCTGTTCCGTTTCCTGCGCTCGCCCTTCTCCGGCGTCCCACGAGCGACGGCGGACTACGCCGAGGGCCGGCTGCGCGGCCGCGGCGCGCTCCGCCACGACGAGGTGCAGGGGCTGCTCGAGGAGCTGGACTACGCGCGGTTACTGGCGGCGCCCGACCGACTGGCCGCATCCGGCGATCCGGCGGCGGCTGTGGGCGACCAGCTGCGCCGCATGAGCGCGTCCGCTGCGGGCCTCACGGCGAACCGCCTGACCGGCGCCGGCGAGGCTCACGCGGCGGCGCTGCGCGCGACGCTGCGCACGCTGGAGCAGCTGGCCGGCGTGGTCGGCCTGGGGCTGGAGCCGCTCGACCGGGTGGGCGTGGCCGGCCAGCTCGAGCGCACCGTGTTTCGTCCCTACAACGGCGGCGCCGGTCGCGTGCAGGCGCTGGATCTGCGACGCGCGCGCACGCGCCGCTTCCAGGCCGTGTTCGTGCTGGGCCTGGAGGAGGGCGGCCTGCCCGGTCCGGCGCGCGAGAACCCGTTCCTGAGCGGCGACGAGGCCGGAGCGCTGGGCGTCAGCCGGCTCGACCCGCTGGAGCGCGACCGTCACCTCTTTTACACGGCCGTCACACGTCCCTGGCGGCACCTGTTCCTCTGCCGCCAGGCCGCCGATGAGGACGGCCGCCTGCTCGAGCCCTCGCCGTTCCTGGAGGACGTGGTGCGCTCCGTCGGCGAGGACGGGGTCGATCTCCGGCGCCGCGCCATCGGCGATCTCACCCACCCGCTGGAGCAGGCCCCGAGCGAGCGTGAGCGTCAGCGCGCTCTGGCACGTGAGCTGCGGACGCGGCCCGACTGGGCGGCGGCGGTCGCCGACCGTCACGGCTGGACGCGGAAGCTGGAGCGGGCTCGCCTCGCCTACCGGCGGCGCCCGCAGCTGCGAAACGCGACCGTCCTGGCCGCCCTGGCCGCGCAGGAGCGGTTCTCGGTGACCGAGCTCGAGAAGTTCGCGGAGTGCTCGTCGGCCTGGTTCGTCGAGCGGTTCCTGCAGCCGGGCGAGATCGACTACCAGTTCGGGCCCAAGGAGACGGGCTCGGTCGCACACGCCACGCTGCACAAGTTCCACGAGCGCATGCCGAGCGAGCTGGGGGTCGAGCGCCTGACCGAGCATCAGCTGCCCGCCGCCGTGGAGCTGATGCGCCGCTGCCTGCAGGATTCGCTGGGCGGGGTCCGCATCCCCGCGGGCGTGGCGGGCCGGGCTCAGGTCCGCCGCCTGGAGCGCGACCTGGAGGGCTTCGTGGCCAGCGAGGCAACGTTCGACTCGCCCCTGGTGCCGCGCGACTACGAGGTGCGGTTCGGGACCAAGACCTCGCGGCCGGACCTGCAGCATGGCCTGCGGCTGGACGGGTTCGCGGTGTCCGGCACCATCGACCGGATCGACCGCGACCCCGGCATGTCGGCGCGGGGCGCGGTCTGGGACTATAAGACCGGCAAGGGCGCCCGCTCGGCGAAGCAGATCGAGACCGAGCGCAAGCTGCAGCTGCCGCTCTACATCCTGGTCGCCCGCGACATGCTCGGGATCGAGCCGGTGGCCGGGCTGTACCGCGCGCTGGGCGGCGAGCGCAGGGCGCGTGGGATGGCCGTCGAGGGCGAGATGGAGGGCGTGATGGCCAACGACAGGATGCAGCCCGAGCTGTTCTGGGCGCAGGTCGACCGGGCGGTCGGCTACGCCAACGAGATCGTGGCCCGGATCCGGTCGGGCGCCGTGCACCATGACCCGATCTCGGGTAGCTGCCCCGAGTGGTGCCTGCGACAGGCCGGCGGCATCTGCCGGGTGGCGAAATGATCGCGACCCGCACCTGGAACCGCGGGCAGGCCGAGGCGATCGAGCGCCGCGGGCGGGTGTTCGTCTCGGCCGGGGCCGGAACCGGCAAGACCTCCGTGCTGATCGAGCGGGTCGTGCGCCGGCTGCAGGAGGGCACGCCGCTCGACCATCTGCTGGTGATCACGTTCACCGAGCGCGCCGCCGACGAGCTGAAGCGCCGGATCCGGGCGCGGCTGCGCGAGCTGGAGATGCTGGATGCCGAGGCGGCGGTGGAGTCGGCGTGGATATCGACCATCCACGGGCTGTGCGCACGGGTGCTGCGGGCGCATGCCCTGGAGGCGGGAATCGACCCCTCGTTCGCGGTCGCCTCGGACACCGAGATGCGGATCCTGCAGTCCGAGGCATTCGCCCAGACGGTGGAGGCGTTCGGCGAGGACGGCGATCCGGCCCGCCTCGACCTGCTGGCACGCTACGGCCAGGATCGCCTGCGCCGGATCGTGGCCGAGCTGCACGGACGGCTGCGGGGCGTGGGCCTGCCGCTCGAGCTGCGGCCGCACCGCGAGCCCGATCCCGACTCGGCCGAGGACGCGGAGGAGCGGGAAGCGGCCGCCGACCTGGCGTTGATCGAGCAGCTGCTGGTGCTGTTTGACCGGCACTACCAGGCGGTCAAGGATCTGCGCGGCCGCCTCGACTTCGACGACCTGGAGCTGGTCGCCCGCGACCTGCTGCGTTCCAGGCCGGAGGTGGCGGCCGGCTACCGCGAGCGATTCGCCGAGGTGATGGTGGACGAGTTCCAGGACACGAACCGCCTGCAGGTGGAGCTGGTCGAGCTGGTCTGCGGCGGTGACCTGTTCCTGGTCGGCGACGAGTTCCAGAGCATCTACCGGTTCCGGCGCGCTGACGTCGAGGTCTACCGCGAGCAGCGGGCGGTGGCCGGGGACGCGGTGATCGCGCTCGACGAGAACTACCGGTCGCGGCCGCACGTGCTCGACCTGGTGAACGAGGCCTACGGCCGCGAGTTCGGCGCCGGCTACCACGACCTGCTGGCGGCGGGCGACTTCGAAGGCGACCCGCCGGCGCCGGAGGTGGAGCTGCTTCTGACCGACGTGCGCGCCTGCCGCGAGGACGACATCGCCTGGCGCCAGGCCGAGGCGGCCGCCATCGCGCTGCGGGTGCGCGAGCTGGTCGACGCAGGCGTGTGTGGAGCGGGCGGTGTGGTGCTGCTGTTCGAGGCAGGCACCGACGCCGGCACCTACGAAGACGCCCTGCAGCAGCAGAACCTGCCCACCGTGCGCGCCACCGGTCGCGGCTACTACGGCCAGCAGGAGGTGGGGGATCTGATCGCCTATTTGCGACTGCTGATCAACCGCACGGACGACCGGGCGCTGCTGTCGGTGCTGGCCTCGCCGCTGGTGGGGATGTCCAACGACGGGCTGGGGCTGATCCGCCTGGCCACACGGCGAGCCGCCGCGATCGGCGCGTTCGAGCCGGCCCGCTGGCCGCAGGCGCTGTCGGAGGCCGACAACCGCCTGGGCCAGGCCTTCAAGCTGCGCTACGACCGGCTGGTGGAACGGCAGCCGGGTTACAGCCTGGAGCGTCTGTGCGAGGCGATCGTGGCCGAGCACGACTTCGACCTGGCGCTGCTGGCACGGCCCGACGGCGACCGCCGCCTGGCCAACGTGCGCAAGCTGGTGCGCCTGGCCCGCGAGTACGAGCAGCTTCGCGGCCCCGACCTGGAGGGGTTCGTGCGCTTCTGCGAGGAGCAGGCCGACCTGGCCGCGCGCGAGGGTGAGGCGGCGATCGCCGACGAAGGCGGCGACGCCGTGGTGCTGATGACCGTGCACTCGGCCAAGGGGCTCGAGTTCCCGGTGGTGGTCGTGGCCGATGCCGGCCGCCGGCTGGGTGGGCGTGGCGCGCCGGATGTGCTGCTCGACCGCCTGGGGCGCGTCGGCATCCGGGCCTGCCCGGATACCGGTACCACCCGGCCCGCGCTGGGCCTGAAGGAGCTCGCCGACGATGAGAAGCGGGCCGAGCGCGAGGAGGGTCGTCGCCGCCAGTACGTGGCGATGACCCGCGCCCAGCAGCACCTGATCGTGAGCGGCGGCTTCTCCAAGGCCGAGGACGACACCCCGGTGGCGGCGCTGTGCCGCGTGCTGGAGGTGGGGCTGCACAGCGAGGGCGTGGTCGAGGTCGGCCGCACGCGCGTGGACGTGCGCGTGGTGGGCGTTCCCGAGACGCCCGCGGCTGCGCTGCCGGACGACGCGCCCGACCAGATGCACCTGTTCGCCGCTCTGGAGACGCCGCTGCCGGCGCTGCCGGAGCTGCAGCTGCCGGCGGCGCCGCCCGGTGTGTCGCTGCGACGCATTTCCTACAGCGGGCTGGCGCTGTACGACCGCTGCGGCTACCGGTTCTACGCCCAGCGCATCCTGCGGCTGCCGGAACGGCAGATCGACCGACCCGAGGGGGAGGGCATGGCCGGCGTCGAGATCGGCGATGCCGTGCATCTGTTGCTCGAGCGCGACGATGAGCGCTGGCGCGAGCTCTACCCTCATGCGACGGCCGAGGACGAAGCGCGGATCGCGCGGATGCTGTCCAGCTGGGCCGGTTCGCAGCTGGCCGAGCGCGTGCGCGGCCTGCAGGGGGTGAGCGTCGAGCTGCCGTTCGCCTTCGCGGTCGACGACGTGCTGATCAGGGGCCGGTTCGACCTCTACCACCGCGACGCCGACGGCTCGGCGCTGGTGGTCGACTACAAGACCAACCTGCTGGGCGATCGCACACCGGACGAGCTGGTCGAGCGCAGCTACGGGCACCAGGTCGCGATCTATGCGCTGGCGGTGCTACTGGGCGGCGCCACGTCCGTGGAGGTCACCTACGCGTTCCTCGACCAGCCCGACGCTGTGGTTGTGCGGAGCTTCACCTCCGGCGACCTCGACTCGCTGCGCGACGGCGTGCGCGCCTCGATCGCGCCGATCCTGGAGGGCCGGTTCCTGCCGCGGCCCGGCCCCTGGTGCAACGAGTGCCCGGCGCTTGACCTGCTCTGCGCCGGGCCGGCGCTGCCCTCGTGAGCGCCCGTTCCGAGCGGGCGGTGCAGCTGCTCGACCTGCTCGCGGCCGAGCATCCGGATGCCCACATCGCGCTCGACTTCACGACGCCGCTTGAGCTGCTGGTGGCGACGATCCTCTCGGCGCAGTGCACGGATGCGCGCGTGAACATGGTCACGCCGGCGCTGTTCGCGCTCTGCCGCACCCCCGCCGACTACCTGGCGCTGCCGCAGGCGGAGCTGGAGGAGCTGATCCGGCCGACCGGGTTCTTCCGCAACAAGGCGCGCGCGATCCGCGAGTGCTGCGCGTCGATCGAGGAGCGGTTCGACGGTCGCGTTCCCGAGACGCTGGACGAGCTGGTGACGCTGCACGGGGTCGGCCGCAAGACGGCGGCGGTGGTGTCGTCGAACGCGTTCGGGCGGCGCGACGGGATCGCGGTGGACACGCACGTCGGCCGGGTGTCGCGGCGGCTGGGTCTGACGCGGCACACCGACCCGGTCAAGGTAGAGCGGGCGCTGATGCGGTTGTTCCCGCGCGAGCGCTGGCTGCAGGTCTCGGACGTGCTGATCTTCCACGGGCGGCGCGTGTGCGACGCGCGCAGGCCGCGCTGCGGCGAGTGCGCGGTGCGTGATCTGTGCCCGTCGGCGCACCTGTTCCTGTGACGCTTCCGGCACGAGAGCGGTCTTGTCCCGTGACGCGCTGCCGGTGCACCATCGTTGGCGTGACACGGATCGAGATCGAGCTCTACGCCGACCGGCTCTCCCGACACGCCGAGCGGCTGCGCGACGATCTGGAGGGCGCGCGCATGCGCCTGGGCTGGCTGCGGCTCGAGTCCAGGGCGCGCGAGCAGCTGGGCGTGCGCGACTGCGCCGTGCTCGAGGCGCTGGGCGTGCTGACGTCGAGCGACGAGGCAGCCGAGCGGCGGCTGGTGGATCGCCGGCTGCGGCAGCTGGAGGTGGTGGAGCGGTTCCAGGCGCTGGTGGAGGCGGAGCTGGAAGGGTTGGGCAGCTGAGGCGTCAGTCGTTCCGGGGCGCCAGCGAGGCCAGCAGCCCGCCGTCCTCGTCGTACGCCGGGAATAGGTCGACGCGCACGGCCTTCTCGCGGCCGCTGCGGTGCCGCAGCATCAACGGCTGGTCGAGCTTGCGCACGCCCCATTCCATCACGACAGACACGGGGTTGGCCTCGGCGCTGAACCCGCTCAGGCCGAACGCGTCCACCAGCGGCTTGCCCAGCAGCTCGCCCTCGCCGTAGCCGGTCAGCTCGAACACGCCCTTGCCGGCCGAGATCACCCGCGTGTCCTTGTCGCACGCAACGAACCCGGCGTTGGCGGGCGGGTAGAAGTCCTCGAGCAGCTCGAACAGGAACCCGAACCCGCACTTGGCACAGCCCACCTGCTGGTGGGACAGGCCGTCGCGGCCGTCATCGTCGATGGCGCGGGTGCCGCAGTTCGGACAGATCCAGTATCGAGCCATGACCTAAGCGTACTGGTGAAGATTGCAGATGGATTCAGGCGGCTTCGCCGGCCGTCGCCGGCAGGGCGGCGGGCAGGGCGTGCGCCAGCCAGCGCTCGGCGTCGAGCGCCGCCATGCAGCCCATGCCTGCGGCGGTCACGGCCTGCCGGTAGGTGTGGTCGACCACGTCGCCGGCGGCGAACACGCCCTCGACGTTGGTGGCGGTGGAGCCTGGCTGCGTCAGCAGGTAGCCGGCCTCGTCCATGTCCAGGATGCCCTTGAACAACCCCGTCGTGGGATCGTGCCCGATCGCCACGAACAGGCCGTCGGCCGGCAGCTCGCTGTGTTCACCGGTGACGGTGTCCCGCAGCCGCACGCCCGTCACGCGTCCTTCGTCAGCGCCCAGCACCTCTTGGAAACGGATCGGGTCTCATCGATAGTCGTGGGGCTGCGTGACGGGTCTCAACTAGACAAGGGCCGTCTCCAAATCGCGGCGATACTAGCAAAGAGCCCAACACGCCTCAGTGTCCTTGACTGGCGGGTTCGCGCCCCCTTCTATGGGCAGGTGCGTGCCCTCTATATGGGCATCTTCGTCTTCTTGGGGGGGATCATCTTTCTCTTGGTAGGCCTGGCGGCGTCGAACGCGCTCATGATGTCGATCATGGAGCGTGTCAGGGAGCTTGGTATGCTCTTGGCCATTGGCACGAGCCGGGGCCAGATCGCCATGCTGATCCTCTTGGAAGCCATCTGGCTGGGCTTTCTCGGAGGCATCCTCGGTAGCCTGTTGGGGACGGGGATCGCC
>Ga0079219_10000238_pt1 | contig 10136 bp, 10 predicted proteins | sample GAControl_FD_77074 | JGI IMG/M metagenome (GOLD analysis project Ga0079219, IMG submission 77074) | Agricultural soil microbial communities from Georgia to study Nitrogen management - GA Control | ecosystem: Environmental > Terrestrial > Soil > Agricultural land | place: USA: Georgia...
CGGGTAGCGGTCGAGGTCGCGGTTCAGCTTCTCGCAGATAGCGCCGATTCCCATGCTGCGCTCCACGTAGTCGGCGAAGACCATCGCCACGATCGGCGCCGTGGCCGGATCGAGGGCGAGTCGGTGCTTCTTGCGGCCTTCGCGAGCCTTCTGGGGGTTGGGGTGGGGAGGACGTAGCCGTAGGGAGCGGGGCCGCCGGTGTGCCATCCCTGGCGCACCGACTCCTCCATGCCGGCGCGGCTGCGCTCGACTAAGTCGCGCACATACCACCCTGCGACGCCCTGCTTGACTCGGCGGGTAAGGATCGCGGTGGCGCCGGATTCGAGCGGCTCGTCGGCGGCGAGGAGTGCCACGCCGTGCTCCTCGAGCCGACGCTCGATCCGCGTCCCGTCGGCGGTCATCCGCGAGAGGCGGTCGATCGGCTCGACGATCACGGCGTCGACCTCGCCCGTGTCGGCCGCGGCCAGCAGCTCGGGCAGGCCACCGGTGCGGGGCACCTCCACCTCGCCGGTCCAGTCGCGGCTGCTCCTGCCACGTTTCTCCAGCGCCTTGCGCCCGCTCTCCACGTCCCAGAAGGAGACATCGACCGTCTCGCCAATCGCCCCCAGCGCTTCATTGCACTTGGCAAGTTGGCGCGGGATCGAGAGCGAGGGATCCTGGGCATTGTCGGTCGAGACGCGACCGTAGAAGGCGACCTTCATCGGCCAGTCCGATCCTGCATGGTGCCGCTGGTCCGCCTGGGACCGTGCATGTTTCCGACGGTAGCGGCCTCGACACCCCGGCGAGCGTCTCTCAACCTCTGGTTCCGGCCGCCGCGGCGACGAAGGCGCGCACCTCGTCGGCTGCGGCCCGACCGGTTTGCGGAATCCCCCATATAGCTACAGGGCGCCGAGAGCCGAAAGTGGACCCCCAATTCGTTCTCGGTTAGCTCGCGAGCATCTAATCGAATGTCTTGCGCCCGCCCGAGTCCCACGGAAGCAGGTTCGTGTCATGGCCGACGAGGCCGTCAGCTCGCGTCGATCTTGCTGATGAACCCGCGTGCTTGGGCTGCCGCGTCACCGACGTCGGCGACCGGGAAGTCCATTTCCTCGGCCAGCGCCGCGTAGGGCTCTGCCCAACTGTCGGGCACCTGGAGAGTCGGTGGCCAGGAGTGGAGATTGCGTGCTTCGAAGGTGTCGATGCAGGCCTCGCGTACCTCGCCGAGGTTGGCGACGAGCTCGCGACAGATGATCAGGTCGATCAGGTCGCGGAATCGCTCGTTCTCGCCCTCCTCGAAGCGCTGGGTGACCGCGTGAAGCTTCTGAGCGATCTGGTAGCGCAGCGAGAGGCACCGGACCATCCGCGGGCCCTCGATCCCGAATTCGTCGAGGGGGATAGCCTCGATCTCTTCTCCGTCAGTTGCCTGGCTTTCGGACTGGGCGACCTCGAGTTTCAGCGTCCCCCAGCTACGCCCGCGGAAGAGGAGTTTCACGTTGACCTGGCGGAAGAGCCCGTCACCGCGGGTCTCCACCTCTTGGCGTTCGAAGCTGAAGACCGAATAGGGCTCGCCGAGGTCCTCATCCAGGATCTCCCCGAGGCGCTCGGGGTCGCCGAAGAAGACGAGGTCGACATCTTTGGTCGCGCGGGCTCCGCCGCCGACCCGCAGCTCGATCGCGACGCCGCCCTTCAGGAGGAAGAGCGGATCCGATTCGCGTGAGCGATCGAGAGCCCCGAGCAGGACCATCACAGAGATCCAACGACGGACGCGGGCCGGCGCGAGGCCCGTCAGCTGAGCGTAGTGGGCGACGAGCCGTTCGAGGTGGGCTTTCTGCGTTGGCGTCTGGCCGGGTCGGCGGTTCGGGCCCCGGTCGGGAAGTACCTGTTCGCTCATCGTTTGACGCCACCGAGGCCGAACTCCTGGCGCAGGTCGTCTGCCTCGGCTGGGCGCAGCAAGCCACGTCGCAGGCCGTCTTCGATCCCCCCGCGCAGGAGCCCGGGCCCCAGCTTTCGAGACTGGCGGAGCGCCTTCGCCGGAGTCACGGCCGGGATCCCCTCGTAGGCGCGCACCTCCGCAGGAGCCAGGTCTTCGTGATGCAGGACGTACTGGCTGGGAATCTGGCGGCGTGGTCGATGGGCGCGCGGCAGGGTCAGATGGATCTTTGCCGGGTTGGCGTCGCCGAGGCCGTAGAGGTCGAGCGCCGACGCGTGGGAGATCACCCCTTCGCTCCCCCTGGGCCAGAGCGTTGCCTCTCGATAGGCATCAAGGGGCGTCGGAGGTATCAGCGGCAGGCGGTAGAGCGCGCGGGCGCGATGTTCGATCTGACCACGGCGGGCGAGCTCGAGCAGGCGGTGCGGGTCGATGTCGGCGTCCTCGACTTCCTCGGTGGTGAGGTAGCCGTAGTTCTCGGCTGCAAGCTCGGCAAGGCGGTTGTAGAGGGCTCCTGGCATGGTGTTCCTCCTGGACGCAACGTTGCATTTCGCAACGTTGCGTCCCATCGGACAATAGCAGACAGGATAAAGCGTGGCAATTTGCAACGTTATATCCAGTCTCGAAGAGCTGACGGTCTTCTTGGGGCTCTCTGCCCTGCCCTTCCCCGATCCGGCCGAAGGGCCCACGAGCTCGGGGCGGCCATGCCTTTTCGCAGGTTCCTACACTCGGGAGCATGAGCGGGGCCCTCCATCTCCCCTCCCCCAGCTGCAGACGCCGGACGAGATGGCACTCATCTTTGGCGGAGCCCAGGAGCGCGAGATCGCTTCCAGATATCGAGACTGGGCGAGGCGCGCCGCGCCGACCTGGCCGCGCACCGGTCGGGTCCTACGACTCCTGGCCGAGGCCTACGAACGCGACGCTCGTGAACATGACCTTCGTGCTGAACTGAGCGCCGATACGCAGTAGTGCCAACTTGTGCCGCGCTCGGCCCGCTTGGTCGCCAGTGGGTCAGGCGTCGAGGGGACTTAGACTAAGTCGCGGCAATCCGCGCGGTGCCGGTCTACGTGATGTCGTTTATCGGGCGTGACTCGAAAGGGCACTCTGACCGCCATACGATCCCTGGATGGCGAAGAAGCGCCGCGGGAAGAAGAGACAGAAACAGCGACACTCTTCCCCCAAGCGGGCGCCTTATCCGATGCGGACGGGCGAGGACTGGAAGCGCGCACGCCCCGAGGGAGGGATGCTCGTATTTTGCGAGGAACGTCCCTTGAGTCCGGTGGAGGGAGAAGCTCTCTATGAAGAGCAGCTCGACACGATTGCAGGGCGAGCTGAGGAATTCGCTCGAGGAAAGGCCGAGGTGCTGGACGCCCTGGCGCCCCACGACGCGTTCGATCTCCTCGCGGCCTTGCAGATCTCTTCCAGTCGGGTCTGGCCCAAGGGGCAAAACCCACGACCTGGACGAGTACGCCCGAGCCGTCGGCATCGTCCACGACGAGGAAAGGACCGGGCTGGCCCAACACAGGCACGACGTGAGCTGGTCTGTCAGTCCCTATGAGGGCAAGCCGCAGGGCGCGTACATCACGATCGATGTTCGACTGAACTGTGGTTGTCAGATCCACGATCTCACGTCGTTCGCTTTACACATGCGCGAGCAGCAGGGGTGGGACATCGCGACGAGCCGCAGTTGGGGTAAGGGCGGATCGGATGAGGGTGGCTACAGCTACTCGATGAGAGTTCGTCGGTCGAGCCTCACGCCTCTTCACTCGTGACCTTCCGCTCGGATCATGCCGAGCCGGATCCCCGTGACGAGGTGTTCGGGTACAGCTTGAGGCCCCGGCGAGGAAGTCGATGTCCGCGCTCGGTCCTCCCCTCAGCGGGAATCCGAGAAGGGATCCTCGGCGAGGATGCCATCAAAGCGCCTGAAGTCACGGTCGCGGGTGTAGATCGTCCCGACGCCGTGCTGGCGCATCAGCGCGGCGAGGTGGCCGTCGGGCACGTCGTTGCCGCGGTCCGCGTCGCCCCGGGTGGAGAGGTAGAGCTCCCAGAATCCCTCCTGCTCGCCGGGCGTGCGCACGTGGGGTCGCCCCACCAGGGAGCTGACGTTCGCGATCGCGTCCTTCGGGGCGAGTGGACGGGGGAGGACCGACGGATGGGTGACGATGCGCAGGTAGCCCATTACGGTCGGCCAGAAGAGGTAGACGATCTCCGGCCCCGCGGCCAGCCGCTCGACGAGCGCCCGGGCGGGCCGGTGGATGGGATCGGCCTCGTTGGAGGCGTAGACCAGGACGTTGGCGTTTACGGTGACGCTCACCGCTCGAGCAGGGAGGCAAGGGCCTCCTTGTCCTCGAGGTCGACCGCGGGCTCTCCCAGGTCGCGACTCACCCAGGCGAAGGGCCCGGGCTGCGGCTCGGGCTCCTCGTGCAGCCCACGTGCGAGCAGCTGCGAGGCCAGCTCGCCGATCGACTTGTGCTCGCGCTCGCTGCGTCGGCGCAGCTCGCGCATCACGGATGGGTCCAGATTGAGGGTCGTCCTCGGCATGATGCCTGATGCTAGCAACTGGAGCATCGCGCATCAAGGCCTCCAGGCACCGGCGACGGATCGCCTCCCGACCTAATAATCGGCTCAGGAGGAGCAATCGTGCCTCTCCCGGTAGCGGCACCTAGTCGTACCAATGCGTTCAAAACCCGCCCCCGCTATAGGACAAAAATCCCGCAAATGCGGAGTGCAAAATCGGCCTTGGGGCAAGCTCTGGGGCAAGATGAGTTTCGGCAGAGGTTGATTCCAGCCCTTGCGTAGGACTCCCGGTCCACCTACGTTGGGCCGCGAGAAATGAGCCGAGCGGCCCGGCGGCCAAGGGATCGTTTTGCTCCACCTGAGCCACGTCGACCGCGGTGGGACTTGACTCCCCATAGCCCGAGTCCCGTCGCCGGCGGGTAGGATCGGCGCGTGCCGAGAGTCCGCGTAGCAGGCGAGTCGCCCATCTCACCCGACCGGGTTCTGGCGGCGGCGCGCGATTTCTCCGACCGGCGGGAGCAGATCTTCCCCGCCGTCTCGGTCAAGCGCATGGAGGTCCACGGGTCGGGGGAGGGCTCCGCCGACGTAACCGAGGGGACCAGGGCTGGCCCGATCGTCAACTGGGAGCGCTGCGACTACGACTGGTCACGTCCAGGGTCGGTGACCGCGACGGTGACCGACTCCAACGTCTACGCGGTTCCCGGCAGCAGCTGGGAGATTAGGGCGACCCCGAGCGAGGGGGGCGGCAGCAGCGTTGAGATGATCTGGACGCGCGAGTTCAAGCCCAGCCCGAGGGGGCGCTTCTTCGGCTTCTTCTTCGCGCGATTGGGCGATCGCATCTTCGGCAAGTACGCGCGAGATGTCCTCGAGAACATCGAGCGCCTCGAGCCCGCCCTTGGCGTCCGGCAGTCATGAACTCCTTACGGCAACCAAGCTGGAAGGCAACCTCGTGCTGCGGCCGCACGCTGAAGTGGCGGCAGTCGAGCGTCGCTCAGGCGCTGCGCAGGAGCTCGGAGACGACCTCGCCGGGCTGCTGACCGCGCTCGTTGGCGATGCGCTCTAGCCGCTTGGCGTCGTCGCCCTCGACGCTGACGAGGATCGACAGCTTTGCGTCGGGATTGCCCTCGTGCATCTCGATCTGGGCGTGGCCCAGCTCGGCGTCGAAGTCGCCGGGCTGAGGATCGGGGTCTTTCCAGGGATCCTTGACCATCTCAATCGAGGATTTTACGCTCGCGGTCGGTTGCGGGCCAACCGGTGACGATCAACCACGTCGTCGGGTCGAGGGTTCGCTCTATCACCAACGTGAGCACCCGCCCCCCATCCGTATGCCCGATAAGCATGAGCCGCTCGCCCTCCTGTCCGCTGCCGCGAAGATTGCGCGCCGTCGCGTGGCGGTTGTGCGGTAGCTGCTCAGCCTCGGCGGTCGAGATATCGCGCGCCCCGAGCTTGACCCGCGCGGCGTCGGTGGCCAGCAGTTGGGAGATCATCTCCGCGATGTCTATCCGATGGCGCTGACGGTCAGCTCGGCGGTGAGGGCGGTTCTCTTAAGCGCGATCTGCTGGGGCAACGAATGGGGCAACATGCCCCACAGATTCCAGTCAAGTCGCGATTTGTGGTGTAACGGGACTCGCCGGCACTTCTCTCAGTGCTCCAGGGCCGCCACCTCGCTTTCGCTCTCATCGGTCTGGTCCTCGAGGACCGGACCGATCGACTCCTTCGAGAGGTAGCGCACAGAGTCGGAGCATTGAATTTAGTAATACGGAGTGGCATCGCAAGACGCTGTGCGGGAAGATGCGGGATCGATGGGTGGGGTTGCGATCGTTGTCTTCAGCGACTTGGTCGATTCGACCGCGCTGCTCGCGAGCCTCGGCGACGATCGTATGGACACCGTTCGCCGCGCCCACGTCAAGGACGTGACCGGTGCCGTCGCGCTGGGCGAGGGGCGTGTGATCAAGACCCTCGGCGACGGGGTGATGTCGACCTTCGAGAGCGCCCTCGGCGCGCTGCGGGCTTCAGCCGCAATTCAAGCCGCAGTCGAGCGGCTCGATGCCGAACAGGGCGGGATCGGGGTCGCGGCCAGGGTCGGGGTGGCGGCGGGCGAGCCGATCGCCGACGGCGAGGACCTCCATGGGATGTCGGTGGTGATCGCCAGCCGGCTCTCCTCCGCCGCACAGACCGGGGAGGTGCTCGTCCAGGATCTGGTCCATGCCTTGGTCGCTTCGCGGGACGGTGTGGCGTTGGGAGAGGCCCGCGAGTACACCCTCAAGGGTGTCCCCTTGCCGGTCCGCGCATCGGCGCTACTCTGGCGCGAGCTTGCCGGGCACGGCGAAAGCGACGATCCGACTGGCAAGAGTGCGCCGGAGGGCACTCCCGGGAAGGCGGACGCCGAGGTGCCCTCCGCCGAGCGGCCGCGGCTGCCACCACCGCTCGCCGCTTATGCGGAGGAGCCCCTGATCGGCCGCGACCGCGAGATCGCCGCGCTGCGTGAGGCAATCGCCGCCGGCGCCAGTCGGCGCGCGGTGTTGGTCTTGGGCGAGCCCGGGATCGGCAAGACGCGCCACGCGGCCGCAGCGGCGGCCGAGGCGCACGCCGAAGGCGCGGTCGTGGCGATGGCGCGCTGCCCGCCGGAGGCGGTCGTCCCCTTCGAGCCGTGGGTGCGGGCGATTGGCGAGCTGGCGCTAGCGGGAAACGAGCAGTCATGTCGGGGTCTGGCGCGAGCCGCCGGGCCGGAGGTAGCGGCGTTGGTTCCCGAGCTGGACCAGGGCCATCAGTCGGATGAGGAATCAAATGCCGGCAGGCTGGTCGCGGCCGAGAATGCCCGCTACCGGCTGCTGCGTGGTATCGGCGCTGCACTCGGGCACTCCAGCGCAGGCGCCCCCCTCCTCGTCGTCCTCGATGATGCCCAGTGGTGTGACCCGGCCTCCGCGCAGGCTTTGGAGCAGCTGTTGGAGAGTCCGCCGACCGGGAAGCTGAGCCTGGTGGTGACCGCGCGTGAAGGGGAGCTGGGACGGGCCCATCCCGTCTCCAAGGCGCTGGCGAACCTGCGGCGCACCGGAGACCTGAGCGAGCTGCGCCTGACCGGCCTTGACGCGGAGGGAATGGCCACGCTGATCAGCGCCAGGACCGGACGAGCTGTCACGCCGAAACTCGCAGCGCGGTTGCTCGGTCGCACTTCCGGCAACCCTTTCTTCGCCGGCGAGCTGGTCCGTGACCTCGACGACAGCGGCGTCCTGCAGGATGACGATGCACTTGATATGGCGCCGGTGCCCGACGCGGTGACCAGTCTGGTCGAGGAGCGCCTCGCACAGCTGGAGCCGGCCACCGAGCAGCTGCTGAGCGCGGCGGCGGCAGTCGGGCCTTCTGCGTCGGTCTCTCTTGCGGCGAGGGCCGCCGGCCTCGACCAGGAGACCGCCGAGCGGGCCGTGCGCGACGCCCTCTCGGAGCGCCTGGTCGAGGAGGTGGCGAGCACTGAGCCGACGATCGCCTTCCCCCATGCGCTGGTCCGCGAGGCCCTGGTCGCCGAGGTGAGCGACGCCGCCCGCATGCGGCTGCACCTCGCGGTCGCCCGCGCATTGGAGGAAGACCCAGCCGCCGAGCCGGCGGAGCTGGCGCGCCACTACAGCCTCTGCGCCGAGCTGGTCGGCGCAAAACCGGCGCTGGAAGCGCTGCGGGCGGCGGCCACGAACGCGGCCGAGGGGCACGACCACGAGGCGGCCGCAGCACACCTACGCAAGCTCCTCTCGCTGTTAAAGGAGGACGATCTCGCCGCCCGCGCCGCCGCCCAGCTCGAGCTCGGCGAGCAGGATTTCCTGAGCGGTGATCTGCGGCGAGCGCGCGAGGCGTTTCGAGGCGCCGTCGAGGCGTCGCGGTCAACCGGAGACAACGAGACCCTGGCCCGCGCCGCGCTCGGCTTCGCCGGTGGCGACATCGGCTTCGGCTGGGAGCCGGGCACCGACGATCCGGCCTCGGTCGCCCTGCTGAAGGAGGGCCTCGAGGCAATCGGCGACGAGCAGCCGACCCTCTCCCTGCGGATGGTCTTTCGACTTGCCTATCTGCTGGTCTTCACCGACGATGATGAGACGCTGAGCATGCTTGCGAGCCGGGCGGCGGAGCTGGCGGAGCTGGCCGATGATGCCGAGGCGCGGGTCGTTGCTCCCTTTACGGCGCTCGTCGCCCGCTTCTCGCGCCGGCCCGATCGACTCGACTTTGGTGGCTACTGGGGGGATTTGGAGAAAGCGATCGAGCTGTTCGATCGAGCTGAGGAATGCGATCGCGAAGACCTCCTGTTCCGCGTCGTTCAGCAGTCGGCCTGGGTCTACTACGCGATGGGGCAGATTCCGGAGTGCGAGGCGGCGATCGAGCGCAGCGCGGAGATCGCAGCGCGGCTGGGCAGCCCGCGCTTCACCTGGGAGGTCGAGTTCAGCAGGGCGATGCGGCTTTTCGAGCGCGGCAACCGCGACGAGGCGGAAGCCTTGACTTGCAGCGCCGGGGCCATGGTGAGCCACTTGCGCCCCGACATCCAGATCTACGCCCAGCTGGCGATCAGGATGTTCGCCAGCTGGATCTACGACGGTGACACGGAGCTGCCCCGACAGGCCTTCGAGACGATAAGCCGGAAGGTGCCGCACGGCGTGCTACGAGCGACGGCCGTCTCGATGCAGGCCCACGACGGCCAGTTCGAGACCGCTCAGCGCTCGTTGCGATCTTTGCTCGAGGATGACTTGGAGGGAGTCCGCCTGACTGACGGGAACCTGCCGGCGGCCGCCTGCCTGCTTGCCGACGCCGCAGCCGTCCTCGATGACCGTGAGGCCGGTGCGCAACTGCGGCCGCTCCTCGAGCCTGGCCGTGGGCGTATCGCCCATGCGGCACCGCTTGTGTTTGGCGGTTGGGTGCCGGAGTTCGTGATCGGACGACTGGAACTGCTCGCCGGGAATATCGACGCAGCGTTGGCAGACTTGCGAGTCGCGGTCGCCAGGTCCGATGAGTTGGAGACCGTCTGGACCAGCGCGTGGTACCGGGTCGAGCTGGCCAGAGCTCTGCACCAGAGCGGCGAGCACGATGAGGCGCTCACCGTCCTGAGCGAATCAGAGACGCTGGCGGCCCGCTACGGCGTGGGCCTGGCAAGCAATCTCGCCACTGAGCTGCGAGCCGAGATCGAGGGCCGGCCCTTGCCGGCGCCGCGCCAGGCCACCGGGAGAGCAAAGCCGGTGCGGGCGCTCAGGACGCGCGGCGGGCGGCGGGCACTGGCCGCGCTAGCAGGCGACCTCGACGATCAGGCGCTTGAGCACCGCTTCGGAGAGCCTGGGCGCCAGCGGGCATTGATACGGGGGCTGGCGCGAGGGTTCCAACCCGCCCAGGCGGCCGGCTTCAGCGGGACGATCGTCTATGAGCTCGAGAGCTCGGCGGCCAATCCGCCGCCGGAGTCTCCCTGGCGCTGGGCGATCGCGGTCGACGCTCACTCCGGACGCGCGCGGCTGGTCGAGCCGGCGCCGCTGGACGCCGACGTGACGGTCCATTTCCGGATCGCCGACTGGGTGCGGGTGATGGCGGGTATCGAGGACCCGTTCTCACTGATGGTCGACGGGCGCTGCAGGGTTGAGGGCGACGTTATTGTCGCTGCTCGCCTGGAGGCTATCTTCGGTTCTGACCAGGCGTCCGACTGACTGCGCCACCGATGAAAGTCAGCGGCGAACGAGGCGACCGCCGTGGCGGA
>Ga0079219_10000240_pt1 | contig 10134 bp, 10 predicted proteins | sample GAControl_FD_77074 | JGI IMG/M metagenome (GOLD analysis project Ga0079219, IMG submission 77074) | Agricultural soil microbial communities from Georgia to study Nitrogen management - GA Control | ecosystem: Environmental > Terrestrial > Soil > Agricultural land | place: USA: Georgia...
CGACGCGATAGCCGCCTCTTTTGGGTGGGTACCCCATCTCTTGAACTGAATCCCTTCCGAACATTGCGAACACCGTTTTCTGTATTGCTTCACTTCGCGCTGTCCTAATCCGCTCGCCACATCCAAGGTCTAGCCTGTATATCTGACGGGCACATCGCTTGCGAGAATTAGAAGCGAATTCTACGACCTCAAAACCCCGACACAACCATGGTTATTGAAGGAGGTACATTAATGAAAAAGACTGTAGTAACGCTGTGCGGGGCAGCATTCCTCGTGTTCGCAATGGCCGCAATGAGTTTTGGCCAGACAACCACCGTCACGAAAGTTCAAACCGTACAAAACCCGGATGGTACTTACACCATCGTCGAATATCCGGTCGGCAAACAAACCGTAGTCACTTTGAATCCAGTGGGAATACCGGGAGCCACCGGCACCGCGACGATTTTGCGGGCTGCGGACGGAACAACGATTAAGGTGAATATGACCGGATTGCCGGCTGATCTGTCGGCGCTGAACCTGTACGCAGTCGATCCCACCGGAGCAGTGTCGCTGCTTGGGCCGGTATCGATCACAAGTGGCGCGGGTACGTTCACCACCACAACTCCGCTGACGCGGTTTATGCTCTTTTCATCACCTGAGGATGCGTTGACGGCTTATAACGCAGACACAAAAGTATTCTTCCGTAGCGCGGTACCGGAGGGACTCACGGTGATTCCACTCGCCGGTGCTACCGGTGAGACGGTGGCTGCGGTTGCGGCTCCGACTTCGGATTACACAGTGGCAATGCTTGGCATTCCGAACTTCAAGAAAGGCGACGATACCAAGCTGAAGATCAACTTCAGCGGCCCGATGGAAGGCGCGCGAGCGAACATCTTTATCGAGCCACACAAGAAAGGCAGTGCCACCGAAGTCAGAATGGTCTTCCATGACCTGAAAGAGGCGCCAAAGAATACCGCCTATTATCTTTGGGCAGTGTCACCCGACAACCAATTCCAGAATCTGGGTCAAATCGTTAACGTCAAGGGCCGGAATGAAGCCGAGATCAAATCGGATGTTACGTTCCCGGACTTTGGTTTGTTGTTGACGAGCGAACCGGTTGGTGGGACAACCACGACGATCATTAAGCCTAGTGGTAGTCGAATTGGTGTCATCCAGCTCGTTCCTTAACTCAGTTAAGACAAAGCTGATTATCGAGGCCGCCGTTTGGCGGCCTTTTTGTTTATGTCGGCCGCGAACTATTCGACGGAACGATTCCGGCCGCGTGTTCGTATACTTGTCACAAGCCGCAAAGACGGCGAAAAAGCCGCTAAAGTAGAAAGGTTTCAGTTGGGCCGATGAAAGAAGCAACCGATGTCTTGAAGATTGTGGGCATGATTTTGCTGGCGCTGTTTGTGCTGGCAGTGGGCGTCCCGCTGGTTCTGGCGGCAGCCGGCGTCGCGCTGGGAGTCTTAGGATTCCTCGTTGGATTGGCGGTAACGCTGATCAAGATCGCCGTGGTCGTCGCGATCATCTATTTGATCGTGGTGGGAATTCGCGCCGTGTTGCGCTGAGGCTTTAAACTGAATCTTTACGTAACGAATAACGTCTTTTCGCAACCAGCCTGAGTACATTGCGGACTTTGATTTCGCTGTGATTCCTCACACATTGAATCTGAAATTCACAATGTCGCCTTCCTGCATAATGTAGTCTTTGCCTTCGAGTCTTAACAGCCCCTGGTCACGGGCGGCCGAGTACGAACCCACTCGTATCAGGTCATCGTAACTAACAATCTCAGCCCGAATGAAACCGCGCGCGATGTCCGAATGGATCGCGCCGGCGGCGTCCTGCGCGCGCGAATTCTGTGGAATGGTCCAGGCGCGCGCCTCTTTTTCGCCAGCCGTTAGGAAAGACGTTAAACCCAGCACGCGATATGCGCTCTTGATTAACCGATCGACGCCGCTGCTCTTCACCCCAAGCGATGCGAGATACTCGGCGCGCTCTTCAGCCGAGAGTGCCACCAGGTCAGCTTCGAGTTGGGCACAGATAACTACGCATTCAGAACCTTCTGCCAACGCAACGTCCCGAATCGCCTTCACGTGTTCATCCTCGTCCGGGGCCCCCAACGACGTTTCATTCACATTGGCCGCATAGATGGTCGGCTTCATTGTCAACAGAAATAAATTACGGGCGATGGCTTGTTCTTCATCGGTCAACGAGACACTTCGAGCTGGCCTGAATTCTTCGAGTGCAGGTTGCAGTTTGTCGAGGACAGCCAATTCCGCCTTCGCAGTCTTGTCGCCGCCTTTAGCCGTTTTTTGCACGCGTTCGCGCCGGCGTTCGACTGCAGCCAGATCGGCGAGAGCTAATTCGATCTGAATCGTTTCAATGTCGCGGCGAGCGTCGAGCGTCTCCTCGACGTGCGGAACGGTTTCGTTTTCAAAGCAGCGGACGACATGGATCATCGTGTCCGTTTCACGAATCGCGTGCAGGAACTGGTTCCCGACACCTTCGCCCTGTGACGAGCCCCGCACCAGCCCGGCGACATCGACAAACTCGACCGTTGCCGGAACGATCTTTTCCGTCTTAACGAGCTTTGCCAGTGGGCCGAGTCTTTCGTCCGGTACAGAAACGACGCCAACATTTGGTTTGCTGGTGGAAAAAGCATAATTGGCGGTAACCGCGGTCGTCTGCGAAGTCACCGCATTGAAGAGAGTTGTTTTTCCGGTATTTGGTAAGCCGACAAATCCTGCACGCAGCATAATCGTGTGACCCATACTACACGAAATCATTCCCATTTCGCTGAAGCGACAAAACAAAGAGCCGGCTCGAGCGTTGATCGCTCGCAGTCGACTCATTGAAAAATGACGGCTTGTGTTGCCGCGCTACTTAATCTTCTGAATAGTTATCGTGGTAGTGGCATCGTTGCCCGCGGTGCGACTGTACGAGATCCAATAACCGGCTTTCGGGTAGTCGACTCGTTTGAAAATAGAACCATCGGCCTTCGCTTCCGATTCTAAGCCAAAAACATCCTTGGATGTCGGCACGCCGTTGGCGCCAGACATGAAGTCAACCGAAAGCGTGATTACTGCGCCGCTCTTATCGTAGTACACCTGCAGGGCTTCGTTATCGTTGAACACGTAAAAGTCCTGCTCTGCACTCTTATCGCGTGGTGTGCCGAGTTTCTTGCGCGCTTCATCCGCGAGCATGCCAATGTGCACTCCGCGTAACTCATGGAACGCCGGTTGGTTATCTTCCGGGGTGTTATTAGTTAGTGAAGCCTTGGAACGCTGTGCTTGAGCCGCCGTCGCGGTCAAAAGGCTGAACCCGGCTATGCAACCGAATAGAGCCAGGCCAGCTCGGTACTTTGAAAAGAGCTTGAGGTTAATGCGAAACATCTGAGATCCTCCTTACGCTCAGCTGCCGCGTTCAGGTACGCGGCGGAAAGACGGTCACGCGCAGCAGGTGTCAAAAAAAAGCGTGACCTTTCCGCAGACAATATGCCAAGCTGGAAATGCAAGTCAACTGCTTTTCGCCAAACCTCCGGCCGGATAGATGAAGCAGTGACACACACCGAGTTTTAGCTTAGAACCTTGCGAGCCTGAACAGTTGTTTTAGGTGATTTGAGCAGGTGATGAAGGAGTTTTAGCGATGAAGATCACAAAGTTTATGTGCCTGTTCGCCGCGATGGTCTCGATCGCGTTGGCAGCCGCATGTACGCAACCCAGGAGCGACGTCAACACCACGAGCCAAACCGTGGCGACGCCTGAGCCGACCCCGGACAAGGAGGCCATCGTTGCTGAAATTACGCGCATTGAAAAGGACTGGCCGCGGATTATGAAAGAAAAAGATGGCGCCAGCGTTCGACGGGTCGAGGCCGACGATATCATTCTCCTCTCTTATGAGGGTGGGCTCGGGTCCAAGGAACAGGACATTAAGGATATTGAGGCGGGAGATCTGACGTTCGACTCATGGGATGTTTCGGAGTTAAACGTAAAAGTTATCGACAACAATGCGGCAGTTGCAAGTTTCCTGATGATACTCAAGAACGCCAAGTACAAAGATGGTTCAATCGTCACTGGCCATTATCGCGCGGTTGACACATTCGCCCGACGCAATGGTCAATGGCAGATCGTGGCTTCGACGGTTGTGAAGCTCTCAGCCAATGCCGAGCGCTCGTTGACGGCCACTCCTTCGCCAATGCCGCCAGCTTCGAGCACGCCTGCTACCAGACCATCGCCGGCGACAAACCCGCCACCTCCGAAGCCGTCAGCAACTCGAAAGGCGCCCCCAACCCCGCCAGCAAATCAGTGACTCGTTGCCTAATCATTTGACGGCACGCAAGTTTTGTTATAGAAGCTTTCGCGCAATCTTTCCAAAAACTAAGGAGGAATAGCGATGAAGAGACTTCTCGTGTTCGTGTGTTTCGTCATGCTTGGCGTGGCTTGTACCAACCAGACGACGACGAATGAAAACACTGTGAACGCAAACAAAGCTCCGGAAACAAAATCGAGCGCAATGCCGACTGTGGACGACATCAGCGCCAAGGAAAAATCGGCCTGGGAGGGTTTCAAGACAAAGGACGAGGCCGCTTTCAAGAAATATCTCTTGCCCGACTACTTCGGCGTTACCGCCGGGGGCGTCTCGGACACGGCCCAATCGCTCACGGGAATGAGAGATACCCAACTCTCGGACTATACACTTGCTGACTGGAAATTGACCCCGATCGATAAGGACGCAGTCTTGCTGACTTATACAGCGACAAACGAAAAGGCGACCTATAAAGGCAAACCGGTCCCGAGTGGTCCTTATTACGAAGCGTCAGTCTATGTCAATCGTAATGGCGAGTGGCTGAACATTTACTACCAGGAGACGCTGGAGCAAAAGATGCCGCCCTCAGCTTCACCATCGCCGGCAAAACCGGCAGCGCCGGCAAATGCTGGATCCAGCCCGATGGCTAAACCAGCCGAGACGACTGATGACGTCGCCGCTAATGAGAAACTGGTGTGGGAGGCATTAAAGAGTCGCAATTACGACGCGTTCGGATCGTATCTCGCGGACAACTCGATGGAAATCGAGCCAGACGGCGTTTTTGACAAGGCCGGATCACTTAAAGGCGTACAGGGATTTGACGCCTCGAAAGCCACGTTGAGCGATTGGAAAACGGTTAAGTTCGATGATGATGCGTCAGTGGTGACTTACAAAGTGACGATTCCGGGTGACAAGCCAGATACAGGCTATCATTCGACCATCTGGGTAAAGCGTGATGGGAAGTGGCACGCCTTCTTTCACATGGGCACACCAGCCCAGGATTTGACCATGATTGGCGGCCCCGAAAAAAGCGCGAGCCCGGCCATGAAAATGAGTCCGGAAATGAAAATGAGTCCGGCGGCAAAAGCCAGTCCGAAAAAGCCCATGTAATTTCGCAGACGGTGGGAATTCAAAGGGCGAGGTGAACACCTCGCCCTTTTTTATGACCAAAGGCCCGAAATCATCGTCGAACAAGCTGGACAATGTCCGTCGGCCGTGACGTTGACTTGTCGAATGAGATATCCGTAGCGCTCAACCAGCAGCGCATCACAATTCGGACAGTACGTGTTCTCCCAACGGCCAACTCGCCCCGGTAGATTTCCTGCATAGACGTAACGCAGACCCGCCTCGCGGCCGATCTCGCACGCGCGAATCAGCTGCTCAGCAGTAGTGTTGGCGTTCTCTTGCATGTGATAGTCCTGATGAAACGCGGTGACGTGCCAGGGAATGTCCGGCGAAACTGAGGCGATGAAGTCAGCGGCGCGGCGCAGTTCATCTTCTGAGCTGTTAAAGCCGGGAATCACCAGCGTGACAATCTCTTCCCAGAAGCCGCGCTCGTGCACCATCTTCACCGTATCGAGTATGTTGTCGACCACACCACCCAGTTGCCGATAATTCTTGTCGCTCATCGACTTTAAATCGATTTTGTAGCAGTCGGTCCAGGGGCGAAGATAATCGAGTACTTGCGGCGTCGCATTACCGTTTGAGATGAACGCGGTGCGAAATCCCTCGGGCCGCGCCTTCCTGAAGACTTCGACCGCCCACTCAGCGGTGATCAGCGGCTCGTTGTAACTCGAACCGACCATTGATGCGCCGTAAGCCTTCGCCATCGCCACCAAACGATCAGCCGTAACCACGTTGGGCGTTGACACCGCCGCGTCGTCACGCAGCGCTTGTGACGTCAGCCAGTTCTGGCAATACGCGCAATGCAGATCACAACCCAGCATGCCAAACGTCAGCGTGTCTGAGCCCGGCATGACGTGAAAGAACGGTTTCTTCTCGGTTGGGTCGCAGGCAAGCGCCGCGACATAGTTAGCGGGCACCCGCAGATGTCCGCCTTCATTAAAGCGCACCTTGCAAATGCCGCGCTTGCCTTCTTTGATCAGACAACGGTGGCCGCAGGCGAAACATTTGAGCGCATCCTTTTCCAGATGCTCGGTTAATTCAGGCGCGCCCTCGGCGGTCATCTCGTCCAGGACTTCGGCGAGCGAAGCTGCTGTGGCAGTGAGTGGCATTGCTACTTTCGTGGAAATTCCTGTAGGAATTATACTCCCTGAAGAGTACTTAGTGCTTTGTACTTTGTTCTTGGTTGTCTATTCCGCGCCATAGGGGCGTCCTGGTTCAGACATCAAAGTACAAAGCACAAAAGTACTAAGCACAGCTTTTTAATGATCATAGAACAAATCACCGTCACCGCTTTCGAGCAACACACGCGCGTCGTGGGTTGTGAGAAAACCAAGCGCGCAATCTGCATCGATCCGGGCGATGATTCTCACGCGATTGTCGAAGCCATTGCGAAGCATGGTTTTGAATTGCAGGCGATTGCGTGCACGCACGCGCATATGGACCATGTCGGTGGTGTCGCTGGATTAAAGAAAAGAAAGCCGGAAGCAAAGATCATCATTCATCCGGCAGACGAGCCGCTTTATCTTCAGCTACCCATTCAACCGGCCTGGATCGGGATCCCACGGGCACAGTGGAAGGCGTTGGGATTCGACTATGAAGAACCGCCGCACGCCGACGAACAATGGAGTGACGGCCAGACGTACGAAGTCGGCGAATTGAATTTCACAGTCATCCATTGCCCCGGCCACACGCCCGGTCACGTTGTCTTGTTCGAGCCGAACGAAAGAAAAGTCTTTGTCGGCGATTGTTTGTTCGCCGGCTCAATCGGTCGCACAGACTTGCCCGGTGGATCGACCGAACAACTCATGGACTCGCTCTTCAACAAAATTGTGCCGCTCGGAGATGACGTAGAAGTCTATTCCGGCCACGGACCCGTGACGACGATTGGGCACGAACGGCGCACCAATCCGTTTCTCACCGGTGTGTATTCGATTGGCAGCAGCGGGCGTCTTTGAAGCATCAACCACAAAAGCACTAAGACACTAAGAAAGCAGACAGAGATCTGCATATCCAAATGCCTTTGTGTCTTTGTGGTGGGCTCGTGAGCTTACTTCTCGACGATGTCTTTCTTCTGTGTCACCACAAACGCGAGCAGTTCGTTCTTCTCCGCTTCCGGAACTTTATACTTGTCCAGGGCCTCTACCAGATGTTTTGCGGCGGCGTCCCAATCCGCCTCAGTAATGCCCAGACCTTTGTGGACCGTTCGCATTTCGCGGCCGGTATAAAGGCAGGGACCACCCGCGGCCGCGCAGAACTGATCGAGGATGTGCTGGCGTAGACGCTTCTGCGAGTCTTCGCTAAATCCCGAGAAGAATCTTTCGAACCTCTTGTCCGTGGCCAGGCGATGGATGAAATCATCGACCACCAAAGCGATTGCATCATAACCACCGAGGCGCGTGTACAAGGACTTCTTCTCCTGGGCGACAGTTGTTTTCGCCTGCATGACTGATGCGCTCATGGCGAACACGCACAACAGACAAACAGCAAGGGTGAATCTCTTCATGGTCTTCTCCTTTGTTTTTCTCTGAGTCAGAATCTCAGAGGGTTATGTAAAGCGAAGTTGAGTTTACGATCCGCTCGCTACAGCGCGCGACTCTGTAACCGCTAGTGTGATGTTGAAACCGCCGGGCTCAAGCGCACATAGGTGCCTTCGCGATTCGTTCGCACCCGCAGGCGCCGATGGGTTGCGCCTTCTTCCGAAGAATAAGTGATGGTGTAAGCGGTCCGCAGTTGCGCTACCACATCATTGTAGGCCTTCTGCAAATCCTCCAGACGCTTGATCGAATAGAAAACGCCTCCGGAAACATCCGCGAGTTTCTGTCCTTCTTCCGCCGCGCGCGTGGTAATCGTCAGATATTTTGTGCGCATCGGATCGACAGTGATCATCGGCTGCGGCACGCTCGCTTCCGGAATCAATCCTGATGGCACATACAGCGGATAGATAAGCGCGCCCGATTCGATCGTCGCTTCCAAAATCGATGGAAACGGCACGAAAGATTTGTTGTCGTCGCCATCAGAAAGAATCACGATAGCGGTCCGCTCCCCGCGAAGAGGTTTCAAAGTGTCGACTAGGGAATAGCCGAGAGCGTCGTAAAGCGCAGTTGCACCGCCGGCGTCGATATCGTCCAGCTTTTTGGAAAGCAAAGCGCGATCGGTCGTGAAGTCCGAAATGATTTGAATGTCATCGCGAAAGCTGGTGATCGCGATCCGATCCTGAGGACTCGCGGTGCGCAAAAAATCTCGCGCGGCCTTGCGAATGAAGTCGATCCGTTCTTCGACACTGCCCGAAACGTCGAGCAAGAGAATCAGGTTGAACGGTTCAGTTGCTGGTGTGACATCGACAACTTTCCGTTCCGCGCCGTCCTCGTAGACAGCAAAATCAGACGAACGCATGTTGGGAATCGCGCGTCCATTACCATCAGTGACGCTCGCGTTCACCTTAATCAATCGTGGCGCAACCACGGTCGCAAGTTGACCTGGCGGCTGCATGGTAACCATTGAAGGTCCCTGCTGGGGCGGCGGAAGAGTCTGTGCATAATCGCCGAAAAGACGCGGGCTGACTTTTCTGATTGCGTCGATGAGCGGCACATTACCACTGCGCACGATTCCTTTTGCGGCTTCAGTCAGTGGCCGCTCGCGCAAATCGTTCGGCGCCATCGACGGATCGACATTTAGCAGAATCACCCCCCGCTGGGTCGTCAGGTTCAACTGCACAAGTTTGTCCTTGTCGGACTTCGACTTGTCCTCATCCGGTTTTGAATTGCCATTCTCACCGGTTGTGCCATCCGCCGGTGAACCCACTATCTGGTTTGATTCGGTGCTGCCATCCGCCGTCGCACTCGCGGTTTGGTCGGCTTCCTTTCTCTTCTTGCCTTTGGTCTTCTTCGCGTTCGGACCTAGTGTGCCGGAAATCGAAAACGAGCCTGCGTGACCTTCTTTCACCCGTGGCAGTTCCACGTCACTAAGAAAACGCGGATGGCTCGCCTGCCAAAGGAACTTGAATTTCACAGCATCGAGCGGCACATCCGCGTGAATCGTTCCGGTGTTGGTGCTCACGTCCGCCACCGCAAAGTCGCCGACCACGTCAACCATGCCGGTTTCGCTCTCGACTTTCACCCGCGTGCGTGAAGGCACGTGGATTACCAGATAGATTCGATCGGCAGCGCGTCTTTCGCGGACGGAAATCTCACCGCCCGAAATGGTGATGTCGCTGGGCTCGATCGGAGCGCCCGGCGAAGTCGCCTGCAAGAGCGCTTTATCTTTTTGATCGTCGGAAGTAATGACCGACACGCGCCCATTGCGGTTTTTGATTGTAAGCGAAGCTTTACTGCCGACGCTGAATTCGCGTTCGTAGGATTGCGCGCTCGTCACCCCGGGGCGTGAGACAACCAGTAAAGCAGCGATTACGATTGCCAGGATGAAACGAACGAGGCCGGGACAAGACACCGGGTGGAACAGCATAGCGCTTGATCTTGCCTGTGGTTGCGGTGCTGGTCAAGTTCGACGCTGCCTGCGCTTCTGATAAAATCGCGCGCGATTCGATGTCTCAGCCACGCTATCAATCATTTGCAGAGTTCTGGCCGTACTACCTTAGCGAACACAGGAAACCGGCAACGCGTGCGCTGCACGCCATAGGATCATTTGCGGCGATCGCGGAATTGATTGCGCTGATTGCTACAAATCGTTGGTGGCTGTTTCCGCTCGCATTTGTGCCCGGTTACG
>Ga0079219_10000241_pt1 | contig 10127 bp, 10 predicted proteins | sample GAControl_FD_77074 | JGI IMG/M metagenome (GOLD analysis project Ga0079219, IMG submission 77074) | Agricultural soil microbial communities from Georgia to study Nitrogen management - GA Control | ecosystem: Environmental > Terrestrial > Soil > Agricultural land | place: USA: Georgia...
GTCAGCCGTCACAGCTATGGAATCTTCGCCTTCTATCGCGTCGCACTCGGTCTCGCGGTCCTGGCGGTGATTTACGCTCGTGGGTAGTGAGGTACTCTACGAGGGTGCGACCGGCGACGACATCGAGCGTCTGCTTGGCTTGCCTCGCGTGGAGCTGTTCGCGTCGACGACATCGACGCTCGATATTGCTCATAGGGTGGCGGCGGAAGGAGCACCGGCAGGCACATTGATCGTCGCTGACGAGCAAACTGCGGGGCGCGGGCGAGGCGGAAAGAGCTGGGCTTCGGCTCCCGGCGCTGGATTGTGGCTGACTCTGATCGAGCGGCCAGTCGACACCTCTGGCCTCGACGTGCTGTCGCTGCGTGTCGGGCTCGCTGCCGCGCGCGCGCTGGACAGATTTGCCGCGGAGCCAATCCGGGTGAAATGGCCAAACGACCTGTTCATCGATCACGGCAAGCTTGCCGGGATCCTTGTCGAAGCCCGGTGGCGCGAGAGCTCCCTCGAGTGGGTCGCGATCGGCCTCGGGGTGAACGTGCGCGCTCCTGAGGGTGTCGAGGGGAGTGCCTGGCTCGAGCCGGCCACCAATCGCCTCGATGTGCTGACGGATCTGGTTCCGAGTATAAGGACGGCAGTCAGTGAACGCGGTCCATTGCGCAAAGGCGAGATGGAAGAGTTCGCGGCCAGAGACATGGCACGGGGACGGAAGTGTGTCACTCCTGCACTCGGTCGCGTCGCAGGCATCAGTGACACGGGAGAATTGCTGGTGGCTTTGGCCGACTCGGTGGTGCGGTTCCGCTCGGGTTCGCTCATTCTGGAGAGAGAATAGTGATCCTCGCATTCGACGTCGGTAATTCCGAGATCACTATCGGCTTGTTTGACGACAGCAGGCTGGCGTCCCACTGGCGACTAACGACTGCGGCGCCGCGTACATCCGACGAGTACGCTCTGCTCATTCGCTCGATACTCGGCGGTGATTTCAGCACGCCGGGGCGAGTGCAGGGCTCGGCGATCTGCTCGGTGGTGCCGTCGGTGACGCCGATGCTGGCTTCAGCGTGCGAAACAACGTTCGGTCAGAAGCCCGTAATGATCGACGGACGCGCGAAGCTTCCGATCAAGCTCGATGTCGAGGAGCCACTCACAGTAGGCGCAGACAGGATCGCCAACACCCTGGCGGCAAGTCGGATCCACCAGCGAGACGCAATCGTGGTCGACATGGGAACGGCGACGACTTACGACTGCATCACTGCTGACGGGACGTTTCTGGGCGGCGTGATCCAGCCCGGAATCATGATTTCGGCCGATACGTTGTTCCGGCGAACGGCTCAACTCCCGGCAACAGACATTATCCCGCCAAAGCGGGTGATCGCGCGTCGCACCGACGAGTGTATTCGGGCCGGGGTGCTGTACGGTGCGGTAGACTCGATCGATGGCATCGTCCGTCGCCTCAAAAAGGAGTGGCCGACACGGATCACACCCCTCGTGATCGCTACCGGGGGCATGGCGGAAACGGTGCAGCCGTACACCTCAGAACTGGAGCTTGTCGACCCCTTTTTGACCCTGAAAGGTATTCAGATCGGATATAGCCTCCTCGCGGACTAGTCTCTCGCAACAGTTTGGTTGCGGCCGGAGTTACCGGGTTGACTGGTGACGGCTGGAATGGTTAAGTTGGACGCTTAGCACTCACCACGTCAGAGTGCTAACAGCCTTTTAACTACCTAGCCACTTTAACCCCGCAGAAGGGCAGCTAACTATGGCCACCAAGACACAGACCAGCACCAAAGTCGCTCCCCTCGCCGATCGCGTCGTCGTCAAGGCGCTCGAGGACACCGAGCAGATGCGCGGCGGACTGTTCATCCCCGATACCGCCAAGGAGAAACCGCAGCAGGGCGAAATCATCGCCGTCGGACCCGGCCGCTTCGAGAAGGACGTGCGCGTCCCGATGGAGCTCAAGGTCGGCGACAAGGTTCTCTACGGAAAGTACAGCGGCACCGAAGTCACCATCGACCACGAACAGCTCCTCATCCTTCGCGAGTCGGATGTGCTCGCGGTCGTTAACTAAACCCACCAGCTAACAGAGCGAACATATGGCAGCCAAGGAACTCCACTTCAACACCGATGCACGCGCAGCACTCAAGCGCGGCGTCGATCAGCTCGCCGAAGCAGTCAAGGTGACGCTTGGCCCCAAGGGCCGGAACGTCGTCATCGACAAGAAGTTCGGCGCGCCGACCGTCACCAAGGACGGTGTCACCGTCGCCAAGGAAATCGAGCTCTCGGATGCACTCGAGAACATGGGCGCCCAGATGGTCAAGGAAGTCGCCACCAAGACGAGCGATCTCGCTGGTGACGGCACGACCACCGCGACCGTTCTCGCGCAGGCGATTTTCCGTGAAGGGCTCAAGAACGTCACCGCCGGCGTCAATCCGATGGCGCTCAAGCGCGGCATCGATGCAGGCGTCGCCGCGGTCGTCGAAGAGCTGAAGAAGATGAGCGTCCCGACCAAGGGCAAGAAAGAAATCGCCCAGGTTGGCGCAATCTCGGCGAACAACGATAAGGAAATCGGTGATCTGATCGCCGAGGCGATGGAAAAGGTTGGTAAGGACGGAGTGATCACGGTCGAGGAAGCCAAGGGCCTCGAGACGACTCTCGAGACCGTCGAGGGAATGCAGTTCGATCGCGGCTACCTCTCGCCTTACTTCGTCACCGATCCTGAGAAGATGGAAGCGGTGCTCGAGGATGCACTGATCCTGATCCACGACAAGAAGGTCTCGTCGATGAAGGATCTCCTTCCGATTCTCGAGAAGGTCGCACAGATGGGCAAGCCTCTCCTCATCATCGCAGAAGACGTAGAGGGTGAAGCGCTGGCGACGCTGGTCGTCAACAAGCTCCGCGGCACGCTCCGCGTTTGCGCGGTGAAGGCGCCTGGCTTCGGCGATCGTCGCAAGGCGATGCTCGAGGACATTGCGAATCTCACCGGCGGCCAGGTGATCTCAGAGGAAGTCGGGTTCAAGCTGGAGAACGCCGTCGTCACGGATCTCGGCCGCGCCAAGCGCATCGTCGTTGACAAGGAGAACACCACCATCATCGATGGTCAGGGCGACGAGGATAAGATCAAGGGTCGTATCAAGGAGATCAAAGCTGCGATCGACAAGACCACTTCGGACTACGATCGCGAGAAGCTCCAGGAGCGTCTGGCCAAGCTCGCCGGCGGTGTCGCGGTGATCAATGTTGGTGCCGCGACCGAGAGCGAAATGAAGGAGAAGAAGGCGCGCGTCGAAGACGCACTACATGCCACCCGTGCAGCCGTAGAAGAGGGAATCGTTCCGGGCGGCGGTGTCGCCCTGGTTCGCGCGCAGAAGTCGCTCAAGACCCTGAAGCTTGCCGACAGTGACGAGCAGATCGGTGTCGAGATCGTTCGTCGCGCGGTTGAAGAGCCGATGCGCATGATCGTCCAGAATGCCGGTGGTGAGGGCTCGATCGTGGTCGAGAAGATCCGCACCTCAAAGGAGAACAACTACGGCTACAACGCGCTCACCGACGAGTATGAAGATCTGGTGGCTGCGGGTGTCATCGACCCGACCAAGGTCACTCGCACCGCGCTGCAAAACGCAGCGTCGATTGCGGGCCTGCTGCTCACGACCGAAGCTCTGGTCGTCGAGAAGAAGGAGCCTGCACAAGCTGCAGCGGCAGGTGGACCGCCGGGCGGCATGGGCGGGATGTACTAGAAGGGCGGCTTGCAGCCAGCTGCTTGCAGCCGGCGGCAGAGCTGTACGAGGGGCGCAAACGCGCCCCTCTTTTTTTTTCTGTCTGCGCTTGACGATCAGAGTTGGCGCACGTATAATCTCTGAACAATCGAAGCACCCTGTGGTGATTTGCCGCGTATTGCAGCCACGTTAAATAAATGCTAAAAAGCGAGGAACGCCCGCGGCTACACTGCCTCGGGCGTTCTGCTTTATGCGCGGAGTCTTTTAACGAGGATCGGGCAATGACTCCGAAGCGTGATGTACGGTTGGCTCTGGCAGGATGTGGGGTGGTTGGCGGTGGTCTGGTGAGATTGCTCCACGATGCCCGCGACGAAATTGCGTCGCGATTCGACGTGAACTTTTCCGTCGCCAGTGTTCTGGTAAGAAATCCGACGAGAGAGCGTCACGTTCCCATTGCGGACTCGCTCTTCACCAGCGATCTCGACGCCTTTCTGCAAACTGATGCTGACGTTGTGGTCGAAGCCATCGGCGGGGAGCAACCGGCGGAAACAATTGCGTCGGCTGCATTGCGTAGCGGACGGAAATTCATCACCGCCAACAAGGAGCTGATTGCCGGTGCCGGTGATCGACTCTGTAACCTGGCGCGAGAAACAGGGACTTCGCTCGATTTCGGCGCCGCCGTCGGCGCCAGTGCTCCTGTCATCTCTACGCTGCGAGATCTGCTTGGCGCCTCGCCGCCGCGATCGATTCGCGGAATTCTCAATGGGACATCGAACTTCGTCATCACCGAGCTCGAGCGCGGAGTAGACCTCGAGCGAGCGCTCGACGCCGCGCGAGAGCGTGGGCTGGCCGAAGCGGATTGCTCGAGAGATCTGGATGGTCGCGACGCGGCGGCGAAGCTCGCGATCTCGGCGTGGATCGCGTTCGGAATCGCGCCGTCGGCGTTGTGCGTTCGTCGGACGAGTCTATTGCCTGGATTGCCGGAGCTGACACGTGCAGCGGCTGGACTCGGAGGCCGCCTGCGCCTGCTCGCTGAATGTGTTCAGGTCGACACGAACAGAATAGTCGCTAGCGTCGAGCCCACGGTCGTCAGTGCGGCCGGCGGATTCGCGCGCACTCTCGGAGAAGAAAATCGGATCGAGATCGATCAGGGCTGGACGACTCCGCTCACTGTCTCAGGTCCAGGCGCTGGCGCCGAGCCGACAGCGACTGCGCTGCTAGGCGACTTGCTGAGAACCTCGCCACCTCCGAACGCCCGTGGCGCGGACGGCAAGGTCTTCGTCGCGGCGAGCGACGCTCGTCCGCACCGCTGGCTGTTGCTGACTCGGCACGGCAGCGCGCTGGTTCAACGCGCCGTCGCGCGCGGCGTCACCATCGAGAGAAGCTGGGCGGACTCGACCGGGATTGGTGCGCTGACCAGTCGCGTCGAATGGAATCGTGTCGAGGATCTGGCCGACTCACTGCGCGCGTCGAACGAGAGCGTGGCGATTGCGCGGGTCGAGCTTTCCGATGCTGAGGTGAAGGTACAATGACGAATCTCGCTTTCGCCGCCGAGCCGACGGCCAGGACCGATGCACATAGCAACAGAACCGATGACGGGGTCGCGTACGAGCTCGTCGGTCCCGTAGGAGCGCCAGTTGTCGCGGTGCTCGGTGGGATCTCCGCCAACCGCCATGTCACGTCGAACGCGCTCGATCCGCAACGAGGCTGGTGGGAGGATGCAGTTGGCGTGGGACGAGCGATCGATACTACCCGCTTCCTGGTGATCGGTGTCGATTACGTTTCCACGTTCCGTGGATCATCGACGGTTTCCACTCGCGATCAGGCGGACGCTCTGGCCAGCGCGCTCGATCATGCGCGGATTCGATCGGCTCATGCGATCGTGGGCGCATCTTACGGTGGGATGGTCGCACTGGCGTTCGGGGCGGCCTATCCGACACGATGTCGGCGACTCATCGTCATCAGTGCCGCGCACGAAAGCGATCCACTGGCAACGGCGCTGCGGCATTTGCAACGACGCGTTATCGAGCTTGGCACGAATATCGGCCGTGAGCGCGACGCCCTCACGATCGCGCGCGGTATCGCGATGACGAGTTACCTCACTCCGGATTACTTCAAGGAACGCTTCACTGATTCCGAGCCCGTCGACTCACGTACCATCGAGGACCGCATCGGCAGCTATCTGAGGAAGAAAGGTGAGGATTTCGCCGACGGCTGGACATCCGAGAAATACAACGCGCTCTCGCTGTCGCTCGATTTGCATCGAGTGAGGCCGGAGGACATCGGCGTTCCGACCACTGTGATCGGTGTCAGCAGCGACCGACTGGTTCCGATCGAGCAATCGCGCCAGTTGGTGAATCGGCTCAGTGGTCCGGCTCAACTCATCGAGATCGATTCCGCGTTCGGACACGATGCGTTTCTTGGAGATGCGGATCGAGTGACGCCGTTCATCGAAGAATTGCTCAACGTCGAGCGGAGGGTTCCGGCATGAGCGATTCCCGCGAACGAGCTCAGCGCGCAAAGCACGCCGTGACGCGTGCGGTGCGAGCCGGGATTGCCACCGACTTGCATCACGGCGCTGTAGTGCCGCCCATCCATCTCTCGTCGACGTTTGCGTTCGATGGCTTCGGAAAAAAACGGTCCTACGACTACACGCGCACCGGGAATCCAACGCGCGATTATCTGGCGCAGGCACTGGCCGAGCTGGAGGGCGGATCGCGCGGTGTGGTGACGAGTACCGGAATGTCGGCCGTGAATCTCGTTTTGCAACTGGTTCGCCCCGGCGATCTGGTCGTTGCCGCGCACGATTGTTATGGTGGAACGCACCGGTTGCTGCGATCACTGGCCGCGCGCGGGCATTTCGAAGTGCTGTTCACGGACCTCACCTGCGAAGGCGCGGCCGACCTCGTTCGCGTCGAGCGTCCGCGACTCCTCTGGATCGAGACTCCCAGCAACCCGCTGTTGCGTATCACGGATCTCGAGCGGGTGATCGCAGCAGGACACGATGCCGGTGCAACGGTCGCGGTCGACAACACCTTTCTGTCGCCGGTGCTACAGCGGCCGCTGGAGCTGGGCGCGGATCTAGTAGTGCACTCCACCACCAAGTATCTCAACGGCCACAGCGACATCGTCGGCGGTGCCGTCGTTACCGCCGACGCCTCACTCGGCGAGGAACTGGCGTGGTGGGCGAACTGTCTCGGTGTCACTGGAGCGCCATTCGACAGTTTTCTCACGCTGCGCGGGCTGAGAACCCTGCACGCGCGCATGGACGCGCACCAGCGCAATGCAACGGCGGTCGTCGCAGCCCTGGAAAACCATCCGGCCGTTCGACGGATTTACTATCCCGGCCTGGCCTCACATCCCGGGCACGCACTCGCGCGCAAACAGCAGGACGGGTTCGGAGCTATGGTGAGCGTGGAGCTGGAGGGAGGTCTCGCGGGCGTCGAGACTTTCGTTGGCGCCCTCAGCTGCTTCACGCTGGCCGAGTCATTGGGCGGCGTGGAGAGCCTGGTCGCGCACCCCGCAACGATGACTCACGCATCGATGGACGAGGCAGCCCGTCGCAACGCCGGAATCGACGATTGCCTGGTGCGCCTATCGGTAGGCATCGAACACCAGGATGATCTAGTGGTTGATCTCACCGCCGCGCTCGATGCCGTCGCCGGCTTGGCAGATCAAAACATCAGGGAGGTGGCCGCGAGCGTAGAAGCGACTGTCTGAGCGTTGCATCCCCACTGCACTCGCTGCAGTATCAGGTGCTCACGTTCAACGCATCCTCGTTCGCACAGGTTTCGCTATGTCACTCCGACTCGCAGCAGCAACGCTTCTTTTCCTTCCACTAGTCGCGCAGGCTCAAAGTCCGACCTACATCGTCACCAGGCTAGGCAATGATACGGTCGCGGTAGAGCGCTATACGCGCAGCGCCAGCAAGCTCGAAGGAGATCTCGTCCTCCGTTACCCGCGCATACGCACAATTCACTACGTTGGCGACCTCGCTCCCAACGGCACATTCAAATCGCTGACCGCAACAGTTCGTCGCGCTTCCGCAGCAGCAGGTGCGCCGCCGGTGATGCAGATAGTTGGCAATTTCGGCGACACCGTCGCCGTCATCGAGACGACGCGAGCTGGTCAGCGAGATACGACGGCGAGTGGAAGGCGGTATTATCACGGCGTCGCGTCGCCATTCATCGGTACTGAACCGGCAGCCTACGGCATTTACGAGCAGCTGCTCGCAGCGTCGAAGCTTGGCCGCGATAGCGTTTCCTACGTCCTCGTAGCGCCTGGCTCAGATCCCTCTCCCTCGATCATTCTTCGTCGCCGTGGCGCCGATTCAGTCGCCTTCCAGAGCACCTTCTTCCCAGGTTGGATCGAAGTCGCACGCGTTGATTCACGCGGGAGAATCCTGGGCGTAGACGCCACACCGACCACGATCAAGACGGTCGCCCAGAGCGTCCCAAGCCTCGATGTCGATGCCCTGGTCAAGAATTGGGCGGCGGTCGAAGCATCGCGCGGCGGAGCGATGGGACAGATGTCACCGCCTGACACTGTGCGCAGCTCAGTCGGCGGCGCGAACCTGTCGGTCGCTTACAGTCGTCCCCTCAAGCGCGGCCGGGTGATCTTTGGGAATGTCGTCCCATTGAATCAGGTCTGGCGCACAGGGGCGAACGCGGCGACAGTCTTTACCACCGACAAGGATCTCTCGTTCGGGTCGACAGTGATTCCGGCGGGGAAATACACTCTTTGGACGGTACCGACTGCCAATGGTGCACAGTTGATCTTCAACAGTGAGACAGGGCAGTGGGGCACCGACTACCACGCGGACAAGGACTTCGCTCGCGTGAACCTCACGCAAACCACAGCGAATCCGCCGGTCGATCAGTTCGTTATCGGAGTGCAACCACAGGGCAGTGGTGGCGTACTCAGCTTTGCGTGGGACGATCGGCAATGGACCGCCCCGTTCACCGTTAAGTAGTTGACGACGCCTTCCGCCCCCGCAGACCGTAACCGATGGCTGGCCGCCCTCGGCTACGGTCTGCTCGCTGAAGTCTGCACCATCGTCACGATCATCTTCATCAGTCTGATCTACAAGTTTGGAATCGCGCGTGGGTTGTCCGACGCCGCCTATGAGGCGTTCAATGAGAAACTGGGCGGGATTGTCGGAATAGTCGGCGGCACGGTGTTCACGTACCTGTTTGCGCGAATGGTGGTCCGTCGCATCAGCGCGAACTTCATTGCCCACGGACTTCTGGTCGCACTAACCGCGATCGTCATTTCAGTCAGCGGTTCGCTCGCCGGACACCATGGCGTTCCATCCGGCTACATCCTCGCTTCGATCCTCAAAATCGTGGCGGGATGGTTCGCCGGCTTCCAGGGACGGAAGCCGGCTGCGATTTAATCCGTGATCGTTATCGGAACCGGGTTGTCGAGGTAAACCTCTTTGGTCTCGCGGCGGAAATGCACGATCCGCCAGAACCAGTTGTCTTCGCGTGGCTGACCGCCTTCGGTCATGACCAGCTTCGCCAAATCGGCGACTTCTTCCGGGTCCATGCGCAGACAGCCGTGAGACGCGGCCGAGCCGAGGCTCTCGACGTCGCCCGTCCCATGGATGTAGTAATCGGGATCCTTGAAGAAGATCTTCACGACCTTCATCGGATTCGCCGGATCACCGGGCCCTTTGGGCGTTTTGCCCTTCGCCCACTCAGCGTCCGGTGGCGGGTGCCAGGTCGGATTCCAGACAATTCTCCGAATATCGAAAGTGCCGAGCGGCGTCGGGTAGCGATCCTGCCCCACCGCGACCTGATAGGTCTTGATGATTTCGTTGCCGCGCTTGACCGTCAGCATTCTTGTACTGAGGTCGGCGTGCAGCGATATCGGGGCGAAATGCGTCGCGGTATCTCTGCCCACAGTCGGCGCGGACTCTGGAACGCCGATCTGTGCGCTGGCAGTCCCGCCGACGAGGGCGGAAGCGATCAGGGTAACTACCGCTAAGTTCTTACGAGATAGCATCATTTTGGGCTTCATCTCACGTTGTTTGTCGGTGTCCTTTACTACGGATGATTATTACAAATGCCGTTCCACGGCCCCGGAGAGATTCTCGAGCTCAGCCGGGAACAATCTTCGCCGGATGTGAAGGACTTCCCAGTCAGCCACTCGGTGGCCGCGGGCGACCGGTGGCTCCATGTTTTCGACAGGCAAACCGGAGCATGAACTGAGTCGCACAATTTTCATTTCGCTCGCTGCATTGTGCGCGATAACGTCCGCACTCAGAGTCCTACCCGCGCAGGCTCTTGATCCTTCGCTGTACTCGAGCCTGCAATGGCGAATGATCGGACCCTTTCGCGCCGGACGCACTCTTGGTGCGACTGGAGTACGTCAACAACCCAACGTTTTTTACATCGGCGTCAACGATGGTGGCGTCTGGAAGAC
>Ga0079219_10000243_pt1 | contig 10120 bp, 8 predicted proteins | sample GAControl_FD_77074 | JGI IMG/M metagenome (GOLD analysis project Ga0079219, IMG submission 77074) | Agricultural soil microbial communities from Georgia to study Nitrogen management - GA Control | ecosystem: Environmental > Terrestrial > Soil > Agricultural land | place: USA: Georgia | collected...
CCGGCCGGCAGCGCGCTCTGGTTCTCCCCGCCGAATCCGATCGCCAGCAGGGTCTGGCCGCACCTAGGGTGGCGGCCGATCTGGTCCGCCTGGGAACGCCGGAGCTGAGCCGAGTGCCCGACCTGATGTCCAGCTGGTTCGTCCGGACCCTGCGCGAGGAGCCGGCCGAGGCCGAGGTGCCCAGCCACCGGCTGCTGCTGCGGGCCGGCTACGTCCGCCGGTTCGCCGCGGGTGGGTACGCCTGGCTGCCGCTCGGGCTGCGGGTGCTGCGCAACGTCGAGCGGGTCGTCCGGGAGGAGATGGACCGGATCGGCGCGCACGAGGTGCTGTTCCCGGCCCTGCTGCCGCGAGAGCCGTACGAGGCGACCGGCCGGTGGACGGCGTACGGGCCGGACGTGTTCCGGGTGGTCGACCGGCGCGGCGCCGACCACCTGCTGGCGCCGACCCACGAGGAGATGTTCGCGCTGCTGGCCAAGGCCGAGCTGACCTCGTACAAAGACCTGCCTCTGTCGGTCTACCAGGTGCAGACGAAGTTCCGGGACGAGCCGCGGCCGCGCTCCGGGCTGCTGCGCACCCGCGAGTTCGTGATGAAGGACTCGTACTCGTTCGACCTCACCGACGACGGCCTCAAGGCCTCGTACGCCGCCCACCGGGAGGCGTACCTGCGCATCTTCGCCCGGCTCGGGCTCGACGTCCGGATCGTCTCGGCGGTGTCGGGGGCGATGGGCGGGTCGGAGTCGGAGGAGTTCCTCGCGCCGACGCCGGTCGGCGAGGACACCTTCGCCTCCTGCGCGCGATGTGGCTACGCCGCCAACACCGAGGCGGTGCCCTCGCCGCTACGGACCGCGCCGATCGCCGAGCCCGGTCCGGTCGAGGAGCTGGACACCCCGGCCACGCCGACGATCGAGACGCTGGCCGCCCACCTCGGCGTGCCCGCGTCGGCGACGCTGAAGAACCTGCTGGTGATCGCCGGCGAGCCGGGCGAGGTCGTCGCGATCGGCGTACCGGGCGACCGCGAGGTCGACCTGCGCCGGGTCGAGGAACTGCTCGGACCGGTGCGGATCTTCGAGGCGGCCGACTTCGCCGCCCACCCCGAGCTCGTCCGCGGGTACGTCGGCCCGCAGGGCCTGGCCGGCGGGGCCTTCCGGTACGTCGCCGACCGGCGGGTCGCGCCCGGCACCAGCTGGGTCACCGGCGCCAACCGGCCCGACACGCACGCCCGCAACGTGGTCGCCGGCCGCGACTTCACCGTCTCCGAGTACGCCGACGTGGTCACCGTGGTCGACGGCGACCCGTGCCCGCGCTGCGGTGGGCCGCTGACCCTCGCCCGCGGCGTCGAGGTCGGGCACGTCTTCCAGCTCGGCCGCAAGTACGCCGACGCGTTCGGGCTGGACGTGCCCGGCCCGGACGGGGCGCCGGTCCGGCTGACCATGGGCTCATACGGGATCGGGGTGTCCCGGGCGGTCGCGGTGATCGCCGAGCAGCACCACGACGAGCGCGGGCTGGTCTGGCCGCGCGAGGTCGCCCCGTACGACGTCGAGGTGGTCCCGGTCGGCCGCGGCGACCAGCCGGCGCACGCCCGCGACCTGGCCGAGCGGCTGGCCGACACCGGGCTGCGGGTGCTCGTCGACGACCGGGAGGCGACGGCCGGGGTCAAGCTCACCGACGCCGAGCTGATCGGGGTGCCGTGGACGGTCGTGGTCGGGCGGCGGGCCGACGAGGGCGTGGTCGAGGTGCGCGACCGGGCCCGCGGCGGGACGAGCGAGGTGAGGATGGACGACGTGGTCTGGGCGGTGACGCGGTGACGGTCGCGGCGGTGGTGTTCGACTGGGGCGGCACGCTCACGCCCTGGCACACGATCGAGCTGGCCGAGGCGTGGCGGGCGCTGCGGCTCGGCGACGACGCGGCCGAGCGGCTCCTCGCGGCCGAGGAGACGGTGTGGGCACGGGCGCGGCAGACCCAGCGCAGCGGGACGATGGACGAGGTGTTCGCCGCCGCCGGCGTGACCGCCGGACCGCAGGAGATCGCCGAGTACTACGCCTGGTGGGAGGAGCACAGCTACACCGACCCGGACGTGCGGCCGCTGTGGGAGCAGCTGCGCTCGCGCGGGATCCGGATCGGGGTGCTGTCCAACACGCTGTGGCCGCGCACCGAGCACGATCGGGTGTTCCGCCGCGACGGGGTGGCCGACCTCATCGACGCGGCCGTCTACACCAGCGAGATCGAGTGGACCAAGCCGCACCCGGCCGCGTTCCACGCCGTGCTCGACGCGCTCGGCGGGATCGCGCCGGAGGACGCGGTGTTCGTCGGCGACCGGCCGTGGGACGACATCGCCGGGGCCAAGGGCGTCGGCATGCGCGCGGTCCTGCTGCCGCACAGCGAGATCCCCGCATACCAGGAGGGCCCGGTCCGCGGCGAGCCGGACGCGGTGGTGACGCGGCTGGCCGACGTGCTCCCCCTGGTCGACTCCTGGCGCTAGTGCTCCTCACGACGCTGCGCCCGCGACGAGCAGCGCGCCCCGGACGACCAGCACGACGCCGACGGTGAACGAGGCGCCCAGCAGGAGCGTGCGCGAGTGCCGCCCGGTCCAGCGCTGCACCCGCACGACGGCCTCGCGGGCCGCGAGGGGATTGACGATGCACGTCGCCAGGGCGGCGATCGGCAGCGCGAACCAGGCGGCGTTGTAGATCAGCACCGCCACCAGACCGCCGGGCACCCGCGGTTCCTGGGCGACGATGACGTTCAGCGCGATCAGGTAGAAGAGGCCGGGGATGTGGGTGAGCGGGCCCGCGATGGCGGCGGTGGGAACGGTGAGCCGCCGGTCGAGGCGGGCCTTCCAGGCGCCTGCCGCCGGCGCGTCGCGGGTCACCCGCCGTGGCACGAGGCCGGCGAGAACCGCGCAGCCGAGCAGCAGCGCGACCGCGCCGCCGACGATCCCGGCGATGCCTTTCGCCCGGTCGTCGGCCGCCCCGACGTGGATGCCGTGGAACGCGCCGACCACGAGAACGCCGAAGGCGATCGTGAAGGCGAGCCCGCCGACGACGTACGCGAGCAGGAGGCGGCGTGGGGACGCGTGCGAGAGGAACGCGGAGACGGCCGCCAGGCTCGTCGGCCGCACGGTGCTCGCCAGCCCGAGCAGGACCAGCTCGACGATCAACGGAGCGTCTCGGCGGTGAGTGCGGTGTGCCTGGCCGCCGCCCGGCCGGGCACCTGAGCTCGCACCGACGCGGCGGTCTCCCGCCGCTGCTGCGGCGCCGCGGCGAGCGCGAGGCACGGCGCCGGGAGGAGCGGGGGCAGCGCTGTCACGGCGATCCCACCCCCTCGGCCGGGACCCTGCTGACGGCGCCGGCACCGCCACGATCACCGCAGACTCGTCCGTCGACGCCGCGACGGCATCCCCCACGGAGGAGGAGGGCACTCAGTCGCCGGGGAACGGGACGGTCGCCGGACTTGTGTGCAGGGCGAGGCGCCAGCGGGTGGCCCGGACCGCGGCGTCGGAGAGCGCGACGAGTGCGGCGCGGCGGACCGCGACGTCGTCGGTGGCCGCCACCGCGTACCGCCAGGCCGCGGCGGCGCCCTCCTCGAGGTGCACGGCCAGCCGGAGCGCGGAACCCCGATCGGTAACCGGGAACGGCAGGGCGTACTCGGGCTCGGTCGCGACCGGCGTGCCGCCGTACCGGGCGACCAGCGCGACCGTGTCGTCCCGCAGCGTGCGGTGGGCGTCGTCGGCGTCCCGGACCTGGGGCAGCAGCGCGTCGCCGGCGTGCGCGCCGACCACCCCGTAGCCCCAGATGACCGCGTGCTCGGCGGCCAGCCCCGCCTGCAGGGCCGGCACCTGGCCGGTGCCGCTCGGGGTCGGGCTCGGGGTCGCGGTGGGCGTCCCGGGGCCGGTCGGGGTCGGGGCCGGCGCGGTCACGCCAGCACCGCCACGTGGCTGGCCTCCGAGGCGGAGATGCCGGCGAGCAACCGGGCCCGGTCCGGCGTCGCGGTCAGCGCGGCCGTCCCGCGCGCCGACGCGGCGGCCCGCTCCGCCGCCCGCAGCGCGGCCACCGCCGCCGCCGGCGTCACCGGCACCCGGGTGCGACCGCCGCTCGACTCGATCCCGGTCGACGGCGACTCGGCGGGCGACCCAGCGGGCGACCCGGTGGGCGACCCGGTGGGCGACGCGGTGAGCGACCCGGTGGGCGACGCGGTGGGCGACCCGGTGGGCGACCCGGTGGGCGACCCGGTGGGCGACCCGGTGGGAGACACGCCGGGGGAGTCGGTCGCGGCGGGCGTCGTGGGGGAGGGCGGCGCGGCCGGGCCGAGGGCGGTCACCAGGGCGGCGGCGTGCGCGGCGTGGTCGTCCCGGACCGCGGTCAGCCGGGCGCGCAGGGCCGGGTGGCGCGCGATCGTCGCGTCGTACCCGGCGACCAGCCGCCGTTCGTCGGCGAGCTCGGCCAGCAGCGGGTCCGGCCGCGCGGGCGTGGTCGGCGCCGGGCTCGACGGACCGCCCGCCGTGCAGCCGGCGGCCAGCAGCCCGGCCCCGACCGCGCCGCCGATCAGCACGCTGCGACGAGCGACGGCGACCACGGTCCGGGAGTCTTCCAGGTGAGCCGTACAGCCGGATGGAGTGGTACGGCGTCCGGCCTCGTCACCGTTCGTATCCCGAGGTCGGAGCCGCTACCCTCGTGAGGTTGGCCGCACGCGTGAGGAGGCTCCAACGATGACGTCGGGAGCGGCCCAGCGGGAGCGGCTGGCAACGGCGATCGAACCGGCCGTGACCGCGGCCGGTTACGAGCTGGAGAAGGTCTCGGTGAGCCCCGCCGGGCGGCGCACGGTGGTGCGCGTGGTCGTGGACGCCGACGCCGGCGTCTCGCTCGACGACGTGGCGACGGTGAGCCGGGCGGTAATCGACGTGCTCGACACCCACGACACCGAGCTGTTCGGCGACACGCCGTACGTGCTGGAGGTGACCTCGCCCGGGGTCGACCGCCCGCTGACCGAGCCGCGGCACTGGCGGCGCGCGATCGGCCGGCTGGTCGAGGTGCCGGTGGCGGGCGTGCCGACCCGGGCGCGGGTGACCGCCGCCGACGACGACGGCGTGGAGCTGACCGGCGAGGCCGGGCACCGGGGCCGGCACGGCTGGGCGGAACTGGGTCCCGGCAAGGTTCAGGTCGAGTTCGGCCGGGTCGGGGCCGACGACGGGGACGGGCTGGACGCGGAGGAGGCGGAATCGTGAACGTCGACATCGCGGCACTGCGCTTGATCGAACGGGAGAAGGAGATCTCCTTCGACACCGTTGTCCAGGCGATCGAGACCGCCCTGCTCACCGCGTACAAGCACACCGAGGGCCCGCAGCCGGACGCGCGGGTCGAGGTCGACCGCAAGAGCGGCGCGGTCACGGTCTGGGCCCAGGAGCTGGCCGACGACGGCACGGTGCTGCGCGAGTGGGACGACACCCCGCAGGACTTCGGCCGCATCGCGGCGATGACGGCGAAGCAGGTCATCCTGCAGCGGCTGCGCGATGCCGAGAACGAGCACACCTACGGCGAGTGGACCGGGCGCGAGGGCGACGTGGTCGGCGGTGTGGTGCAGCACCACGAGGGCCGGGCCGAGCGCGGGATCGTGCTGGTCAACCTGGGCAAGATCGAGGCGGTGCTGCCGCCGGCCGAGCAGGTGCCGGGCGAGGTCTACGAGCACGGACTGCGGCTGAAGGCATATGTGGTGGGCGTGACCAAGGGTCCGCGCGGCCCGTCGATCACGCTCAGCCGCACCCACCCCAACCTGGTCCGCAAGCTGTTCGCGCTGGAGGTGCCCGAGGTCGCGGACGGGACGGTGGAGATCCCCGCCGTCGCGCGGGAGGCCGGCCACCGGTCCAAGATCGCCGTCCGGTCCACCGTGCCCGGGGTCAACCCGAAGGGCGCCTGCATCGGCCCGATGGGCGCCCGGGTCCGCAACGTGGTCGCCGAGCTGCACGGCGAGAAGATCGACATCGTCGACTGGTCGGACGACCCGGCCGCGTTCATCGCCCAGGCGCTCTCGCCGGCCGAGGTGATCTCGGTCGAGGTCGTCGACGCGGCGGCGCGCGCGGCCAGGGTGATCGTGCCGGACTACCAGCTGTCGCTGGCGATCGGCCGCGAGGGGCAGAACGCCCGGCTCGCCGCCCGGCTCACCGGCTGGCGGATCGACATCCGCAGCGACGCCGCGGGCGATGCGCCCGGTGCTGCACCCGGCGCTGCGCCGGGCGCCGCGGGTGGTGGCCCGGGCGCGCCGGCCCGGCCGGCCGGTGCCCCGCTGCGCGGCTCCGGCCCGCGGCCCCGGCCCACCACCTCGGCACCGCGCGTCGTCCGGTGACCGCGCGGGCATACCGGCCCGGACCGATGCGTTACGCACTGGACCTGTTGGTGACGGTGTGCGGTGATTCCGCGGTCGCCGGCACGACCCGGGCTCGGCTGTGTCCCGCGGTCGGGTCCCGACACGACGCGCAGCGGGCGGGGTAGACTGTCAGTGGTCCGTCGGACGTCGTCGGTGCCCGTGCGCACCTGCGTTGGTTGCCGCTGCCGTTCGCCGGCCTCCGAGCTGTTGCGTGTCGTGGTGGTGGAGGGTCCGTCCGGTCTCCGGCTCGAGCCCGACCCACGTCGTCGGTCGCCTGGTCGAGGTGCGTCCCTGCACCTCGACCTCGGGTGCCTCGATCTCGCGGAGCGGCGCCGGGCGTTCGGTCGCGCATTGCGCGTGACCGCCGCGCTCGACGCCGGATCTGTCCGTGAGTACGTTGCGCAGCGCGTCTCGGACGCAGCCCCGGAGGTGGGTACGGTGCCCGCCCCCCGACCAAGTCAGGCAGGTCGAAACGGCATGAGCACCCCATGAAGCGCCAGCGATGAGTGTGTTCACCCACTAGCTGAGCCGAGCGGACCGCCGCCCGGCTCCGGACGAGGAGACCAGTGGCAGGCAAGGCCCGCGTGCACGAGCTCGCGAAGGAGCTCGGGGTAGAGAGCAAGGTCGTTCTGGCCAAGCTCAAGGAGATGGGCGAGTTCGTCAAGAGCGCGTCCTCCACGATCGAACCGCCGGTTGCGCGCCGGCTCAAGGAAGCGTTCCCGGCCAGCGGTGGGCAGGCCAACGGCAGCCAGGCGAACGGGGGGGCCCCGACTCCGGGTCCCCGGCCCGGTCGCCGTTCCGGCGCGTCCGACCCCGCCGCCGCTCCCGCGCGCCCCGGCCCGTCAGCCGGCGGCGAGCAGGGTGGCCAGGGCGCTGCGGCCCAGCCGGGGGAGACGCTGCCCGGCCCGCGCCCCGGCCCGGCCCAGCGCCCGGCGGCATCCGCCGGCGCGCCCGCGCCGGCCCCGACCAGGCCGTCCACCCCGGGCGGCCCGACCCCGGGCCCGCGCCCGGGTTCCCGACCCGGTCCCGCGTCCGGCCCCGGCCCGTCCGGCACCGGCACGCCCGGCCTGCCCCCGCGGCCGGCGCCGCGGCCCGGCAACAACCCCTTCGGCGTCAACCAGGGCTCCACGCCGGGCCTGCCGCCGCGCCCGCCGGCTCCGCGCCCGGGTGCGGCCGGTGGCCCGCGTCCGGGTCCGGGTGGCCCGCGCCCGGCGCCGGGTGCCGGCGGGCCGCGCCCCGGCCCGAGTGGTGCCCGTCCTGGCGGCTCGGCGGGTCCCGGTGGCGCGCGTCCCGGCCCGCGTCCGGGTCCCGGCCCGGGCGGCCCGCGGCCCAATCCGGGCATGATGCCCGGCCGCGCGACCGGGGGTCCGCGTCCGGGCGGCGCCGGCGGACGTCCCGGTGCCCCGGGCGGTCGTCCCGGGGGAGGTGGCGGCTTCCGCGGCGGTCCCGGCGGTGGCGCCGGCCGTCCCGGCGGTCCGGGTGGTGGCGGTGGCGGCGGCTACCGCGGCGGTCCCGGCGGCGGCGCGCCCGGTGGTGGCTTCCGCGGCGGTCCCGGCGGCCGTCCCGGTGGCGGCGGTCGCGGTCGCGGCGGCGGCACGGCCGGTGCGTTCGGCCGCGGTGGCGGCCGGGGTCCGGTCCGCGGACGCAAGAGCAAGAAGCAGCGGAGGCAGGAGTTCGACAACATGTCGGCTCCGACCATCGGCGGCGTGCAGGTCCCGCGCGGCAACGGCGACGTGGTCCGGCTGCCCCGCGGCGCCTCGCTGGCCGACTTCGCCGACCGGATCAACGCCAACCCGGCGTCCCTGGTCCAGGTGCTGTTCCACCTCGGTGAGATGGTGACGGCGACGCAGTCGGTCAGCGACGAGACGCTGCAGCTGCTCGGCGCCGAGCTCGGCTACACGATCCAGGTGGTCAGCCCGGAGGACGAGGACCGCGAGCTGCTCGACGCCTTCGACCTCACCTTCGGGGAAAACGAGGGCGACGAGGACGACCTGGTCGCGCGCCCGCCGGTGGTCACCGTCATGGGTCACGTCGACCACGGCAAGACCCGGCTGCTGGACGCCATCCGCAAGACCAGCGTGATGGAGTCCGAGGCCGGCGGCATCACCCAGGCCATCGGTGCCTACCAGGTGACCGCGCGAACGAGCGAGGGCGACGAGCGGCCGATCACGTTCATCGACACCCCGGGTCACGAGGCGTTCACCGCCATGCGTGCCCGCGGCGCGAACGTGACCGACATCGTCATCCTCGTGGTCGCCGCCGACGACGGCGTCATGCCGCAGACGGTGGAGGCGCTCAACCACGCCCAGGCGGCCGACGTACCGATCGTGGTCGCGGTGAACAAGATCGACAAGGAGGGGGCCAACCCCGCCAAGATCCGCCAGCAGCTCACCGAGTACGGGCTGGTCGCGGAGGAGTACGGCGGCGAGACCCTGTTCGTCGACGTGTCCGCCCGGCAGAACATCGGCATCGAGGACCTGCTCGAGGCCGTGCTGCTCACCGCCGACGCCTCGCTCGACCTGCGGGCCAACCCGCACCAGGACGCGCAGGGCGTCGCGATCGAGGCCCACCTCGACCGCGGCCGCGGCCCGGTGGCGACCGTGCTGGTGCAGCGCGGCACGCTGCACGTGGGCGACTCGATCGTCTCCGGTGACGCCTTCGGCCGGGTGCGGGCGATGCTCGACGAGAACGGCCGGCAGTTGGACGAGGCGGGTCCGGCCCGCCCGGTCCAGGTGCTCGGCTTCACCTCGGTGCCCGGCGCCGGCGACAGCTTCCTGGTCGTCGACGAGGACCGGGTGGCCCGGCAGATCGCCGAGCGGCGGCAGGCGCGCGAGCGCAACGCGCAGCTGGCCCGGTCGCGGCGGCGGATCTCGCTGGACGACCTTGACCGGGTGCTCAAGGAGGGCTCGGTCGAGCAGCTCAACCTGATCCTCAAGGGCGACGGCTCCGGATCGGTCGAGGCGCTCGAGGACGCGCTGATGAAGATCGAGGTCGGCGAGGGCGAGGAGGTCTCGCTCCGGGTGATCCACCGCGGCGTCGGCGGCATCACCGAGGACGACGTCAACCTGGCCACCGCGTCGGACGCGATCATCATCGGCTTCAACGTCCGGCCGGTCGGCCGGGCGCGGGAGGCCGCGGACCGCGAGGGCGTGGAGATCCGTTACTACACCGTGATCTACCAGGCCATCGAGGAGATCGAGGCCGCGCTGCGGGGCATGCTCAAGCCGGAGTTCGAGGAGGCGCAGCTCGGCACGGCGGAGGTCCGGGAGGTCTTCCGGGTGCCGCGGGTCGGCAACATCGCCGGTGCGCTGGTGCGGTCCGGCGAGATCAGGCGCAACGCCAAGGCGCGGCTGATCCGCGACGGCTCGGTGGTCGCCGAGAACCTGACGGTGACCTCGCTCAAGCGGTTCAAGGAGGACGCGACCGAGGTCCGCGAGGGCTTCGAGTGCGGCATCGGGCTCGGCTCGTTCAACGACATCAAGATCGAGGACGTGATCGAGACGTACGAGCTGCGCGAGAAGCCGCGGAAGTAGGGCGGTCACGGGCGGTTGTTCACCGGGTCGCTGGTGGCCGACCTGCTCCTCGGCGACGTCCGGTCGTTGAAGGAGAAGCGGTCGATGGTCCGGCCGATCGTGGCCGAGCTGCGCCGGCGCTACGCGGTGGCCGCGGCCGAGGTGGGCGACGCCGACCTGCATCGCAGGACGCAGGTCGGCGTCGCCGCCGTGGCCGCCGACGCCGCTCACGTGACCGAGCTGCTCGACGC
>Ga0079219_10000247_pt1 | contig 10106 bp, 10 predicted proteins | sample GAControl_FD_77074 | JGI IMG/M metagenome (GOLD analysis project Ga0079219, IMG submission 77074) | Agricultural soil microbial communities from Georgia to study Nitrogen management - GA Control | ecosystem: Environmental > Terrestrial > Soil > Agricultural land | place: USA: Georgia...
CGGGTCGTGCCAGAGGCCCTGCTCCTTCGCGTACGTCTCGACCAGGGCGACCTGGTCGTCCGGGCGGCCGGTGAACCGGAGGTAGCGCAGGGTCTCCTCGTCGATCGGGAAGATCGCGCAGGTCGAGCCGTATTCGGGGGACATGTTGCCGATCGTGGCGCGGTTGGCCAGCGGCACCGCACCGACGCCCGGACCGTAGAACTCGACGAACTTGCCGACCACGCCGTGCTTGCGCAGCATCTGCGTGATCGTGAGCACCAGGTCGGTGGCCGTGGATCCTTCGGGCAGCTCGCCGTCGAGGCGGAAGCCGACCACGCGCGGGATGAGCATCGACACCGGCTGGCCGAGCATCGCGGCCTCCGCCTCGATGCCGCCGACGCCCCAGCCGAGCACGCCGAGCCCGTTGACCATCGTGGTGTGCGAGTCGGTGCCGACGAGCGTGTCCGGATAGGCCGCGCCGTCGCGGGTGAACACCACGCGGGCCAGGTATTCGATGTTGACCTGGTGCACGATGCCGGTGCCCGGCGGGACGACCTTGAAGTCGTCGAACGCGCCCTGTCCCCAGCGCAGGAACTGGTAACGCTCGTAGTTGCGCTCGTATTCGAGCTCGACGTTGCGGGTGAACGAGTCGGGCGTGCCGAACAGGTCGGCCACCACCGAGTGGTCGATCACCAGCTCGGCCGGCGCCAGTGGGTTGATCCGCGCGGCGTCCCCGCCGAGGTCGCGCATCGCCTCGCGCATCGTTGCGAGGTCGACGATGGCCGGCACCCCGGTGAAGTCCTGCATGACCACCCGGGCAGGGGAGAAGCGGATCTCCCGGTCGGGCTCGGCCGACGGGTCCCAGCCGGCGAGGGCGCGCACGTCGTCCGCGGTGATGTCGGCACCGTCCTCGGTCCGCAGCAGGTTTTCCAGCAGCACCTTGAGGCTGAACGGCAGCCGATCGGCGCCGTCCACCGCCGAGAGCCGATGGATCTCGTACGACGTGTCGCCGACGGACAGAGTGCCCCGGGCCCCGAAGGAGTCTGCGCTGACCATGCGTTCATCCTTCCACTCGGACGCGCCGTGACGGCAGGTGGGACGCGCCACTGTGGACGGCGTCACGGCCTGTGGATGCCCGGTTGACGGGCGAGCGCCGGCAGGCGTCCCGACGTACCGTCGTGCACGTGGACACGATGGTCGCCCGGGCCACGGCAGCCGGCGTCAGCCGCGTCACGTTGCCGGCCCAGGGGGCGGCCGAAGCGCTGGACACGCTGACCGATCTGGTCGCCGAGGGCGGCGTGCTCGTACTCTCCGGCGCCGGCATCTCCACCGAGTCCGGGATCCCGGACTATCGCGGCCCGTCCAGCACCGCCCGCCGGGCCACGCCGATGACGTACCAGACCTTCACCACCGACCCGGGCGCCCGCCGCCGCTACTGGGCCCGCAGCCACCTCGGCTGGCAGCTGGTCGGCGGCGCGCGGCCCAACCGCGGGCACCGAGCGGTCGCCGCACTGCAGGACGCCGGCCTGCTCTCCGGGGTGATCACCCAGAACGTGGACGGCCTGCACCAGGCCGCCGGCGCCCGCGACGTCACCGACCTGCACGGCCGCCTCGACCGGGTGCGCTGTCTCGACTGCGGCCGACTGTCCGCCCGGGACGAGCTGCACGGGCGGCTGGCCGCGGCCAACGCCGACTGGCACGCGATCGCGGCGGGGGTCAACCCGGACGGCGACGTCGACCTGGCCGACAGCGCGCTGGCCGGCTTCCGCACGGTGGACTGCGACGACTGCACCGGTGTGCTCAAGCCGGACGTCGTCTTCTTCGGCGAGACCGTGCCGCCGGACCGGGTCGCCCGCTGCTACGAGCTGCTGGCCGGCTCACGCAGCCTGCTCGTGCTCGGCTCGTCCCTCACGGTCATGTCCGGGCACCGGTTCGTGCTGCGCGCGGCCCGGGACGGCCGGCCGGTGGCGATCGTCAACCAGGGCACCACCCGCGGCGACCGGTACGCCGCGGTCACCGTCGACGCCCCGCTCGGCACGGTGTTGCCGGCGGTCGCGGCCAGGGTCACCGGCCAGATCTGACTCTCGCGCTGCACCGAACGTCGCAGCGACAGCTCAGCCGAACGGCTGAATAGTCGAACTTCTGCCCCAATCAGGTCTTGCCAACGCCGCAACCGTCCACTTTGATGCCCGGTGGGACTGGTGTGATTGAAGTTGCCGCTGGCGACAGTGGGACCTGCGTGACATGATATGCCGCTCGGTGCGCATGGGGGAGATGTGGTGGACAGGCCCGGGACACTGCTCCGGACGGCCGTCGTCACCGTGGCCGCCGCGCTCACGGTCACCCTCATGCCTCATGACGCGTACGCACGGCCGCACGATCCGGGTGACGCCGCGATCACCGCCGCACAGCAGGCGAAGAACAAGAAGGCCGCCGACGTCGGCCGGCTCACCGCGATGGTCGCGCAGGCCGACGGCGACGCCCGCCGGGCACAGGACATGGCCGAGCTCGCGGTCGAGCGCTACAACAAGGCCGTCGTCGACCTCGGCGCCGCGACCGCGAAGGCGTCCGCGGCCAAGGCACAGGTCGCGAAGTCGGCCAAGGCGGTCGAGGCGGCCAGGGCCGACTTCGCCACGTTCGCCCGCCGGTCCTACATCCAGGGCAGCACGGTCAACTCGGCCACCGCGGCGCTGCTCGACGCGGACAGCCCGACCGACCTGCTGCAGCGGGCCGACCTGCTCAGCTACGCGGGCAAGCGGAAGCTCGACGCGATGGGCCAGCTCGAGCGGGCCACCGTCAAGCGGGCCAACGCGGAGTCGACCGCCAGGCAGCTGCTCGCCGCCCAGAAGGCGGCCACCGCGCGGGCCCAGGCGCTCAAGCTGGCCGCCGCCCGCCAGGTGGCCGCGGCCCGGTCCAAGCTGGCCTCGCTGCAGACCCAGAAGGCCACCCTCAACCAGCAGCTCGAGGCGGCCCGGATCAAGCTCAACGGGCTGTACGCGGAGCGTGCCCGCTACCGCGCCTGGAAGAAGGCGCAGGAGGAGGCGGCGGCACGCGAGGCGGCCCGGCAGCGCGCGCTGCGGGCTGCCGCGGCGGCCCGGGAGGCGGCCGCCGCCGCTGCCGCGGCCAGGTCGAGCTCGGCCGGCTCGTCCGGGTCGTCGAGCTCGGCCGGCTCGTCGCGCTCCTCCGGCGGCGGCAGCCCAGCGGTCAGCGTGCCGCGGTGGACCGGGGGCGGCGGCTGGTCCGCGGCGAAGGGCCAGCGCGCGGCCGACCTGGCCACGCAGTGGCTCGGCCTGCCCTACTCCTGGGGTGGCGGCAACGCCTCCGGCCCGACCTGGGGCACCGACGGTCCGGTCGGGTTCGACTGCTCCGGGCTGGCGCTGTGGGCGTGGGCCCAGGTTGGCGTCTACCTGCCGCACTACTCCGGCTACCAGTACCGGTCCGGCCGGCACATCTCCCGCGCCAACCTGATGCCGGGCGACCTGGTGTTCTGGGCCTACGACCCGTCCGACCCCGGCACGATCCACCACGTCGCGATCTACATCGGCGGCGGCCGGATCGTGCAGGCGCCGCAGACGGGTGACGTCGTGAAGATCTCCTTCATGTGGTCCAACGGATACATCGGCGCCGCTCGCCCCGGCACCTGATTACAGTGGCCGAGTGAGGGCACCCGGGAAGTTGGTCGACCGGTTCGGCCGGGTCGCGACGGACCTGCGGGTCTCGTTGATCGACCGTTGCTCGCTCCGCTGCGCCTACTGCATGCCGCCAGAGGGGCTCGACTGGCTGCCCAAGGACACCTTGCTGACCGACGACGAGCTCATCCGGTTGGTCCGGATCGCGGTCGGGCTCGGGGTCACCGAGGTCAGGTTGACCGGTGGCGAGCCGCTGCTGCGCCGCGGCGTGCCGGACCTGGTCGCCCGGATGGCCGCACTCCGGCCGCGCCCCGAGATCTCGATCACCACCAACGGCATCCTGCTCGACCGCGATGCCGCCGGGCTGGCCGCCGCCGGACTCGACCGGGTCAACGTCTCGCTGGACACGCTCGACCCGGAACGGTTCAAGCGGATCGCGTTCCGGGACAAGCACGCGGCCGTGCTCGCCGGGCTGCGAGCCGCGCAGGCGGCCGGCCTCGCCCCGGTCAAGGTCAACGCGGTGCTGCTGCGCGGGATCAACGACGACGAGGCACCCGACCTGCTCGGCTGGGCGCTGCGCGAGGGCTACCAGATGCGGTTCATCGAGCAGATGCCGCTGGACGCGCAGCACGGCTGGGACCGGGCCGCGATGGTCACCGCGGACGAGATCCTCGAGCATCTGAGGGCCGTGTACGCGCTGGCGCCGGTGCCGGACCCGGACCGCGGCAGCGCGCCGGCGGAGACCTGGGCGGTGCTGGACGGGCCCGATCGCGCCGGCTGGGCACAGGACAACCCGCGGGTCGGGGTGGTCGGCTCGGTGACCCGGCCGTTCTGCGCCGACTGCGACCGGGTTCGGCTGACCGCCGACGGCCAGCTGCGCAACTGCCTGTTCGCTACCACGGAGAGTGACCTCCGTACGGCGATGCGGGCCGGGGCCGACGACGACGAGCTGGCCGGCCGGTTCATCGCCTCGATAGCCGGCAAGAAGGCCGGGCACGGCATCGACGGTCCCGATTTCCAGCAGCCGGACCGGCCGATGTCCGCGATCGGCGGCTAACGAGGTGACCGCGCCCGGTTCTCAGAGCCGCTCGACGCGCAGCGGGAAGTCGCGGCGCGCGAGGAAGTCCGACAGCGTGTCGCGATGCTCCTCGCAGGCGAGCCACTGCTTCGTGCGGTCCTCGCTGTGGATCTTGGGGTTCCGCCAGAGCAACACGTATACCGCCGGACGTTGGCACCCCTTGGCCGAGCAGCGGACATCGGCATCCAGCGAAGAGGTCATCGGCGGAATCCCGGCGCTCCGGACACTGGAGGCAGCATGGGCGCGTCGGGCGGCCACGGGGGGAGCCGCCCGACGCGAAAGGAAAATAGCACTACACCACCCGAACGGGCATCAGCTCCGCACGAAGATCACCCGAACGGCAGCCACACCATTTGCGCTCGGTAACGTCGGCGGCCTCCGCTCGCGCCCCCGCATGATCAAGAACGCCGAGGTCACATGCGGACCCGACCGACCTTACGCCCGTCTCACGGATCCTGCGCTTTGCTCGAGGACGAGTATCGGGAGCAGACCGGCGCGAGCCGGCTCGAGGAGGCGGCGAGCGGATGGTCGACACAGCGGTCGGAGACACCTCGGCGTCCACCCCGGCACGGGACGCCGGGCTGCTGGAGCGCGCGCTGTTCGAAGTCAAGCGGGTGATCGTCGGGCAGGACCGGATGGTCGAGCGGATGCTGGTCTGCTTGCTTGCTAAGGGTCACTGCCTGCTGGAAGGCGTGCCGGGCGTCGCGAAGACTCTCGCGGTGGAGACCCTTGCCACCGTCTCCGGCGGGACGTTCGCGCGCCTGCAGTTTACCCCCGACCTCGTGCCGTCCGACATCGTCGGCACCCGCATCTTCAAGCCGGGCTCGGACAGGTTTGACACGGAACTCGGGCCGGTGTTCGCCAACTTCGTGCTGACCGACGAGATCAACCGGGCGCCGGCCAAGGTCCAGTCGGCGCTGCTCGAGGTCATGTCCCAGGGGCAGGTCTCGATCGGCGGCACGACCTACCCGATGCCCCAGCCGTTCCTCGTGATGGCCACGCAGAACCCGATCGAGTCCGAGGGTGTCTACCCGCTTCCGGAAGCGCAGCGTGACCGGTTCCTCATGAAGGTCGTGGTCGACTACCCGACCGGCGAGGAGGAGCGGGAGATCGTCTACCGGATGGGCGTGGTACCGCCCGTCCCCGAGCAAGTGCTCAGTCCGGCCGACCTGCTGCGGCTGCAGGAGGCAGCCAGTCACGTGTTCGTGCACCACGCGCTGGTCGACTACGTCATCCGGCTGGTGCTGTCGACGCGCTCTCCCGGCGACCACGGCATGAGCGACGTCGCCGGCTGGGTGGCGTACGGGGCGAGCCCGCGGGCGTCCCTCGGCATGATCGCCGCCGCCCGCGGGCTGGCGCTGATGCGCGGGCGGGACTACGTGCTGCCGCAGGACGTGCTGGACATCGCGCCGGACGTGCTGCGGCACCGGCTGGTGCTCTCCTACGACGCGCTCGCCGACGGCGTCCCCTCCGAGCACGTCGTGCACCGGGTGCTGCAGAGCGTGCCGCTGCCGCAGGTCACCCCGCGCCAGCGCGCCGCCGGCGGCCCGTACGGGTCGCAGGGCTACGGGCCGAGCACCGGGTCCACCCCGGCCGCGCCGACCCCGCCGCCGCTCCCGCGGCCGGGCCGCCCCGCCGAGCAGCTGTCCAACGGGCCGGGCGAGGAGCGCAGCGCGTGACCGCACCGTCCGAGGCGGAAGGCCCGCCGGCCCGGGCGGCGAGCCTGCGCGACGCCGGGCCGGCCCAGGCCGCTGCCGTCCTGGCCCACCTCGAGCTGACCATCCGGCAGAAGCTGGACGGCCTGCTGCAGGGCAACTACCTCGGCCTCGTGCCGGGGCCGGGGTCGGAGGCGGGCGAGTCCCGGGAGTATCACCCCGGCGACGACGTGCGCCGGATGGAGTGGGCGGTGACCGCGCGGACGACGGTGCCGCACATCCGGGAGACGATCGCCGACCGGGAGCTGGAGACCTGGGCCGTCATCGACCTGTCGCCCAGCCTCGACTTCGGCACCGCCCGGTGCGAGAAGCGCGACCTCGTCATCGCCGCGGTCGCCGCGATGGCGCACCTCACCGGCAAGGGCGGCAACCGGTTCGGCGCGCTGATCACCACCGGCGAGCAGCTGCACCGGTTCCCGGCCCAGTCGGGCCGGGTGCACACGACCGCGCTGCTGCGCAAGCTGGCCTCGATGCCGCGCTCGCCCCGCGGCAAGCGCGGCGACCTGGCCGCCGCGCTGGAGGGCCTGCGCCGCCCGCCGCGCCGGCGCGGGTTCGCCGTGGTGATCTCCGACTTCCTCGGCGACCTCGACTGGGAACGGCCGATGCGCGCGGTCGCCGTGCGGCACGACGTCCTCGCGATCGAGGTGCTCGACCCGGTCGAGCTCGGCCTGCCGCCGGTCGGGCTGCTCACCCTCGTCGACCCGGAGAGCGGCGCGCTGCTGGAGGTGCAGACCAGCAAGAAGCAGCTGCGGGAGAAGTACGAGACCGCCGCCAGCGAGCAGCGCGCGGAGATCGCCGCCGCGCTGCGCCGGGCCGGGGCCGGGCACCTCCAGCTCCGCACGGACCGGGACTGGCTGGTCGACATGGTCCGGTTCGTCGCCGCGCGCCGCCGCGGGGCCTCCGGAGGAGCGCTGCGGTGACCCGTACGTTCCTCTCGCCCGGCTGGCTGTGGCTGCTGCTCGGGGTCGCCGCACTGCTGATCGTCTACCTGGTGCTGCAGCTGCGCCGGCGGGCGTACGCGGTGCGCTTCGCCAACCTCGACCTGCTCGGCAAGCTGGCGCCGAAGCGGCCCGGCTGGCGCCGCCACCTGGCCTTCGCCGCGCTGCTGCTCGCGCTCGCCTCGCTCACCACCGCGATGGCCAAGCCGACCAAGGACACCAAGGTCCCGCGGGACCGGGCCACCGTGATGATGGCGATCGACGTCTCGCTCTCGATGCGGGCCGAGGACGTCAGCCCCAACCGGCTGGAGGCGGCGCAGGCGGCGGCCAAGGAGTTCGTCGGGCTGCTGCCGCCGCGGATCAACCTCGGGCTGGTCACGTTCTCCGGCACGGCGACGGTGGCGGTCTCGCCGACCACCGACCGGGCCTCGGTGCTGCGCGCGATCGACAACCTGGAGCTGGCCGAGCGGACGGCGATCGGCGAGGCGATCTTCTCCTGCCTGGACGCGGTCAAGACGTTCCAGGCGCAGCTGCAGGGCACCGACCCGTCCGAGGGCAACGCGCCGGCCCGGATCGTGCTGATGTCCGACGGCAGCAACACCTGGGGTCGGAGCCCCGAGCAGGCGGTCGGCGCGGCCAAGCAGGCTGCGGTGCCGGTCTCGACGATCGCGTTCGGCACCGACACCGGCTACATCGACCTGGAGGGGCAGCGGGTCGTGGTGCCGGTCGACCACGAGAAGCTCAAGGAGATCGCGGACGGCACCGGCGGCAGCTACTACGCGGCGGCTTCGGCCGAGCAGCTGAGCAGCGTCTACCGCGACCTCGGCAGCCAGATCGGATACACGACCGAGCGCCGGGAGATCACCACCTGGTTCGTCGGGATCGGGTTGCTGTTCGCCTTCGGCGCGGCCGGCCTCTCGTTGCTCTGGTCCAACCGATTGTTGTGAACGGCGAGGGCGGTGTCGTCCGGCGGGTGTCCACCCGTGAGGTCTACCGGAACCCGTGGCTGACGCTGCGGGAGGACGAGATCCGCCGGCCGGACGGCTCGGCCGGCATCTATTCGGTCGTCGACAAGCCGGACTTCGCGCTGGTCATCCCGGCCGAGCCGGACGGGTTCCACCTGGTCGAGCAGTTTCGCTACCCGGTCGGCGGCCGATACTGGGAGTTCCCGCAGGGCACCGCGGCCGGCGGCGTCACGGTGGAGCCGGCCGCGCTGGCCCGCGCCGAACTGGCCGAGGAGACCGGGCTGCGGGCGGGTTCGCTGGAGCTGCTCGGCCACCTGCACTGCGCGTACGGGATGAGCAGCCAGGGGTTCGACGTGTTCCTGGCCACCGAGCTGACCCCGGGCCCGCCGGCGCGCGAGGAGTCCGAGCAGGACATGCGGCAGCGCCGGGTCAGCCGGGCCGAATTCGAGCAGCTGATCCGGTCCGGCCGGGTGACCGACGACAGCACGCTCGCCGCGTACGCGCTGCTGCTGATGCGCGAGGCGGGTCGGCTCTAGCGTCACAGCTCCAGCAGCCGGTCGACCAGGGTGCGGTACTGCCGGAGCGCGATGCGCAGGTCCTCGGTGCCGCTGGTGCCGTCCTCGGCCTGCCAGCGGTCGATCCGGTCGGCGTCGGCGATCGTGTCGGACAGCGCCCGCAGGATCTCCCGGGACAGGTCCCCGGCTTCGCGGACGGCCTGCTGCGGGTCGTCGACGAAGTCGGCCTGCAGGTCACGCCAGCGCCGCTTGAACTCGGCCGACCGCTCCGCGCTGAGCAGGCCGTGAGCGTCGGTGCTCGCTGCCGGACTCGGCCTGGCCGCCGGTTCGGTCGCCGCGGGGGCAGGCGCGACGCCGGCCGGCGTGTCAGCCTGCGTCCGGACGACCTCTCGGGCGGGCTTGTCGGCCGGCGTGTCGGCCTCCCTCGCCGGTCTGCCGGCCGACATCTCAGCAGGCTCGTCGGTGGGCTCGTCGGCCTTTCTGTCGGCCGCGGGTGTCGTCGGCGCCGGAGTCGCTGCCGGCGGCGCAGTGGACGCCGGTGCGGCGGACGAGGTTGCCCGCCCGGTCGGTGCCGGCGACGTGGACGACGGCGACGACGCGGGCGCGGAGAACGCCGACATCGCCGACGAGGGAGATCCGGACGGCGGCGAACCCGGCGCGGCGGTGGACGGCGACGACGACGGCGAGGACGCGGGCGCGGAGAACGCCGACGACGAGGCCGACGACGAAGACCCGGACGGCGGCGCAGCCGGCGGGCCAGTGGACGCCGGCGCCGACGACGACGGTGAGGACCCGGGGGCGGAGAACGCCGACGACGACGGCGAACCGGACGGGGGAGAGGCCGGCGTTGCGGTGGGTGCCGGCGACGTGGGCGAGGACGCGGGCGCGGAGAAGGCCGTCGACGCCGGCGGGGTGGTCGGGGCCGAGGGAGCGGGCAACACCGGCGGCGCGGACGTCCAGCCGGACTGCCGCCACGGACTCTCCCCGCCGCCCGGCGAACCGCCGGACGCCCCGGCCGCGGGCCGCTCGCCGCTCGGCGCCGGGTCCTCGGCCCCCGATTCCGGATGCGGTGCCCCGCGGTAGCGCGCCATCAGCGAGCCGCGCCCGGAGGTCGGATCCTCGTCGGCCGGGTCCTGCTCGGAGGACCGTGGAGTGCGGCTCTCCCGTCCGTTCGACCCGCTGGCACCACCGTCGAGAAATTGCATGGCGAGCACCGTAGCCGCAGCCGCAGCGTCGTCCCACCGAGATCGACCCGGCTCACCCGTCCGCAGCAGCGCTCGGCGCCGC
>Ga0079219_10000253_pt1 | contig 10026 bp, 18 predicted proteins | sample GAControl_FD_77074 | JGI IMG/M metagenome (GOLD analysis project Ga0079219, IMG submission 77074) | Agricultural soil microbial communities from Georgia to study Nitrogen management - GA Control | ecosystem: Environmental > Terrestrial > Soil > Agricultural land | place: USA: Georgia...
CGACATCTTGTTCGAAGATCTGCACATCCACAACTACACGAATGGCATGATCATTCAAGGGTCTCCGCCTAGCGGCAATCCAGATGGCACGATTCGTCATACGAACGTGACTGTGCGTCGAAGCATCATTCGTGATAGCTGGAACAATGCAAGTAACAATTCACAAGGCATCTATGCTTTCGCTTGTGACGGTCTGAAAATAGAAGAGAATCTTCTAACAGACAACGGTTGGATTACCCCCGCTGGATTCACTGGCTACAGACACAATGTGTATATCCAAAATGGATGCACAGGTGTTGTTTTCAAGCAGAATATTGTTCTGAAAACTGATGGTGTTCAGATGCGTTCTGGAGGCGTTGTCAGTGGCAACATCTTCTCTGATGTGTATCATGCTCTAACGATTGGTACTGGCAATCATCCTGAACCACAAGGCGTGTGGGCTCAAGTTGGCAACAACGTTATCATGCGTGGTACGAATACGCCTGTCGGTCCCGCTGGCATGGGCATTCGTGTCAGCAACATGATTGGTGGTGCGATTGTCAATAACATCATTACTAACGGATTGGGATCTGACCTAAGAGCACTATGGGGGCATCCAGAAGGCGATCCAGGTTGGGAGACGCAGCGTATCATGCACAATGTCGCTGTGACGGGCAACATCATCCATAACTGGGGCGGAATCTCCATGTTCATGGAAGGGCCTACCGCTCACTATGACAACAACATTTTCTCCAATAATACGTTCCAGAATCCTAACAACACGACACTGAACGATGTTGGCGAACTTTGGCTGCAAACGCAAGCCATGAATTCAACTGCCTGGATTAGCTCTGGTAATCATCTAAGCTTGGCTCCTGGCGTACTCACAAGCAGATTTTCTGTTGTTGCTGGTGTTCAGAGAAACTTTGCCAGCACGATGGCATTGATTGGTGACACGACAAGCGTCAATACGGTTGTGACATTCCCAGATCCTACAAGGGACATTGGAACGTACAACGTAGTGCTTGGTGGCACGAACAGCCTACAAGACTTCCAAGAATACTATGTCCAGAATCAGCGAAAGGGCAACTGGTCAAGCCATCGCACCGCAAGGGGCATCAACCGATACATCCGCCAAGGATTCGGTTTGTGATTTGACAAGCCAGTAGTCCGGTGCTATCATTAGAGGGCGGAGATTTCTCCGCCCTCTAGAATTGGGGAAATGACGAAACTGGCTAGACGTACTGGATTTAAAATCCGGTGCCCTTCACAAGGGCATGTGGGTTCGACTCCCACTTTCCCTACCATCACACGCGAGTTGCTTGAAAAACACAAAGGCAGGGCCGAATACGGCTACTCGTGCATGTACATTCCGCTTAATGAGAATTTCGGCGTCAAGATGTTTCGGTCTCGCAAAGAAAGAGACGCGGCTCGCAAGTATCAGAAGCTTGGCCATAAGCATGATATTGGTCCTGCTGTATACCAAAACGTCCGCATCTTCCACGGCATTCCAAGCAAGTTCACTGTCAAGAAGATATACAAATGGGGTTATGTCACGCAAGTTGCTATAATCAACAATTTGGTCTCCCATCATTCAAAAGAATACAATGCATTGGCGGAGAAGCTCAGAGAACTTGGTCTCAGTGCTGGCGATCTTCATTCATACAACGTGGGCAGAATCAATGGTAAGTTGGTTTGTATTGACTTTGACAGCATGTCAATGAACTGCATCGATGAAACATGAGCGGTGGTTATGGTGTAGTAGAAGCACGACTGCTTGTGGAGCAGTTGGGTTCGGGGCAGATCCGAATTACCACCCCAGAACTGCGAGCTTGTGTGTGCTAACTGCCATCGCATTAGAACGAACAAACGTGTCCGTCGTATAGCAGACTAGTATACCTCTCTACGAAAGAGGCGACCAAGGTGCGAATCCTTGCGGACATACCAAAACACGGTCTATTAGTTCAATGGTAGAATATCGGCTTGTCACGCCGAAGACACGGGGTCAGTACCCGTATGGACCGCCATATACACGAAAGGAAAGCTTGAAAATGAAGATGTACATTCTGATTCTGAAAGACGTTCCGGCTGGTCATGCCGTCAACAGTGCCGCTCACGCGGCGGTGGCCTGCTATCTCAAGTACCGCGACACTTCTGCGATGCACCAATGGCTCACTTCTTTCAAGAAGGTCTGCTGCAAGGTCACGCCCGAAGAACTGGACGCGGCCAAAGAAGCTGCTGGCGATTACGTCACGATTACTGAGAGCAACCTGGACGATGCTGTCACTGCGGTGGCATTCTGCCCTCGGGAAAACTGGCCGTCGTTTTTCAAGACGCTGAAGCTCTGGAAGTGAGGGGTCTAGTACAATGGTAGTATGTCCGGCTCCAACCCGGAAGACGTGGGTCCGATTCCTACGGCCCCTGCCATTTTTTCGCTTGACACGCAGCGTGTTAGGTGCTATCATGGAGTGCATGAAGATCGGTAGCTTCAGAATCGTCCGTGCCGCCTATGGAAAGCGTTTCCACTGGTGGCCGCATCGTCTTACCCTGAGCCACAATCCGGCCATCTACCGTTGGGGGTACTGGAACTATGAATTCTCCTCACCTTGATCCTCGTCTCGCCAAGATGATCGCAGACCAGGAAGGGCGTGGCGTTCAATTGAGCAAGCAGCCCATCGGCACCGTCATTGAAGTGAAGACTGCAAATTCGTTCTATCGAATCAAGGTGCTTCCTGGCAATCGCTTTGAAGTGAAGGGCGGCACATACTTCCCGGAGCCCACTGAAGTGACAATCCCTGGATCAACTTGGGGCGGCTCAATGCTCAAAATGAACTGGATTGGACTCGGCATGCATATCGAATTCAATCAATACACGACTTCGGAAGTGAAGTCACTCAAGATCGTTGCACCTGATGGGAGTTGGGAATATGACATCTGAAGAAGGTGGCGGTGGCGGCATTTCGTTTGCGGGGTTGCTCGCAATTCTCTTCATCGGTCTCAAGCTTGGCAAAGTGATTGACTGGTCATGGTGGTGGGTGCTATGTCCACTGTGGATCCCTTTCACAATTGCAATAATCGCTATTGTGATCTACGCAATTATTTGTCGCAAGAGCTTGCCGGAAGACCGCAAGTTCCGCAAGTTCAAGCGTTGAGGTATGGTGTAATCGGCAACACGTCTGACTCTGACTCAGAAGACTCTAGGTTCAAGTCCTAGTGCCTCAACCAATTGTCCCTATGGTGTAGCGGTAACACCCCTGACTTTGACTCAGGTATCTCATGTTCGAATCGTGATGGGGACACCAGCATAAGCCCGGTTGGCGGAGAGGCCCAACGTAGCGGACTGCAAATCCGTCGCCTAGCGGCGAACGCATGTTCGAATCATGCACCGGGCTCCAGGGAAGGTTGGCAGAGTGGCCTAATGCACTTCGTTGCTAACGAAGCGGATGTAAAAGTTCCGTAGGTTCGAATCCTACACCTTCCGCCACTTTTTACTTGACTAGCCGCTGATAGCGGCTAGAATAGATGGTATGACAGCAACACGTCAAGATATCCTGGATTGGCTCAAGGAAGCCAAGAAGACCAAGGCAGAGTTCCTGATCGTTGGACACGATCCATTCGATCATGAGAACTTTCCCATCTACTGCAAGGATGCAGCCGAGTGCAATGGGTCCTTGAAGCGATTGATCAGGGATGGAAACAGCTACGATGAAGTGTACGACATGTCACTTTCAATCGAAGAACAGTTGGCAGAACGACGATCAATGCACATCCCCAAATGACACGCTTTCGTAGAACAAAAGATGAGCTAGCCAGGGGTCTTACCCCTGAGCAAGCTCAATACGAGCGACTGTCTGCGGCTGCCGACAAGGCCCCTAGTCATGCTGACCACATGGACCTCTCAGCGAGGGCCGTGAAGGCTCTTTCAAAACCCAAGCCCGAAGTCAAGAGTGGCGATATCATCATTCGAATTCGCCCCGACAAGACAGTCGATAAGGACTATTTCGAACACCTATGTGGCAAGGAAATCGATGTCACACAGGATGACCACTTCTACAAGTGGATTGACCACTTCCTTGGAAAAGATGAGGAGCTACCGAAGCTCTTCCAAGACATTCTCGACAAGGGAATTGGAGAAGTGATTGACAACAATGGAAGGTACCGCTGAATGGTCGGCAACTAGATTTGAACTCTAGGGGGGCCTCCGGGCTTGGGGTTCGATTCCTCTACCTCTCCGCCACATATGGACAGTAAAACACAAATCGCTGCGATGTCAGAAAGCATGGTCGAATACGAATTGACCAAGCAAGGATGGCACGTCTTCAAACAAACAACTGGCAAGGCACCATTCGACTTGGTGGCTTATCAGGATGGCAGAATGATTCGTGTGTCTGTCAAGTCAACTCAGGCTGGATTACAGATTGATCTTAGAAGGATTAGATCAAACAAGAAGGGTACTATAGTACACAAGTTTGATGCAACTAGCTGCGACATTGTTGCGTGCTATTTGCACGAGATCAAAACTGTAGTCTTCGTCAAGTCACAAGATGTAAAGAACCAAGGTGCTGTTGTCTTTGCAATAAGACCATCAGTATTCCTGCGTAAGGATCAGCGTCAAAGAATGGTCCATCATTTCACTCAAGTACCATAGTCAACAAAGTAAAAACATGACCCGAAGAAATCGTGCTCTCTGTGTGAAGGTTGCTCGTGACGTTCTGGCCCAGCTTCGACTGAAGCGATACTCTGCCACGCCCGGGGACTACATTTCCGTGAACGACAATTGCCCGATCGAAGATTCGATCTTTGACATGCCGTTCTACGAGCAGAATTCGAAGTCGTTCAAGACGGTCTTCAAGGAAAAGAAGAGCGTCACTTGTACTGTGTGTGCTCTTGGTGCCGCATTCGTTTCGCTCGTCAACATCAAGAACGACTACAGTCTTGGTGCGATGACTCACACCGGAATGAATTGGGGCAGGCTCGAAGCTCTCTTCGGTGGCGACAATCTCAACCTCATGGAGTCGGCATTCGAACAGTGTTGTTGCGACAATGCCGAAGTGAAGAACGCCGACATGTACGATCTTTCGGCTGCCGCAGAGTGGGGCCTGCAATACGAAAACGACGAACAGCGTCTCGCGAACATCATGCGAAACGTCGTTCGCAACAATGGAGATTTCAAGCTGCCTCAGAAATTTGTCTACAAGGCAAATCGTGCTCGCCGTGAAGAAGACAGGGAGTACGTCTAAGAACAACCCGCGAATCGCCAAGTCTGGTAAAGGCACTGCCCTGATAAGGCAGCATACGGTGGTTCAAATCCATCTTCGCGGACCAATACACCTGGGATCGGACTCATGGAGGGTCGCCTGTTTTGGAAACAGGACATTCAGGAAGGTTCAATTCCTTCATCCCAGACCAATACAACGGATCCATGTACCGAGTCCGGTCGAAGGTACCTGATTCTTAATCAGCCGGGTTAACAGCCCCATCCCAGGTTCAAATCCTGGTGGATCCACCAAACATCATGATTCTCTACTACATACTCTTCTGTCACTGGCTCAACGACTTCGTTGGGCAGGGTTATCTTTTCCCTTCGCTTGAAATGGGAAAGAACAAGTCCAAGAATATGGCAATCCTGTGGATCCACATCCTGCTCTACACGGCTGGCATGTGGCTCATGCTGTGGCCTTTCATGGGCGTTGAAGTGTCGCTTGCCTATGCAAGCCTGAACGGTGCCATACACTTTCCGATCGATTTTTGTACGTCCCGAGCCTCCAGCAAGGCATATGCTGACGGGAACATCCGGTGGTTTTGGACCGTGATTGGTTTCGATCAGTTCTTGCACGTTGCCATTTTGTGTGCTACACTGCCAGCATGAAGTTCCTTGACAAGGAGCCATGGGGAATCACTGGCTGGATAAGCTTCCAGGATATCTACCTCGTTCCAACTATTCACATCGCAAATCATGTCGATGATTGTGGCTGCACGAAATCCACTTGGCGTGCTGTAACGATCGTCCTGTTCCTTGTTCACTTTCAAGTGGATTACTATAGATCTCACAGGCACTAGCATGTCCTCTGTTCCTGGTGGTCGCCTTCTAAGCGACAGGCGTTACAGCAATCGGGTGGAGCCGTGAGGTTCGATTCCTCCAGGGGATACCAACCATGAAAGCGACTGAACGAGCCAAGTGCATTAGAATTGCCAAGAAGATCAGAAGGTGGGCCGTCAAGTATCGCAAGATCGGATACTTCCCCGATGATCTTGAAGGTATGTGCGGGATCGCCGCCGTAGCACTCATGCGTGCCCTTGAAAGACATGGCATGCAAGCACGTATTGGCCTCAGCAATTGTCACGCTTACGTGATCTACAAAGGCTACGTCCTGGATGTCACCGCAACGCAATTCGGCAAAGCACCAGTAGTTTGCCGAAGGCAAAGAGACATCTACATCGAAGAAGACTGGTGGACGACCAGACGAGAGTTCAAGTCATACGAAGACTTCATCGCTTCCCAGCAGGACTGGGCTGAGGGACAGATCTTCAATGACCAATGGGAAAAGAGATATGCAAAAATTGCGTGACAAGATCATCCAGCAATTCGAGCCCGGCTCGAAGAAGTTCGGCATTGCTCCTGCCGTCATCCTGACGAATCCCAAGCATGCTCGAAACGTTGGGGCCGCTCTCAGAGCTTGCTCATGCTTCGGTATCCACCAACTGTGGTTCACCGGCAATCGAATCTCCCTGGCTGGCAAGCATCGTCTGCCGCGAGAAGAGCGGATGAAGGGCTATGCCGATGTTGAGCTTCGGCAGTACGACTACCCCTTCGACCAGTTCGCTCCGGGCGTCACGCCCGTCGCAATCGAGCTTAGGCCAGGATCGGAATCGCTGGCCGACTTCGAACATCCCGAGAATGCGGTTTACGTCTTCGGTCCCGAAGATGGCTCACTAGAACGAGTTACGACGCAACACTGCCACAAGTTCGTGACAATCCCCACAAGGCACTGTACAAACCTAGCTGCGGCTGTATACTTGGTGCTGTACGACAGGATCTTGAAAAGATACAAGGCTGGGCTTGACCCGCTGCCTGAGCTTTCCGAGATCCGTGGGTTTGACAAATTCGAAGCAGACGAGGAACTGGGATGAGCATGGAAACACGCGAGGAGAAGATGGCAAGGCTAGAAGCGGCATTGCGTGAGGCCGTGGAGAACCCTACCAATGAAAACCTCTTTGGCCTGATCGTGACTGCTGTGTCCGTCCATCGGCAGGGCAGCGGCCTTGTCTGGGAAGAGACAAAGGCAATCGTCGCAAAAGTCGTCCCTCCTGCCTGAACAGCCGCCCATGTATCGAGTTGGCCGAAGATACCCGACTTTTAATCGGACGCAGCAATGCCATCGCAGGTTCGAATCCTGCTGGGCGGACCAACTTTCCACTTGACATACGCCCTAACGGGGTGTAAGCTTGAAACATGAAGAACGCCTGGGTCATCTATGGTCTCAAGTACATCGGCAACGGGTCGTACGTGCCGTATTTTAGAGGCGTGTACAAAACAGAAACCAAGGCTCGTAAGGCAGAACGTACAGCTATCAAGTCAGGACTTGATGTTGTTCTTGAAAGGACAAAGGTCAAGTGAAGATCATCGAACAAGACATGCTCCAGCTTACCTCGGGCATCCTGTTCCATCAGGTGAACTGCCAAGGCGTCATGGGTGCTGGCATCGCTCGATCCTTGGCGGACAGGTACCCCGGTCTGGAAGAAGCCTACAATGCACTTTGTGCAAAGCACAATTTCAAGCATGAAGAACTGCTTGGAAAGGTCTTCCTCTACAAGATCACCCCCGAGCTTCACATCGCCAACGTCTTCGGCCAGGGCGGCGTGTCCCGCAACGCACGCCAAACGAACTACGAGGCTACGGTCGAAGCCTTCGAACGCATCCAGAACGCACAGCAACGCCTCAACACCAGCGTCTTCAATAGGAAGGAATTCTACTTCCCCTACAAGATGGGCTGCGGTCTTGGCGGCGGCAACTGGCAGATCTACTCGGCCATCATCGAAGCACACTTTCCGGACGCGATCATATGCAAACACATCTAAAGGCAAACCCATACGAGTCCTTGACCTGGACTCCGATGGAAGTACACATTCTGAGGCATTCCTACCCGGTCGAAGACATTCGGTCGGTGATGGCAAAGCTTCCGAGTCGAAGCGAAGGTGCCATTCATCGAATGGCCAACAAACTCAACATCAAGAAACCCAAGGCAGAGGAGCCTACTACTCAAGTGACCGATTTCAGCAACACGAAGACGATCGAACGCCTCGAAGCGGAACTCAATCTCCGCAAGGCCCAGGCCGAGTACGACGCGGCCCAGCAACGCTACGCCCTGTTCGCAGAACAGTGCCGGATCGCGTTCGCCTCGCAGATGAAGAACGACAACAGCCTGACGATGCAGGCATTGTTCAAGCAGAATGCGGCCCAGTTTTCCAAGCTGAATGGGTCGATTTCGAATTCGGCCCGCAAGCTGCTGGAAATGCGAATCCAGCTTGAGCTTGTCGGCTCCTGAAACAACGGCCTTGTGGCGAAACTGGCAGCCGCAACAGACTCAAAATCTGTCGCCCTAAAAAGCGTGTGGGTTCGACTCCCTCCTGGGCCACCAAAACAACTTTTCTCTTGACAACGCCGCAAGGCGTCGTATAATACAGCACAACGCGGGCGTGACGTAACTGGCAGCCGTGCATGCCTTAGAAGCATGATTTTGTGGGTTCGACTCCCACCGCCCGTACCAAAACATATGGATCTATCCGAGTTCAAACACTACAGCTATCCTGACGGCCACAAGCACATTGTGTCCGACAAGGATCTGCATGGCGAAGAAACGCTGTCTGTGTCCATCAAGTCGTTCGACGACTTGTTCATGGCCTCCCAGGTCAAGGCCATTCACCCCGAACTGAAGAACTTGTTCATCAAGTATATGCTTGCTGGACGATGTGACCGCCGCTTCTCTCCTGGCGAAGCACTCGATCTTGAAATAGTCTGCAACTACATCAATAGCATGGGATTTCAGGGAGTGTCGGTATTGCGACCCCACTCCGACAAGACTATGGAGCTATTGAATAATGCTCGCATCGTCGATGTAACCTATGACATCTTGACGGTTTGTCGCGAAGAACTGGCAAAGGTTCGCGGTCATGTCTGTTATGTCATTCCGGATCATGGTGCTTCGCGATGGATCAAGCCCACGGATTGGCATCTTGAGTCGTACATCACTGGTAACAAGAAACGCAATCCGGATGGTCGAATTGAGATCAGCTTCGTCAAGAACGACTGGAGCAACAAGCTCAGCATCGATCAGCTAGATCGAAAGAAGGACTATCACAATTTCGTTATCATTGACGATTTGTGTGATGGTGGCGGCACCTTCATTGAGATCGCCAAGAAGATCAAGGCGGCGGCTCCGCACGCCAGGGTTTATCTAGCCGTCACGCATGCCATCTTTTCTAAGGGCTTTGAGCCCTTCCAGGGCTGGATCGATCATATCTACTGCACAAACAGTTTCGACAACTTCGACAACAAACTCGTCACTCAAATCAAGCTACCATGAACATTTCCACTCTCTCGCAGATCGACTGGTACAAGGCCGACCACCGCCGCCAATACCCCGAGGGTACTTCCCTCGTGTTCTCGAACTTCACGCCTCGTTCCTCACGCATCGAGGGCGTTGATCGCGTCGTGTTCCTGGGACTGCAATACTTCATTCAGGAATACCTGATCCGACAGTGGAACGAGTCCTTCTTTTCGCGACCCGTCGAAGAAGTGGTTGCTAAATACAAGCGTCGTGTGGACAACGCTCTCGGCAAGGATGCCGTGCCGATGGATCACATCAGGGCGTTGCACGCCCTGGGATATCTGCCCATCCGAATCCTGGCCCTGCCTGAGGGTTCGCGTGTCCCGATTGGCGTTCCCCCGCTGGTAATCTACAGCACGCATGAAAGCGGCTTCTGGCTGCCCAACTACCTGGAAACGATCTTGTCTTGCACGATCTGGCAGGCTTGCACTTCGGCCAC
>Ga0079219_10000254_pt1 | contig 10022 bp, 11 predicted proteins | sample GAControl_FD_77074 | JGI IMG/M metagenome (GOLD analysis project Ga0079219, IMG submission 77074) | Agricultural soil microbial communities from Georgia to study Nitrogen management - GA Control | ecosystem: Environmental > Terrestrial > Soil > Agricultural land | place: USA: Georgia...
GCAGCGGGGACGCGGACGCCCGGGCGACGACGGCCAGCGACGTGCTGCCCGTCGCCCCGTACACGAACGACAGCCCGTACGCCATCACCGCGGACGACACCGAGCCGACGAGGAAGAATTTGAGCGAGGCCTCGACGGCCTCGGCTTCGCGCTTCGCGAACCCCGTCAGCACGTAAAGCGGGATCGACATCAGCTCGAACGCGACGAAGAGCAGCACGAGGTCACGCGCGGAGGCGAGCACGAGCATGCCGAGGAGCGAGCCGAGCAGCAGCAGATGATATTCGGTGCTTCGCCGCGTCATCGCGCGATCGGTCGAGCCGAGGCCCGAGAGCAACCCGATGAACGTCGCCGCCAGGAACACGCGCTTGACGAAGATCGCCAGCCCGTCCTGCACGTACATCCCGCCCAGCGCCGGCCCCGACGGTGTCAGCATGAACGCGGCAGCAGCGATGAGGCCGACGCCGGCGGTGGCGACGATCCCGACCGGTCGGCGTCCGAGCACACCGACCGCGAACACGATCAGCATCAGCGCGCCGACGGCGAGCTCGAGCACGTACGGCCACCCGCTCACGGCTCGAGCACCCGTGAGAGCAGGGCGACCGTCGCCGTGTCGACCGGGACGAGCGCCAGCCCCGGCACGAAGCCGAACAGCACGAGTACCCCGACGAGGAGCACGAGCGCGACCCACTCCGGTCCGCGCGCATCTTCCAGGTGCTGAAAGTGCGGCGACGGCGGTCCCCAGAAGATCTGCTTCGCGACGCGCAGGACGTAGACGGCGGTGAGAAACGTCCCGGCGACGGCCGGAACGAGCCACCAGCGAGAGTCCGAGCGCCACGTCCCCATGAAGGTGAGGATCTCGGCGACAAAGCCCGCGGTGCCCGGCAGCCCCAGCGACGACAGACCAGCGATCATGAACGCCGTCGCGATGCCTGGCATCACGCGGCCGAAGCCACCCATGCGGAAGATCTCGCGCGAATGCGCCTTCTCGTACACGAGGCCGACCAGCGCGAAGAACAGCCCGGTCATCACGCCGTGGGCGAACATCTGGAAGACCGAGCCGTTGAGGCCGGCCTCGGTGAGCGTCGCGGCGCCGAGCATCACGAGCCCCATGTGGGACACGGAGGAATACGCGATCACGTACTTGAGATCGACCTGGGCCATCGCGGACAGCGCGCCATAGACGACGTTGATGCAGGCCACGCCGCCGACGAGCCAGGCGAGCTCAGTGGCGCCGTCGGGCAAGAGGCCCATGCCGAGGCGCACGACGCCGTAGGCGCCGAGCTTCATCAGCACACCGGCGTGCAGCATCGACACCGCGGTCGGCGCCGAGGCGTGGCCGTCGGGCGACCAGGTGTGCAGTGGCCAGATGCCGGCGAGGATCCCGAAGCCGATGTAGAAGGCGAGGAACACCCAGCGCTGCAGCGTGGGATCGAACGTCGCCGCCTCGAGGTCCAGGAACGAGAACGACGCCGTGCCGGCGCTCACGTAGAGCGCGAAGATGCCGACGAGGATGAACGCCGACCCGAACAGCAGGTAGAGCGTCAGCTTCATGGCCGCGTATTCCTTGCTGCCGACGCCCGTCTCGCGGTAGGCCCACGCAAAGATGCCGCGCGGGCGCACCACGCCGCTCGAGCCCCAGATTCCGATCAGCAGATACATCGGCAGCACGGCGAGCTCGTAGAAGAGGAAGAAGACGAAGAGATCGAGCGAGACGAACACCCCGTAGACGCCGGTGACGAGCGCCAAGAGCAGCGCGTAGAACTCCTGGCTGCGCGTGGCCACCGTCCACGACGCGAAGACGCCCGCAACGATGATGATGGACGTCAGCAGCACCATCAGCAGGCTGATCCCGTCGACGCCGAGCTCGTAGTTGATGCCGAGCGGCGGCACCAGCGGGACCTTCTCGTAGAACTGGAATCCCGTCGTCAGTGCCGCCTCGCGGTCGTACGCCACGTAGAGCCCGAGCGACAGCGCGGCAGAGATGCCGGTGGTCGCGACGGCGATGAGCCGCACCGCGAGCGGGCTGCGCCGCGCGGTGAACATGATCAGCAGCGCGCCGACGAACGGCAGCCACGTGATCAGCGAGAGGATCGGCAGCCGCACGGCTATCGCAGCTGCGCCCAGACGAGCAGGAGCAGCACGCCCAGCGCCACGCCGTACACATAGTCTTGCGGATGGCCGGTCTGCAGGCGACGCAGCTGGTCGCCGGCCCGCAGCGCGGCAGCGCTCAGCGCGTTGACGACGCCGTCGACCAGGTAGCGATCCACCCAGCCGATCACGCGCGAGAGCCCCAGCAGCACGCCACGGTACGCCGCCGCGAAGATCGCGTCGATGAAGTAGCGGCGACGCGCCAGGAAGGCGAGCGGCGCGAGCGCCGCCGAGAGCCGCGCGGGGTCGAGGGCGTGGCGCTGGTACGTCGCCCACGCCAGCGCGATGCCCGCCGCCGCCGCGGCCAGGGACAGCCACGGCAGCCAGGCGGGCGCCTCGGCGTGGTGGCCGGCGAACAGCGCGCGCAGCCCGAGGACCAGCGTCAGCACGGCGAGCGCGCGGCAGACGAGGTCCATGGCGAGCGGTGGCGCGTGATGCTCGTGCGGGTGGTGGGCGTGACCGAAGAACGCGAGAAAGACGACGCGGAACATGTAGAACGCCGTGAGAAACGCCGTCGCCATGAGCATCACGAACGGCAGCGTCAGCCGCCCGTGCAGCACCGCCGCCAGCACGGCCTCCTTCGAGAAGAAGCCCGGCAGCGGCCACACGCCCGCGAGCGCGAGCGTGGCCACGACGAACGCGCCGCCGACCCACGGGCGCTGCACGAACAGCCCGCCCATGCGAAACACGTCGTTCGTGTGGAAGTGGTGGATGACGATCCCGGCGCCGAGGAAGAGCAGCGCCTTGAACACGCCGTGCGCCGTGAGGTGCTCGAACGCCGCGTCGGGCGAGCCGGCGCCGTTGGCGGCCATCATGTAGCCGAGCTGGGAGATCGTCGAGTACGCGAGTACGCGCTTGATGTCGCGCTCGACACACGCCATGGTCGCCGCGAGCAGCGCCGTGAACGCGCCGACCCAGGCGACGAGCGTCAGCACCGACGGCACCAGCGCGAACAGCGGATAGGCGCGCGCCACCATATAGACGCCGGCGGTCACCATCGTCGCGGCGTGGATCAGCGCCGACACCGGCGTCGGCCCTTCCATCGCGTCGGGCAGCCAGATGTGCAGCGGAAACTGCGCAGACTTGCCGACGGCGCCCAGATAGATGAGGAACATGATCGTGCCGAGGCCGGCCACCTCCAGCGTGCCGGCACCGGCGGCCTGGAACAGCGTCGCGAAGTCGAACGTGCCTGTGCTTCCCCAGAGCATGGCGATACCGGCGACGAAGCCGAGGTCGCCGAGCTTGGTGATCCAGAACGCCTTCACCGCCGCCTGCGCCGCCGACGGGCGGTCGTACCAGTAGCCGATCAGCAGATACGAGCAGAGCCCGACGAGCTCCCAGAAGATGAACATCTGCAGGAAGCCGGGCGCGAGCACGAGGCCCAGCATCGAGAAGGCGAACAGCGAGTGATACGCGTAGTAGCGGCCGAGCGACGGCGGCGGCTCGTCGGCCAGATACGACCAGGAATAGATCTGCACGAGCAACGAGACGAGCGTGACGAGCATACACATCTGCATCGCCATCTCGTCGACCCAGACGCCCACCGATGCCATCGGACCGCCGTCCGCCGGCAGCCACGACCACAGCACCGAGGGATTCGTGCCGCGGGGTGCGTCGATGGCGTGCTGCCACATGAGGCACGCGGTGAGGAGCGCGGCGGCCATCGCCAGGATGGACACGGCCGCGGCCGGGCGGCCGCTGCGCCGCAGGGGCCGGATTAACGCGATCAGCAGGAAGCTGACGAAGGGCAGGAACAGGACGAGCACGGCGAGCTCCGGCGAGCCCAGGCGCATGCTCAGCCTCGCAGGAGATCGAGGTGATCAGCCTCGATCGTCCGCCGCACGCGGAAGATTACGATGACGATGGCGAGGCCGACGGCGACCTCGGCGACCGTGATCGCGATGGTGAACAGGGTGAACACGACGCCGGTGAGGTCCGCGCGAAAGCGCGAGAAGGCGACGAGATTGATGTTGACGGCGTTGAGCATCAGCTCGATGCCGAGCAGAATGCCGACGGCGTTGCGGCGCGTGAGCACGCCGAACAGACCGATGGCGAACACCACCGCTGCGAGCTCGAGGTACGCGGAGAGCGGCACGCTCAGTCCTCGGTCCGCGCAAAGTAGAGCGCGCCGAGGAGCGCGATCACCAGCAGCACGCCGATGAGCTGCAGCGGGAACGCGAACGGCCCCACCAACGCGCGGCCGAGATCGCGCAATTGATCGGCGGCGGCCGCCGGCCGCGCCACGGCGCCCGCCTGGAGCACGAACCCGAGAATCCCCACGAAGACGGCGGCCGACAGCGCGGCGCCGTTGAAGACGAACCGGCTCGTCTGGCGAATCGACTCGCCGACCAGCCGCTCGGTGAGCATGATGGCGAACACGACGATCGTCACCACGCCACCGGCGTAGAGCAGAAGCTGGGCGGCGAACAGAAACGGCGAGTCGAGCAACAGGAACACACCGCCGGTCGCGACGAGCGCGACCGCCAACCAGAGCACCGCGTGGAAGAGGTTCGGCGTCAGCACGACGGCGAGGCTGGCGGCGACCAGCACCACGGCCGCCACCCAGAACCCCAGGATCTCGGTCACGCTTTCTCTGCCGCTTTCTCTGTCGTGGGCGCGGCCGCGGCCGGCGCCTTGGCCGGCTTGGGAGGCGCCTGCATGTCGCGGAGCCGGTTGCCGGTGGCCCACGACGGCTCAAATTGCAGCCCGAGGGCGTGCAGCCGATCCTTGTCGAGCAGCAGCTCGCGACGATCGGCGGTCGCCAGATCGAACGACTTCAGCATGACGATGGCGTCGGTCGGACACACCTGCACGCAGAGCTCGCAGAACTCACAGGCGTAGAGCTCGAGCGTGAATGTCTTGGCGTAGTTGCGCTTCTCCGCCTTGAGCATCTCGACCTTGATGACTTGCGGCGGGCAGATGTACTCGCAGAGCCGGCAGCCGATGCAGTTCTCCTCGCCCGTCTCGCGATCGTAGGTGAGCGCCAGGATGCCGCGGAAGCGGTCGGGGTAGACGCGCTTCACCGTCGGATACCGGACGGTGATCGGTCGCCTCAAGAAATTACGCAGCGTCACGCCCATCGCGCGGCCGACGGCGCGGACCAGCTGCTGGGTCTCCGTCCAGAAGCCGGCGCCGTTAGACACCATGAGCACCTCGCGCGGCGACCCAGAAGGCGCTCGCCAGCAAGAGGATGATCGAGGCGGGCAGCAACAGCTTCCACGAGATCGCGAGGATCTGGTCGACGCGGATGCGCACGAAGCTCCAGCGGACCCAGGTGACGATGAGGAATACGAGCATCGCCTTGAGCAGGAACCACAGCGCCCCTACCAGCGGATGATCCGAGCCCGGGCCGAGCCATCCACCGAGGAACAGCAGCGCGCCGAGGAACGACGTGCCGATCATGTGGGCGTACTCGCCGAGCTGGATCAGCGCGAACTTCATCCCGCTGTACTCGACGCGGAAGCCGGCCACCAGCTCCGACTCGGCCTCGAGGATGTCGAACGGCACGCGATTTTCGGCGGCGAGCGTGGCGACGAGAAACGCGACGAACGCGAGCTGGCCGATCACCGGATAGAACACGAACCACTTCGGCACCACGCCGAGCCACGCGCCCTGCTGGGCGGCGACGATCGCCGACATCTGCAGCGATCCCGCGAGCACCACCGGCACGAACGCGGCGAAGACGAACGGCAGATCGTACGAGATGATCTGGTTCACCGCGCGCATCGCCGACAGCAGCGCGTATTTGTTGTTGCTCCCCCAGCCGCCCATGAACAGGCCCACGATCTCGAGCGACGACACCGCGAGAAAGAAGAGCACACCGATGTTCAGGTCGGCCACGCCGAGCCCCGGCGCGAACGGCAGCGTGGCGAAGATCAGCACGCACGGCACCAGGAACACGATCGGCGCCAGGTTGTACACCCAGCGATCGGCGCTCGCCGGAACCACGTCCTCCTTCATCATCAGCTTGATGGCGTCCGCGATCGGCTGCAGCAGCCCGTGCGGCCCGACGTAATACGGGCCGATGCGTGACTGCATCCGCGCGGCGAACTTGCGCTCGAGCAGCGTGACGTACGTGACCATGCCGATGACGACGTTCAGCACGATGAAGCCGACGAGCGCGTCTACGGCCAGCGGCGGCAGCGTCATGGGAGCGGGGTCCGCGAGCCCGGCGCGAGCCGTCGGTGGCCTGGCCGAGATGGTTTCCGGCTGCGTGCGGTCATCGGTCGACTTCACCAAAGACGGGATCGACGGAGCCCATGATGGCCACGACGTCGGCGACCTTCACGCCGGGCAGGATGTGCGGGAGCACCGCGAGGTTGGAGAACGAAGCGCCGCGCCACTTGAGCCGGTAGGGCTTCGGCCCGCCGTCGGTGACGAGATAACAGCCGACCTCGCCGCGCGCGCCCTCGACGCGCCCGTAGCCCTCGCCCTTCGCGACGCGCACCTGGCCCACGGACTTGACGCCCGGCCGCGACGAGATGGGTCCCTCCGGCAGCCCGTCCAGGACCTGCCGCGCGATCGTGATCGACTCGCGGAACTCGGCCATGCGCACGCGGTAGCGCGCGTAGCAATCGCCGGCCGTCTCGACCGGAATGCGGAAGTCGAATTCCTCGTACGAGGAATACGGCGCCGCCTTCCGCAGGTCGTGCGCGATGCCCGAGCCCCGTAGCAGCGGACCCGACACCCCCACCTCTTGCGCGAGCTCGCGCGAGATCACGCCCACGCCCTGTGTGCGCACGAGAAAGAACGCGTTGTTCTCGAGCATCGCCTCGTACTCCTCGAGGCGCTGCGCCACGCGATCCAATGTCGCCCGGCAGCGCTCGGTCCAGCCCGCCGGGATGTCGTAGCGCGTGCCGCCCGGCTGGTGGAAGCCGTACAGCAGGCGCGCGCCGGTGAGCGCCTCGAACAGGTCCAGCACGTCCTCGCGCTCGCGAATCGCATAGAGGAAGACGGTCGCGCCGCCGCCGAGCGCGCCCCCCATGTCCATGCACCACGTGCCGAGCCACAAGCAGTGTGAGGCGATGCGCTGCAGCTCGGCGGCGAGCACGCGCAGCCACTGCGCGCGCCTGGGTACGTCGATCTTGCCGACCAGCTCGACGGCGGAGACATAGGCGAGCTCGGCCGTCATCGCCGCCACGTAATCGGTCTTCGACGCGATGCTCGGGTACTGCACGTACGTCAGCGCCTCGCCAAGCTTCTCGTGGCAGCGGTGCAGGTAGCCGATGACCGCGTCGACGGCGACGACGGTCTCGCCTTCGAGCGTGAGGATGGCGCGGAACACGCCGTGAGCGGACGGGTGCTGCGGCCCCATGTTCATCGTGAGGCGCTCGCTGCCCCCGTACCCGATCTCGACCGTGTTCCGCGCCGTCGTCTCGGGCATGGTTATCTTATTTGCCGTCGGGGCGCCTGCGCAGGGCGCCCCACGCAGACTCGCCTCGCCTTCGGCTGCGGCTCGCTCGACGGCCCGACGGTCGGCGAAAGAAACATCCGCTCACTCATTTCATGGGCGACGCGGGCGTCGGAATCAGGACCGTGGACTGCATGCTGACGAGCAGCGGCAGCGCTTTCGCGAGAAACGCCTGCCACTCGGGATCGCCGACCGCCTTCGCGCGCGCGGCCGCCCGCTCGTTGAGGTCTTTGTAGACCCAGAGGTGCACGGCCTCGTTGAGCTGCCCGGCCTCCGTCTGCCAATAGCACACGTTGCGGGAGTATTTCTCGCGGCTCGGCAGCACGCCCTTGGCGAGGCCGAGCCACTCGCCGATCTTCCCGACCTGCGCGCGATACCAGCGCAGCTCGTAGAGGTTGCCGCCGTCGGTCGGCGGCTTGAACGGCGTGACCGCCGACAGCATCTTGTTCTCCTGGGCGAGCAGCAGCGGGCGGATCTGCGGTACGTAGCCCTTCGTCCACTCGTCGTTCTTCGCGAGCTCGCCGCGCAACCGGTCACGCTCGTCGAGGCTCGGATAGCTCCAGAGGTGCACGTACTGGTTGAGCATGCCGAACTCGGTGGTCCAGCCGCCCTCGAACTTGCCGTACTTGTCGCCGCGGATCTTGCGGCCGACCTCGGCGTTGAGCTTGAGGTACTCGGGCTGCTTGCCGGGCTGGAGCGTATAGGTGCGCAGCTCGTAGATCATGATCCAGCTCCTCTCCGTTCAGCGATACGGTGCGTGGGGCGTGTCGACGGCGTAGTCCTTGCGCAGCGGATGTCCCTCCCAGTCTTCGGCGAGCAAGATGCGCCGGTGATCCGGGTGACCGTCGAAGTGCACGCCGAACATGTCCCAGCACTCGCGCTCCATCCAGTCTGCGCCGCGCCAGACACCGGTGAGCGTGGGACAGCGGTCGGCGCCGGCTGCCAGGCGCGTGCGCAGCATGAGCGCGACGCGCGCGTCGAGATTCTCGACGCGGCAGAGGACCTCCATCCCCTGCTCCTTCCAGTCGACGGCGGTGAGAAAGCAGAAGTAGAGGCAGCCGAGACGCTCGCGCGCGAAGCGCGCGACGGCCTGCCACTGCTCCACCGCAACGGTGACAGAGACGAGGGCCCCGTCCACGGTCGCCTCGAGGGCGAACTGCTCGCGCAGACGCGCGGCGGCGTCCGCGGCGGTCGGCGGCGTCACTTCGTCTCGGCGGCCGCGGGGAGGCGCTCGCCGGTCTTGGAAAAGTGCGCCACCTGTTCCTGCAGCTTGAGCAATCCGTACATCAGCGAATCGGGCGTCGGCGGACAGCCGGGGACGTAGACGTCGACGGGCACCACACGGTCGACGCCTTTCACGACGTGGTATCCGTGCCGGAACGGACCGCCGGAGTTCGCGCACGAGCCCATCGAGACGACCCACTTCGGATCCGGCATCTGGTCGTAGATCCGTTTCAGCATCGGCGCCATCTTGATGGTCACCGTCCCGGACACGATCATGAGGTCGGAGTGGCGGGGTGACGCCCACGGCACCATCCCGAAGCGCTCGACGTCGAATCGCGAGGCGAACGTGGCCATCATCTCGATCGCACAACACGCCAGCCCAAAGGTCACCGGCCAGATCGAGGATTTGCGCGCCCAGTTGAAGATCTTGTCGGTACTGGTGGTGACGATCCACCCACCCGGCATATGGTGGATCGCGTCGGCGATCGACGTGAGCGCGTTCGACGTCTTGTCGTCGTCGGCGCGATGCTGGCGATATTTCTCGAACTCTTGCAGGTCCTTGAACTCCGTCCACACCGGTGCCGGAATCTGCGGGACCGGCGGCTTCACTTCCACTCCAACACTCCTTCGCGGTAGGCGTACAACCAGCCGAGCCCGATGATCCCGACGAATCCGGCCATCACCCAGAACGCCGGCAGGCCCAGCGGAGCGAGCACCAGCAGCCACGGCACTAGGAACACCGCCAGCGCGTCGAATATGATGAAGACCAGCGCGACCAGATAGAACCCGACGGGGAAGCGGATCCACGCCGAACCGATCGGCTCGGCGCCACATTCGTAATTCATCAGCTTCACGATGTCCGGCCGACTCGGCCGGAGCAACCACGCGATCGCAAGGGACACGACGCCGAATCCGATGATCAGTGCCGCGAAGATCGCCACGGGGACATACCCCGACACCCATCTCCTCCTGTTGGAAATCGCTCCGAAAGCCGAGTATATAGCACGCGTGGTCAGACCGGAAGTCGAAGTCCCATTCGCGGCACGCCGATGCCTATGCGACGACGCCGAACCGCGCCGTTCCCGCGCCAGTCGGCGCGGCACGCGCGTTGCGGTGGGAGATCGAGCGTGAGTCCCGGCGGCCACCTCGTGACGACCGCGATCGCGTGCGCCGGGACCGCCGCGCTCACCGGCTCGTGGAGCGCGACGGCGGCAGTGGCGGCGGGCGGATTCCTGATCGA
>Ga0079219_10000255_pt1 | contig 9992 bp, 11 predicted proteins | sample GAControl_FD_77074 | JGI IMG/M metagenome (GOLD analysis project Ga0079219, IMG submission 77074) | Agricultural soil microbial communities from Georgia to study Nitrogen management - GA Control | ecosystem: Environmental > Terrestrial > Soil > Agricultural land | place: USA: Georgia | collected...
GCGCCGATGCGAGTTTCTTTTTCCATTCCTTTGATATCGTGACAACCAAAGCAGCCCCATTTGCGCACCAGGCTCTCGCCCCGTTTGATGTTCTGAGCGTCGGCAAATTTTTCTTCAATATTGGGAATCGCGTCGCCTTTTGCGCCGAGGGTCATCAGGTAAGTGGTAATCGAAGCCGCCTCATCATCGGAGAGACGCAAGCTCGGCATCCGCGTCTCGGGCGAGTAGCCGCGCGGGTTTTTGAGCCAATGGTAGACCCATTGCGGGCCAACGACTTTGGCCGCGACGTCTTTTAGATTCGGCACAAGGTCTTTGGATTTTCCCAGCGGGGTCGTATATTCGCCGTCCGCAAATCCGTGACAGCCTTTGCAGCCAATCGATTCAACCAGCTTCTTGCCTTGGGCAACCGAGTTGGCATCGCCTACACGCACACCTGCGGGAAGCGGGTGTTCCTGCGTCCATTTATCGCCCTCTTCCTTGGATTGCGACCAGATGTAGGAGGCGATTGCGATGGCATCGTTCTCTTTGAGATCGAAATTCGGCATGCGCGTGCGCGGCCGGAATTTGTGCGGGTTCTCGATCCAGCGCACCATCCAGCTGGGATCAACTTTAGCGCTGATCTTCAAAAGACTCGGTGCGATCTTGGGAATATTCTCGTAGCCCTTAACGAGATGACAGCCGGTGCAGCCGACCTGTTCGAACAATCTCTGGCCTTCGACCAGTAGCGGCGCGTCATCGGCAAACTTCTGCACGTCGAGATGGCAGGAAGTGCAGCTCGATTGAGCACTGGCGCCGCGCAGGAGCGGAAACTCCCATAAAGCACCTTCGCCGTGTGCTTGCTTAGCGCTATTTACAGCAACGCCTTGTCCCTCGTGGCAGGTTGTGCAGCCGAATTTGTCCGGCGGATGAGCGTTGTCGGCCAACAAAACCTCGCGTCGAGGATGCGTCTTGAATGGATTTGCCTCTTTTTCAAAGCCGGCTCGATTGATTGCGAGATGGCAGGTCTGGCAACGATCCACCCGCGCCACCGGCTGGTCGAAGCGATTGCGATCGAATTCATTGAGTGAAACTTGCTGAATTTTTGGAATCTTATAAAACGCGAACGGCCCGAGCTTGAAAGTGTCGTTTTCCATGACGCGGACCCATTTATCCCGCTCCACAGACATCTTGGTGAGCTCGTCTTCGAGATCTTTCCCGCTCGATTTTATGGTTTTGATCTCTCCTCGGATCTGGTCCCGCCGCGCTTGCGCTTTTTCCACTTCGGGGTCAAGCTTTGCCTGCGCGGCGTCAAGCTGTTTGATTTGTTCGAGGTAAGGTGCAGGATTTCTTTTTTCTTGGACCGCGTGATCGTGCTCGTACCACGCCTCTTCCAGCTCACTCTTGATGAATTTGACTTCCTGGTCCCTGTCCTTGAACACGACTGTGGCTTGAGCTTCCTCCTGCTCTAGCGCTTGAAGCTTTTTGGCCAATTCACCCCGGGCCAAGCTGGTCTGGATATCGGAGAGTTTCTTGCTCAGCTCCTGATACTTTGGGTCGTCCTGTAATTTCTTATCCTCTTCGTCGTAGGCGGCTTTGGCTTTGCCGTAATCGAGCCGATAAAAGCGCGCCTGCACACCCTTCCACGGACGGCGCGTAATGTTGTCATCCCAATAGGCCCACAAAGACAACGCCACCAGGAGAGCAACGCCGATGACAAAGACACTGCCGTAGGATTTCTTTTCTTCTTTTAAGTCGACTCCTCGCTCTGCCATGCCGACTCCCTTATACGACCTTACGTTCGAGCACGCGTCCCAGGGAAAAAACCCCGAGTCCAATTAGCGCTAGGACGATTTCTTCAGCCATTGAAGCGTTTCTCATAATCCCGACAAACAAGGCATAGCCCATATCGGCAAGCCCCAATGCTTGAAGGATCTTCGCCGCGTAAAACATCTAGACGTTGATCCAGGGAGTAACGAGAATGTATTTGACGTTGAAAAGCAGCCGCAAAGCCATCTTGGCGGGAAGGGCAAGCATCAGAGAAATCAAAACGGCCGTGATTGAAAAACGTACCATTCCCCAGCGCTCGAGAAACGCTTTGCCTTTTACCTTAAGCACGAAGAAATAAAAAATCGCAATGGTCGCAATGAAATATATTCCGATCATGACCAGACTGAACACCGCGGACCACCAGTAGTCTCTGAATCCGACGAGGTAAGGCAGATCGACGTTGGTTAACGCCACAACCTTGTGTGGATCCCACTTTTGCCAGGGCCAGAAAAGGTTCCACCCAGGACCCCGAAAGAATGTACCGATCATGATCATCGTGATCCACAAAATATGAAAGCCGAGAAAAAACGTCAGGATCTCCCATTTACGGTCTTTGAAACAGTAATAGCCGTTGCCCCTTGGATTAATATCGATGTAAGGAATGACCATCAGTCCAACGATGATCAGACTCGGCAGCACCACTCCAGCATGCCAGGGATCGAAGTAAACCAACATTTCTTGCAGGCCAAGAAAATACCACGGGGCTTTGGAGGGGTTTGGCGTGCGGGTCGGGTTGGCGGGTTCCTCCAGAGGCGCATCGACCGTAAGAGCCCAGAGCGTCAGTGCGACAAGCACGAATAACGTAACGAGAAACTCCATCCGTACGAGATGCGGCCACGTATGAATTTTATCGTCAACCGGAAGCTTTCTCTCACGAGTGACCTCTGCCATGGAACAGTGCCTCGATTCTAAAAATGCTTATTCTATAACGACGGGCCCGAGAAGCCGTCCCGGCGAATGCGCCAGAAGTGAACGGCCATCAAAATACTGGCGACGAACGGGATGAAGATGCAATGTAGAATATAGAAACGCAGCAAGGTATGGGGGCCAATTTCACCGCCACCGAACAAGAAGGCGCGCGCATCATAGATCGGATTGGCCCCGACGAACTCGGCGAAGGGTCCCTCATATCCGAGCAGCGGCGTGGCACGCGCCATATTGGATCCGACGGTAACCGCCCAAATCGCCAACTGATCCCAAGGCAACAGATAACCTGTAAAACTAAGCAGCAGTGTCAAGACCAACAACAGCACACCCACGATCCAGTTAAACTCGCGCGGCGGCTTGTAGGAGCCGGTCAAGAAAACTCGAAACATATGCAGCCACACGAACACGATCATCGCATGCGCCGCCCAGCGATGCATATTGCGCATCAACATACCGAACGGCATATCGTTATCGAGATACTTCATGTCCGCGTAAGCGTATTCAGCGACGGGCCGGTAGTAAAACATTAAATAGATTCCGGTCACCACCGTGACAAGGAACATTAGAAAAGTGAGCCCCCCCATGCACCAGGTAAAGCGCATGCGCACTGCGTGACGGCGCACCTTGGCCGGATGAAGGTGCAGGAACACATTCGACGTCACCATCATGACGCGGTTTCTCGGCGTATCTTCGTAGCCGTGACGAAAAATCGATTTCCAAACGTGGCTCTCGACGATATCGTTCTTGATCTTATCCAAAAGGGCCATAAATCTTTCCGTTACACTTTCAGAACACTCTCGGCATACTGCTCATCCGGCTCCGTCCCTGGCGCCATTTTGTAAACTTTATTCTTATCGACGAGTAGTTGGCCGTCTTCGCCTACGGATATTTTGAAACGGTCCATCGGACGCGGTGCCGGACCTTCGAAATTGAGACCGCTTTTGTAGTAACCGCTGCCGTGACAGGGACATTTGAATTTGTTTTCCGCCGCCAACCAGCGGGGTGTGCAGCCCAGATGAGTGCATTTGGCAAAGATCGCATAAATGCCGGTGTCTTCGCGGATGATCCAAACGCGTTGATCCTGCTTGTACTTTTCGCTGACCTCGCCAATCGCATAATCGTTTGGAAAACCCGCTTTGAAAGTCGCGGGAGGTTGGAAGAGCACACGGGGAAACGCCGAACGAAGAAATCCCAAAAGGCTCAAGCCGCCAAAAATGCCAAAACCACCCCACCCTAAACGAGTGAAAAAATCTCTCCGCGACCAGATGCCGCGTTTTTCTTTTTCCGGTTCCGCCATACTGCCTATCCTTTAATCCAGCTGATCAGGGCGCCCCAAATGATGAAAATGACTCCACCGCCCATCAAAACCAAACCCACGGGCCCAAACACAAATGACAACCCCGCTCCTAAAACGAATATCAATACTCCGGTTCCGAGCGGGTTGAACGGCGCCGGGGCCGATCCTGCTGCGCCTGGCTGGTCATCAGCTTTGTGGATGAACTCCTCGCGAACGAGCGCAAACGCTAACTCTTTAAGATCTTCGCGCCGCTCAGGGTCGGCGCCCTGAATCAGACGGCCAAGCTCTTGAGCTAACCTTTCGATCTCTTGTTCACGCGCTTCGGGCGCTAGATTGGCAGGATCGGATGTCACATGAGATTAGAGTTGTTGATTATTATAGAAATTTTTCTTTGTCAATGACGGGCGAGCAACTCAGCGACCGAGAAGCACCACAGCCATTGCAGCGAGTCCCTTGCCGCTCCCCGTCCATCCCATTTTTTCCGTCGTGGCCGCTTTGACACTGATCCGATTTGCCGGAACGCGGCAAATCACCGCGACACTGCGGCGCATGGTTTCGTAATGCGGCATTAGCTTCGGCTGCTGTGCCACCACGGTGATGTCCGCGTTGATGAGCTTAAAGCGTCGACGCTGTACAATCCGGAGCACCTCCTTCAGTAGTTTTGCGCTCGCGATGTTTTTGTATGCGGGATCGTCGTCGGGGAAATGGCTGCCGATATCTCCTTCGCACAACGCGCCGAGCAGCGCATTCATCAAAGCGTGAAGCACTGCGTCGGCATCGGAATGGCCCGCAAGTCCGCGGTCGTGAGGAATCTCAACGCCCCCCAACATGAGTTTTCGGCCGCGGCGAAACCGATGCGCGTCAAAACCGTGGCCGATGCGAATTTCCGTTGCCATCGTCGGTTGATATGATACGCGGCATCATCACCCGAAGGCGACGAACAATCAACAAGGGTCGATCCGATGATGATCTTTTGTGCATTGCAGTGACTGTAGCGTTGCTCGATACCCTGCGTTATAATCGGCTCCGCTTCCATGGCGCTGCGATCGCAGATGATCTCACTTGTCGTTTTGTTATTTTTTGCCCTGCCGCTCTACACGGTCTTATCCGGAGAAGCGCCTTTGGGTCGGGACTTCCGCACCGCTGATCGTTCCAGCACCGGAATGGCGCCCCGCCCCGACCAAACGCCTGAAGCCGTCGTCCAGATCTATTATGCTCGGGCGCTCAACTGGCGCGGCATTTTCGGCGTGCATACCTGGATTGCCACCAAACCGGAGAACGCGGCCGAATACACGATCCACCAAGTGATTGGATGGCGCATGTTTCGTGGTTTGCCTGTGGTGGTTTCTGCCCCAGGGATTCCCGACGGGCGCTGGTTCGGCAATGAGCCGACGTTGATGACCGATTTGCGCGGTGAGATCGCTGCCGCTGCGATTCCGAAAATAATTGCCGCCGTGGCCAGCTACCCGTATCAGAACGAATACAAACTATGGCCCGGCCCTAACAGCAATACGTTCATGGCCTACGTCGGACGCAACGTGCCCGAGCTTCGCATGGACCTCCCCGCCACGGCGATCGGCAAAGATTACCCGATCAATGGTTCAATCTGGGACCGCACACCGAGCGGGACGGGTTATCAGCTCTCGATGCTCGGCGTCCTCGGTGTCTCCCTGGGGCGGCAAGAGGGATTCGAGCTCAATCTGCTCGGCTTCAATTTCGGCATCGATTTTCTCAATCCCGCGCTGAAGCTCCCCTTCATTGGCCGCCTCGGAGTAAGCGAGCGCTGAAGAACCGATTCAGCCGGCTCACATCTTCGATGGCAGCACGACGGCCCTTGTCCAGGTGCTACCCCTTGCTGGTTTTTCTCGCTACGGCCTGGGCGCTAGCGTCGTGCATTTTTTTACTCGACGCCAATCTTTTTTCTGAACGTGAAAAATTTCAGGAATCGGATTTCATCATGACGTTCTATGTGGCCGGCCATTTGGTGGCTAACGGCCGTTATGACCAGCTGTATCCTTCTCCCAACGCGCGATCTTTCATCGATAGTCCTTTCGATAAAGCGGCACACAGGCTATTGCCACATTTACCGAGAACGACCACCGGCGCCTATATGTATACGCCGCTTGTCGCAGGGTTTTTTGTCCCGTTTCGACTGCTCGATCCTAATACCGCACTGCTGGTTTGGCAGGTTTTTTCGATTCTCGCATTGCTGGCGTCGGCGTTTCTGTTGGCACAGATCACCCGAGCTAAGGCATCCGACATTTTTTTTCTGTCGTTCTTATTCGCGCCGGTCTTTTTGACGCTATGGGCTGGTCAACTCGGTTTGGCATTCGGCTTGTTACCGCTGTGTCTCGGTTACGTTTTGATGCTGCGGGAAAAACCGTTGTTCGCTGGATTAGTTTGGTCTCTGCTCTTGTTCAAACCGCAATTTTTTCTTCCTGCCGCATTTGTCGCTATTGTCTGTGCCTGTAGGCAACGGTTTCGGCCCCTAAGCGCGATGATTCTCGGTGGTGTTGCTCTGCTTTTTGTTACAGTCGGTGTATTTTCATGGCCTGTGACCTTACGGTGGATTAGTAGTCATCGGGTCAGTGAGGTTTATTTTTTCTCCGGCCTGCAAGGAATCCCTAGTCATTTGCTGACCGGTTTGCCTGCCAATTTGATGCTTCTATTTCCTGTTCCTGCTCGCGAAACCGTGAAACTACCGCTCTACATCGCTGCGGCCGCCGCATGGCTGTACGGTGTTTGGTTTTGTCTCCGGCTAAAAAGGCCAGAAACAACGGCACCATGCCAAATTTCAATCGCGCTTACAGTAGGCGTGATCCTGGCGTCTTTGACGTTGCCTCATTTACTGTACTACGATCTTTGCGTTCTCTTGCCGGCGGGAGTTCTTCTTCTCGCGAAAAATTCTCCCATTAGCATTTCCGGAGGGTCCTCAGTCGGAATAATCGGTTGGATTGCCATAACTAGCTTTTTTCCGCTGCTACTCGGGTTTGCCTATACAACAGCACTTCCCCTGATGCTCGAATTGATCATTTTGTTTCTGTTTATAATTCTGCTGATACGTCTGAGAGAACAAGCGCACGCACAAAATACCCTCAATGGTGAATCCCTGACCTGAAAATTCATCAGTTCTTAGTGTCTGCCGTCGCCCATAAGCTCACCGCTGCGCCAATGAAAGCAGTGGCCGCAGCAATCAGATAAGCCCAACGATAGCCTCGTAGAAATGCAGCGAGAGCCGGAGTGTCTCCAACTGCTCCGGGCGCGCTGCCGAGCGTCTGTAGGGATGCATCGCCTGTCGCCATTACCAAAAAATAGCCGACAATAGCCGCGGCCAAAGTTGCGCCGACAGAATACCCGAGGCTGCGTACAATCGACAACACAGAGGATCCGATGCCCAACCGATGACGCGGCACTGAGCTCATCAGCAGGTTATTGTTCGGTGTTTGAAAAATTCCCATGCCGATGCCTAGCAAAGCCAAACCCGCCGCAACTTCGAACGCCGTCGCATCGGTTTGCAACAAAGCGAGAAGCACCAGCGCCGCGCCGTTCACAGCGAGCCCGATGGCGCAGAGCCGTTCGGGTGAAAAGCGCTCCGATAGCCATCCGGTAACTGGCGCCAGAAGCGCCATCGCAAACGGCGTCGGTGCTACCAAAAGCCCGGCCCGCAGGGGATCCAGCCCGAGCGCGAGCTGCAAAAAAAACGGCATCAACAGGTTGCTGACGCTCATGGTGATGAAACTGAACCACCTCGCAATGTTACCCAACGTGAACGCCGCGGACCGGAAAATCTTCAGATCGAGCAAGGGAAAAGTTGCACGTTTCTCCAAACGGATGAAAACGCTCAGCGCGGCGACGGCGATCAATGCCGTCAAGCTCACAGCGGGTTCTCGCCAGCTCTCCTTCTGCGCGAGCGCCAAACTGAACAAGAGTAACGAGATTCCGGCAGCGAACGTGATCGCCCCGGTGATATCGAATGGTGTTTTCTTCTCTTGCGTGGGTTTGAAGCTCTCGGTAGGCAGAAGCCTTCGGGCCGCGATGAATCCGATAATTGCGAGCGATCCGGACAGATAGAAATTCGCGCGCCAACCCAAGCTATGAGTTAGAAGCCCTCCGAGTACCGGACCCAGGGTGTACCCGAGCGCCGACACTGTGCCACCGGCGATCCCCATGGCGCGCCCGCGCTCCTCGCGCGGAAACAGCGCGGTGATCAATGCGAAGTTATTCGCCATAATGAGCGCGCTGCCTGCCGCTTGCGTTGCGCGAAAGAAAATCATCTGCGCCGGTGCTGCCGCCATCCCGGCAGCGAAGGCGCTTAGCGAATACAAAACGAACCCAGCGAGAAACAGCTTTCCGACCCCGAGAACATCGGAGAGTCTGCCACAAGGAAGGTAGAGCGATGCTGTGACTAGCGCGTAAACCAGTGCTATCCAACTCGCCAAGGATAAATCAGCGTGCAAGTCTTTGATGATCAAGGGCATGGCGATGCTGAGCTGCCCCGAGTCGGCGGTCACGATCAACGTCGCTAGAGACGCCACCGCGAGAGACCACCAGCGGCTTCGGCGCGGCGCTGAAGATTTCTCTGGTGGCTCGATCATTAAACGTGCAGCGGCTTGATCGGGATTCACTTGGCGTTAGGGGTGGAGACCGGCAGCTTGTCGATAGGTCTGGAACTGGAGCCTTGAGCTGTGGATCGCGTTCAGTTCATGATGGGCCAATATCGGCCCTTGCGTTTCATTAGTGTGAAAGAAACGCCGTAGAGATCTTTCAACACATTGTGCCGAAGCATACCGGCAGTGAGTCCGACGTAAAGGATTTTTCCTTCGCGCAGAACCAACGTGTGTCGGAACGTTGGCAGAACCTCTTCGATATGATGCGTCACGTAAATCAGCGCAGGAAGTCTATTCTGCTTTTCGAGATCTAAGAGTGAAGCTAAGAAATTTTCGCGCGCACCCGGATCCATTCCGGCGCAAGGCTCATCGAGCATGATCAGGTAAGGTTTCGTCATGCGTGCTCGCGCGATCAAAACCTTTTGCTGCTCTCCTTGTGACAACGTGCCAAATTGCTGCTCGCTCAACCGACTCAACCCAAGCTGGTCGAGGTAGCGGCGGCCTAACCGATAGTCCTACCGACTGGCTTGGCCCCATATACCGCCGAGATAGCCGATCTGGGCAAATTTACCGGAAATGACGGCATCGATGGCTCTTTCATGAGCTGGAATGTCAGCTGCCAGTGCTGCGGTTACCCAACCAATGCTGGTTCTGAGACCGGGTAAATAGGAAAGCTTTTTTCCTTTGCGAAAAATGACGCCACCCGCGTTGGGCCATAAATACCCGCCAATTAACTTGAGCAACGTCGTCTTTCCGGAACCATTGGGTCCGAGTATCGCCCAATTCTCCCCCTCTTCAACCATCCAATTGATCGATTCAAGAATGAATTTTCCGTCTGCAGTATACGAGACATCACGCAGTTCGAGCGCGGGAGTTTTCTTCATCGGCATGAGCTCTGCCGATGAAAGTGAACGTAAACCGCGCGCTTTTCAACCAGCAGAGGCGGGCAAAATGGCGTGAACCATCCGCGCGTATTGCGTGTCGGAGCTATGGCTTGAAACGCGAGAATACGTGCACCGCATTCCGTTCGAAGATCTTGGCTTTGTCCTCGGTAGTCAACCAGGGAATGCTCTCGATGTTGGGGCGGACGTCATCGTACCATTTGCCCGTGCGCGGATCGGTCTTGGAACCGGCACCGGGACGCTCTGTGCCGAAGAGACAGCGATCGGGACCGACGATTCGAAACAGCAGCTTCAGCGACTCGACGTTATAAAGCGCGGTATCGAAGTAAAGCTGCTTCAGTCGCTGGTCGAAGTTTTCCGAATCATTGGGACCGCGCAGCTGCGAGCGCCAGCGCCCGACTTGATACGGCACCGAGCCACCGCCGTGCGAGATAATCAGCTTCAGTTTCGGAA
>Ga0079219_10000256_pt1 | contig 9987 bp, 10 predicted proteins | sample GAControl_FD_77074 | JGI IMG/M metagenome (GOLD analysis project Ga0079219, IMG submission 77074) | Agricultural soil microbial communities from Georgia to study Nitrogen management - GA Control | ecosystem: Environmental > Terrestrial > Soil > Agricultural land | place: USA: Georgia | collected...
GTCGGCACCGCCGACGACTTCGACGGGCACGAGGGCATACGCCAGGCGGTCGAGATTCTCGGACAGACCTTCGCCGATGTCCGCTTCGAGCCGCAGAGCTACGAGGAGCTGCCCGGCGGGCTGGTGGTCGTGGAAACCCGCTGGGTCGGCCGCGTCCGGTCGAGCGGCGCGCCGGTGGACGCGCCGGTCTGGCACGTCTGGACGATCGAGGACGGCCTGGTCACGGCACTCGGGGTGCACCCGAGCGGGCGCGCGGCGCGGGCGGCGGCCGGCGAGACGGATCAACCGTCGTAGGGCGAGAAGTCCTTCTTACGAGCCCCGCAGACCGGGCAATACCAGTCGTCCGGAATCGACTCGAAGGGCGTGCCCGGCGGGATGCCGCCGTCCGGATCGCCCTCGGCGGGGTCGTAGATGAATCCGCACGACTCGCAGATCCATAGCTGCTGAGTTGCTGCCTCCACGGTCCCGGCAGGTTAGCGAGAGTAGGCTGCCGCCATGACTGACGGCCTGCCCCGTTACGACCGGCCGGGGCCAGGGGAGCGGTTGAACACCGGGGCGGTGAAGGCCGCGCGCCCGGCCGCGTCCGTGATGGTGCTGCGCGATCCCGGGCCCGAGGTTCTGCTGGTCCAGCGCAACCCGGACGCGCGCTTCATGGGCGGCGCCTGGGTGTTCCCCGGCGGCGCCGTTCACGACGCGGACGCCGGGCCGTCCGAGACCGCCGCGCGCGAGCTCGAGGAGGAGGCGGGCGTGTCGGTCGCGGCACACGAGGACCTCGTGGAGTTCTCGCGCTGGATCACGCCCGCCGAGGTGGAGGTCCGCTTCGACACCTGGTTCTTCGTGGTCGAGGCGCCGGCGGGCGCCGAGCCGGTGTGCGACGGGGAGGAGTGCGTCGACGTGCGCTGGCTCACCCCCACTGCCGCGCTCGAGGAGTACGCGAACGGCGAGCTGCTGCTGGTCTTCCCCACGATCAAGCACCTCGAGCACCTGGCCAGGTTCGGCTCGGTGGCGGAGGCGCTGGAGGACGCCCGCGCGCGCAAGGTGCGGCCCGTGCAGCCGCGGGTGCTCGTGGAGGGCGGCCAGGCGCGCGTGGTGCTGCCGGGCGAGCCGGGCTACGAGGACGACTAGGTGCCCACAGACGGACTCAGCGTCGCCGTCACCGGCCCGACGGGCGATCTAGGGATCGCGATCATGGAGGCGCTCGAGCGCACCCGCGGCGTGAAGCGGATCGTGGGGATGGCGCGGCGGCCGTTCGATCCGGCGGACGCGGGCTGGAAGAAGACCGAGTACCGCCAGGGCGACGTGCGCGACCCGGCCAGCGTGAAGGAGGCCGTGAAGGGCGCCGACGTGGTCGTCCACCTCGCCTTCGCGATCCTCACGGCGAGCGACGCCACCAGGGAGATCAACATCGACGGCTCGCGCAACGTGTTCGAGGCGGCCGTCGCGGCCGGAGCGCCGCGGATCTGTTACGCGTCGAGCGTCGCGGCCTACGGCTTTCACCAGGACAACCCGGACTGGCTCACCGAGGACGTGCCGGCGCGCGGCACGAGGGAGCACTTCTACTCGCAGCAGAAGGCCGAGGTGGAGGGCGTCCTCGCAGAGGTGCTGAAGAACAAGCGGCGCACCAGCGCCTACGTGTTCCGCCCCTGCATCGTCGCCGGTCCGCGCGCCCAGACGCTGCTCGACGAGATCCCATATGTGCGCATCGCGGACTCGATGCCGGACGCGATCGCCCGGGTGATCGGCGCCCTGCCGATCCTCAAGCCCGTGATCCCCGATCCCGGCACGCGCTTCCAGCTCGTGCACGAGGACGACGTGGCGTCGGCGTTCGTGGCGGGCGTGCTGGGCAAGGGCGCGCCGGGCCCGTACAACCTGGCGGGCGGCGGCACGCTCAGGTCGCGCGACCTCGCGGCCGCGATGGGCTGGTACTCCGTCCCGATCCCGGAGCTCGCGGTGGACGTCACCGCCGAGGTGATCGCGAAGCTGCCCACGCCCGCCCAGCTCTCCTGGATCCACTCCGTGCGCAAGGAGGTGCTGATGAAGACGGACCGTGCCAAGAAGGAGCTCGGCTGGAAGCCGAAGCACGGCAGCAAGGCCACCCTCAACCAGCTCGTGAAGGCGCACCGGGAGGAGGACGAGTGACCGCCGTCCCCACCGCGCGCGGGGACAGCGTGGACTCGAGCGAGCTCGGTTTCACGCTCATGACCGAGCACGTGTTCCTCACCGACGCGGAGGTCGGCCGGAACTGGCCGCAGACCTTCGGCGATCCCGATCGGCGGGTGGAGGACGCAGTCCGCAAGCTCGCGACGGCCAAGGCCAAGGGCGTCGACACGATCGTCGACCGAACGGCCGTCGGCATCGGACGCAACGTGCCGCTCGTCAAGCGCGTGGCCGACCAGAGCGACGTGAACATCGTCGTCAGCACCGGCTTCTACACGATGAACGACGTGCCGCTGTTCTTCCTCTTCCGCGAGATCGAGCCCCAGTTCGAAGGCCGCAGCGGCGAGCGCGTGGAGGACTTCCTCGTGAAGGACATCGAGGAGGGCATCGGCGACACGGGCGTCAAGGCGGCGATCATCAAGTGCGCCACGGACGCGCCCGGCGTCACGCAGGGCGTGGACTACACGCTGCGCAACACCGCCAGGGCCCACCGCCGCACCGGAGCGCCGATCTTCACGCACACGAACGGCGCGGCCACAGGTCAGATGCAGCTCGAGGTGTTCGAGGACGAGGGCGTGGACCTCTCGCGCGTGATGATCGGCCACATCGACCGCACGCCCGAGGCGGAGGTCGAGAAGATCGCCCAGATCATGGACCGCGGCTCGATCGTCGGCTTCGACTCATTCCACTTCCCCGAGGGACTCGGCCCCTGGATGGAGCCCGAGGCCAGGCGTCTCCAGTGGATCGCCGGCTTCTGTGCGCGCGGCTACGCCGACCGCATCGTGCTGGCCCACGACCAGCCCTCCTACACGGATCTCATGCCGGAGGACTTGGCGCGGCGCACCGAGTCGGAGCGAGGCTGCTGGACCTACCTGTCGGACGTGGGACTGGACCGGCTGCGGGAGCTGGGCGTCACGGACGAGCAGATCGGCCAGATGACGGTCGCCAACCCCCGGCGGCTGTTCGAGACGCGCGACCTCGGCGGTTACTGAGCAGCGGGCGCGGCGAGATCCAAGAGGTCCTCGCGCCCCGCCTCCTCGAGCAGCGCCCGGTAACGGGGGAAGACCGGCTTTACGGCCGGCACGAGGCGCAGGATCTTCGCCACGGGACCCTTCGCGCGCATCTGGCCGCGCGCGAGCGCCACGGTCACGTTCACCTCGCCGAGCCAGAAGCGGTGCGCCACATCGGCGGTCATGCTCATGACCACCTCGGCCTCGAGCTCGGTCGGCCCGAGGTCCGCCCGTGGATCCTCCCCGTCGATCAGCCTTAACGTGATCTGGGCGTCCGGGTCGCTGTACCGGAACTGAATGACCGTGTTCGCGCGCTGGAACCTGGCCGCGAGCTCCTCGTCCTCCAGGACCGATTCCAGGAGACGACCGATGCACTCGTAGACTTCGGCCTCGTCCCGGAAGTAAGCCACGCGCCGATTCTGGTCTAGCCTGTCTCGGCAGTCAACGGGCGGGCAGGCCCGCCGGTACCGCATCGACCTACCCGCACGTTTGTTCAGGCCCCTACGCATGCTTCTGCTCCTCGTCGCGCTCGCGTTCCTCTTCGCCATGCCCGCACAGGCGCTCGCCGGCCCGAGCCAGGAGGCGGCGAAGCCCACCACCAAGGTGCTCTACCACGACGGCTACACGGGCCGTTACCTGCTCCAGGGCGTCTGGTACTTCCGCCTCGACCCGACCGATCAGGGCATCGCTCAGGGCTTCATGCGCCAGCCCGACCTGACCGGCTGGACGCCGGTGAACGTTCCGAACGCGTGGAACGCGAACGACCTCTCCGACGCCAGCCAGCGCGGCAGCGTGGGCTGGTACCGCAAGGACTTCCGGCTGCCAAAGGCCACCAAGAGCACAACCTGGGTCGCGCGCTTCGAGTCCGTGAACTACCGCGCGCGGGTCTACCTGAACGGCGTCCAGGTAGGCACGCACGAGGGCGCGTACCTGCCGTTCGAGGTGCCGCTGACGAAGCTGCGGAAGACCGGCGTGAACCACCTGGTGGTGCGCGTGGACAGCCGCCGCTCCGACGACGACCTGCCGCCGCTCGTGGACTCCGACAACGGCACGCCCGGCGGCGGCTGGTGGAACTACGGCGGCCTGCTGCGAGAGGTGTACCTGCGCAAGGTCGACCGCGTGGACATCTCCAACTTCTCGGCGCGTCCGACCCTGCCCTGCCGCGCCTGCGACGCCAGCGTGCTGGTCAGCGCGACGCTCCACAACGTGAACGGCGGCAAGCGCCGGGCGTTCTTCCGCGCGAGTGTGGGCGGCCTGTCCCTGCACTTCCGGCCCGTCACGATCCCGCCGCACGGCCTGCGCCAGGTCCAGGCGAAGATCACGATCCCCAACCCGCGATTGTGGGAGCCGGGCGATCCGCAGCTCTACAACGTGAGAGCCACGGTGTCGACCGGCGGGCGGACCGGCGCCGGCTACACGGCGCACATAGGCATCCGCTCGATCAAGGTGAAGAACGGCCGCCTGCTGCTGAACGGCGTGCCCACGACGCTGCGCGGCGCGAGCGTGCACGAGGAGGCGCCGGGCACGGGCGGAGCGCTCACCCCAGAGCAGATCCGCGCCCAGTTCAGCCAGCTCCAGCAGCTCGGCGCCACGATCACGCGCTCCCACTACCCGCTCAACCCGCAGTTCCTCGAGGCGGCTGACCGGGCCGGCATCCTCATCTGGGACGAGATCCCGATGTACCGCATGAGCGAGGACGCGCTGAAGCTGAAGTCGGTGCGCGACAAGGGCATCTCGATGCTCCAGGACATGATCCTGCGCGACCAGAACCACCCGTCGGTGCTCACCTGGTCGATCGGCAACGAGAACCCGTCGCGCCCCACGTTCGGCCAGATCCGCTACATCCAGGCGGCCCACAACCTGGTCGAGCAGCTCGACCCCACGCGGCTGCTCGCGTTCGACATCGCGGGCTACCCGTCCACGCCCAAGATCCCCGAGTACAAGTACATAACCGCGCTCGGGATCAACGACTACTTCGGCTGGTACCCGGGCCCGAGCGGCCAGCTCGTGGACCGCAACGGCATCGGCCCCTACCTCGACCAGATGCACGCCTACTACCCGAACCTCGCGCTGTTCATCACCGAGTACGGGGCCGAGTCCAACCGCCACGGCGCGGTCGACGAGAAGGGCACCTACGAGTTCCAGGACGACTGGCTGTCCTTCCAGAACAGCGTGTTCGACTCGAAGCCGTTCGTGAACGGCGCGATCGTCTGGATCCTGCGCGACTTCAAGGTCAGACCCGGCTGGGACGGCGGCAACCCGTTCACCGGCGCGCCCTACAACCAGAAGGGCCTGCTCGACCCGAATGGCGCCGAGAAACCCGCCTATCCGATGCTCGAGCGCATCTACCAGAACGTGCAGCGCGCGGGCATGGCCCGCATCAGGGCGGCGGACGCCGCCGTTCAGGCCGCCAGCCGGTAGAGCTGCCCGCTGAGCGACGCCAGGTAGATCCGGCCGCGCGCGTCCTGGCCGAACGAGCTCAGTCCCTGCACCCGGAAGCGCAGCGTGCGGCCGCCGGAAGCGCGGCCGCTGCGCAGCTTCACCGAGTAGATGCCGGGGTTGCAGTTGTCCCCGTAGACGTAGCGGCCGTAGAGCGACCCCAGCGAGCGGTCGCGCACCACGTAGCCGCCGATGATCGCGCAGAAGCCCTGGCTGTGGGGGCGCACGAGCACCGGCCGCACGGCGTGCCCGTTCAGGGGCTGGCTCGAGTAGCGCTGGAACCCCTCGTAGCTCTTCCAGCCGTAGTTCGCGCCCGCCGCCTTGCCCTTGCGGGCGAAGTCGATCTCTTCGAACTTGTCCTGCCCCACGTCGGCGATCGCCAGGTCGCCGGTCGAGCGGTCGAACGAGAAGCGCCAGGGGTTGCGCAGGCCATACGCGTAGATCTCGCCGCGCGCGCCACGCCGGCGGGCGAACGGGTTGCTCGCGGGAATCGTGTACGCCCGCCCACCCGAGGCCCGCGGGTCGATCCGCAGGATCTTGCCGAGCAGCGTGTTCAGGCTCTGCGCGTGGTTCGAGGGATCCCCGGCGCTGCCGCCGTCGCCGAGCCCGACGTACAGGTAGCCGTCGGGACCGAACTCGAGCTGCCCGCCGTTGTGGTTGGGGAACTGGCTGTGGTCCTGGAAGAGAACCTGGCGCCGCGACCCCAGGTCGGCGCGGTCGGGGTTGCTCGAGCGCTTGAACTCCCGGAGGCGGATGTTCCCGCTCTTGTCCGTGTAGTAGACGTAGAACCGTCCGCTGTGCGAGTAGTCCGGCGGGAACGCCACCGAGAGCAGCCCGCGCTCGCCGCCCGCTTGCACGTCGCCGCGGATGTCGAGGAACGGCGTGTTCAGCTTGCGGCCGTTCTTCACGAGCATGATCCGGCCCGCCTGCTCGACCACGAACACGCGGCTCGCGTCGCCGGGCGGCGAGGTCACGTACACGGGCGACGAGAAGCTCGCGATCCGCACGAGATGCAGTTTCGCGGCGCCGGCCAGCGGCTGCCCGGACACCTGTTCGCTCTTCCCCCCACAGGCAGCGGGAAGCGCGAGCAGGAGCGTGAGCCCGGCCAGGAACGCGCTGCGCCTCATGCCGCCACCGCCTTGTAGTAGCGCACCGCCAGGCCGGTGAGCAGCGTCTCGAAGCAGGCCTCGAGCGACAGGCCGTTCGCCTCCGCGTAGCCGCGCAGGCCCTGCTGCTCGATGGCCACCGCCTGGTCGATCACCTCGTCAACGAGGTCCGGGTGCTGGTCGGAGAAGTACGCGCCCATCGAGTACAGGTTCGTGTCCATGAGCGACTCGAGGAACAGCTCGTCGCTCTGCTCCGTGCGCTCGGGCATCCGGCCGCAGATTACCCGGTAGACATCGACCGTTAGTCCGCCCAATTGCGGAAAAAATGGTTGCGCCGTCTGTTCCGATCGATAAAGTCCTGGTAGGCACATCGACGACGGGAGGGACGTTCATGGCGATCCATCTGACCCCCACCGAGCTCGCGCGTGAGGCGGGGATGCAACGGAGGGAAGTTATCTCCAAGTGCATGGAGCTCGGGGTGCCGATATTCCAGGGTCGGATCGACAAGACGCTGTTCCTGGCCTCCCTCAAGCAGTCCCAGCACCGCACCCTGGCGAAAGCCTGATCGGCGCCGGGCGGCGTCCTCGGTCGACCGCGGGCGTGCGTCCTGCGGTCTCCCTGCGTCCTTGCCAGGCTTGATCCGGCCTCGCCATAGCGCCCGCACTTCTACTTCTGCGCTCCATCGCGCATAGACTCTTGGTAGTTGGCCGGCTGGCCAATTTGGTCGTTTGCCCAACGCGCTGAGGAGGAGCTGATGGAAGTAGGGACGGTCACCGCCGCCGAGGCAAGCACCGGTTCGCGGACGATGGCGGACATGGCGCTGCTCGCCGGCGAGAAGTTCGGCGATCGCCCTGCGCTCAAGCACAAAGTCGGCGACGAGTGGATCGACGTCAGCTTCGCCGACCTGGCCGCCTGCGTCCGCGGCGTGGCCGGCGGCCTGATCGACCTCGGCATCCAGGCGAACGACAAGGTCTCGATCCTCAGCAACACGCGGCCCGAGTGGACCTACTCCTGCTTCGGCATCCTGGCGGCCGGCGCCACCTGCGTCTCGATCTACCAGACCAACTCGCCGCAGGAGTGCCACTACGTGCTCCAGCACTCGGAGTCGAAGGCGGTGTTCGTGGAGGACGCCGAGCAGCTCGCGAAGGTGCGGGCGGTCGAGGCCGACCTGCCGGACCTCGAGCTGATCATCGTGATGGAGCCGTCGGGCGACATCGGCGACGCGGTGGCTTTCGACGACCTCCTGAAGCGGGGCGAGCGCCGCTCCGACGCCGTGGACGAGCGCGTGGCCGGAGTCTCGCTCGACGACAACTGCCTCTACATCTACACCTCCGGCACCACCGGCCCGCCGAAGGGCTGCATGCTCACGCACGGCAACTACCGCCGGGTGAGCAACATGGTGGAGGCACAGAACACCCTCGAGACCTCGGAGCTGATCTACCTCTTCCTGCCGCTGGCCCACGCGTTCGCGCTGCTGATCCAGTTCGTGACGATCGACCTCGGCAGCTGCATCGCCTACTGGGAGAAGGACCCCCAGAAGATCGTGCCCAACCTCATGGAGGTGAAGCCGACCTACTTCCCGTCGGTGCCGCGGATCTTCGAGAAGATCTACACGCTGGCCAACAGCGTCGGCGATCCCAAGGAGATCGAGCAGGCGGTGGAGGTGGGCTTCAAGGTCCGCCAGATGCAGGAGGCCGGGCAGGACGTGCCGGCAGACCTGCAGGCGGCCTTCGACGAGGCCGACAAGCAGCTCTTCCAGAACGTGCGCAACCTGTTCGGCGGCAACATCCGCCAGTGCTCCACGGGCGCGGCGCCGATCGCGCACGAGATCCTCGAGTTCTTCTACGCCTGCGGCGTGCCGGTGATGGAGGGCTACGGCATGACCGAGACCTCGACCGTCGCCAGCTCGAACCGGCTCGACGCCTTCCGCTTCGGCTCGGTCGGCAAGCCGCTGCCCGGCGTCGAGGCGAAGATCGCCGACGACGGCGAGGTGCTGCTCCGCGGCGACAACATCTTCCACGGCTACTTCAAGAACCCAGAGGCCAGCAGCGAGGCGCTCGCCGACGGCTGGCTCCACACCGGCGATCTCGGCTCGATCGACGCGGACGGCTTCATCTACATCACCGGCCGCAAGAAGGACATCATCATCACGGCCGGCGGTAAGAACATCACCCCGGCGAACCTCGAGAACGGCCTCAAGCAGAATCGCTGGATCTCGCAGGCCGTCGTGGTCGGCGACCGCCGCCCCTTCCTGGTCGCGTTGATCACGCTCGACCCCGAGGAGGTGCCGGTCTTCGCCGAGCAGCACGGACTCGCGCCCGAGGACGTGCCCGAGTCGGAGGCGATGCGCGCCGCCGTCCAAGAGGCGATCGACCGGGTCAACGACGAGGTCGGCCGCGTGGAGCAGATCAAGAAGTTCAAGATCCTCCCCCAGGACCTGTCGCAGGAGACCGGCGAGCTGACCCCCACGCTGAAGGTCAAGCGCAACGTCGTCAGCGAGAAGTTCGCCGGCGAAATCGACGCTCTCTACTCTCAATAAGTGGCTTCGAATGACCCCACGGACACCGGCGGTCTGTTCGTTGGCCGCCGGCCCGGCACCGCGCCGCTGCGCTATCGCGGCACGCCGGTCACGGCGGGCGGGCCGCGGCGCGGGGCAGACCGTGTATTCGCAGGCTTCCTGCTGGTCATCGAGACGCTGCTCTGCCTGAGCCTGTTCGGGCCCCAGCCGATCGGCTGGCTGTGGGTCGGCTCACAGGTGAACTACGGGACGGACTCCGTCACGCTCGGCATCGTCACGGCGTTCGCGGGGATGGTCACCACGCTGATGATCACCCTCGGTCTCGCCCGCCGCGTGGACCACATGTGGCGCCTCGTGCGCCGGGCCGCCGGCTACGAGCAGAAGAACGGCATGCTCGAGCGCATCTTCGTGATCAGCGCCGGCATCGCAGCCATCGGCTTCGTCTTCTGGTTCCTGATCATCGCCGGGCCTGGTCCCGAGCTCTCGCCGCGCCAGTAGGCATGGGCCTCCTCGACTACTACCGCCAGTTCGAGGACATCGACCAGGAGGAGTGGAACCAGGGGCTGCGCGAGCGCCGCGCCCGCGAGAAGGCGCTGGCGCTCGAGAAGGTGCCGACGATCGACCTGTCCGGCACCGAGTGGCCCGACATGCCGAACTCGGAGGTGGTCAACGCCGCCATTGCCCGTGCTCGCGGGCGCGTGAACGGCTACCCGGACCGCCACGCGGCCGGCGTGCGCGAGCTGCTGGCGGAGCGCCA
>Ga0079219_10000257_pt1 | contig 9982 bp, 7 predicted proteins | sample GAControl_FD_77074 | JGI IMG/M metagenome (GOLD analysis project Ga0079219, IMG submission 77074) | Agricultural soil microbial communities from Georgia to study Nitrogen management - GA Control | ecosystem: Environmental > Terrestrial > Soil > Agricultural land | place: USA: Georgia | collected...
CGTCGTGACGTCAGCGAGAATCTTTCGCTCATTGGTCGTCGCGTCATTCTCATGGAGTATGGCACGTAGCTCTGGTCTCGCGAGCGCGTACGGAAGTGCCGTGTGACAAGACACGCACACCGTGCCATGATCGCGCGCGGACTTGGGCCAGGACTCCCACCAGCTCTGCCGCTGATCGAGATACGTGGCAGCCGCTCGTGCATTCCAGGTCGATGCCGGGACGGACGGTGCTGCAGCGCCGGACCGAGCTCCGGCCCCACTGCTGATCAGAATGGCCGACGCGGCGACGACACAAACGGCCGCGAATGCGATGGTCTTGCCCTGTACCATAAGAGGCTCCTTCGCCTGTTGATCACCAGCACCGGTCAACGATCAAACTCTGGATGAGCAGCGGCCCACGCCAGCATGTCCCGTCGCTTCCAAACGATGAGGCCAAGCGTTGGCTTGAATCGGCCCTCACTGAACGCACGTTGTCGTTCCGCGCTTTGTGCAAGCACACCACTTTCGATCTCCGCCGGACCCATCGTCGCCATCACAGCCCCGTGCGCGGCGAACGTCTTGTTGAGCCATGCCAGATGCGGTGAGACTTCAAATGTGGCCGGAGAATGTAGCCATGAAGACGCGATGAGGCCTTTCACTTCGGTCTGCAATTCCATGGATTGCGCCATACGGTAGTACGACTTCAGGGCTTCGCGCTCAAACAATGCATGCACCGGATGGGCGGCTGGCAGATGGACGAAGAAGGCGGGGCGGAGTGCGCGCCATTCGAAAGCAAGCATCGACACGAGACGAATCAACGCCGAAAGCGGACGAACTCGGGGAAGCCAGGAACGAGGGAGGCCCGAGCGCTCCCAGTCGAATTGCCCAGCGGCAAACCGTCGCAACGTCGCCAGTTTGCAAAGTGCTGCAAATCGGCTGTCAGAAAGGTCGAGAGGTGCACGATCATCTGCGAGTCGCACTAGGTCGCGGCAGGTGATTCGTTTCACGATCGGGGGGACAGCGGCCGATTGGAGCCCGCCTTCAAAGTGCAGCACCGCGCGGCCCAGAACAAATCTTTCGAAAGAACCCGCTGGCAGGCCAGCGCTAGATCGCGTGACACGCTCTCGAAAGCCCTCGAGGCGCCGCCGCGTCGCAGGCAATTCGGTGATCGTCGCAGCTTCGCGAACGCACTCTTCGACCTCGAGACCGCATGCGTCGAGCGCCCGGCCGACCGCTTGGAGCTCCTCGGACGCCAGCGCGTCTGACCAGGCGTCGTGCGCTTGCTCGGCGCAGTCGAGCCACGCGGAGACGGTGCCCACCTCAACCATGCGCTTGGCCGTAACGTCGTCGACCGGGGAGCAAGGCCGCCGCGCCGCTCAGCCATCCCTCGAACGTCCCCTCGGAGACCAATTGCGTATCGACGAATCTCGGCAAGAGCAGTCGCAAACTACGGGAGCTCACGAGGCCGGGGTCACATGTGGTCGCGCTCTCCACCTGCTCGCTCTCCAGGCACGGCAAAAGTGCGCGATCGTAACGCCCCGATGGATAGCACAGATGGAGCGCCCGTTGATTCGTTAGGCGCTCGATCCGCACGCGGTTGTCGCGAATCTCGCGACGGAGCGAAGCCTCATCGCCCGGCGTTCGGTGACGATGTGTATGCAACTGAAAGTCGATCGACTGCGCAGCGAGCTCGGTGACTTCTTCCGTGTTCATGAGGTGCAGAATTCGTTTCGCGCGCAGCTCGGCGTAGTCTACGCCGATGTGCTCCGCCAACCGGCTGGCAACCTCGTCCTTCTCGCGTGCGGACAGCTTCTGTCGCTCCGCCGCCGTGACGATCGCCAGGAAGGCCGAGTCTCGCCCCTCAGCGCTTGTCAACGAGAACGATTGGTCTTCGCCAATGACGACGCCAAGATTCACCGCGCCCGTGTGCCGTGCCTTCCAGAGCATGTACGAGCAAACAGGCCCGAACACCGGCCGGTTGTATTCGCAATAGTACGTGGTCAGATAGACCGTTGCGGGAAAGCCGCGCGCCCCCAGGGCCGGAAACACCTTCGCATAAAAATCGAAATACCCATCGTCGAAGGTCAAAGCCACACTGCGTGGCGGCAGCCGACCCTCATCGAGGGCAGCAAGAGCTTCGGTGAGCGGAAGCACGGTATAGTTGCCACGTTCGAGCGCAGCGAGTCGCGACTCGAATTTCGACGGCGACATGTAAAGCTCGGGATTCCACTCATGCTCGTCCTCGAGCGAAACGCCGTGGTAAGCGAGGATGAGCAGACGCTGCTGACGCCATCGGCTATCCCGAACGGCGTCGAGGACGCCGGTGCGATGCACCGCGCTGAGAAAGACCGATTTGGCTGTCCCGAGGATGTGTCGCACTCGCTTTAACGCCCGCCCATAGGGTAGGGGACTCGAGTCATCTTCGAGGACAACGTGCAAAGCCGGGACCGCAGCCGCAGAATGGCTTGCGGCGTGCATAGCAGGATGAACTCGTGAAGACGCTGCTCATCTGCCACGACGACGCACCCCTGCACCACGACGGCATTGCGCGGTGGCTCACCTCCTTCTCGCAGCTCGCTGGCATTCTAGTGCTTCAGGAGGGACGACGATCGCTTTGGAGGCGCGCCAAGCGAGAACTGCGACGAGTGGGAACATTCCGATTCGCTGACGCGCTCGCCTTTCGGCTCTATTACAAGTTGTTGCTCGCGGGCGCCGACAAGGCATGGGAAGAGCGCACGCTCGAGCGGATGCGCGAGGCGTACCCGCCCGTCGGCGAGGATACCTCACTGCTCAAAGCGACAACCCCGAATTCGCCCGAAGCTGAAGACTTTATTCGACGCTGCGCACCGGATATCGTGCTCGCCCTCTGTAAGACGATACTAAAGCCTCGCGTTTTCTCGATTCCTACTCACGGCACCTTCGTTTTGCATCCAGGAATCTGTCCCGAGTACCGGAATGCTCACGGCTGTTTTTGGGCACTGGCGAACGACGACTTGCGCAAAGTCGGTATGTCGCTCCTGCGAATTGACGAAGGGATCGACACGGGGCCGGTGTATGGCCACTTCACATATCCGTACGACGAGTTGTTCGAGTCTCACGTGGTCATTCAACATCGCGCGGTTGTGGAGAACCTCCCTGGATTGCGCGATAGGCTGACGGCGATTTGCAGCGGCCTGGCGACTCCGATCGACACCAACGGACGCGCATCCGCGACCTGGGGACAGCCATGGCTCACGAGCTATGTCAAGTGGAAACACAAGGCGAAGCGACGGAGAATCAGTGAGAGCCCTCGCGCTGCTTTATCATGACGTCGTCGAGGCCGACTCCCTTGCCTCGAGCGGTTTTCCCGGAGCTGACTCGGACACTTACAAGCTGGGCGTCGGCGCGTTCACGGCGCACGTCGCGGCGATCGATCGCGCGACCAGACACAAGCCGGGGAGCGCATTTCAGCTCATCGAGCAAGAGAACGCGCAACCCGTACGTTTGCTGACCTTCGACGACGGCGGCGTGAGTGCGTACACGCATATTGCCGACCTTCTCGAGGAGCATGGTTGGCCCGGACACTTCTTGGTCACGACGAACCGCATTGGCTCGCCGACCTTCCTGTCGCGCGAGCAGATCCAGAGCTTGCGACGACGTGGCCACATCATTGGCTCGCACTCGGTCTCCCACCCGGTGCGCATGTCGGCGTGCAGTTGGGACGTGCTCGTGGACGAGTGGCGCAGCAGTCGCCAAGTGCTCTCCGACATCCTGGGCGAAGATGTGACAGTCGCCTCGGTACCCGGTGGATACTTCTCGAAAACCGTCGCCAGGGCGGCCTCCGTGGCCGGAATTCGGCTGCTCTTCACCTCGGAGCCGAGCACGAGATGCTACTTCGTGGACAATTGCCTCGTCGTTGGGCGCTACTGTCTGCGAAGCAGAACTCCTCCGAGTACGGCGGCGCGACTCGCGCGCGGGGACTGGTCGCCCCGACTCACTAGCTGGCTCTCGTGGAACACGAAGAAAGCTGCCAAAAAGATGGCTGGCGATTTCTATCTACGCACTCGACTCACGTTGCTGCGTTAGAGCTCGAGTGGTGCAGGCCAGTTCTGCTTGCGCTGGCCCGATTGTGGCATCCACGAGCGCTGCCCACGCGCTCCGCGCCCGGGCTTCGAGATCAATCCACGTCCGTCACCAACGCCGGTGATGCCTCGACTCCTCGAGCGCGTACGGAAGCTGAGAGGCGCAACAATCGACGAGCTGCGGGTTCGATGCGCGCAAGCAGCGCGGGCCCGTCTCGAGCGACTCGGGCTGTCGCCCGATAGCCGTTTACCGACCGACGCAGCCTTCGCACACGATTGTCTCTGCGGAGCCGCCCGTAACCTCGATGCGCGTAACGAGCTCTGGGAGCGCTTTCGCCAACGCGCGCGAAGCTCGCCGTCCCTTCTCCCGGGTCTCGTCGATCCTGAAGACACGGCAAGAGAGTTCCAGCACCGCTTTCCGGCTGCCGCCGCAGCGATAATCGCAGCCGCGGACCGAATCGTGGCTGGTGAGGTCGATCTGGGGAATCGCGTCGTGTCGATCGGGGCGCGCCCTGATTGGACCCTCGAGCCTCTCTCTGGAAAGCGCGCGCCCGCGATTCACTGGAGCCGAATACCCTTTCTCGATCCGTGCGTCGCCGGAGATTGCAAGCACACCTGGGAACTGAATCGACATCAGTATTTTGTAACGCTCGGTCGCGCGTATTCGCTGACGTGCGATGATCGCTATGCGACGCTCATCGCTGACCACATCTCGTCGTGGATAGAAGACAATCCGCCGAAGATCGGAATCAATTGGACGAGTAGTCTCGAATTGGCGCTTCGTGCCATCTCCTGGATATGGGCGCTCTCTCTCGTCCGAAATTCACCCCGGCTCGACGGACATATCTATCGTCGCCTGTTGAAGGCTCTTCATCTTCACGCGCGGCACATCGAGCACAATCTCTCGACGTACTTCAGCCCGAACACCCACATCACCGGCGAAGCGCTCGGACTGCTTTACATCGGCGGGGCGTTTCCCGAGCTCAAACGTGCGGCTCACTGGCGCGCGTTAGGCGCTCGCATTCTCGCCGCGGAGCTCGATCGGCAGCTCTTCGCCGACGGTGTGTATTTCGAGCAGTCGACTTACTACCACCGCTACACGGCCGACTTCTACCTTCACGCGTTGCTGCTGACGCAGTCGACGGAACCTTGGCTGCAGGACATCGTTCGCCCAAAGCTCGGCCGGCTGCTCGACTATCTGCTCTTCACCACCCGACCAGATGGAACATCGCCGCTGATCGGAGATGATGACGGCGGCCGGCTCGTCCTGCTTGGCGACCGGGCAGCAAACGATTTCCGAGACACGCTCGCTCTCGGGGCAGCCGTGCTGGAGCGTGGCGACTGCGCTCATGTAGCAGGACGGTCGGTGCCCGAACTGCTTTGGCTCCTCGGTCCGTCGGGACTGCGCGGCTACGAGAGTCTGACCGCGACGCCACCCGCCCACAGCTCTCGCGGGTTCACCGAGAGTGGCTATTTCGTGATGCGCGACAGCTGGGACCGAGGCGCCGACTGGGCCGTCGTTAGGTGCGGTCCGCATGCGCCGGCGACTGGAGCGCATGCACACGCCGATGCACTCGCGTTGGAGTTGAGCGTGGCGGGGAATCCATTGCTCATCGACCCTGGCACATACGTCTACACGGCATCTCGGGAAGAGCGTGAGTATTTCCGCGGCACCGCCGCGCACAACACCCTGACGATCGACGAGCGCTCGTCGGCGGAGCCCGGCCGCTCGGTTTTCAAGTGGCAATCAGTTCCCCGCTCTCGTGTTACCTCCTGGGTGACGAATGCCACGCTCGACTTCTTCGAGGGCGAGCATGACGGCTACTCGCGCCTCGACCCTCCGGCCGTTCATTCGCGCGCCACGTTCTTCCTCAAGGGCGAGTACTGGGTGATCCGCGATCGCGTTCGAAGCAACGGCGCGCATCGCCTGGCGCTCCACTTCCATTGGGCACCTGGCATCACACTGTGCGCCGAAGGAGAGCACACACTCACCGCGCACTTCGCCGACGCGAACGCACCTCGTGTCAGCGCACGAATTTTTGGCGCTGCGCGCTGCGGCCAGCTCTCGAGCGAGCAAGGATGGGTGTCCCCTGCGTACGGGTCGCGCACGCCCGCACCGATATCCGTCTTTCGCGTCGACGCCGAAGGGACGCAGGAGCTAGTCACTTTGCTCGCGAGATCGACCGCTTCGCTCCGATTGCACGAATGTGAGTGGAGCGCACCGTCCGAACGCGATGCGGGAATGCTCACCATCGCTACGGCGTCGCACCTCGACACGCTTCTCACGGGGCCGATGCTCGACGGCGGACCTAACGAGCTCGTCTCGGATGCGTCCTGGACGTGGCTGCGCCACTCGCTCGACGGCCAGCTCGTGGCATTTGCGCTCGTCGACGGGCGGAATCTGACAATCGATAACACTCCCGTATTTCAGGCCGATAGACCGGTCGACTGCGCCATTGGACGCCCCGGCCCGGACGGATGGCGCGTCGACGTTCAGTCGGGGAATCGACTCTCGATGATCACACCGCCTTCCACGATCAGCCAGATCGAAGAGCCATGTGCGGCATCTGTGGAATAGCCCTGTCGAGTAGGAGTCGGCGTCGAGCGGAGCGGTCGACGTTGGAGCGGATGACCGACGTGCTGCGCCATCGGGGCCCTGATGACCGCGGCCTGTACGTCGACGGCAACATCGGCTTGGGTCACCAACGGCTGAGCATCGTCGACGTCACCGGCGGTCATCAGCCGATGGTCAGCGATGATGAGAATCTTTGTATCGTCTATAACGGCGAGGTCTACAATCATCCGATGCTTCGGGCCGAGCTCGAGGCGCGGGGCCGTCGTTATCGAACGCGATGCGACACGGAGACCGTGCTGCATCTGTACGCGGCGCACGGCTGCGTGGCGCCACAGTACCTGCGAGGGATGTTCGCGTTCGCCATCTGGGACCGGTCGCGGCGAGAGCTTTTTCTGGCTCGCGATCGCTTCGGCGTGAAGCCGCTGTACTACGTGCTGACGTCGGACGGCTCGCTGTATTTTGCATCGGAGATCAAGGCCCTTTTGGCGGCACGTGCCGTCGCGCCGCAGCTGAATACCGCCGCTCTGCCCGACTATCTCGCTAACCATGCGCCATCCGGAGCCGAAACGCTCTTTGATGGTGTGCGTCGGTTACCCGCCGGCTGCACGTTACGATGGCGCGACGGCACCGTGCAGATCGAGCCGTACTGGGATCTCTTCGGCGCATTCGATTCGCGAGAGAACGCGTTGCGTACCGAGCGGGATCTCATCGCGGAATTTGGGAGCCGCTTCCGAGAAGCAGTGCGACTTCGGTTGATGGCGGATGTTCCACTCGGCGTATTCCTCTCGGGTGGGATCGACTCCGCGGCAATCACGGCGATCATGAGCGAGCTGGTGGACGCACCCGTGAGAACGTTCTCGGTCGCGTTCGCCGAGCGTGAAGCAAACGAGCTCGCGTTCGCCCGGTTGGTCGCCCAGCGTTTTGGCACCGGTCATCACGAAATCATCGTCTCGCCGGCGGACTTCGTTTCCGCGCTCGGTCCTCTCGTGTGGCACGAGGACGAGCCGATTGCCCATCCATCGAGCATCGCCCTCTACTTCGTTTCGCGACTCGCGGCAACCCAGGTGAAGGTCGTGCTCACCGGCGAAGGAAGTGACGAGATGCTTGCCGGGTACGGCCGATACCGAACGACCGTCTACAACCTGGCGCTCGGGCGCCGTTACGAGCGATTGGTGCCACGACCGTTGCGATCAGCGGCCCGCGCAATGGTGACCGCTCTCGCTCGGCATTCGGAGCTTGGCCGCAAGTTGGCGCGAACCGGCCTCGCGCTGCCCGCGGACGTCACGTCGCTCTACCTCGACAACTTTGCTGTCTTCTCGCGCGCTTGGCAGAAAAAGCTGCTCCGTCCCGAGCTGCGCCAACGCATCGATGAGTCCTCTCTGAATCCCTACTCGGTACAGTGCGCGAATCTCGAGTCCATGCAAGGTCGTTCCCTGCTCAGTTGTCTCCTGTACGCGGACGTAAAGACTTATCTGCAGGAGCTGCTGATGAAGCAGGATCAGATGAGCATGGCGGCGTCGCTCGAGAGTCGGGTACCATTTCTCGATCATCCCCTCGCCGAGTTCGCGGCGTCACTACCAGATCGATTGAAGCTGCGCCGCTGGACGACGAAATACGTCCTCCGCGAGGCAATGCGCGGCACACTGCCAGCGCCGATCCTCGAGCGCCGGAAAATGGGTTTTCCGGTGCCCGTTGGAAAGTGGTTACGCGGGCCGTATCGGTGGCTGGTCGACGACTGCGTTCTCGGCGAACGAGCAAAGGCGCGCAACCTGTTCGACCCCGCGGTCGTTAGGCGCCTCGTCGCTGCGCATCAGAGCGGTGAGAATCACAGCGAGCGTCTCTGGGCGCTGATCAATCTCGAGGTGTGGCAACGCATCTTCTTCGATGGGGAGGAGGCGCACGCGGTGACGGCTGGCGGACAACGCGCCGCTGCGCCTCGTCCTGCCATCGCACGGCCACGTTCCGCGCGAGTGGGGATTGCCTAACGTGCATATTCTCTGGTTGAAGACGGAGCTCCTCCATCCGCTCGACAAGGGCGGGCGGATCCGGACGTACCAGATGTTGCGGCAGCTCGTTCGCGATCATCGCGTCACCTATCTCACGCTCGACGACGGCTGTCGGGACGCCGACGCTGTCGAGCGAGCGGCGGAGTACTGCACCGATCTCGTGCGTGTTCCGACGCGCATGTCGGCCAAGGGATCGACGCGATTCTACTGGGAGCTCGCGCGTAATCTCGCTTCGCCGCTTCCCTATGCCGTGGCGAAGTACCGGTCGCCGGCGATGGAGGAAGCGCTCCTGCGGCTCATCGAACGCACGTCCGTCGACCTCGTCGTATGCGACTTCCTTTTTCCGGCCGTGAATGTGCCGTCGCCGCTGCCGGTTCCCGCCGCGCTCTTCCAGCATAACGTCGAGGCCATGATCTGGCAGCGCCATGCGGCGGTCGCATCACATCCGCTGCGGCGCGCTTACCTCGAGCGACAGTGGCATCGGATGTATGCATTCGAGAAAGCGCAGTGTCGACGCTTCGACCATGTCGTCGCGGTCTCGCCCGAGGACAGCGCGTGGTTCGCCCGAGAGTATGGGGTGCGCAACGTTTCGCACGTACCGACTGGAGTCGACACTGAGTATTTCCGGCCGACGCGCGGCACCAGGAGCAACCCGAACACCATCCTCTTCACCGGCTCCATGGACTGGATGCCGAACGAAGACGCAGTCACATATTTCGCCGAGGCGATTCTCCCTGGCGTGCAGGCTGAGGTACCGCAGGCGACGATTTCGATCGTTGGTCGCAATCCGACGCCGGCGGTTCTCGGCCTCACGCAGCGCCATTCGTCCGTGCGAGTGACGGGAACCGTTCCCGACGTCAGGCCCTATCTCGAGAGCGCCGCCCTCTTCGTCGTACCGCTCCGAATCGGCGGGGGCACGCGACTCAAGATCTTCGAAGCAATGGCGATGGAGAAGGCCATCGTCACGACATCAGTTGGCGCGGAAGGACTGCCGGTGCGTGATGGTGAGCACCTCCTCATCGCCGATACGGTGCCGGCCTTCGCCTCCGCTGTGGTCAAACTGCTCCGCGATCCATCGTACGCGGCTGCCCTCGGTCAGCGCGCCGGGGAGCTGGTTCGCTCACGGTTCGGATGGGATCGCGCGGCGGAGCAGTTCGCTGAGATCTGTCTCCAGACCGCCGCTCCACCAGCGCAAAACGTTCAGACACTGGTGCACTCGCGATGACGACAACCGTCAGTGTATTCGGGCTGGGTTATGTGGGCTGCGTGTCGGCAGCCTGCCTCGCCAACGAAGGATTCGACATCATCGGGGTCGACGTAAACCTCGCGAAGGTGAAGCTCGTCGCCGACGGGCATGCCAC
>Ga0079219_10000258_pt1 | contig 9976 bp, 10 predicted proteins | sample GAControl_FD_77074 | JGI IMG/M metagenome (GOLD analysis project Ga0079219, IMG submission 77074) | Agricultural soil microbial communities from Georgia to study Nitrogen management - GA Control | ecosystem: Environmental > Terrestrial > Soil > Agricultural land | place: USA: Georgia | collected...
ACGTGACCGCGGCAACGTCCTCGGCTTCGCGGTGATGCGCTTTGGCGACGAGCGTGCGCATCTCGTCCTGCTCGCCGTTGAGCCGGCGCATCAGCGGCGCGGCGTCGCGCGGCGGATGATCGAGTGGCTCGTGGATTCCGCGCGCGTCGCCGGCATGACGTCGGTTCACGTTGAGCTTCGCGCGCGCAATGCCGCGGCGTTCGCGTTCTACCGCTCGCTGGGCTTCGTCGAGACGTTTCGCGTACCCGGCTACTACCGCGGCCGGGAAACGGCCGTGCGCATGCTGCAGATGCTCCGCCGGCAGGCCGCCGGAAACCCGAGCGCGACCGAATAACGGGCGGCCCCGAACCTCGCGCGCGCATGCCTGTCCATCCTGCGATGAGCGAGCCCACACGTGCCGACGTCGAAGCGATGCCGGGTGCGACCGTCCTCGAGTTCGGCACGTCGTGGTGCGGGATCTGCCGCGCCGCGCAACCGCTGATTCGTGACGCGCTCGCAAATCATCCCGGCGTTCGGCACGTGAAAGTGGAGGACGGCCCGGGCCGCCCGCTGGGGCGCTCGTTCGGCGTGAAGCTCTGGCCGACGCTCGTGTTCCTGCGCGACGGGCACGAGGCGACGCGGCTCGTGCGCCCGCGCGATCCTCGCGCGCTCGCCGAGGCGCTCGCCGGCATCGATGCGCTGCGCCGAGAGGCATAGCGATCTCGGAATGCAGCGCGCACTGATCGTCATCGGGCTCGCCATCGCGGCAGCCGGCGCGCTGTGGCCATGGGTCTCGAAACTTCCGCTGGGCCGCCTGCCCGGCGACATCCGTATCGAGGGTGACAGCGGCGGGTTCTACTTCCCGCTCGTCACGTGCCTCGTCATCTCGGTCGTGCTGTCGCTTCTCGTGTGGCTGTTCCGCAAGTAGCCTATCTCGATGCCGCGCTCGCGATGCGCACCGCGTCGGAATGCGGCGAAATCGCGATCAGGCGCCCGTTCAGAAATTCGAGCTCGCGCGGACCGTCCCCGCCGCGGTCGTAGGTCCATATCTCGCGCCAGCCTCGCCGGTCGCGCGAGCGCGCGATCGCATCCGGCCGGCCCCAGCGCGGCGAGTTGAGCGCCTCGACGTCGTACATGCCGACCGCGAGCGGCACGCGCCCGAACGGCAGCCTTCCGGTGATCGGCACGCTGGTCTCCGTCAGCGCAACCGGCGCGTCGCGTTGCGCCGAGTCGTCGGGCGCAACCGCATCTTCGATCCCACGCGCGCTCGCGACGATCACCGGCGCGATCGTCGCTTCGCTGCTCGGATCGGGGCACGGTGCCGACTGATACGACGTCATTACCGCGGTGACGCACTTGTGGACGCCTTCGGCCGGCGCGTTACCGGCCATCGCCGCCAGCATGGCTGCGCTCGCGAGGAACAGACTACGCTGCATGCGGCCACGATCGCATTGAACCGCGCGACCCGATATCCGGTGCTCTCCGATGCGGGTGTAGGCGCCCGACCGGCACGCCCCGCGCACGATCAAGGCGGGCTGCCGAAGACCCCCCGCAGCGCGAAATGCGTCGGTACGTACAAGCCGAACCGAAAGGCGAGCATCATGAGCCCGAGCCACGCGGGCCGCGGGATGCGACCGCGCAGGCGCGCGGGCGCGGCGCGGAGGCCTGTGCTTGTCAGCGCGCGAGGAACGCGCGGATCGCCTCGCCCTGCTTCGCCACGTTGAGCACGCCTTCCAGGTGCCCGCCGTCGCCCTCGATGATCGCGACCTCGGCTACGCCGCCCTGCGCCTTGTACCTTTGCGCGGCCTTCAGCGAGAGCTCCGGCGGAAAGATCATGTCGCTGTCCGCCGGTACGAACAGGATCTTCGCCTTGATGTTCTTCACCTCGTCGCCGAGGTCGTAGAGCTGGTTGGCCTTCGCCGTGTAGATCATCGAGTCGGCGTCGGTGGACGCTGCGCGTGCAACACCCGCCTTCTCGAGCGCCTCCTGGATCGCGAACGCGTTGCCCATCGCCGCCCGCGGATCCTTCGCGGGATCGGCCCATTTGTAGCCGAACGTCTTCTCGGCCCAACCGTGCGCACGCGCGGTGATCGTGACGATCTTCAGCGCCTGCGCGATGCCGGCGACCGGCTCGTCCTTCCCAAAGTAGTCACCGTTGTTCCAGCGCGGGTCGAGTCGAATCGGCAGCACCCAGACGTCGAGCATCTCGACCACGTAAGGCGAGATGTCGAAGCCCGGACCCACGACGTGCACGACGCGCTCGACGAGCTGCGGATACAGCGCCGCCCACTCCATCGCCTGGATCGAGCCGCCGGACGCGCCGGCCACTGCGTGCAGCTTCTTCACGCCGAGCGAATCCACGAGCGCCTTGTGCACGCGCACCGAGTCACGATACGAAACGACAGGGAAGCTCATCGCATACGGCCTGCCCGTGGCGGGGTCGATGCTCGCGGGTCCGGTCGTCGTGACGTTCGGATCCTTCGTGTTCAGGTTGACGAGCGCATCTGCGCTGATGACGAAGTACTTGCCGGTGTCGATCGGCTTTCCCGCGCCGATGATCGGGTCCCAATAGCCGGGCGCCGCATCGGTCGGCTTGTACTTGCCGGCCGCGTGCGACGTGCCGGAGAAGAAATGCGGGATGAAGATCGCGTTGTCGCCGGCCGCGTTGAGCTTGCCGTACGTCTCGTAACCAACGCGAACGTCGCGCAGCGTCCGGCCGCCGACGGTCGTGTAGCTCGGCAGCGTGAACACCTTCTTCTCCACCGGGCCGTCGTAGGCCGCCGCGGCGAGCGGCAGGCACAGCGACATCGTACATAGACCCACCGCCACTAAAGTGCCCCGCATGATTTCGATTCTCCCTGTCGTCGCAGCACCCCGGCCGGTGCGCGCTGCATTGTAGCGGGCAGCCGGTCGTTTCAGGGGGCGCCGAGCCAGGCGGCGCGCACCTCGTCGATCAGTTCAGCCTCGCGTCCCTCGTAACGGGGCGAGAAATGGAACGGCCGCACTTCCCTCGCGCCAGCGAGCCGCGCGATGCGCCCCGCCTGCGCCGCGGTCAGGTGGTTCTTGCGGGCGCCGTGCTCAGCGTCCTCGTCGAGGAACACGCTTTCGATGAAGAGCACGTCGGCATCGGCGAAAAGCGCGGCGAGCGTGCGCACGTTCGCCTCCGTGTAGCGCAGGTCGGTCGCGTAGCCCACGCGCTGCCCCGGCGCGACGTCGAGGATCAGGTGCGAAAGCTCGCCCACCGTGCGCGTCATCGCGTGATCACCGTCGCGGTCGCGCCACTGGACCGCGATGGGGGTCGCGTCCGGTGCCCCGGCGAGCACCGCGTGCTTGAGGTCGCGCAGCCACGCGCCGGTCGCCACGCCGAGCGCATCGAGCCGATCCTTCGCGACGTTGACGTGCGCCTTCTCCTCGATCGCGTATGCGAGGCACGGGATGTCGTGGTCGACGAAGCGCGCGCGCACGCGAAACGTGAGCTCGTCGTGCACGACGTCGTCGTCGAGCTCGAAGGTGCCGCTCGATTCGCGCACGAAGTTCGTGCGCGTCGAGAATCGCGCGCACTGACCACGGCCGCCCGGTGCGATCTCGCAGACGTCGAGCACGAGCTCGTCGTAGCGATACACGACGTTCCACGTGTATGCGCGAAGCTTGTGCTCGACCTGCGCGACGAAGTCCGGCCCGCCGAACAGCGTCAGCCGGGGCTTGCGCCCGAGCACGACGGCGAGCAGGCGATCGAGTCCCGCGAAGTGATCCATGTGCGTGTGCGTCACGAACACGTGCGACAGGCGCATGAGCTCGCGCGGCGCGAGCGCCGCGATGTCGCCGACGTCGAAGAGCAGCGCACGCCGCTCGTCGCGGAAATCGACGTACAGGCCGGGATCGCCGAACGCTTCGTTGGTAAGCCGCGGCTCGAACAGGCGGCGCATCGGCGCGCGTCAGCGCGAGGCTTTCTGATACGTGCCGACGAGCTCCGCGTGCTCGATCACATGGCCCTTCATCGCCTTCTCGAGCGCGGCCTTGTCCGGCTCGCGCAGGTCGGGCAGTACCGTGTCGAGCGCGTACAGCTTGAAGAAGTAGCGATGGCGGCCAATCGGCGGGCATGGCCCGCCGTAGCCGGTGCGTCCCCAGTCGTTGCGTCCTTCGCGCGTTCCCGGCGGCAGCGCGCGCGCCTCGACCGCCTCGGGCAGTCGCATCGCGCCGGCAGGAATGTCGTAGAGCACCCAATGCACCCACGTGCGCTGCGGCGCCGCCGGGTCGGGCGCGTCGGGGTCGTCGACGATCAGCGCGAGGCTCTTCGTCCCGGCGGGCGTTCCGACCCACGCGAGCGGAGGCGACAGATCCTTGCCCTCGCACGTGTAGACGGCGGGAATCGGCTGATGCGCGGCGAAAACGGTCGACTGGATGGCGAGCGTCATCGTGGCCTCCTCGGGCTCGAATGATCTTATAGACCGCGCTACGCCGGAAACGTCGCGACCAGCTCGCGCAGGCGCGCATGCGCATCGTGCAGGATCGGCACTCCGTCGCCGAAAAGCAGTACGTCGAAGTGGAGATCGAGCAATCCACGCACGCTGCGACGCAACCGCGGCGGATCGTCCATGACCTTTTCGCGCAGCAGGCTGCAGCGCCCCGGCGGATTGCCGATGACCGCGTCGCCGACGAACAGCAGACCGCGCTCGGGCCAGTGCAGCACCACCTCGCCCGGTGACTTGCCGGGCGCCGCGATGACGCGAAGCGGGCCGATGCTCGCGCCCGGCTGCAACTCGCCATCGATGATCGTGCCCTGGCTGCGCGCGTGCGGCGCGTCGTCGGGATGGATGAGAACGCGCGCGCCGGTGCGCTCGCGCACCGCGTTCGCGGCCCGCGAGTGGTTGCGATTGGTGAGGAGGATCGTCGCGACATCCATCCGCGCGATCCCGGCCAGCCCGTCGTCGCCCGGCGGCACCGGATCGATGCACAGGCTGCCCTTGTCGCGGCGGACGAGGTAACCGTTGAAGTCGTAGCCGTGCGGCTCGGAAAAGGACGACCACGTGAACACGTCGGGAACGATTTCGCGCATGGCGGCGACTCCGATGGGTGCGACGACGATGTTCCCATTCTAGCCATGACACGCCGCTTGAACGAGTCGCCAATCGCGGGCGGCAGCGGCGAAGCGTGAAGGCCGCGGCTGCCGACTGAACGAACCGCAGCGCGACGAGTCTTTCGAGAAGCGACGGCGTGAAGACTCCGCGGAGGTGTATGGAAAGTCTGCAGCGAACCCTCGACGTGAACGTACCCGTGGCGGGCGTCCATGGTCAGTCGACGCGCTTCGTCGACCGCGCGACCACGGCGGGTCCATGACGGCGCCGGCTCCCGCCGCGTGCTGAAGGTCGCCACTTACAACGTCAATGGCGTCAACGGACGCCTGCCGCGACTGCTCGAATGGCTGCGCGAGACGCGGCCCGACATCGTTTGTCTGCAGGAAATCAAGACCGACGATTCGCGCTTCCCCGCGCCGGCGCTCGAGGAGGCCGGCTATCCCGCCGTCTGGCACGGGCAACGCTCGCATCATGGCGTCGCCGTGCTCGCGAGGCACGCGCGGCCGCGCGAGATCCGCCGCGGCCTGCCCGGTGCCGACGACGACCGGCAAAGCCGTTACCTCGAAGTCGATGCCGACGGGCTCGTCGTTGCGTCGATCTACCTGCCGAATGGCAATCCGCAACCCGGGCCGAAGTTCGACTACAAGCTCGCCTGGTTCGAGCGCCTGATCGCGCACGCGGCAACGCTCCGCGCGTCAGGCGCCCCCGTCGTGCTGGCGGGCGACTTCAACGTCGTGCCGACCGACGCGGACATCTACAACGCGTGGCTGTGGCGCGACGATGCCGTCATGCAGCCGCAAAGCCGCGCGGCGTACCGAAGCCTGCTCGCGCAGGGCTGGATCGACGCGCATCGCCATTTGCATCCGAGCGAGCGCTTCTACACGTACTGGGTGAACGCAGCCGCGTTCGAGCGCGATCGCGGCTTTCGGATGGATTTCCTGCTGCTGAGCGCGCCGCTTGCGCGAAGGCTCGTCTCGGCGGGGGTGGACGTCGAGTACCGCGGCCGCGAGCGCGCGAGCGACCACGCGCCCGCGTGGGTCACGCTGCGGCAGTCGGTCGACTAGGGGCTGCGGCGATCACCGTGCCGACGCAGGGACGCGGTAACCGTCGGTCGCTGCGCATTCGAGGAGCTGCGCCCGAGCATCCGCGGCAAAGCTCCGCGCGACCATGACGACGAAGGCGAAACGCCCGTCCGGCCGGTAGAGCAGCGCGTTGACATGGCCGAACACGCTCTGGGCGCAGGACCCGGGCGCGAATGCGCGCGGATGGAGGTCGAGAGGACAGCCGCGGTTCAGCACGCGTGCCGAAGCCTCGCCCGCGATCGTCCACGCGACGTAACTCGACGAGACGTCGAACAGCGCACCGCCCGCGGCGTTGATCGCCTTGCGGGCGGCGTCGAAGTCGTCGCTTGGCGCATCACCCATCACGACGTAGAGCCACGAGCGCGGCCCGAGCCATAGCAGCGCTGACCCGTCGGCGCGCGCACTCGTGTTCGGCTGCAGCGGCAGCGCCACACCGAGCATGGTGCGCGCGGCGTCGACGAACGCGAGCCGTGCGGGGTCGCCGCGCACGTTCCACGCGCGCGCGATCTCGACCTCGCCGAGCGTCAAGGCAGCCGCGTCAGCCACGCAGTCGCTCCCCGGCGGGATCGATGAAGCACGACGGACCGACCGTCACCTGAACCCGCGCATCGGCGAGCGGCGACACCGCCCACAGGGTTTCGCCGTGTCGCGCGCGGCCGCCTGCGAGCAGCGCGAGGCCGATGGACGCGTCCAGATGCGGGCTGAAGCAGCACGACGTGACGTGGCCGAGCATCGGATTGGGCAGCGCATGGTCGGCAGCGGCGACGAGCTTCGCGCCGCGCGGTATCGCCGTGCCGCGCACCGCGGTGAGCCCGACGAGCTGCCAGCGATCGGGCTCGTTCAACGCCGGCCGCGCGAGCAGCGGCTTGCCGATGCACCACTTGCCGGCATTGACGAGCTTGTCCATGCCGAGGTCGGCGGCCGTCGTGCGGCCATCGATCTCCGCACCGACGACGACGTGCCCCTTCTCGACGCGCAGCGTGTTCATCGCCTCGGTGCCGTACGGCATGATGCCGAACGCCTCGCCCGCCTCCAGGATTCCATTCCACATCGCCAGCCCGTGCCGGGCGGGCACGTGGACCTCGTACGCGAGCTCGCCCGAATAGCTCATTCGGAACAGGCGCGCGGGAAGGCTGCCCTCCGCGGTCTGCACGCGGCACGTCGCGACGGCGAGGAACGGGAACGCGTCGTTCGCCACGTCGATGTCGACGAGGCGTGCGATGAGCGCGCGCGATTTCGGCCCCGATACGGCCGCCGCGGACCACTGCTCCGTCACCGATGTCGCGTAGACGTCGAGCTGCGGCCAGTCCACCTGCAGCAGCCGCTCGAGGTACTGCATGACGGCGACCGCGTTCGCGGTCGTCGTCGTCATCAGGTAATGCGCATCGTCGAGGCGCGACAGCGTGCCGTCGTCGCGCACGATGCCGTCTTCGCGCAGCATCACGCCGTAGCGGCAGCGGCCCACGGCGAGCGTGTCGAAGCGATTGATATAGACGCGGTCGACGAACTCGGCGACGTCGCGCCCCTGCAGCTCGATCTTGCCGAGCGTCGACACGTCGACGACACCGACGTTCGCACGGACGTTCCGCGCCTCGCGATTCGCCGCGTCGTCCTCCGACTCGCCCGCATGCGGATATGAATGCGGCCGCTTCCACAGCCCCGCGTTGACGAAGCGTGCGCCGCGCCCGGCGTGCCACGCATGCATCGCCGTGCGGCGCGTCGGCTCGACGTGCGCACCGCGCGCGTGTCCGGCGATCGCGCCGAATGCGACCGGCGTGTAAGGAGGACGAAACGTGGTCGTCCCGACGCCGGACAACGGCACGCCGAGCTGCTCGCAGGCGAGCCCGAGGCCGATCACGTTGCTCGTCTTCCCCTGGTCGGTGCCCATGCCGAGCGTCGTGTACCGCTTGAGGTGCTCGGCGGCCTGGTAGCCCTCGCGCACCGCGAGCCGGATGTCGCGCACCGTCACGTCGTTCTGGAGGTCGACGAAGGCTTTTTCGCCGCGGCCGCGCGTTGCAACCGACCAGGGCGTTTCGGCATCGGCCGCATCGGTCATACGTCGCGTCGGTTTGCGCGGACGCGCGCCCTTCGCCGCGTCTTCGCCCGCCGCGGCAGCTTCCGCGATCGCGGCGGCGAGATCGAAGCACCCGTTCGCGGCGCCCACCGCGACGATCGGCAGCGGAGATGATTGCGGCAGGAAAGCGGCGATGCGCGCGTCGTATGCCAGCGTGCCGCGCGCCTGCGAGAACAAGTGCACCGTCGGGCTGTAGCCGCCCGACACGAGCACGATGTCGCAATGCACGCGCCGCGCAGAGCCGGCCGCGCGCGGCATCACGTCGACCGCCGACACGCGCTGGCGGCCGTGGGCGCGTGCGAGCGTCGACGCGGGCCACACGGAAAGTCCTGCGGCACGCACACGCGCGGGCCACTCACCGGTCAGTTGTGCCTCGCCACGCGGATCGACGATCCCCGCGACAGCGATGCCGGCCTCGTGCAGCGCGAGCGCCGACGCGTAGGCGGCGTCGTTGCTGGTGAACACGAGCGCGCGCGCTCCGGGGCGTACGGCGTAGCGGCGCACGTATGCGAGCGCCGCACCAGCGAGCAGGGTGCCCGGAAGGTCGTTGTCGTCGTACGCGAGGCCGCGCTCGATCGCGCCGGCCGCGAGCACGACGGCGCGCGCGCGAATCATCCACATCCGCTGCCGCGGCAAATGCTCGGGGGGCGCGGCGAGATGATCGGTGACACGCTCCAGCGCAGCGACGAGATTGCCGTCGTAATAGCCGAACGCCGTCGTGCGCGCGAGCAGCGTCACATCGGCATTCGCGGCGAGCGCCGCGCGCGCCTCCTCGCACCATTGCGTCGCCGCGAGCCCGTCGATCGTTGCCTCGGTACCGAGCACGCTGGCGCCGAAATGCGTCGACTGCTGGCACACGACGACGCGGGCACCCGCCTGCGCTGCAGCGCGCGCGGCCGCGAGTCCCGCCGGCCCGCCGCCGACGACGAGCACGTCGCAATGCGCGTACTGGTGCTCGTAGCGATCGGGGTCGGGCTCGGCGGCCGCGCGTCCCATGCCCGCGGCGCGGCGAATGAATCGCTCGTAGCGCAGCCACCACTGCGGCGTGGGCGGCCACATGAACGTCTCGTAGTAGAAGCCCGCGGGCAGCAGCGGCGACAGCGCGTTGGCAAACACACCCGCATCGAGGCGCACCGACGGCCAGCAGTTCTGGCTGCGCGCGGTCAGGCCCTCGTAGAGGTCGACCGTGGTTGCGCGCGTGTCGGGCTCGGTGCGGGCGCCACGGGCGAGCTGCACCAGTGCGTTCGGCTCTTCGGCTCCCGCGGAGAAGATCCCGCGCGGCCGGTGATATTTGAAGCTTCGTCCGACGAGGTGCACGCCGTTGGCGAGCAGCGCCGAGGCGAGCGTGTCGCCCGGATGTCCCTCGTAGCGGACGCCGTCGTACTCGAACGCAAGCGTGCGCGACCGGTCGATCGCACCGCCGCTCGCAAGGCGCCAGCGCTGGGTCATGAGATGGCCTCCTCGGCCGCTATTCTCCCGCGGAGGAGGCGAGCGCCGTCCACGGGCCGCCGCACGGCCGCCGGAAGGCGGCACGTGTGCAATTGCCAGTCACGCGGCCCGGCGGCGCTCATGAGCCGATCGGCGCGCTCGAAAGAATGTCATGCGTGCGCGTGTCGCGGCGCACCGTGAACCAGCTCCGGCAACCGGCGCCGTGGTACCACAGCTCGTCGTGCGGACCGCACGGATTGTCGCGCTCGTAGACGTAATGGACCCATTGCGCCTCGGGTGCGTCCGGCGCGGGACGCCGCAGTGTCGCGTCGCCGCCG
>Ga0079219_10000260_pt1 | contig 9963 bp, 8 predicted proteins | sample GAControl_FD_77074 | JGI IMG/M metagenome (GOLD analysis project Ga0079219, IMG submission 77074) | Agricultural soil microbial communities from Georgia to study Nitrogen management - GA Control | ecosystem: Environmental > Terrestrial > Soil > Agricultural land | place: USA: Georgia | collected...
CCGGGAATATGTCCGGTGTCGTAAAGGAGAACGTCTTCGTCGCTCTCGATGATTCTGATGTTGGGATCGTCGAGATGCTCGGCGAGCCAGTCCGTGCTGACGAGAACTTCAGGGTGCACGTAGCCCTTGCCGGCGATCGCTGGATCGACGGCTGATGCCTTGGATGTGATTGTCGCCCCCATTGTTGACTCCTGAAAAAAGGAGAGCTATCAGCATAATCAGGGTCCGCTCTCCGCCATGCAAGTATCTTTGCCGGGTGCCTTCGTCAACGAAGCCGCAGATGGAGCGTTACTCTCACCACGTTCTCATCTGCACCGGCAATTTCTGCTCGCCCGATCGTCGTGGACGCGAATTGTATTCGCGACTCGCGGACTTGCTGCAGCGCGAGGACCTGCTGTTTGGCCCTGATCGCGTAAAAAGAGGCGAGACACCGTGCCTCGGAGTGTGCAGCAGCGGTCCGATTGTGGTTGTGTATCCAGAGGGGATCTGGTACGCGAACGTGACTCCGGAATTGCTCGAGAGAACAGTCGTCGAGCACCTGAAAAATGGGCGTCCGGTAGAGGACGCAATCTTCCATCGGCTCTAAGGAAAACAGCAATTCACGGGCATGCGACATGCGTTTGTAGCCTGCCAACGAAGGAGGATACCATGGCAGACAACGACAAGAGCACCAACAACCCCGATTCCCTTAATACATCGGGATCCGGCAAGGGTGGCAGCGCCGGAAGCGGCAGCAGCGGAAGTGGCAGCAGCTTCGGTGGGTCCGGTGGCAGCAGTAGCGGAAGTGGCAGCAGCTTCGGTGGATCCGGTGGCAGCAGCAGCGGCGGGGGATTTGGAGGAAGCTCCGACAAGGGCAGCTCCAGCGGCGGTGGCTATGGTGGAAGCAGTGACGCAGGACGCAGCAGCAGCGGTGGCGGTCTTGGTGGAAGCAGTGGTGGATCCTCAGGCGGCAGCTCGGGTGGCATGGGTAGTTCGAGCGGCATGAGTGGTTCGAGCGGCGGATCCTCGAGCGGTAACGTCGGTGGAACCGGCGACTCCAGCTCCAGTGGGCGCAGCTCTGGAAGTTCAGGCGGCGGATCGAACGTCTAGATTCACGCTGCAAACTGCGAATGGGGCGGAGACCAGGTTTCTCCGCCCCATTTGTATTTCAGGGGCATTTCACGATTAGCGCGATTTCATCGCATTGCTTTAACTTTCACGCCCATTCGTCCCAGCATCAGTCGCAGTGACACCGCCCCCGCCTTCGAACCCGTTCAATCCGCGCCGCCTCGCACTCGGCGCCGCGAAAAAACTGATCTTCGAAGGTCAGGACCCCGAGACGGCGCTCGAGCGTCTCGCCAACCTGTCGGTGGACAACCGCAGCGAATCGAGCCCGGAGAGCAATGCAATGTCACGCAGTCGCACCACGATCCTCAACAATCTCGACGAGATGTACCGTGAAGCATTCGAGCGCGCGAAAACCACGGGAGATCAGACTCAGATGGCGACGCTCGATTTCGCTTACCGCAGAGAACAACTCTACTTCGAGATCCTTCTCGACGTGCGCGACGCCCTTGAGCGTCGCTAGTCGACCGGCGATTTACGACGTTCGCTGCGTCGCGCTGTGAACTCGATCTATGGCTGGATCGGGTTTAACGTCGTCGTCCTCGCCATTCTCGCGCTCGACCTCGGCGTTCTTCATCGGAAAGCGGAAAAGGTATCGCTGCGTGAGGCCGCCGTCTGGAGCGGAATATGGGTGGCGCTCTCGCTCTGCTTCGCCCTCGCGATCTATCTCACGATGGGCAAACAGTCGGGACTGGAATTCCTCACTGGCTACCTGATCGAGTACGCACTGTCGGTCGACAACATCTTCGTCTTCGTACTGATCTTCACCTACTTCGGCGTCCCGGAGAAATACCAGCACCGGGTGCTGTTTTGGGGAATCATTGGCGCCCTCGTTCTGCGCGGAGTGATGATAGTCGCCGGCTCGGCGCTGGTGACACGCTTCGCCTGGACGCTCTACATCTTCGGTGCATTTCTCGTCTTCACCGGCATCCGGATGGCGCTGCAGAAGGACGAATCCGCGTACAACCCCGAACGGGATCCGGTGCTACGGGCGGCGCGCAAGATCCTTCCGGTTACGAAGGATTACCACGGCAAGAAATTCTTTGTGCGCGAAGAGCGCGCTGACGGCACGAGCCATCTCGCCGCAACCCCGCTGTTCATCGTGCTGCTGATCGTTGACACCACCGACATTGTTTTTGCGACTGACTCCATTCCCGCAATCTTCGCCGTTACGCGGGATCCATTCATCGTCTACACATCGAACATCTGCGCCGTGCTCGGATTGCGCGCGCTGTATTTCCTGCTCGCCGGCATCGTCGACAAATTCGTCTATTTGAAGCTGGGCCTGTCGATGGTTCTGGTTTTCATCGGGGCGAAGATGCTTCTGGAAGGCGTATTCCACATCCCGATTGGAATTTCCCTGGGCGTTGTGGCCCTCGTTCTCGCATCCTCGATCGTGGCGTCGATCAGATGGCCGCGGACCGGGCACTAATCGGCCCCTGCGGGTTACCCTTAGTGTGAGCAGAACGTCTCTCGACGGCTATTCCGCAAAAATGCCCAACACCAAATCAGGATTTACAGAATGAGCTTTACATCGCGCGCGCTTGCCTGTGCATTGATCACGCTGGCGCCGATTGCAGCTGGCGCACAAAGTCAAAACCTGGCGATTGATTTCCGCACGACGATCACGACCTCGGATGGGCCCGACACCGGAGTGATCGTCGGCCACGCCGTTGGCAGCGCGGACAAGGTGCGTATGGATCTGACGATGAAAGGCGCCGGCGCACAGACGACTCCGCTGGCTGCCGATGGAACCATGTCGATGATTCTCACCGATAGCGGCAAGACCGTCACTTATCTCGACACAAAAGGCAGTCGCTATATCCGCATGCGGCCGGCCGACATGCTCGCGCAGTCGCAGCAAATGGGTGTGAAGATGGACTTCTCCAACACCAAAGCCACCGTGGACAGTCTCGGCACCGGCCCGGCGATTCTCGGTCATCCAACCACGCATTACAGAATCGGCACTGGCATGACGATGAACGTCGATGCGATGGGTCAGCATCAGACCGTCACAATCGCGACCACGTCGGACTATTACTACGCCACGGACATAAAAGGCTCAGTCAATCCGTTCTCCAGCTTCAGTGGTGCGGACATGGCATCCGCGTTAACCGGCTCGAACAAGGATTTCGCCGAGAAGATGAAAGCCGCGCAGGCGAAACTGCCGAAAGCGACGCCACTCAAGGCAACGAGCTCGGCAACGATGACGATCGCTGGTATGCCGTCACGGGTTACCAATACCGACGCAGTGGTGACCGGCATCAAGTGGGTTGCTGCCGATCCAAAAGCGTTCGAGGTGCCGGCGGGCTACAAGGCGCTCGACATGTCGAGCCTCAACGTCCAGCAGCCTCAGTCAGGCGGCGCGATTCCGCCCAACTAGAACTTCACGATCTCTTCGTACGCTTTCTTGAAATCGTCGACCTGGGGCAGAATCGCGTCTTCCAGGCGCGGGGCGTAGCCGACGAAAGTATCGCTCGACGCGATCCGCCTCACGGGCGCGTCGAGCCAGGCAAAGCACTCGTCCGCAATCGACGCCGAGATCTCGGCGCCGAAACCCCACGATTTCGAGTCCTCGTACGCGACGATGACGCGTGAAGTCTTTTTGACCGAATCGAAAACGGCCTCTCTGTCCCACGGGCTGAGCGTGCGCAGATCGATGACTTCGACAGAGATTCCCTGATCGGCCATCGCATTGGCGGCAACCACTGCGCGCTGCACCGTCGCGCCATAGGTGACGACGGTGACGTCGCTGCCTTCGCGGACCACCTTTGCCTTGCCGAACGGAATCATGAAGTTCGGTCCGGGATACGGCGATTTGTTGTAGGTCTGGCGGTAGAGATGCTTGTGCTCGAGGAAAAGCACCGGATCATCGCAGCGAATCGCCGTACGCAGCAGTCCGTTCGCGTCGAGCGCTGTCGCGGGACACACCACTCGCAAACCCGGGCAGTGCGTGAACAAAGTCGCGCCGGTCTGAGAATGATAGATCGCGCCGCGGATGTAGCCGCCGTAAGTCGTGCGAACGACGACTGGAGCTGAGAAGTTGTTGTTCGAGCGCCACCGCATCGTCGCGAGCTCGTCGCGCAGCTGCATGTAGGCAGTCCAGATGTAATCGAAGAACTGTACTTCGACGACTGGCTTGAATCCGCGCACCGCCAGTCCGATGGCGCGACCAACGATGTTCGCTTCCGCGAGCGGGGAGTTGTAAACGCGAGCGCTGCCAAACTCCTTCTGCAGGCGCCACGTCACTTTGAAGACCCCGCCCTTGCCTTTGACTTTGTCGAGATGCTCCTCGCGCGACACGTCAGCGACGTCCTGGCCGAAGACGACAATCTTCTGATCGCGCCGCATCTCGTCGCGCATGCAGGCATTGAGCAGATCGACCATCGTCGTCGGGTCACCCGAGAACTGCGGATCATCTTCGGTGTCGAACTGCTCACCGGTCGGATCGACGTCCGGCGAGTAAACGCCGAAATACACGGTCTCCGGACCCGGCTGCGGCTGCGCCAGGGCGTCGTCGGTCGCGGCGAGCACGATCTTGTCGACTTCTTCCTGGATCTGCTTGATCTCGTCTTCGGTAGCATGCCCTTCACTCACCAGCCATTTCGGGAACTGGGTGACCGGATCGCGCGCTGCATCAGCATCACGCTCGGCCGGCGGGCGATAGAGCTTTTCGTCATCCGATAACGAATGTGAATAGGGCCGGATCACCTTTGCATGCACGAGTGCCGGCCCTTTTCTCTGTCTCGCGTAATCCACTGCGCGCTGGATCGTATCGTAGCTCGCAAGCAGGTCGCAGCCATCGACCTCCTCGACGAGGAGATTTGGGAACGACCGCACGAGCCTGGAAATGCTGCCGCCGGCGGTGTTCACCTCGACGGGAACTGAAATGGCGTACCCGTTGTCTTCGACCAGATAAACAGCGGGCAACTTCAGGTTGCAGGCGGTATTAAGCGACTCCCAGAATTCACCTTCGCTCGTCTGACCTTCGCCGGTCGAGATGAAGACGACTTCGTCTTTCTGAAATCCTTCTGTGATTCCGAGCAGTTTCGCCCGCAACGTGGCTTCCGCCGATCCAACGCCCTGCAGGAATTGAGTACCGGTGGGGGACGACGCCGAAACGATGTTGTACTTCTTATGACCCCAATGACTCGGCATTTGCCGCCCACCCGACGCCGGATCGATCGCCGCGCCGACTGCTTCGTACAGCATCTCCGCCGGGGTCACGCCCAGCTCCAGACAGAGAGCACGATCCCTGTAGTAGGTGTAGAACCAGTCGTAGCCCGACTTGAAGACCATTCCGGCGGCGGTCAGCACTGCCTCGTGGCCTGCCCCCGATATCTGGAAAAAGATTTTGTTCTGCCCCTTCAGCTGGACTTCCTTGTCGTCCAGCCGGCGTGACAGCAGCATGTTGCGGTAGGCTGCCACCAGCTGTTGGGGCGACAGCCGCGCGCTTGGTGTCCCGGCGGTCTTGCGGTCTGGAATGGTTCGGGTAGCCATATCAATTGAAAATAGCTGCTAGTAGATCGGGGCAGCAGGCTTTAGGCCGCCGGCTGCCGGCTGTAGTCTTCTTTTGTCGCTAGTAATCCACCGGCCTCAGATACGATTCGCCGATCCCCGTCGGACTCAATAGGGCTACCGTCGGCAGTTTTCTCTTCCAGTGCGTCCCGGCGAGCCGCTTGCGGACAATCTCGACTTTGTTCGGATCAAAGTCGCGAGCGACCAGTGCCGCCGGACCGTAGCCGCTGATCAGCCAATTCAGAATTTGATCGGCTTCGGGGTAGCTGATTCCGAAATCTCCTTCATCGGTCTGCCCTTCGATAAGATCGGCCGACGCCGGTTTCTTCACGATCACTTCCGGTACGCCGAGGAATTTTGCCAGCTGCCATACCTGAGTCTTGAAGAGATCGCCGAGTGGATTGATTGGGGGTGAATCATCGGCGTGCCAGGTGAAGTAGCCAAGCAATCGCTCGGTCTTGTTGCCTGTACCAACAGGGAGCGCGTGACACTTGGCCGACTGATCGAACAGGATGATCATGCGCTCGCGCGCCATCACGTTGCCGCGTCGGCCAGGATCCGCATCCGGTTCATTTGACAGATAACCATCGACAGCGGGACTGATGTCGATGGTGCGCGACTTCACACCAAGCGCATCGACGACCAGCTGTGCGTGCGCGAGCGAATCAGGGCTGGAAGTTCGATAAGGCATTCTCACCGCGAGCACGTTCTCCGCTCCGAGAGCTTCCGCTGCGAGAAAGCTGGTAACCGCGGAATCGACGCCACCCGACAATCCAACCACCGCTCGACTGAAATTCCTGCGCTCGAACTCCTCCCGCAGGAATGCGACGAGCCACTTTGCGGTGAGTTCGGGATCGATGTCGATCGGTGGCGGGCCAGCCTGTGTCGAGGGCGCGCGCAGCACTGTAATCGGCTCGCTTCCGTTCAGGCTCGCAGCGGCAGTTTTCTTTGACTTCGACTTTGGCCGCGGCTCCAGTGCGAGCGGGCCAGGATCCTTGCGCTCTTCATCGTAACCGAGCTCTCGCTGCTCGCCCGCCTGGATGCGATCCACGTTCCGCATTAAGTGCGGCATCATCGTCTGGAGGTCGGTGAGCAACGGCACGTCGGACCGCGCGCGCGTCAGATCCTGTGGATCGAGCGTGATGGTGAGTATCGCTTCATCCCATAGCGGCGCCTGCGCGCGCACGTCACCGTGCGGACCACAGATGATCGAACCGCCGGCGAAGGTTTTCCCGCCTTCGGTTCCAACGAGATTCACGAGCGCCACGAACACCCCGTGCTCCTCGGCGATGTCGCGCGCCAATCGTTCCCAGCGCTTGAGATTCGCCGGCACCGGCCCTTCGCCTTCCCGCGGCCAGACTCCGCGACCGGGAGAAGCCGAGACCACGAAGATCATCGTCGCGCCGTCGAGCGCGGCGACAGTTCCGGTGAGGCTGTGCCAGGCATCTTCACAGATCAGCATCGCGGCGCGTCCCCAATCAGTATCGAACGCCCGCACTTCGAATCCGCGATCGACGAACCTTTCTTCGTCGAACAGCGCATACGTCGGCAGGAATAACTTCCGGTGAACGTGCCGTATCACAGGCTCGTCGGTTCCCAGCGTCACATAGAGCGCGCTATTATAGAATGCGTTGTTCCACACCTCGTAAAACCCGATGCAAACATCGAGGGGTCGCGGTGTATTAACTGCGGCGAGGTATTGCGCGTTGAGGTCACGAGCCAGCGCACCGGCGGTCATCGCGACGTCGCGAACACCGCCTTCCACGAAGTAGCCGGTTAGCGCCGTTTCGGCGAAAACCGCTACGTCAGGGCGGGGATCGAGATTGTCGATTTGTGAGAAGATGCCGGCCAGGCGGGCGAGGTTGGTGGCATAGTCGCCTTTGCGCGGCTTGAACTGAACGACGACGAGATGAACGAGACGATCCATCTATCTGAAGTTGCCATAGCGCTGAGGTACAATCAACCGTTGCGCCGACTGCTGCTTGCACTCTCGATTCTGACCCCTTCGCTGGGCGTGGCGCAGGCCGCAGCTCCGGTCGACACTGCTGCGTGGACGATCGTCCCGCAGCCGCAGGCGTCGCTCGTTTACGCGCGTGATGGCTCGCTGATCGGCGAGATCGGCAAGGAGATTCGCACCAGCGTGTCCATCCGCACCCTTCCGAAATACGTCGGGCAAGCGTTCATCGCCGTCGAAGATCACCGGTTCTATCAACACGACGGCGTTGACGTCGTCGGTATCGCCGGCGCGCTCAAGGACAACATCTTCGGCGAACGACGCGGCGCGAGCACCATCACCCAGCAGCTCGTTGGCAACATGCATCCGACGCTAATCGATCGCACCGATCGCAGCCTCGGCCGCAAGCTCGACGAACAGGCAGCAGCGCGCGAGATGGAGCGTCATTACACCAAAGAGCAGATCCTCGAGGGCTACCTCAATCAGATCTCGTTCGGGCACGGCTGGTATGGTATCGAGAGCGCTGCGCGGCACTACTTTGGCAAACCCGCGGCCAAGCTCACGCTGGCCGAAGCAGCTGCGCTGGCTGCGATGCCGAAGGGGCCGGCACTCTATGATCCGCTGAAGTATCCGGATCGCGTGCGGCAGCGTCGCAACGTCGTTCTTTCATTGATGGCGGATCAGGGTTTCATAACCCAGTCGCAGGAAAAAGCGGCGCAAGCAGCATCGCTCGTCACGCAGCCGAACGGCGGATACTCGGCGCCGTCACCGTGGTTTATCGACGTTGTTCGCATACAGGCAACGCGCGCCGGCATTCCGGTGATGCAGGGCGGCTATCGCATCTACACCGGCCTTGATCCCGTCCTGCAGAATGCGGCCGTCAGCGCGTTACAGGAAGAAACCGCGTCGCTCGAAGCCGATCCCGACTACGCGCACCCGAAATACGTTCCGCCGAAGGGCCTGACTCGCTCCAACAAGCCGACGGATTATCTGCAGGGCCTGGTCGTCGCTCTCGATCCGGCGTCAGGCGATGTTCGCGCCCTTGTCGGCGGTCGCGATTACAATGATTCGCAATTCGATCGCGCCATCGACGGATTACGGCAGCCTGGATCGTCATTCAAGCCGATCGTTTATGCAGCCGCGATTGCGGATAGCATTCCGCCTAACGCGATGTTCGCGGACACTGCGCTTGCCATCACCCTGCCGAACAAAACGATCTACAGGCCGGAGAATTCCGACAGCAAGTTCCTGGGAGACATAAGCCTGCGAGACGCGCTCGCAATGTCACGCAATGTCGTGGCAGTGCAGGTCGCGATGAAGCTTGGCATGGATTCCGTAGCGCAGGTGGCATACCGAATGGGGATCACGACGCCAATCGCGCCTTACCCTTCGAGCGCGATCGGCGCGTCGGTCGTTCAGCCGCTCAATCTCATCGCGGCGTACACGACCTTCGCGAACCTCGGTACGCCAGTCGAGCCGCGGTTCATATACCGTATAGAAGATCGCAATCGCAAAATCGTGTTCTCGCGCGAAGTTCGCGCGCTGGCGCCCGCACTCGATCCGCGTGTGACGTACGTCGTGCGTGACATGATGCGCGATGTCGTCGAGCGCGGTACCGCGGCGAGCATCCGCAGGTACCTTCCGCGCTCCGTTCCCGCGGCGGGGAAAACCGGAACGACCAATGACAATTCCGATGTCTGGTTTGTCGGACTCACTCCCGACGTGGTTGCTGGCGTGTGGCTCGGCTTCGACAAACCGACCTCCATTGCGCCGGGCGCCGCCGGCGGTTCGCTAGCGGCGCCGGTGTGGGGGAAAATGGTCGCGCGCTACTACGCCTCCAAACCGGACCTGCTCACACGCTCCGCCGACCAGTGGGTGCCGCCCGTTGGCGTGATTTTCGGCGACTTCGATCGCGAGACTGGAAAACTCGCCACTGATCAGACACCGGCGGACCAGCGCTACACCGAGTACTTCGTCGAAGGAACCGAACCGCCGCCCTTGCGGGCCGATCCGTGGAAACTATTTAGTTGGGGGCCGGTCATCTTCTGAGGGAGGCCTCTCACTCGAACCGAACTACGCTTTCGTCAAGAAAACGATGGCGCAGCGGACCGCTAAACGACCGGATAAAAAAAGGGAGCCGAATCGGCTCCCTTTTTTTGCTTGTCTTCCGCGCCTCCAGCTACGCCACTTCCGCCATCTCTAGCGGTGCCGCCTTCTCGCCTGGTTCGGCTGGAACGAGTGCTATATCGAGCACCTGCTTTAACGTCTCTACCGGATGGAAATCGAGCACGTTCCGTACTTCTTCCGGCACATCTTCGATATCGGCTTCGTTCCCCTTCGGCAGGATGATGGTTTTGATCCCCGCGCGGTGTGCGCCGAGGACTTTC
>Ga0079219_10000261_pt1 | contig 9962 bp, 8 predicted proteins | sample GAControl_FD_77074 | JGI IMG/M metagenome (GOLD analysis project Ga0079219, IMG submission 77074) | Agricultural soil microbial communities from Georgia to study Nitrogen management - GA Control | ecosystem: Environmental > Terrestrial > Soil > Agricultural land | place: USA: Georgia | collected...
GTGCAGAAACTGGCGGGTCGAAGTTCGAGCGAAGCTTCAAAACGCGGTCCATTGTCGTCGACGCCAGCGTGAAAACGAGCCTGGCAGACCATGCAGTATCTTAAGAAAGATTCCCGGTCGATTTTCTTTTGTCGTCAATTCAAGGACTTACGAGTGCCAATAGTAGATGTTCCCACCATCCGAAAATTAAGAACTTATATTTTAAATAACTAATTCCTATAGTACTTACGGCTTAAGGTTAGAGAATTTTAATTTTGCTTGACACTGCTTCTGAGTTGCTGTAATTTTCAGCCCTGCCTTGGCTTGCCATTTCAGGATGTCAAGGAAGTTGCTTCAAGTCTTCACTTCGAATTTCGTTACCCGTCACCTTTTGGCAGACAATCTTTAATCGTCTGCAGTTACGGCAAGGGTTCCCACCGCAAGTCAACTGTCATTTGAATCTGAGGAGGTACTCGTTATGACGAGGCGGAAAATCCCCTTGTTGCTGTGCGTAGCTATGCTGGCCGCTGCATGCGCCATCGTGGGTTTTGCACAGGCAGCTAGCCAAGCCCCCGCGGCTTTTGCTACTCCGATTAATAACGACCAATCGGGCGCCGTAAGCAATGGCTTCACAACCAATACTGTATTCGCCGCCGACGAAGGCGTCTTCATGGAAGAAGAAGACATCGGCGATGGCCTGGGTCCCATTTATAACGCACGCGGCTGCGTGGATTGTCATGCTCAGCCGAATGTGGGCGGCACCAGCCAGATCACCGAGCTGCGCGTCGGCCACACAGACGCTGCCGGAAACTTTGTAAACCCCACGCTGACCATCAACGATGGAGCCACCAGCATTCCTAATCGTTCGCTGGCCAACGATCGTTCGATTTGCGCTCAGGGCAGCGTAAACATCCCTGGCGCGGAAACCATTCGTGCATTGCGCGCCACCACCAGCATTCTGGGCGACGGCTTTGTCGAAGCGATTGACAGCAACACGCTGCAGGCGCTTGCCAATGCACAGCCCGGCCAGAGCGGTGGAGCCATCGCCGGTCAGCTCATTCAGGTCCCAGTCTCAGAAGCACCGGGGCAGGTCCGTGCCGGACGTTTCGGGTGGAAGAACCAGCAGGCCAGCCTGTTGTCATTCTCCGCGGACGCTTACGTAAATGAGCAGGGCGTAACCAGCCGGTTGCAGCCTAATGAGAGCACGACCCTGTGCGACACAGTGGCTGACCCTGAAGATCCGTTTGGAACAGACGGTCTTGAGGACATCGACCACTTTGCCCGGTTCATGCGCGCCACCCAGGCCCCGCCACGTGATACCACGCTGGCAGCGACTGCTGACGCCGTGACAGGAAGCAATCTGTTCAACTCGATTGGCTGCAGCATCTGCCACACTGCCTCAATCACGACTGCCGCGGCGGGAACAGTGATTAACGGCGGTCAGTTCACGGTGCCGGCTGCGTTGGGCAACAAGATCATCCACCCGTACAGCGATTTCCTGCTGCACAATGTGGGCACGGGTGATGGTGTTGTACAGAACGGCGGACAGGCAACAGCCAACAAGATGCGTACCATGCCTTTATGGGGCGGACGCACGAGAGACCGGTTGATGCATGACCTGCTTTCATTCACCAGAAACGATGCGATTCTGCGGCATGCGGGAGAAGCGACGGGAGTCATCAACAACTACCGTGCCCTGAGCACCACGCAGAAGAACCAGCTGATCACGTTCCTGCAATCTCTGTAAGCTCTGCAAGTATTTCTGCAAGAGTTGGGCGAGACCCAATATGGGTCTCGCCCCTTCTCCTCCTTCCGGGGCAGTCGCTGTTAAACGTTGTTTAACTGAGCGTTTCCAAAACGGGACGCAGCTGTCCATTTATCCGGCTTTATCCAGGGTTTGACATTGACTCACAATCCCGAACTGCTGTATGTTTGCGCCCGTTTCTCTGTGCTGGCATTGCGCTCGCAATGCGAAAGACAGAGGGCGTATGAATTTTCCCATCCGTCCACATTTGGCAGACAATCAGTAATCGTCTGCAGTACGCAGAGTTCTCGCTGCACAAGTATGTTCCCAAAAAATCTAGGAGGAACTCGTAAATGACGAGGCGGAAACTTCCCTTATTGCTGTGCGTAGCTACGCTGGCCGCCGCATGCGCTATCGTGGGCTTTGCACAGGCTGCAACACAGGCCCCTGCGGCTTTTGCTACTCCGATTAATAACGACCAATCGGGCGCCGTAAGCAATGGCTTCACAACCAATGCTGTATTCGCTGCCGATGAAGGTGTCTTCATGGAAGAAGATGACATCGCCGCCGGCCTGGGTCCCATTTATAACGCACGCGGCTGCGTGGACTGTCATGCTCAGCCGAATGTGGGCGGCACCAGCCAGATCACTGAGCTGCGCGTCGGACACACAGACGGCGCCGGAAACTTTGTAAACCCCACGCTGACCATCAACGATGGAGCCACCAGCATTCCTAACCGTTCATTAGCCAATGATCGTTCGATTTGCGCTCAGGGTAGCGTAAACATCCCTGGCGCGGAAACCATTCGTGCACTGCGCGCCACCACCAGCATTCTGGGCGACGGCTTTGTCGAAGCGATTGACAGCAACACGCTGCAGGCGCTTGCCAATGCACAGCCCGGCCAGAGCGGTGGAGCCATTGCCGGCGTCCTCATTCAGGTCCCAGTCTCAGAAGCTCCGGGGCAGGTCCGCGCCGGACGTTTCGGGTGGAAGAACCAGCAGGCCAGCCTGTTGTCATTCTCCGCGGACGCTTACGTAAACGAGCAGGGCGTAACCAGCCGGTTGCAGCCTACAGACAGCACATCACTGTGCGATACAGTGGCTGACCCTGAAGACCCAGTTGGAACAGACGGTCTTGAGGACATCGACCACTTTGCCCGCTTCATGCGCGCCACGCAGGCCCCGCCACGTGACACCACGCTGGCAGCGACTGCTGACGCCGTTGCAGGAAGCAATCTGTTCACCTCGGTTGGCTGCAGCATCTGCCACACCGCCTCAATCACAACAGCCGCGGCGGGAACAGTGATTAACGGCGGTCAGTTCACGGTGCCGGCAGCGTTAGGCAACAAGATCATCCACCCGTTCAGCGATTTCCTGCTGCACAACGTGGGCACGGGCGATGGTGTTGTGCAGAACGGCGGACAGGCAACAGCCAATCTGATGCGTACGATGCCTTTGTGGGGCGGACGCACGAGAGACCGGTTGATGCAAGACCTGCTTTCATTCACCCGGAACGATGCGATTCTGCGGCATGCGGGAGAAGCGACGGGAGTCATCAACAACTACCGTGCTCTGAGCACCACGCAGAAGAACCAGATGATCACGTTCCTACAATCTCTGTAGCTTTTTGCGGTACTATTTCCGGGCGAGCTCTCCGAGTCAAGGGGCTCGCCCGTTTTACAGTTCTGAAACAGGGAAACCCGAATCTTATGAGCCGTTCAATATCTTTTATGCTGGCGCGCGCGTTTTGCGTGGCTGGTATTCTGTTGCTGTTGCAGTCCTGCAGCGGCAAGTCCGCTTCAAATAATGAGGCCCGCACTGAGAAGCCTCTTCCTGTTGCCACGCCGCAGCCTTCGCCCACTGCATCGGCAACGCCTGTTCCCAAACTGCCTCCGCCAACGCAGGCTGAAGTCGAAGCCGCGCTCCATCGCGTCTTTGGCGACGACCTGGTTGCCCAACCCAATGACGGCAACGGCCATGCCGCGTTTATTGTTGGGGATTTCAATGGCGATGAATCAGAAGACCTCGCCCTTATCGCCCGCCCTGCCGCTGGAAAGCTGGATGACATCAACAGCGAACTGGCGAACTGGATACTACAGGACGCCGACAAAGCATTTGTTGTTCCCCAGGGAAAGACCGCAGTAGTCCCTCCCAAGCAGGAACGCCCACGCGTGGAACGTGGTGAACAAGTGTTGGCCATCATCCATGGTTTTGGTCCCACGGGCTGGCGCAATCCTGATGCCCGCCAGGCTTTCATCGTCAAACATGGCGCAGCTACTTTTGTTGGCATAGCCCGGTCCATCAGCCAGAAATCCATTCGTACCATGCACCTGCCGTATGAAACCGACATCATCAAGGAAGTCCGCAACAATAAAAAAGGTTTTGTCTTCTGGACGGGCGGTGTTTACGCATGGCATCCGAGTGAAGGATAGAGCGATGCGGGAAGCTCCGCGATTTTCAATTTGAATGTGAAAGCGGGGCCGCGGCGGGCGCGGTCCCTGAAGGACAAGGTCTCATGAATATCTGTCCGGGAAGCAAAAGCAAGTCCTTTCTGTTTTTCCTTCTTGTCTGCCTGAATGCTCTTTCTATGTTTGCCACCGATGCGATTACCGGCAGAGTTGTGAACCTGACAACGAACAGGCCTGCTGCAGGAGACAAAGTCATCCTGCTTCGGTTGGAAAACGGCATGGAAGAAGAAGCCAGCACGCGGACAGATTCACAGGGATCGTTTGTGTTGCAGCCAGCTGGCGCCGATGCAGGCCACATGGTCCGCGTGGTCCACCAGGGAGTCAACTATGATCTGGGCGTGAACGGCAAAGGCCCGCTGGAGATTGCGATCTACGATGCTGTATCTCACATCGGCAACCTGGAGGCGAGCATCGGTATGGCCCAGGCGGAGTCTGACGGCCAGACGTTGAAGATCACGGAGATGTACAGCATCGCCAATAACTCTGCTCCCCCGGTCACGCAATCCGGCCCGCGGAACTTTGAGATTTCCATCCCTGCGAACTCGGTGCTGGATTCGCTCAATGTGAGAAGAGGCGGTGGCATTTGGACGAGCCTGGCGCCAACTCCCGTGAAAGGGCAGCAGGGCCACTATGTGGTGGATTTCCCCATGCGTCCTGGGGACACCTTGTTTAAGTTTGTCTATCATGTTCCTTACACTGGACCCACTGCATTGCGTATAAGACCGGCGTATCCGGTCAGGAACTTCGCTGTCATGCATCCTCCTTCCATGAACTTCAGGCCCATGCGGGCGCAAGCTTTTACCAATCCTGGTGAAGCGCAGGGGCTTCGTGTTGAGCAGGTGGTTGGCAGTGGCCCTGTGCGAGAAGTGCCTGCCTTTGAGCTTTCGGGAATCGGTGTGGCGTCGCCCAGAGTTAGCGGCACTGCTCCGGCAATCAATCCTGCGGCTGTTGCTGCGCGCGATCCTGAGAAGCCGGCTGCCGCTGCTTTACCCTCTGCACCGCGCCAACCAGAGACTGCACTCTGGTTTGTGCTTTCAGGGCTTGCCGTTCTAACGCTGGCTGCGGCTTATGCAGTATGGAAGAGACGGAAAAGAACAGCCTAAGCCCGCTTGTAGAAGGCTGTTCCTTGAAGTTACTGGAACATCCGGCGTCCAGCTTTATTTTTCAATCCTTCGTGCTGGTGGCGGTCCTGGTTGGTATTTGTGAATGTCCGAACATGATTCCGGTCTCCAGTTCAACCGGTTCTCCATTCTTCTTGTAAGGCTTGAACTCCCATTGCAACAGGGCAGTTGTGATGGCCCTGGCCTGCTCCGGAAAAGCGCTGATCACATGAACGTGTTTTACCTTGCCATATCTATCGATGATGATTCTCACGGGAACAGGATTGAACTTGCGATCACCAAATGCCGGGTCTACTTTCAATAATACGTTATCCCCAGTAGCATAATTCTTGACGCACACTGGCGCATTTTCCTCAGCCAGTTTGGCTACTTTATCAATACTCTGTATAAGGTTCTCCAGCAACGCAGTGTCGATGCTTGTGAGCATAAACTCAACACTATGACAACGGATCTGCGTTGTCAGCGTATACCAATGTAGTTCCGCCACTGGAGACATGTAGTCCATCCGGTAAAATGTATGCCCGGCGATAGTAACTTCCATAGGTTGCCGTTCCAGCTTGTAATCAGCATTCAACCGGACTCTTTTTGCCTTTACCAGCTCCAGTGCATTGCTGGCTTGTATGTATCCAAAAAAAGATCCTGAGCGCTGATCAAAATCGATCCCCGGCTGGGGCCTGTGAATGTCTTCCCGGGTTCAATTTGCGCAAGGACGTAGTATCCGCTGTCTGAAGGTGGCGGACCCGCATATTTCTGGCGCCACTCTGCAGGCAGAGCGTAGGTGATGCCAAAGTACGGATTGGTATAAACCTTTTCGGTTACATTGCCGCCTTCAGGCAAAGGCGTGGAGGCATCACTCGCACTTGGCGTTGCGCCCTTTACCAGAATGACGTCTTTAGGAAGTTTCTGCGCCAGGGGATTGTCAATTGCGAAATCGCCCGAAGGAGGCGGTGTTTTTTCGGCTTCCTGAGGTGTTGGGTTCGTAGCATCTGCGGTCTGCGCTTGCATAAGCACAGGTATGGATAGAACTATCGCAAGTAGTACGATGGTTTTGGATTGCAACTCCAGCCCCCTTAAAATATGACCGCACATTCTACTACCAGCAAATGCCGATCTTGCTAAACAAACAGCAACATTTGTAGTTCCAAAATCGCGGTATAGATTTGTTTACTTTGCCGTAAATAATGCAATTCTATTTCCAATAGCTGCAGGTGCTTGCATGCAAAAATTTGCTATCTAGTTTTATTGCGCAAGATGAAGACGGTGGTGTTCTCCTAAATAAAGCTGAGTTTTCCAAAATAGTACTTAATTAGAGATTTTTTAACTATTCTGATTGACGCTTACATCAGAGTTGCTGTACTTTCAATTTCGATCTCAGCTTGGTGCAGTCACATGTGGCTGGATTCGAGCAGAGACAATTCCATCCCGTCCATTTTTGGCAGACAGTCCCAATCGTCTGCAGTGCGGTTCAGTTTCCTGGCGACGGTAACACGCAATCCGTGCACGCCGGGAATTTCTTGTCGATAACATTTCGACCTCATTGCTGCCGGATCTTGCATTTTTGCAGACAGGAAGTATCCGTCTGCGCTCCGCGACCCATATCGATATTGCTGCCGGATCTTGCATTTTTGCAGACAGGAAGTATCCGTCTGCGCTCCGCGACCCATATCGATCCAGAAGCACAGGTATGAAGAAGGTAAAGATGTTAAATCTAGGAGGAACTCGCAATGACGAGGCGGAAATTTCCTGTTTTAAGACTCATGTTCGCTACCCTTGTCCTCTCCGGGATGGCGATTGCTCAAACTGATCCAGGTGTCCGGGGCGGAGGCGCGGCCGCCGGTGGAGCTTTGGCATCAGTGGCCGCAAATAATCCTGCAGGCAGCCTGGCATTCTTCAATGATGCTCTTGATGCCTTTGAAGAAGTTGATTCGGTTTCAGGCACCATTGAAGCAGGCGCCGGTCTTGGCCCCCGCTTCAATTCCAGAAGCTGTGCTTTCTGCCATGCTCAACCTGCTGTTGGCGGAAGCAGCCCCTCTGTCAATCCGCAAGTGGCAGACGCGACAGCAGACGGAGCCAGAAACACGATTCCGTCGTTCATAACCGTGAACGGGCCGGTGCGTGAAGCACGTTTCCCGTTTTTCTTTAACGCTGCTGGAAACCCTGATGTCAACAATCCGAACGGTGGTGTGGAAGATCTCTATACCATCACGGGGCGGACGGATGCGGGAACCTGCAGCCTTACCCAACCCAGCTTTGCCCAGGCCCAGGCGACAAACAACATCATCTTCCGTATCCCTACGCCGGTTTTCGGGGCTGGTCTGATCGAAAACATTGACGAGGCAACGCTGTTGAACAATGCCGCCGCTAATTCCGGCTCGTTTGGGACCAGTGGCACTTTCAATCGGAACGGCAATGACGGAACGATCACCCGCTTCGGCTGGAAGGCGCAGAATAAGTCTCTGATGATTTTTGCTGGTGAAGCCTACAACGTGGAGCAGGGCGTAAGCAATGAGGCCTTTACTCAGGAGCGTCCGCTGCCCGGAGAAGGCCAGACTACCGGTCTGCCGGCGAACTGCCGTATCAACGGAACGCCTGAAGACCTTACCCATTTCAATGCTAACAATCTCGGAACGTCAGGGGACGTAGTGAAGTTTGCCATCTTTATGCGTCTACTGGCTGCGCCGACTCCTTCCACTACAGTGCCCGGTGGCGCTACTTCCATCAACACAGGCCGCGGCCTTTTCACTTCCATTGGATGCGCTGCCTGCCACACCGCTTCTCTTACGACTTCGGCGTCATCGGTTACGCCTGGTCTTGGCAACGCAACAGCTAATTTGTTCAGTGACCTGGAAGTCCATCACATGGGTACAGGGCTGAACGATAACGTCAGCCAGGGCGGAGCCGGTGGAGACCAGTTCCGGACGGCGCCTTTGTGGGGACTCGGCCAGCGGATCTTCTTCCTGCATGATGGCCGCACCTCAAACCTTCTAACCGCCATTGCCGCGCATTCCAGCACAGGCTCTGAAGCCAACACTGTGATTGCCAACTTCAATGCGCTCTCCGCAACCAATAAGCAAAACCTTCTGAATTTCCTGCGTTCCCTGTAACTTTCAACCTGTGGCGGGGGTACTTCTACGAGTCCCCCGCCTTTTTTCTTTTACGTAAAGTTCCAAAACGGAACTATTCGTTCCAAAATGGAACATATATTCCGAATTAAAAAATTAGAATTTTTTTAACTATTCCGATTGACGATAGTAGCGAGATTGAGGTACTTTCCTCTTCGCCCCGGTCGCTTGATATATCCCACTTGTTGCAAGTCTCAAGCGGACACAATTTCATCCCGTCCACTTTTGGCAGGCAGTCTCAATCGCCTGCAGTGCGGTGCGGTTCCTGGTGGTCGCAACACGCAACACATGTGCGCCAGGAATTTTGTCGACAACATTTCACTTCTCTTTAAATGCCGGACTTTGCTTTTTGCAGACAGGACGTATCTGGTCTGGGCCCGCAACCTCTAATTGATTTTCAGCAGCACAGGTAGAAGAAGGAAGGTTAATCAAGGAGGAACTCGTAATGACGAGGCGAAACATCTCTGTTTTAACGCTCACAATCGCAGCGCTCTTCCTGGCTGGAATGGCATTTGCGCAGGTCACCGACCCCGGTGTCCGTGGCGGCGCAGCCGGTGCCGGTCAGCCACTGGCATCCGTTTCAGGCAATGCCAACGATTTGGCATTTTTCAACTCCGGACTCGGCCAGTTCAACGAAAGTCAAACTGTTACGGGAGACAACGTCGGTCTAGGACCGCGGTTTAACCTGGATTCATGCGGTGGATGCCACTCACAGCCAGCCACCGGCGGCAGCAGCCCGGCCGTTAATCCTCAATTCACGATCATCTCCAGAGGTGTCGCCAGCAGCGCTACCAATACCCGTCCGTCTTTTATTACGCAGAACGGTCCGGTGCGCGAAGCCCGCTTCCCATTTTTCTTTAACGCCAATGGCACGGCCAACGTCAATAACCCGAACGGTGGCGTCGAGACCATCTTCACGATAGCCGGTCGCGCCGATTTGGCGCCGGGCAAGACTTGCGCCGGCTTGCCGCAACCTGGTTTCGCCCAGGCGACTGCAGCCAACAACATTATCTTCCGCATTCCCACGCCGGTGTTTGGCGCTGGTCTGATGGCGAACATTGACGACTCAACTCTGTTAATCAACCAGGCCAACCAGGCCGGCAACGCCTTCGGCGTCGCCGGGACGTTCAACCATAACGGCAATGACGGCACTATCAGCCGCTTTGGCTGGAAGGCACAGAATAAATCGCTGATGATCTTTTCCGGTGAGGCTTACAACGTGGAAATGGGCGTCAGCAACGAACTCTTCCAGCAAGACCGCCCGCTGCCGGGTGAAGACGGCAACGGTGGAGTGGGGGGCACAGGTTTTGCGGCCAACTGCCTGAACACTGCCGGGGTCGGCTATCCGGAGGACATTTCTCACTCCGACGGTACTGACGCCTCGAGCAGTTCCAGTGACGTCACGCTGTTCGCGGTGTTCATGCAGTTCCTGGCTCCGCCCACGCCTTCCACGACGGTTCCCGGCGGTGCTACTTCGATCAGCCGCGGACGCGCGAATTTCAACGCCGTTGGCTGCAACGTTTGCCATA
>Ga0079219_10000262_pt1 | contig 9959 bp, 10 predicted proteins | sample GAControl_FD_77074 | JGI IMG/M metagenome (GOLD analysis project Ga0079219, IMG submission 77074) | Agricultural soil microbial communities from Georgia to study Nitrogen management - GA Control | ecosystem: Environmental > Terrestrial > Soil > Agricultural land | place: USA: Georgia | collected...
AGTAGGTCTCGCCACTCAAAATATCGACTTCAGCGGGCATTGCCGCGGCCGTAAACATCGGCAACGTCTTCACCACTTTGCCCTTCGCGTTCACCAGCGAAGTGACACCGGTGTTGGTGACTCGCAGCAAAGTTCGCCGGGTTTCAATGGCGCGCGACCGCGCGAGCGCCAAATGTTGCCACGGTCCCACCGATCGACCGTACCAGGCGTCGTTGGTGAGGTTGACGAGTAAATTAGCGTGAGTTTCGCTGATAAACTTGCGCGCCAGATCCGGCATCAGGTCTTCGTAACAGATCAGCGGCGCAACCCTGATGTTTGAAGAAAGCTGAAAAGCAGTCGGCCCCTGCCCGGGCGTAAAGCCATCGGCGAATGGGATTCCGGGGACCAGAGACAAAATCTTTGAGAACGGCAAATATTCACCGAAGGCGAGTAAGACTTGTTTATGGTATCGCCCGAGAATCGTTCCCTGAGCGTCAGTAAAAAATGCGGTGTTGAAAGCCTTCATGCCGGGACGGCCGAGGGTACCGCTAAAACTCTTTGCGCCAAAAATAAAATGGCTTTGCGGCGATTTGAACGACGGCATAAATTCTGGCGGCAGGACCGCCAAATTTTCCGGCACCATAAATTCGATGGCCGATTCCGGCCAAATCACGAGCCCGGGCGAATCCAACGAAGCGGTGATTCTCCGATGCTGGTCGAGATTTCTCTGGGCTAAAGTCGGATCCCACTTGAGATCGATATCGACATTGCCCTGTACAGCTCCCGTCGCGAGCTTTGGCGCGGGGGCCATTTCCTGTTCGACACTTCTGAGCCTTTCAAACCCGTACACGAGCGACACGATGATGGCGAGAGTAGAACAGGCAAGCGGCAAAAATGTCCGTGACTCCGCCAGACGGCGCGTCGACAAAAATCGGTAAACTGCTGCATTGAACCATACGACGACGAAGCTTGCGCCGTACGGTCCGACGAGGTCGGCGCTCTGAACAAACCAGGAAAACGCGACCTGAGAGTTCGCGACGTGCCAGGGGAAGAGCAACGGAAATAGAAACTCGACCGCTACCCAAAACATTGGCGGAAAGAGACATACGGGTCCCCATCCGGCAATCCGCAGGAACAACGCGAAGAGCGCCATTTCGATTGCTTGTAGCGCGGCATAAACGATGAATATGAGGACGCTTACGCCGTAGGGAAATCCGCCGAAAGCGCTGATCGTGTAAACCAGCCAATAAAAACCGATCAGGTGTGCGGCTGTGCCCATGACCCAGCCGTAAAATGTCGCCGAGCGCCAGCTACGGGCATGCTTCACCGTCCAGAAAAGCGGCACAAAAGAGAACCAGGCAAGCAGAAACAGTCTGGGATCGAGAAACGGCGCTGCCAATAGGCCGGCGGACAATAACGCAAGCAGCATCTGAGATATTGTCACAGCTGATCCGGCCGGCTCGTCGTGAGCTACCGCAGGCGAGCGGCGCGACTGAAACTATCGGGATCGAAGTCGTACGCCAGCTTTAGAAATTGCACGATGATTCGGGCGGTGACACCCCAGACATCCCAGTCGTTCACATAAAAATGATAACTCGGATGGCCGCCCGGCGAGAGCTGAGCGTCGCGAACAAAATTGGCTTGGGCCATCAATGAGCTGATCGGCACCGAAGCAACATCTGTCGTTTCGGCGGGATCGAGGCGAAATTCACAGCGCTCTGGAATCACGCCGACAACGGGCGTGACTACTAGGCCGTAACCTGCCGTGAATTCATCAAGCCGGCCGAGCACTCGGACGCAGTCTGGACCGATGCCGATCTCCTCGTAGCATTCGCGTAACGCCGTTTCCGTCGCGTCGGCATCCCGCGGGTCGACTCGGCCACCGGGAAAAGCGATTTGACCCTTGTGAGTGGGCAAATGATCGGCTCGTCTGGTTAGAACAAGATATTCGCCGTCAGTCCGTTCCTGAATCGGTATGAGTACTGCCGCGGGCTTGTGCCCGTTCTCGGCGATGATTCGAGGCGTACGCGAATTTAAAGCTTTGGCGAGTCGTTCTGAAAGCATCGTGCAGTAAAAACTTTGTCGGTTATATGCTATGACTTTTTAGTCAATCTAGCCAATGATCCTGCAAAACACTAGCGTCATGAAAGATCGTGATATTCACTCGGTAATCCGCATTTTGCGCCGCCAAGCACCGTCTTGGCAAACACCCATCGTAACTTTGATGGCGGAAACCTACCGGAGTCCATTTCGTGTGCTGATCTCCTGCATTCTCAGTCTGCGCACCCAGGATTCTACCACCGCAAAGGCGTCCCATCGGCTCTTCGCCCTGGCGGATACGCCGGCAACGATGCTTAAACTGAGCGCAAAAAAAATCGAGTTGCTGATCTATCCGGTAGGCTTTTACAAGACCAAGTCGAAAGCGATTCGCCACATATGCCGCACACTTCTAGAGGAATACGACGGAAAAGTTCCGGACGAAATCGATGAGCTACTCAAGCTCAACGGAGTCGGCCGCAAAACCGCCAATCTCGTCGTGACCCTTGGGTACAACAAACCGGGGATCTGCGTCGATACTCACGTCCATCGAATTTCCAATCGCTGGGGCTACGTAAACACAAAAACGCCGGAGCAGACGGAAATCGCGCTGCGTGCGAAACTTCCCAAGCCATACTGGATCGAATACAACGATCTGCTCGTGAGCTTCGGCCAGCACCTTTGCCGGCCAATCTCTCCGCTTTGTAGCCAGTGTCCGGTGCAAAGGTTTTGTTCGCAAATAAACGTCACTGTGAGGCGATAACTATGGCGCAAGAAATTCCGCCTGGATATTTTTCCAAAAATATCGAACCGCTCGGCTATCATGATTTGAACGGTAAGCCGGCGTTCAAGTTAGCGCTGCAGGAAGTGAATCGCCGCTGGTATCTTTACGTCGCGCACCTTTGGCATCGCGGTTGGAGCGTGCTCGAGGTCACGGACCCCGCCGAACCACAGCTCTGTATATTTATTCCCGGGCCGGAAAATACCTGGACAATTCAAGTCCAGGTGGCGGACGGTAAAATGATCACCGGTCTGGAGCGAATTGCGCCCGGTTGGGGCGGCGCCGACGGCCAAGCATTTGTCGAAGGATTCTTCATTTTTGATGTCAGCGCACCGACTGAGCCGAAACGACTCGGCCAGTTCGAAACCGGCAGCACGGGAACCCATCGGAATTTTTACGATGGCGGTCATCTCGTCCATGCCGCCGCGGGTGCCCCGGGTTTGCACGGAAAGATTTATCGCATTATCGACATCGCTGATCCTGCCAAGCCGCGCGAGGTCGGTCGGTTTTCATTGCCGGAGCAGCGACAGCAGGAGCCGGTCAATGGCTTGAAGTTTTCTTGTCATGGGCCGGCTCATCTGGAAGGTGATCGCGCGTATCTCTCTTACGGCGATGGCGGCGGTATTATTCTCGACGTTTCCGACATGTCGGCACCGAAGATGATTAGTCAGCTCGCGTTCCGTGGCATCACCGCGACCCAGGGAATTCACACTTACTTGCCGCTGCCGCGCCGTAAGATCGCCTTGATCAACGATGAAGCCATCCGGGAAAATGGCGATGAAAACTTGAACATGGCCGGCATCGCCGATATCAGCGACGAGCGGCGCCCGCGCATGCTGTCGCTATTTCCGTTGCCGGAGCCGCCTGCGGAAAGTGGACTGACCAATTTTTATGCCAAGGGCGGCAGGTTCGGTCCTCACAATCACCATCATTCGAATCATCAAGCCTGTCTCGAAGACCGCGACGACATCGCTTATCTCACCTACTTCAACGCCGGGCTGAGAGTGTACGACATTCGCGATGTGCGCCAACCGAAAGAGATCGGTTATTTTGTGCCCGCCGATCCGGTAACCCGAACGGGACTCAAGCCCAGTCGCCTGGTCGCGCAGTCGGAAGATGTGCTCGTGGATCGCCGCGGTTTCATCTATCTATCCGATAAAAATCACGGGATTCACATTCTTCGTCTCAGACAAGTCTGGCCATATGCCGCTTAGCGCGAGACTCAAAATGGCAGCGCCACCGATGACGGTGGCGCGCGCTCAAAATTGTTTGAAGAAAAATCCCTGCTCTACGGCTTCATCGATTCAGGGAAATATTTGGACGGCGCCCATACGTTCACGGTGAAGTTGTGACAGCCCAAAATGCGCAGCTCGCGCATGATCCGAATGTAATCTTGGGAATCGATAAAATCGCGCCAGTTGTCCAAGGTCTCGAAATCGATAGTGATTGCGACGTGGGGTGTGACCTCGAGAGGATTTCGGTAGTTCCGGATTTCGATGACCCCCTTGTGATTCAAGGTAGTCGGCAGCCAATCATTCCTCGCCTTGTTCGAATAGATCGTCAAGTTGGCTTTCTGATCCGGCAGGTCCCACTGAATGACGAAATGGACCATTACTGTATCCCCCTTACCAAGCCTCCGTCGATTTGAATCGTAGTTCCGGTGACATAACTCGCCCGCTCCGAGCCAAGAAACACGATGACATCCGCCGTTTCTTCCGCGGTGCCGTAACGGCCGAGGGGCACTTCCGCTGCCATTTCCTTGTTGATCTCTTCCACCGGCCGTTTAAGCCGATCCGCTCTCGCTTTGTTGAGTTTCTGCGCGCGCTCGGTGTCGATGCGCCCGGGGCAGATATTGTTGATCAGGATGTTGTCTCGCGCCAGCTCCCGCGACAGAGTTTTCGCCAAGCCAATCACCGCACTGCGCACGGCGTTGGACAACACCAATCCGGTGATCGGCTCTTTGACGGAATAGGAAGTGATGTTGATCACTCTGCCGCCGCCTACCTTGCGCATGTGCGGCACAGCTTCGCGCGTCATACGCATCGTGCTCATGAAGCTCAGGTTATAAGCGTTCTGCCAATCGTCATCTGTAAATTTCATGAACTCACCGGGCGGCGGACCGCCCGCATTATTGACAATGATGTCGAGACGCCCGAAATGTTCGGCGCTTTGACTGACGAATCTTTTTATATCTTCCGGTTTTGACATGTCCGCCACTAGCGCCAGCACGTCGCCGCCGGTTTGTTTACGAATCATCGCTGCCGCGTCGTTGAGCGCCGCCTCGCCACGCGCGCAAATGGCCACCTTCGCCCCTTCGCGTGCGAAACCAAGCGCGCTCGCCCGTCCCATTCCCTGGCTGGCGCCCGCCACTAGAGCGACCTTCCCGTTGAGTCCTAAATCCATGCTGGCTTTCCCCCTGAATTGATTCGCCGATACACTAACAAACACCTAGTGGGCGGTCAAAAGACTGGCGCTTGGTTCGAAGAAATCGCTGTTTGTCTGAGTTTTGATTACTTTTGCTGCCAGTAGATGTTGTCGCGGAATTCCGGCTGGAGCCGCTTGATATAAAGACAAAGCATTCCGTGCACGCCGAGTTGGCGCAGTTTGCGCGGGTCGCCTTCCCGAAGCGCGGTCTTTTCCTCGGCGGTGAGCTCGTAATTCGTCATGACATCTTCGAAGTCCGCCAAGGCCTTTTCGTATACGGAATCTTTCATTTTGAGATCGAATAATAACCGGCTCAAATCGTAACAACTCACAGCGACCTCCAGCTGACAAAGCCCCATCCGGTGGCGACAAAATCGGGCATGTAGGCAGTGTAGGATGCTTTGGCATCCCCGACCGCGCCGATCACGACCATCCAATTGAGAAACTCGGTATCGCCGGCCTGTAAAAGCTCCTGAACCGAATAGTCCGCAAGCGCCTTTCCTTTCCCGTCGCGCAAAACCTCGAGCAGTCGGTGATCGAATTTCGCGTCGATTTCGCCAATTCTCGGGGAGCCGGGAAAATGCGACAACCCGCCAGTCGCCAGGATTGCGATGCGCTCTTTCGACTGTTCCGCCACGGCGCGGATCAATTCGCCCATTTGGTAGCAACGGCGCGGCGATGGTGCCGGATCGACCCAGGTATTGACGTAAATCGGCAGGATGGGAATGCTCGGCTCACGAAGCAAAAAATAAAGCGGCACATTTTGCGTATGCTGCAGTTCAATATTCTCGCCGTAGGAAAAATCGATGCCCTTCTCCATGCCAGCGCGGATAATCGCGTTGCCGAGTTCTTTGTGGTTGCGGTACTGAAAGCGGTGGCGCGTGAACTGGCCTTTGACTTCCTCGGCGACAGTCACGAAGAAAGTCGGAATGTTGTTCCAAAAAAAATTGACGAACTGATCGTTGGCGACAACGACGAGAACATCGGGTTGACTGCGTTGCAAGTCCTCGCGCAGCACTGCGAAAGCCGCTTCAGCATCCTGCCGAAGCTTTTTTTGCTGCTCGAGCGTGGGCCGGTTCGAGGCTCCCTTCGGTGCCATACTGTAGTGAAGATCCATGAAATCTTCCCATTCGCTTCCCGGCTCGAGCAGGATATTGGGGGCATGGCTTGCGGCCAGTGCGGAAACCAGAGGCATCGATCTGACTCCTGATGGATTTTGCAAAAATCCTAGTCCCCGACCTGAGAAAAAGCAACCGAGCCAGACGGTGAGCCGTGGCGAGAATTTTGATCGATTTCGCTGCTCCTTACGGAGGAAGGAGCGGGGCTATACCGGAAAAGCCACTCGCCGGGAGCGCCGAAATTGATCCACCATCTGCGGGAGGAAACTATAAGGCTATCAAGGGAGAATGTGACGCTCAGAGCATGCGATAGTTACGGACGGAGAAATAGATCAGGGCAAGTACTCCGAGACTGGCGATAATCGGATGGCTCAATACCCAACCGAGCGCGGGCTCGAAGTAGTTAAACATTACGTAATCGACAAACCGGCTCATTTACAATCTTTAACCCAAACTTGACCGATACTTATACCAAAAGTGTCCTCCAGAGAAAAGATCAATTTGTCCGCGCCGTACTGGACCTCACCGCACCCGTATCCAGAGGGCACGCCGTCGCTTTGGCAATCAAGGTAATAATTCAGCTATTATATGTACAACTTTGCTCAACACAGCTCAGGTTTGGACAAAAATACTCGAATAAAGCTTTGTTCCGAACATGGCAGCCGAGGTCAAGTGGGCATGCGAACGAGATTTCTGCGGCCCCGGCGAAGCCATCCAGGCCGTGGCATTGCCGTTGCTCTACCGACGACCCATCTATTACAGAGGGAGCAAACCGATGAGACTACTGCTATCGACGATGTTCAGAAAGCTGCCGGTGCGAACAACCAAACAGCGTGCAACCATTTGTAAGCGCTGCGGCGCGCGTATCTATTCTTTAAGCTACCTTAAGGCCCACCTGGAATCCCACGACCGTAAAACGCATTAATCTTGGAGACCTCAATTGAATTACGTATCTGATCGCAGAATGTTCACTGCCGGCGCGAATAACAGTTCGCGCTCGAAATGGCGGCTGAGCGTTACGCGAACTATTGGAGCGCTGTGACGAATCGTCTTCACATTTTCGAACTCTCATCAATGGATGTTCGGATCGCCGGCCGAGCTCCGAAGGATTCCAAGCAAGGCGCAAATTCTTTGCATAGCAGAGAAGCCAAAGACTGCTGGAGCTCGCGACCGGCGTTTTCTGCCGAAGCTGCCAAAGAGATTCTGTTGTGCCTCAGTTGTTTTCGGAAACTGTAGTCCTCGATAACTCGCGCTTTGTTCAACTCTCTTTCCGCTGCTACCTCATTTCACGCCAAAAAAACTAGAGGGGTAGATTGATCGGTTTTTTGCGCTACAGTTCTTTACGTGAGCCAAGGCGTGAAGAGATCGGTAACCGGCCGAGAAACTCGTGGGAGGCGCAACATGAAAGCAGACATCGATTTCGACAACGGCACGATCACGCTAATCTGCTCCAGATGTCGACGAAAATACCCCAAGCGAATCGCCGACATTGGGTCGGGCGTCCGGATTAGATGCAAATGCAACAGCGTTGTTTCGTGGCAAGGTGACCTGAGTTGGGTGACGTGTTATGCAAATCCGTATCACTGGGACGCAGCGATTCCCGTTTCGCCAGGCAAGTGACGTCTGCAGCGTTCAACTCAATTCCGTGGCATTGATCGCAAGGCCAATAAAACAACGCTGCGGAGCCCTAGCAAATTAGGACGGGGAAAGCTTCAATAAGCCGGCCATCTGTCTCGTTAGATTCCCTTCGCAATCAAAGTTGTCGCATTCTCAGCCGCTTATCCAGTGGCGCGATTGTTGACCGGATGTCATCGCGGACGCCCGGCAGATTGACGACAGATATTCGAAATGCTAAGTCATTGAGGTTCTCGCATAAATCAAGCATTCATCTAAGGATTAGCAAACCTCTCGTGCGGCCAGGTAGCTCAGTCGGTAGAGCAGAGGACTGAAAATCCTCGTGTCGGCAGTTCGATTCTGTCCCTGGCCATATTCCTTCCTGCAATAGATTCGCCGGTCGCTCTATGAATTGTTCTGAATGGCGCCGCATATTCCTCATTGAGCGTCACCAGGAGCGACACATCTAGCCAATATCGTCTAAGTAGTTTTTATGTCTTTAGCGATTGATTTCTGGAACAAAATTAACAACGAGCAAGCCGCGAAAAACCAGCAGTATAAGAGCTTGCTTCAATCCTTACAGGCAATCCATCCGCGTAGTGTGCTGCTCCTCCGTAGTCCATCGGAGGAGCCGTGGCTCGGGCATTTGACGAACCGGGGACAGCTTTTCTCCAGATATAAGCTCAAATATTTCCCAGGTACTTATAAACGATGTCATCAAAACGCCAGCTGCATCTGGATTATGCAGCGAGGCATGATCGGCACCGGCTTCGCGTACAACGCGCCTTCACGCGTATCCCCGGGCGTGTGGCATCGACATTCGTGGGGCTTGGATCGTTCGACGAAAACGCCACGAGTCATCGAGACGACCTATAGGTTCAACGATTATTACGGCGTGAGCCTCGACAACGAGGAATGTAAATGCTTCGTCTTGCAGAATATCCTTCCGATGCTTAACACGGTCATAAAGAAAGTGAATTGGATCTAAACCTTCGTTTCTGTGACTCCGCCAAACGTCTCACAATTGATTTGGATGACTTCTGGACTGCCTGTTCCATGACTCGAGGTTTCAATCGATCCAGTCGACGGGCGAAGCCAAACTGGAAAACTCAACGGTATCCTTCCACATCCGAAAGAGCTACTATGAACAGCGGCGAAGCGAGTGGCTTTTCCTGAACGGAGAAATGCCTTGAATCAATCATCAAAACGTATTGCCTTCGGCTTGGTGGTGACGCTCGTGTTGTTTGGGATCTTCAGTCTATTTACCAAAGAGTACCGGAGCGAACCGGAGATTGCTTTCAGCGATTTTACAGGCGCCGTGGAGCGCGGCGACATCGAAGCGGTCGTGATCCAGGGGCATTACGTTCACGGCAGCTATAAAAACGGTGCAGAGTTCAAAACCTTCGCTCCGGACGATCCGGAGCTTGTGAAGTCGTTGCGCCGTACAAACGTGAAAATTGCTGCCAAGCCCGAAGATGAGTCGCCCTGGTATATGGTTTTACTGCTCAACTGGTTTCCCATGCTGCTTCTACTCGGCGTATGGATTTTTTTCATGCGCCAGCTTCAAATGGGCGGCGGCAAGGTGGCGTCCTTCGGCAAGAGCCGGGCAAAACTGCTGACGGAGAACCAACACCGTGTGACGTTTGACGACGTTGCCGGCGTCGACGAGGCCAAAGATGATCTGCAAGAGATCATCGCATTCTTGAAGGATCCAAAAAAGTTCACGCGGCTTGGCGGCAGAATACCCAAAGGGTGTTTACTTGTGGGGGCTCCCGGAACCGGAAAGACCCTGCTGGCCCGCGCCATCGCGGGCGAAGCCGGAGTGCCGTTCTTCAGCATCAGCGGTTCCGATTTCGTAGAAATGTTCGTGGGAGTCGGCGCATCGCGCGTTCGCGATCTTTTTGTTCAGGGCAAAAAAAAGGCGCCGTGCATTATGTTTATCGACGAAATCGACGCCGTTGGCCGGCACCGCGGCGCCGGCTTCGGCGGCGGCAATGATGAACGGG
>Ga0079219_10000263_pt1 | contig 9951 bp, 11 predicted proteins | sample GAControl_FD_77074 | JGI IMG/M metagenome (GOLD analysis project Ga0079219, IMG submission 77074) | Agricultural soil microbial communities from Georgia to study Nitrogen management - GA Control | ecosystem: Environmental > Terrestrial > Soil > Agricultural land | place: USA: Georgia | collected...
AACGGCCATCTGCTGCTGACCAAATATCCTGAATGCGCGCAAGCGCTGGCAAAATACCGGATCAATCCCGGCAACGTGAGCGTGGGCCGCAAGAATGACGATAATTTCCGCGCCATGATTGAAGTGGCCGTCAGGAATGACAAGCCGGTGCGGATCGGCGTGAACTGGGGCTCGCTGGACCAGCAGCTGCTCACCCGCATGATGGACGAGAATTCCCGCAGCGTCAACCCCAAAGACGCGCGCGAAGTCACCATGGACGCCATGGTGGAAAGCGCTTTGCGTTCCGCGCAGCTGGCGGAAGAATTTGGCCTGCCGCATGACTACATCATTCTTAGCGCCAAGGTAAGCGGCGTTCAGGATTTGATCGACGTTTATCGCATGCTGGCGGCAAGATGCGACTACCCTCTGCATCTTGGACTTACGGAAGCAGGCATGGGGGCTAAAGGGATCGTAGGCAGCGCCGCCGGTCTGGCAGTGCTGTTGCAGGAAGGCATTGGCGATACCATCCGCGTATCTCTCACGCCCGCGCCAAACGGCAACCGCGCGGAAGAAGTTTTTGTCGGCCAGCAGATCCTGCAGTCAATGGGCATCCGCAGCTTCGCCCCTCAGGTCACCGCATGCCCCGGATGCGGACGCACCACCAGCACTTTCTTCCAGGAAATGGCGGAGCAGATCCAGTCTTATCTCCGCACGAACATGCCAGTGTGGAGAGGCAAGTATCCCGGTGTAGAAGAGCTCAAAGTCGCGGTGATGGGGTGCGTGGTCAACGGTCCCGGTGAGTCCAAGCATGCCAACATCGGCATCTCATTGCCTGGAACTTTTGAAGAGCCCAAGGCTCCGGTGTTTGTTGACGGACGACTGATGACTACGCTGAAGGGCGACCGCATTGTCGCCGAGTTTATTGACATCCTGAACGAATATCTTGATACGCGTTATGGTTCAGGAAAAACAGCGGAAGTAGCGCAAGTCTAAAAACAAACTTCTCGCCCCGCCAACCTGTAGAAATGCGGGGCGGAGCCCAGGCCTCCTGCAGCAAACCCCGTCTTGTTACGACGCCAATAGTCCGTAACCAATTGCCAGCCACGCGCCAAACCCAATGATAACCATGCCAACCCGCACCATGGTGTTATCTACAATGTTGTTCCACTTCGCATCCATAAACTGCCTCCAGAAAATTTTCTTGCTTCGTGCTGCACCTCTTTTGACATGAATTGCAGCTCTTGGTTAGTAATACGTCACCCAGGAAAATAGGTTCCATGCTGTAACAGGATTTTTGCAAACTTTATTTGTTTATATTTTGGTAACTTCAGGCTGTTTCTATCGTCTTATAAGTATTCATTCTTTTCTCTCTCACCCTGATGGGAGTGAGCGGAATGGCAGGACCGGCAGACAGAGCAGGCAATCTTTTTTGCAACCACAATAAAGACCGCCGGCAAAGTACACCGGGCTTGCCGGTTCGTTTGCTTCCCCAGGGTGACAAAATCCTTCCAGCTCTGGCCAGCAGTTTCCCTTCTTTCTGATCTTTCATCCAACTCCTCAGGTAAGCCAAATGTTCAGGCCATGGGGAGCGGGGAATGCGTCTTTACAAATTTGGCGAAAAGGAAGAACAGCAAACCAGCGCGAAAGTGCAGGCTTCTCCGTGGAAGCTTGGCGGTTTATCGCCCTGGCAACTGCTCAAGCGTCTCTATTCCGAAGTAGATGACGATGATGTGCTCACCCGTTCCGCGGCGCTGGCTTACTACTTTGTCTCTGCATTGTTCCCTATGATTTTTTTCCTGATGGCGGTGCTGGGACTTTTTGCCAGAAGCCATGATCTCCAGTCCGGCCTGCTCAATTACGTCGCGCGTTTCATGCCTGCAGATGCTTACCGGCTCGTGCAAAAAACGCTGCAGCAGATCGCCAACAACAGCTCCGGCCTGAAGCTCGCACTTGGGCTTGCCCTGGCTATCTGGTCGGGATCTGGCGGAGTAAGTTCGATTATGGAGGCGTTAAACCGCTGCTATCACGTAAGAGAGTCCCGTCCCTGGTGGAAGCGAAGGCTGATGGCAATTGGCCTGACAATGGCAATTTCCGGGCTCGTCGTTGTTGCTCTGGTCATTGTTCTCTACGGTGGCAACATCGTTGACTTTGTTGGATCACGAATTGGTTTGAGCAATGTCACAGTGATGGCGTGGCGCGTGGTGCAATGGCCCATTGCATTTTTCTTTGTGACGTTGTCATTTGCGCTTCTCTACTATTGGGGGCCTGACGCAAAACAAGAATGGCGATGGATTACGCCCGGGTCGCTGGTCGGTGTCCTGGTCTGGATTGGCGCTTCTTTGCTGTTTCGGGAATATCTGCATTTCTTTAACAGCTATAGCAAATCTTACGGATCGCTGGGTGCGGTAATTGTGCTTCTCTTGTGGCTTTATATTTTCGGCCTGGCAATCCTGCTGGGAGGAGAGATCAATTCAGAGATTGAGAATGCCGCCGCGCGCCGGGGCCACCCTGACGCTAAAGATGTGGGAGAAAAAGTGGCGTGAATCCCCGGCGATCAGGCGACTGGCATTTTTTCCGCTACGGATTGCACCATTGCGGGAGATGGCGAAATTGGCAACTCAATCGTAATCAGCAAACCGCCCGGCACATTTTCCGCACGGATGGATCCGCCATGCAGCTTAATCGTACGGTCCGCAATGGAGAGGCCGAGTCCCACGCCGCCGCTTGAGCGCTCACGCGCTTCACCTACGCGGTAGAAGGGCTCAAAGATGTGCGTCAGCTCAGCTTCGGGAACGCCCGGCCCGTAGTCACGCACCGTTAAAACCGCGGCGCCCGGCGGACAGGTCAGAGAAACCTCAACTGCCGTGCCTTCCGCCGTGTAACGAATAGCATTGCGAATCACATTCTCAATGCCGCTGCGCAACAGCTCTGACGATCCGCGCACGCGGCAGGCCGCCAGCTGCAGCACCTTCACTTCTTTGTGATGCGGCTTGGCCTCATAATTGGCGTCATCAATCACCTGCTGCGCCAGGTCTTCTAACGCTACGCACTCTGGCGGAACACGTTCAGCGCCGCTCTCCAGGCGCGTAAGAGCGAGCAACTGGCCCACCAGGCTGTTGACCCGTTCGGATTCCAGCTCAATCCTGTCCAGCGCGGCGATTCCTTTGCCGGTGGTGTTCTTGCGCGCCAGTTCCAACGCCACGGTCAAACGGGCCAGGGGCGATCGCAGTTCGTGGGAAATGTCCGCCAGCAGGCGTTTTTGCGCTGAGATCAGCGCCGCGATGCGTTCCGCCATATGATCAAACTCACGGCCCAGATCAGCCAGTTCGTCCTGGCGGCTTCTCAACTGCGGGCTCACACGTACGTCAAGATTGCCCTCAGCAAATTGCTGCACAACCGCTTTCAATTTTTTTACCGGGGAGGTCAGATAAAGCGCTAGCAGATAACACACCACGCCAGCAATTAGAATGCTCACAGCAATGCGCGGAGCCGTAAAAAAAGGCGGCGGTCCGCCGGCCTGGCGAAAGCGGGCAACGAATATGTATGGCTTCCCAGTGGCGGAGACAACAAATCTGCCCCATGTCGCCCTGGTGGCGCCGGTAAACAGGGGAAAGAGACGCGGCGGCTGGTCCTGCGGATTTGCCTGCAGCTCTTTTACGACCGTCGCAACGCTTTCTGCATTGTTTGGAGTAAGAGGTGTTCCCGCAGCGTCAAAGAGATATATCTCCGTGCCTGACTCCTGCAATGACCGGCGGACAAATTCTTCCAGCGCTTTGCTTCCTTCGCGCTCATAGATACGGATCGCCGCTTCAGAATAGAGAGTGAGTCCTTCTCTGAGTGGCCCACGGTTGGCACGTTCCGGCAGGGACTCCGTATTCGAAATGCGCGACATCAGGGTCAACACGCCAATGGTCAGGGCCATCGTCAGCCAGAACGACATGAATATTTTTAGAAACAGGCTGCGGTATTTCACTATTGCTCTCCCGGAAGGAGGTAAACGTAACCACTGCCGCGGATGGCCTTCACGCGCTCCTGCTCGCCATCATACGGGCCTAGCTTGCGCCGCAGGTTGCTCACATGCACGTCAATGCTGCGGTCCATGGGAGACATGGGCCTTCCCAGTGCGGCCTGCGTGAGATCTTCACGGCTGATGATCTTCCCCGGATTGCGGAGAAACGTATACAGCAGATCAAACTCAGCGCCCGTGAGACTCACCGGTTTGCCGTTGCAGGTAACGCTGCGCGACTCCGGATGCAGTTCAACCCCTGCTAAATGCACTGGCTGAGAAGAAACAGACGAACCAGTGTTGGAAGTACGCCGGAGGATGGCGCGCAGCCGCGCTACCAGTTCACGCGGATTGAACGGCTTGGGCAGGTAATCGTCCGCGCCCAGCTCCAGGCCCAGGATTCTATCCAGTTCGCTGCCGCGCGCTGTGAGCATAAGCACCGGCACAGAGCTTTTTTGCCGTAGCTGCTTGAGCACATCCAGGCCGCTCATGCCTGGAAGCATCACATCCAGGACCACGGCGGAATAGTGATTGGCCAGCGCTTTATCGAGCCCACTGGGCCCGTCATGCGCTGCGTGAAGGTCGAATTGCTCGCTCTGCAGGTACTCCTCGAGCAGCTTGCTCAACTCTGTATCGTCGTCAATAAGAAGGACTGACACCATAGCTTGTCACCTTAAACCCTGCACACATCCGTGCGGGGTTAAGAAATGTGAAGGCATGATAAACCGAATTAACAACTCATAACTTTGTCCGTCCGCGATCTGGGTTAACACTAGTGGTAGCCATTACCGGGGTCGCCAGAGCGTTAAAAGCAATGCCGGGGTAATCGAGCTGCCGCTTGATTGTAAAAGGAGTTGGTTTATGCACAAGAAGTTTTTCATTGTTGTAACGATTCTACTGGCCGTGGCAGCCGGCCTGGCGACATCCGCTTCAGCACAGCGTCCCGGCCGGGGTTTTGGCCGCCATGGTGGTTGGATGCTGAAACACATGACCAGGCAGCTGAACCTGACTGAGGCCCAGCAGACCCAGATCAAAGGCATCATGGCCGATGGAAAGACCCGGATCAAACCCCTGATGCAGCAGCTCCGTAAGAATGAACAGGCGGAGAACGCAAATATCAACGGAACCTTCAATGAGGCCGAAGCCCGCACCTTCGCCAGCAAACAAGCTCAGCTCACCACTGACTTGATTGTGGAGAAGCAGCGTACCCGGTCGCAAATCTATGCCGTGCTCACTCCGGAGCAGCGGCAGAAGGCGCAACAACTCATGCAGGAACGCCAGCAACGCCGGCAGGAACGCATGAAGCAGCACACAGAGCAAACGCAGCAAGCACCCAAGTAGGTCTCCTTCCTCCCTCCAGAGGTTACGGGCGGCAGCAATGCCGCCCCATTTTTTCTGGGAATTCTTACTCGGAGCGCAAGCGCCCCTCGCCTGCGGACTTTCCTTTCTAAAAATGAGTCGCATGCGCAGCGCGTACAATCCCATAAGCAATGGGATTTGACTTTGACTCCGAGACTCGCCGCCGGCTTGGCTACAGGCTGATTGACCGTATCGACGAATATTTTTCCACTCTGCCACAGCGTCCGGTGCAGCTTCCCGAGGAGATCCGCGCCTTCGCTGACCTGAATGATTCCCTGCCTGAATTTGGCGACGATGCCGCCAGAGTGCTGGATGGGCTGTGTGCGGAAATGGTGGCGCAGGGCTTTCATGTCCCCAGTGCCAGCTATTTTGGCCTGATGAACCCCACGCCAACGTATATGGCAGTGCTGGCGGAAGCGCTGGTGGCGGCGCTGAACCCTCAGCTTGCCAGCCTGGCCCGCTCCCAGCTTGCCGCCCGGATTGAGCGTGAAACTGTCCGCTGGATCGGCGGGCGCGTCGGCTGGGACAAGCCATTTGACGGCACCTTTACCAGCGGCGGCAATGAAGCCAACTTCAGCGCTATGGCCATGGCACTGGCAACACACTTTCCGCAATCGGTAGAAGACGGCCTCTCCGCTGTACAGGCCCGGCCGGTCCTATACACCTCTGATGAAGCCCACCACTCTTTGGATAAATCCGCCGGCCTGTTGGGGCTGGGGCGCAAAGCGCTGCGTCGTATTCCCGTGAATGCTTCAGCGCAGCTGGACGCAGTGGAGCTGGAAGCACAAATCACACACGATAAAGCTGCGGGCTTCACTCCTTTCTGTGTGATAGCCACTGCCGGCACCACGAACTCAGGAGCAATTGACGACCTCGTCAAGCTGTCCGGAATCTGCCAACACCATCAACTCTGGTTCCATGTGGATGGGGCGTACGGAGCGGCTGCCATTTTTTCCGATCAACATCGTGATCTGGTGCAGGGCATTGAACTCGCGGATTCCATCACCATCGACCCCCACAAATGGCTGGCCATGCCCTTTGCTGCCGGTGTTGTGCTCACCTCGCATCCATCAGCGCTGCAGCAGGCCTTTGCCACCAGCACACCCTATATGCCCCGGAAAACCGGCGCTGCGCCCGTGCTGGACAACTTTCAGGTAAGCACGCAGTGGTCACGGCGCATGAACTCGCTGAAGCTGTGGCTGACGCTGCGCGTGCATGGACGCCAGGGTTATGAAGAGCTGATTGACCGGCAATTAAAGCTGGCTGCATTCTTCGCTAACTGGGTGCGCAACTCAGAGCTGTTTGAGCTGGCCGCGCCTCAGGTCCTGCCCATCGTCAACATTCGCGTGAAGCTGGCGGGAGCGACAGAAGAGCAACTCCGTGCTGCGCACGATGCCATTGTCCATGACGTCACGCGCGACGGCCGCCGCTGGATATCCACCACGCTGGTCAACGGAAGATCGGTAATCCGCATGATGGTCATCAGCTATCTCACCGGACATCGGCATCTGGAAGATTTGATGATCGCCATCACTGAAGCAGCAAAGAAGCACGCCGCGATCAGCGCCAAAAGTTAAATTCCAACAGGAGCCGAGTCTCTTTTGGCCGCGACAATACAAGTCAAGGCTGCTGCATACCCAATTGCATCCCGACAAGCGTCTCCTCTTGCGCGAACAGGCAAATGCCGTCCCATCCTGTTGCCGATGAAACGGCTTGCTCAGCGGCCTCAGTATTGACAGGCTGCTCTACCTCGCGCGGCATTGGGCGATCATGTCGCCCGTGGCCTGAACTTGCTTCCTGAATAAAGTCGCTTAGCTTTTTCGGGTTCACCTTTACCTGCAGCACCACCGCTTCATTCGGCTCAAGATTAACCACTAGGAGCTTGATGTCCTTGCCCAGGTCTTGCGCGTAGATGTAAGTCCGTTCTCCGCTATGGCGGTCCCAGCTCTGCACCATGGGCTGCCAGCCGGAATCCATGGCGGCGCGCACAACTTCATCAAACCGCGTATCAGAAACGGCGTTCACGAACCGCTGATTTTCAAAGATGGCTCCCTTCAAACTCTTAACGCCGCCAACGTGCCAGAACTTGACGGTAAATCCGGCCAGCCCCATCACCCACCGGTGCTGGCGATGGACGTGATAGTTCGCCTCAATATGCTGGACGATCTTGCCGAAATCGTCTTTGGCGAACGCCTGGCTCGGCACGGCAAAGAGAGCTGCCACTGCGCAAACAACCGCGACCGAAAAAGATGTTTTACTCCTCGTCATGGTTGCGCTCCTTGTTTGGCTTGTGTTTGCTATCGTGCCTGCCGTCAGGAACAAAATGGTTTTCCAGCGCCATTACTTTTTCCAGGGGCACGTCGCCCACAATGTTCACTACGGTCAGCTCTCTGGCTTCCGCCACCAGGACCACAACTCCGCCCACGCGTTCCCCTTCTTTCAGGATGTAGACTTCGTCGTGTTCATGGCTGCGCTTGTCAACACTCTGGACGATTTTTGACCAGCGCGGCGACGTGAGCTGCGAGCGGATCGCTTCCACATCCGCTGGGCTGTACTGGCTGGCATTATCAAATTCAAAGCTCTTTACATAGATTCCCTTCAGGCTCCGGATAATGTCCTTCAATTGGGCGGCCTCGGGGTCGTTATCCAGCTCGATGATTTTTACCGCCAGCTCCAGCAGCGATCCATCGAGCGTAACGTCAGTAACCCGGGCCGCTTTGTCGCTCAGCTTGTCCAGGTTTGCAAGCTGCAGCCTGGCACCCTGTCCGTAGCTGCGCGCCGCGGAGCAGCACAAGACTACAGCCATAAAAATTTGTACGATCCATCTGCCTGTTCGGTTCATAGACGTTGTCTCCTGATCTTGTCACTTTCTACCGCCGGGACCTGGGTTTGCTGCAATACGTGATTCAGTTTGGAGCGGGCAATCTGCAACGCCAAAATCGCCTGGTCTCTTGCCCTCTCGGCTTCCTGCAATTCTTTCTCATGGCGTTCTGCCATGATCGCTTCCTGCTTCTGGTGCCGGTACTCCGCGTATTGGTATCCGCCCCAGCCGAATCCAAGAAGCAGCACCGCCGTTACCGCCACAGTCCATGCTGGACGCAGCTGCCACCACGCAAAAAAGCCGTTGTTCTTCTTTGCCGACTGCGCTGGCTTGCCTTTTGTTTTCGCCTGTTCCACCCGCGCCAATACTCGCTGGGTAAAATCCGGGCCAGGATCTTTGCGCTTCAGCGCCTCGCGAAGATCGTCTTCAGAAAAATGCATATCGTACCTCTCGAATCTTGCGTGTGAGTCCCCGGCGCAGGTCAGCCAGCGAGCGATGGAGTGTGCTCTTTACGGTGTTCACCGGTATCTCCAGCACATCAGCAATCTCCGCCGGCCCCATCCCTTCCTGAAAGCGCAGGATCAACATCAGCCGTTGCTTCTCCGGCAGACCAGCCAGGCTCTGCTGCAGCTTCTCCAGCAACAGCGGGTCGGCGGGTTGCTCGGCCGCAACCGGCTCTGGGGCATCGTCCAGCGCCAGTTCGCGGCGACGTTGCTTACTGCGTCCCTGATCAATGCAGCGGTTGGCCGTGACCCGCCGCAACCAATACGTAAGGTGCGCGGGAGACTGTATGCGGTCCAGCCCCTGATGCAGCTCCAAGAAAACCTCTTGCGCCAGGTCTTCCGCCAGGGCACGGTCCCGCAGAAAGTGATAAGCGATGCTGAAAACCATGCCCTGGTGCTCCCGCACCAATTCGGCAAACGCCAGCGAGTCTCCCTGGGCTGACCGGGTCAGCGCCAGTTTGAGCCTATCGTCTTCAACTCCTGCGATCGGTTCCAAATGCCCTCTCTTGAACAGTTATACGTACCAGAGGGATTTTCGGGTGCAGGTTTCTTGATAAGCTGGAAAATATAAAGGAGGGTGAGCCATGGCCGATATAAGCTCTTTTGCCGCTATCTATTATGAGGAAGTCCGACGGAGCTTCCGAGGCTATAAGCGCCTGGCGGATGGCGGCATGGCGCAGCTAAGCGACCCTGACTTCTTTCATACGCCAGATGGCGAATCCAACAGCGTAGCCATGATTGTAAAGCACATAGCCGGGAACCTGCGCTCACGCTGGACTGACTTTCTTACCACCGACGGCGAAAAACCAGACCGCAACCGCGATCAGGAATTCATTCTGGCCGAAGCTGATACGCGGCCAGACCTGATGCGCCGCTGGGAAGAGAGCTTTCAGATTGTCCTGGACAACATTGGCTCTCTCACTGAGGAAGATTTTGGCCGGACTGTGACCATTCGCGGCGGCCCGCATACTATTCTGCAGGCGATGAACCGCAGCCTGATGCACACGGCCTATCACGTGGGGCAAATTCTTTTTCTGGGGAAGTACCTGCGCGGTTCGGAATGGACGTCACTCAGCATTCCCAAAGGCAAGTCGGCGGAGTTTAATACGATGAAGCCGGAAGACCGGAAGAAAGCGCCGAATCAGCCTTAAGACAAGGCAGCTAGATGTGACCTTTCAATAGGTTGTCCATTCGATCAAAACCGGAGAAGCTGATTGTGATGAGCAATCTCAGTCTTCGGAGATCGAATGGACATCCATAAGAATGCCCGACTTACTCCTCTT
>Ga0079219_10000264_pt1 | contig 9903 bp, 5 predicted proteins | sample GAControl_FD_77074 | JGI IMG/M metagenome (GOLD analysis project Ga0079219, IMG submission 77074) | Agricultural soil microbial communities from Georgia to study Nitrogen management - GA Control | ecosystem: Environmental > Terrestrial > Soil > Agricultural land | place: USA: Georgia | collected...
CGTCGGAGTTTTCCGCGGTCATCCAGTTCTGGAAATTGGAGTGGCGGTAATACCATTTTTCCAACAGGCAGGCGGTACCCAAGCGGAACTCGCCGAAGCGGCCTTCGCGGTAGGCGCGGCGGGCCATGTGGCTGCGATCGTCGAAACGCTTGTGATATTCGACGGCCACCAGCAGCCCGCGACGTTTGGCTTCCTGCTCGATCTCTACAGCGACGGTCTGTGGGAATGCAACTCCAAATGCGTCGAACAGACCATTGATGTGGCCTCAAGCGCTTACTCGGAAGCCGAACATCGCCCCTACATGGAAGTCACCTATTACCCTCCGGCACCGAAATCCAGCAAGATCATCTCCCCGAGCGAGGGAACGGTTAGCGCTCGCCGCCTCAAGTTGAAGGCCAAATGGTCTGAACCGGGTGTACAGGGCATTACCTTCCAATACAAGTACGGCACGTGGGAAAAATTCTCCACGATCCCGACTCAGTACGTGCGCAACGCCAAAGGGGAAGAACCGAAATGGCCGATGTCAGTCGGAGGCTACGAAACCGAACCGCTCTACTTCGACACGACCTCGGCCTGGTTTGAAATCAAAAACAAAGGCGGACCCGTCAAGATCCGAGCCCTCTTCGAGGGGCCAACGGGAGTCGCAGGTTACAGCGAAGCCAACAAAGCGACCATTGACCTAAACGCAGGTAGCCCGAAAGATGCCACCACCCCTGTTGGTCCTGGGACCCTGGATCTGATCACCGGCAACTTCACGATTGGCCGAACCGACGTATCAATCCCAGGCGTGACGGCGGGCCTTGAATTTGGGCGGATGTACAGCTCACGAGCGCCTAGTGTTGTCGAAGACAAAACGGTTCTTGGGCGCGGATGGAAGCCAACGGCTCCGGTCGAAGCTGCGGGGGGCTCAGAATGGCGTAACGTTCGGGACATCGCTGCCACGCCTGAAGAAAAAGAAGAAGGACTTGGGGACTATGCGCTCCTTACCGACCTGGAAGGGTACGAATACGCCTTCGAAAAGGAAGGCGGAGTCTATGTTGCACCCCCAGAGGCAAGCGGATGGGTGCTCACGCACGCCGAAGGCAGTAGCACCTTCAGTCTTTCAGACCCGGACGGGAACGTAACCACGTTTGAAAGCAGCGGGGGTGGAAGTGAATACCTTCCAACTGTGGTTTCTCTGGCCGGCGGATCAACCAATGACTCGAGGATGGTCTACCAAATCGTTGAAGGCAATCGACGTCTGAATAAAGTCATCGCTCCGTCGGCCCCAGGCGTTACCTGTACGGCTGAAAACGTCACTGCGACCCTGGGCTGTCGCAGCCTCGTCTTTAATTACGAACCGGCGACGAAATGGGGCGCTCCAGCCTCCTACAAGGACCGCCTGGCGAGTATTACCTATTATGGTCCGGCCAATAAGAGCACCATCTCGAACTGGACGGTGGCACAGTACGAATATGATTCCGCTGGACGGCTTATCGCCGAGTGGGACCCGCGAGTGTCGCCCGCTCTAAAAGAAAGCTATTCCTATGTTGGCAACGGCAAACAGGAAGAAGCAGTCAAAAGCGGATGGATTAAAACGATCACGCCACCCGGACTGGAACCCTGGACGATGGAATACTCCTTCGAAACAGGTAAGAGCGGCCGTCTTTTGAACGTCAAACGTCCAAGCTTGCTTGAAAGCCCCAAAGTAGCCCAGACCACCATTGCCTACGAAGTGCCTGTCAGTGGCAGCGGGGCACCGTATGCAATGAGCGGGACATCCGTTGCGCAGTGGGGCCAAAGCGACCTTCCAACTGATGCTACCGCCATCTTTCCACCAGATCAGATCCCCGCGAGTCCGCCGACAAGCTACTCGCACGCAACGATTGATTACATGGATTTCGAAGGGCAGCTGGTAAATACCGCGACCCCTGCCGGTGGCGGAATAACGGAAGCGGCCATATCGACAACGGAAGCTAATGAATTCGGTCAAGTGGTGCGAGAACTAACTCCAGATAACCGGCAGCGGGCATTGGCTGCGGGGGGGGAATCGGTGTCGCGCTCACACGAACTAGAGACGAAGCGGGAATTCTCCGCTGACGGAACCCAGATGCAACAGGAATGGGGACCGATGCATGAAGTGAGACTGGAATCCGGCTCAACGGTGCAGGCTCAAATGCACATGACTCTTCAATACAACGAAGGGTGGCCGGGAACCGGCGTCAATCCACACCTTCCGACGCGCGTGACGGTCGGCGCCAAAGTGCCGAAACAAGGCATCGACTCAGATCAGCGCGTCAAGGAATTCAAATATGACTGGACGCTTCGTAAGCCAATCGAAACCATTGTGGACCCCGGAGGCGTGAATCTGCGGACGCGAACCGCGTACGACAAAGAAACGGGCCTGCCTATCGAACGTAGCCTCCCGGGTAAACCCGAAGGCGGCGATGCCCGTACGACCGTGATCCGCTACTACAGCACTACCAATGAAGCAGAATGTGGTGCGGAAAGGTTCAACGAACGAGGTTACGCAGGTCTACCTTGCACGGCCTTTCCCGCCGCTCAGCCCGGGACTGTGGGGCAGCCGGAAGTGCTGGTGACGAAAGTTAAGGCCTATTCGCCTCTTGGCCAGCCCGTCGAAGTGGTCGAAAGCCCCGGCGGCAAAGAAGCCTCGGGAAGCACCCGCAAGACACTCGTCACCTATGATGCCGCAGGTCGGGAAACACGTCGATATTACGAAGGAGGAAGCACGTCCCCTGAAGGTTCGCTTCCGCCAATTCTGACCGAATACAGCTCCTCTATGGGACTTCCGGTCGGCAAGCACTTTGAATGCACCGCTAAAGAATGTGAAACATTCAATACCGAGGCCGTGAAAACCGGCTACGACAAACTTGGGCGCCCGGTCGAATACGTCGACGCCGGAGGCAATGTTGCCAAAGCGACCTACGACGTCCTCGGCCGCGTCTCCACGACGAGCGACGCTAAGGGCAGTCAAACGCGGACCTACGATCCGACTTCGGGGTTGCTGACGAAATTGGAAGACTCGGCGGCGGGGGTCTTCACCGCCTCGTATGATGCTGATGGCAATCTCGTCGAACAGATGCTCCCCAACGGCCTCGCAGAGAAAACAACCTATGACGAGGTGGGGCAGGCGACAAAACTGAGCTACGTCAAGACTACGAATTGCTCGACTAGCTGCACGTGGCTCGAATTCGGAGCAGAACGCTCGATATACGGCCAGATCCTCTCGCAGGCGAGCATGAGTTCAAGCCAAAAATATGCCTACGACAAAGCTGGGAGGCTGACGAAAACCAACGACACGCCGGCGGGGGGAGGCTGCACCACGCGGGCTTACGCCTATGATGCCGACTCCAATCGCACTAGCCTCACGAACCGATCGCCGGAAATTGGTGGTGTCTGCGCCGAATCGGGTGGCACTACGCAGTCCTACAGCTATGACGCAGCCGATCGCCTCACGGGCGCAGGCATCGAATACGACAGCTTCGGGCGAATCAAAAAACTCTCCGCTGAAGACGCTGGTGGGGGGGAACTGCTAACCGGCTACTTCCCGGACAACATGCCAGCGAGTCAGACGCAGAACAAAGTAACGCACTTCTACACGCTCGATGCGGCGGAGCGCATCGTCAATCGAGTGACGCCAACCAAACTTGGCTTTAAACAGTCCGAACCGTTCTACTATGACGGCGAAGGGGATTCACCGGCCTGGACAGAATTTGGGTCAGTGTGGACACGCAATGTCGAAGGCATCGGCGGTGAACTAGTGGCCATTCAAAACAGTGAAACCGGCGTCAGTCTCCAGCTCTCCGACTTGCACGGAAACATTGCTGCGACGGCCAGTCTAAGCCTTACGGCTACTGAACCGACAGCCAGATTTGAATACGACGAGTTCGGAAATCCAAAATCGGGTGCGGCGGGACGCTTCGGCTGGCTTGGTGGTGAACAGCGCCGGGCCGAATTCTCTTCAGGCGTAATCCAAATGGGCGTGCGTAGCTATGTCCCGGCATTGGGCGGGTTCATTTCGCCTGACCCAGTGCCGGGCGGCTCTGCAAATGCCTATGATTATGCAAATGGCGACCCGGTTAACCACTTTGACCTGGCCGGAGAACGAGCGGGCCTAGCAAGAGCGCGTCGAGCCTCAGGTCGGGCCGCAGTGGCGTCTGCCGTGGTCGTCGGAGGTAGTAGTAGCGTGTCGGTTCCCCAAGCCGGTACCGCCTACGCTCGTAAAACTCGGAAACCATCCAAAACGAGGTCGATTCATGGTGCGGGCGGATGCACCATAACTCCTCCGGTCGGTGTTGCCGTCGAAGATGGGGACGAATACAAGATCGCTGCGAGCTTGACTTTTTCATGCGACCAAAACGTGATTGTCGCTGCCTATTTCATCACAGCATCGAGGACAGGCAACATTGCGGAAAGCGGCTGGACCGATCACGGAGTGCTGCATTTCGGGATAACCGTTCAGATCGGCGAAGCGGTGTGGTACTGCGTAATTGCTGCCACTGGAAAAGACAGTAGTCGCCATTGTGGCCCGTCTATCTTTGTGTAGTGGGTAATTTGCGCTATAATCGCAGCGGTGAGGATCATGACGGGTAGGCCGGCAAAGGTACTTCTAGCTTTGATCGCTGTTGCGATTATCGGGGCGTTGGGGGTCAGCGCTATGGGTTCCGGCAGGGGGCACTCTGGGCGAGAATCGGCTCAGGGTCGCCCTCGCTGCGAGGTTGGCAAGAAATCTAGGGTGCCCAGGCACGGGCTTGTGTCAAGCGCCGAGGGTTTGCCCGATCCTATCGTCATCGGTTGCGGGCAGTCTAACGGTGAAGCGATTCAGATTGTCGCATATAACGTGAGAGGCGCGTTCTGTTTTGGCGTCTATCGTCCCGAGAGAGGAAGCTTCGAAGGTGGTGAATGCAAGTCAAACGATGCTCGCTGGACTGACTACTGTACGGCCGTGTGTGTCTATAGCGTTCTGCCTGTCGACTTGGAAACTGGGTCTCGGCTACGGCAATCCTTGGTGAGCGGTGGCGCTTCCCCCCTCTCGGAAAATCTCAAGGCTTCGTTCGGCCGTTCTGGGAAGCGAAGCGACTTGGAAATTGTCGAAGCCAGAGTCAGTTCCGCTGGTCTCTTGAGACAACTCCATCAAGCCGAAGCATTTACGGCATTCGCGACGGTTGTTCCGCGATGTGTGCCTCCTGGGGATGTTCGAGCAGAGGCAGCGATAAATGGGCACGTTTATACTGCGCAAGGACAGGAAAAGTTGCGCCTGCCCTGTCGTTCTCCTCGACTCCCAGGTCGACGCCCCGGCCCCGCCTAGACCGCGCGGCGAGAATGGTGGTCAGAGGGCGCGAAGCGCCCAACATCGAAGGGTGTGCGCCAGTGCGTCGGTCATGCGGACTGGGATGAACGTTCTAGTCCCGCGCCGATAGTCGTATCGGCACGAACAATTCATACAAAGGCAAGCCTATGTAGTTGTTCGTGACGGCGGATCAAGGCTTGCGGCTCGCAGCGTCGGCGGCCACGGCGACCGAGATCGGCTGAAACAAATAACGGCAGGGCCAGCCTTGGCGGTAAACGTTGCGTTCAAGCTTGAACCACCGGGCCTTACTTCGAGCTTCAGCTCCAGTGGACGAATTCGAGGATGGCTTCAATGATTCCTTGGCCAGTCGCCTCTCTGTCGCGGCTGTAGAGGCCCCAGAGTGCAGCGGCGACGATGCCGGCGGCGAGAATTAGGACTGAACCGAGGAGGGTCTCTCCGGCGGCGAAGCGCGAGAACCCGACGGCCCAAATCGCGACGCAGATGAGAGCCGCAGCTCCAAATCGGCCTTTCTAAGCATGCGCTCCAATCGTAGGCCCTGTACTTGTTCTGAAGCGGACGGGACGTGGCGTTTGGGCCACGACTCGGAGGGCCGTGGCCCAAACCCATCCGGAATCCCCCCAAACACCGAGCAATTGCTGCTGGCACAGCCTGTAGAATGCACAGCCGAGGTAGCCCCGAATCCGCATCGGAAAGCGATCTCTCTGCCGTTCCGCCCGGATAGCTCAGCTGGTAGAGCACTTCCATGGTAAGGAAGGGGTCACGAGTTCGAGTCTCGTCCTGGGCTTGACCGTCGGTCGATCAGCATAAATAGACCGATAGGCTGCCGCTTCGTGGATTTCGCGCTGACCGACGAGCAGGAGGACTTCGTCGACGCTATCCGGCGTTACTGCGATCACGAGTGCGGCACGCCGGACCAGCGGGAGCGTCTCACCGAGGGCTATACCGAGCACCACAACGCGACCATCTACGAGGAGATGGCCGAGCTCGGCTGGCTCGGGGTCACCATCCCCGAGGAGTACGGCGGCTCGGGCGGCACCATGCTTGACGCCTGCATCTTCATGGAGGAGACCTCGCGTGCCCTGGCGCCGATTGGCGGCTACGCGACGACCCTGATCGTCGCCGGCGCGACCAAGCGCTTCGGCACCGAGGAGCAGAAGCACGAGATCCTCGGCGGGATCGCTGGCGGCGCGGTCGAGGCGATCGCGATGACCGAGCCCGAGGCCGGCTCGGACGTCGGCTCGCTGACCACGTCGGCCGAGGCTGTCGATGGCGGCTACGTGCTCAACGGCCAGAAGGTCTTCTGCTCGAACGCCCACATCGCCGACCACGTCCTCGTCGTCTGTCGCACCACTCGCGCGGCCTCCAAGCACGAGGGGCTGACGATGATCTGGATCCCACGTGATGTGGAGGGCCTCGAGGTGGTCCCGATCGACACGATGGGCGGCCGCGACACCAACCACCTCTACCTGACCGACGTCGAGGTGCCGGCGAGCGCCGTGCTCGGCCAGGTCGACCAGGGCTGGACCCAGCTTATGGCCGGCCTCAACGTCGAGCGGCTGATCCTCGCCGCGACGATGCTCGGCATCGCCCAGCGCGTCTTCGACGACCTGATCGTCTACGTCAAGGAGCGCAAGCAGTTCGACCGCCCGATCGGCTCCTTCCAGTCGCTGCAGCACCGCATCGCCGACATGGCGACTGAGATCGAGGCCGCCCGCCTTATGACCCGCTGGGTCGCGACGCTGACCGACGAGGAGCCAGACCGCATGCTGCCCCGCGAGGCCTCGATGGTGAAGCTCTTCGTCACCGAGACGACGAAGCGCGCCGCCCTCGAAGGCATGCAGATGATGGGCGGCTACGGCTATGCCTCCGAGTACGACATGGAGCGCCTCGTCCGCAGCGCTCTCGTCTCGACCATCTACGGCGGCACCTCTGAGATCCAGCGCAACATCATCGCCAAGACGTTCGGGCTCTGAGCGCGCTCGCGTGCCGAGACCGGCATACTTCCCGATGCAGGAAGAGAGAGCGCCCGTAGCTCAGTGGTCAACGGGGTTTTAACGAGCCCCAAAGAGCGTCGGTCTTTCAAGCCGAAGGTCGCGAGTTCGATTCTCGCCGGGCGCATTCCGCGATGTTCCGGGCGGCGGCGCACTTTTCGCGGTGCAGAGCGGTTTGCGCTGGTTGCGAGCCAGCGACGAGCGCGGCAATGACTAGCGACGAGTTGCGCACCGACGATGAAGACCTGCCATTCGTCCGTCCAGAGAACCACTGGGACGAGGCACTTACAGAGGCCGCAGCCCGGCTTCTTCCTCGCTGTCGGCGGCTTGACCTGGAAGAGCAAGGGGTGACGAAGGCTTTTCCTGGTTCGGACGGCCTGCCGGCGGTTGCGGGCCATCGGAAGGGGAATCGTCGGCATGTGTCTCTGACGGCTGGGGCGAATGGACCTTTGGCGCTGGGGCCTGCCAGGGCTTGAGGTCTTGGACAAGGCTGCTGTAGAAGGAGATCACCTGAGCACTGGTCTCCCGGACGAAGGAACCTTCGGCTCTGCCGCGCTTCTTGCCCATGGGTCGAGAGATCGTGAGGACAAAGGCTCGTGGGGGTCGTTTGGGGTCTTGCTCGTACTGAAGGGCTCGGGGGTTCGAACGCATCTCGCCGAGGGTCGTCGCCGTCGTCGAGCGCGCATTGGGAAAAACGGCTTCGAGACGCAAGTCGTCGGGGGCCTCTTTCAACTGCCGCATGAGCCAGCCGAAGCGGCCTCGCGGAGTGCCTTCTTGTGGCGCGTCAAAGGAAACGCTGGTCAACGTCTGCTGGGATCGGAGATCTGCCCTAACGGTGAGAGGACCGATCGCATCCGGCACTTTTAGGGTGCTGGTCAACTCTCCGCGGCCGACCAAAGCCTTGATGTTCTCCTCCAGTCGTCCCGGGGTGTCCTGTCCCCGGAGTCGATGCGGCTGAACGTTCGCTCCGAGCTCTTGAGACAGGCTCAGCGCTAGCGCAGAAACGAACTGATCCCAGTGCTCGGCGACGTCACGTGCGCCGGAGTTACCGGCTCGGAGCGTCCCGTCGCGGCCGGCTTTGCGCACGCTCACCCATTCCTCGCCCATGTCCTCGAAGCCAAGCGCGCCTGAGGCCTCGCTGCTCAGGTAGTGGATCAGCTCTCTCAAGACCCACTCCTGGTCTGGGTCCGATATGCCGCGATAACGCTGTTGAACGACCGCCTCTGTGAGCACACGCCACCATGAGAAATGGAAAAGCCCGGTTCGCCTGAGCTTGCGCTTGTCGACGGCAACCGGAGACTCTGCGGACGAGGCGGTGATCTGCGGCGAAATCGTCAGCACGGCATCTATGTCGTTTTCGCGGGCGATGTCAAGGTATCCAGCCACCTGCTCAGCCCGCAGCCGGTCCCTGCCGGTCTTTACCTCGACCAAGCAGCTCCAGGTTGTCTTGCCGCGGCGACAGACAATCGCCCCATCAGGGACCGTGGCCTTGCCTTCGCCATTTTTGAGACGGACCTCGGCGAATGTCTCGATCACAGGAGACCGTGGGGCACCCAGCTCCTTCAGTAGGGCATGACCAAACTCGGGCACGCCGTGCATTACGGCCAAGAGGCACGATGTGGCGCGGGTCTCGCGTTCCTTCTCGCTACGACTGCCGATTGTCGGAATCAGCCTCGCGTACCGCCAGCCGTCGCGTGGGCTGCTCGCCTCATGTTCTGCCGTGTAAGCGATTCACGAACCCTATACCGGAGAGTTCCTAAATAAGCGATCGACGGGCGGCAGCACGATGCTGACCGCAAGCCAACCAGGCGGCCGGCAAGGGCGCTGCGCCCAGCGATATAACGCTGCGTTGATGGCGACGGATGTAGCTGGGGAGACCAGGGATCTTGAAGGCGTTCGTGTGGTGATGCTCGATGACCTGTGGCGCAACAAGATCCTGCGGGACCATCCCGAGCTGGCATCGCATCTCGACGACGTGCTGAGGGCCGTCGCCGAGCCCGACCGCATCCTCCCCGATCCGGTCTACGAGCGCCGCCGCCGCCACTACCTGCGAGGCGCTGGCCCTAGCCGCTGGCTGCTGGTGGTCGTAAGCTATGAGCAGGAGCCGGCGCGGGTTATCTCTGCGTTCGGCAATCGAAAGGATCCACGCTCATGGAGCGAGTAGACATCAGAATCGGCCCGGTCGCATTCGACCATGCCGACTACGACGCTGAGAATGACGTGCTCTATTTGCACGTCGGCGAGCCCCAGGGGGCCGAGGGTGAGGAGACGCCCGAGGGGCACGTCCTGCGCTTCGCGCCGGGCACTCAGCGCATCGTCGGACTGACCGTCCTGGGTGCCCAGGCGATCCTCGACCGCGACGGCGAACTGCGCATCACGGTTCCCGAGTCGGTCAAGGCAAGCGCCGACGATCTCGCGCCCGCCCTCGCGGCTGTCTAGCGGGAGGTCGCTTGACCTTCGGCCGGATTGACCGCAACTGTCAAGTCTCAACCCAGTCGCATAGTTCTCGCAGGCCGCTCTAGCCTACGAAGGGGCTCCGTCCTTTCAAGCCGAAGGTCGCGAGTTCGATTCTCGCCGGGCGCATCCGCTGCCTTCCACGCA
>Ga0079219_10000265_pt1 | contig 9879 bp, 9 predicted proteins | sample GAControl_FD_77074 | JGI IMG/M metagenome (GOLD analysis project Ga0079219, IMG submission 77074) | Agricultural soil microbial communities from Georgia to study Nitrogen management - GA Control | ecosystem: Environmental > Terrestrial > Soil > Agricultural land | place: USA: Georgia | collected...
CCGGAGCGGTCGGGAATCTGGAATCTCGGCACGGGCAAGGCCACGACGTTCAACGCCGTGGCTGCCGCCACGATCAATGCCTGCCGAGCCGCGGAAGGCCAGCCCGAGCTCGGCTTCGCGGAGCTGCATCGCGCCGGAGCCATCGAGTACATTGCCTTCCCGCCCGACCTCGCGGGCAAGTACCAGAGCTTCACCGAGGCCGATGTGACGCGGCTGCGCGCATCAGGGTACAGGGCGCCGATGCTCGCGGTCGAGGAGGGCGTGGCGCGCTACGTGCGTGGGTTGCTTGCCAGCGCTCGATCGACGCCTTAACATCGTTCGCACGATCGCCAAAGCCGCCATCGCGCCATTGCGCCGTGGCGAATCGCGACGCTCATCGACCCAGGGAGACAACATGAAGCGATTCTTGCTGCTGATCGCGACGCTGCTGTTCTCGGCATTCGCGCTCGCGGCCGTGAATATCAATACGGCATCCAAGGAAGAGCTCGATGCGCTGCCGGGCATCGGGCCGGTCAAGGCTCAGGCGATCGTCGACTATCGCACCAAGAACGGACCGTTCAAGAGCGTCGAAGACATCATGAAGGTTCCGGGCATCAAGGAGGGCACCTTCGGACCGCTCAAGGACAAGATCTCGGTGAGCGGCCCATCGACGCCGGTAGCCGCGCCGGCGGCCAAGGAATCGAAGGCGCCCCCGCGCGAGCAGCCTCCATCCAAGAGCGCCGAAACCAAGGCGCCGCCCGCCCCGCCGGCGCCTGCCGCAGCGCCCGCGAAGCCCGAGGCGAAGAAGGAGGACAAAGCGATGAAGTCCGAGGCCAAGGACAAAGCGATGAAGTCCGAGGCCAAGAAGGGCGAGAAGGCGACGAAGTCCGAGGAGAAGAGCGCCACGGCGAAGGCGGACAAGGGCGCTCCGAAGGAAGAGAAGACGGCCGCCAAGGAAGACAAGGCGATGAAGGCCGCCGACGACAAGAAGGCGAAGGCCGACGAGAAGGCGGCCAAGAAGAAAGCGGCGGAAGAAGAGAAGGCCGCCAAGAAGAAGGCGAAGGAAGACGCGGCCGCGGCGAAGAAGGCGGCCAAGGAGGAGAAGGCGAAGGAGAAGGCAACCAAGGCGTCCGCCAAGGACAAGGCGTCGACGGACGAGAAGGCGAAGAAGTAGCGGCGGCCCGGCGATCCGCCGACGAACCCCGCCCGCGTGGCGGGGTTTTTGTCGGCGGTACAATAGTCGAACTGCGTCTCGCGAGCGTCACCATGTATCGAACCATCGAGGACACCGTCGGCAACACACCGCTTGTGCGCCTTCAACGCCTGCCCGGCAGCACATCGAACGTTCTGCTCGCCAAGCTCGAAGGGAACAATCCCGCGGGGTCGGTCAAGGATCGTCCCGCGCTGTCGATGGTGGTCGAGGCCGAGAAGCGCGGGACCATCAAGCCGGGTGACACGCTGATCGAAGCGACGTCGGGCAACACCGGCATCGCGCTGGCGATGGCGGCCGCGATGCGCGGCTACAAGATGGTGCTCGTCATGCCCGAGCATCTGTCGCTCGAGCGCCGGCGGACGATGCGCGCTTTCGGCGCCGATATCGTGCTCACGCCGAAGGCGGGCGGCATGGAAACCGCCCGCGACGTCGCCGAGCGCATGCGCGACGAGGGCAAGGGCATCATCCTCGACCAGTTCGCGAATCCGGACAATCCGCTCGCGCACTACACGGGCACCGGCCCCGAGATCTGGCGCGACACCGAGGGGCGCGTCACCCATTTCGTCTCCAGCATGGGGACCACGGGCACGATCATGGGCGTAGGGAAGTTCCTCAAGGAGAAGAATCCGGCGATCCGGATCATCGGCTGCCAGCCCGAGGAAGGGTCGCAGATCCCCGGCATCCGCAAGTGGCCCGAGGCGTATCTGCCGAAGATCTACGATCCGAAGCGAGTCGATCGCATCATCCACGTATCGCAGGCCGACGCGGAGGACATGGCGCGCAGGCTCGCGAGCGAGGAAGGAATGTTCGTCGGCATCTCCTCCGGCGGCGCCTGCGCAGTCGCCCTGCGGCTCGCCCGCGAAGTCGAGAACGCCACCATCGTCTTCATCGTCTGCGATCGCGGCGATCGCTATCTGTCGACGGGCGTCTTCCCGGGCTGAGCGCAACGCCCGCGCGCCTCCCGGCTCATGAGCCCGACGCTCGTCTTCGACATCGAGACCATCCCCGACGTCGCGGGTCTGCGTCGCGTGCACGCGCTGCCCGGAGAGCTTGCCGACACGGACGTGCTCGACTGGGCGCTGCAGCAGCGCCGGGCCGCTACGGGCAGCGAATTCGTCCCGCCGTACCTTCAGCGGGTCGTCGCGATTGCTTGCGTGCTGCGCGACGGCGAGATCCTGAGGATCGCTTCGGTCGGCACGGCGGGTGATCCGGAGGCGGAGCTGATCCGCAGATTCTTCGATCTCATCGACCGTCACACGCCGCAGCTCGTTTCATGGAACGGCGGCGGATTCGATCTTCCGGTCCTTTGCCATCGGGCGATGATGCACAGCCTGACCGCGGTCAAGTTCTGGGATTGGGGCGAAGAGGACCGAGAGTTCAAGTTCAACAGCTACCTCGGGCGCTACCACACCCGCCATCTCGACCTCATGGACGTGCTGTCGCTGTATCAGCCTCGCAATTACGCCGGGCTCGACGCGATGGCGCGGCTCTCCGGTTTCCCCGGCAAGATCGGCCTCGCGGGCTCGGAAGTGCACGCAGCCTTCGCCGCCGGCCGGATCGAGGACATCCGCCGCTACTGCGAAACCGACGTGCTCAACACGTATCTGCTCTACCTGCGCTTCCAGCTCCTGCGCGGCAAGCTGCCGACGGACGAGCACGCGAGCGAAGTCGCGCTCGTGCGTGAGAAGCTCGCCGCGTCCAGAGAGCCGCATTGGCGCGAGTTCGTGGAAGCGTGGGACGGTAACCGGGGCCCGGAGTGAGCCGCCGTCGGCCGGGTTGAGCGCGGGCGAACCCCGCGGAGCAACGTCGATCGTCCGAACGGGTGCCGTGCCTCCCGCGCTCAACCCGGGCTGCGCGTCTGCGCGGGAGGGGCCGCCCCTCACGCGCGCAGGATCGGCAGCGTCGCGAACCGGCCGCCGAGCGGCCCGGCGGATGAGATGCCCCACCAGCGCTCGAGCACCGTCGCGTAGACGCTGCGGAAGTCGATGGCGTGGGCCGGATTGCCGTCGCCGGAGAGCCGGTCGAGCGCGGGCTGCTCGCCATACAAACCGCCGGCGACGCGGCCGCCCAGCACGAAGTGCACGCTGCTGGTGCCGTGATCGGTGCCGCCGGACAGATTCTCCTTCGGCCTTCGTCCGAACTCGGCATAGCTGAGGACGAGCGTATCGTTCCAGCGGCCAAGCTCGAGCAGCGCGCTCCTCAATGCCGTCACGCCTCCGGCGAGCTCGCCCAGGAGCCGCGCCTGTGTGGCCGCTTGGCCGCTGTGCGTGTCGAAGCCGGGCAGCGTCACGCGGACGACGGCTACGCCGGCTCGGTTGGCGATGACCTGGCTCGCGGTCTTGATCGCATTGCCTAACGGCCCTTCGGGAAACTCGGTGGAGAGCGCGTAGTCGGCCTTGAGATGCGAGGCCGCCTGCAGGATGTCGCCTTCGACCTTGAGGATATGCTGCAGCGCCTTGTTGGTCGCCTTGCCCTCGGGGACCGCGAGACGGGCCTGACGCAGGAACTGCTCGGTAGTCGCGAGCGCGATCGCGCGCGTTCCGCCGCCGGCGAGAGGCCCGAGGTCGGGCGAACCCACGATGACGCCGTCGGCTGCGAATTCCTTCGGCGTCGGCGCGACTCCGAAGGTGCGCGTGAGCCAGCCTTCCTGGAGGTATTCGTCGCTCTTAGAAGCGGTGTCCCAGATCTCGATCGAGCGGAAATGCGACAGATTCGGGTCGGGATAACCGACCCCCTGCAGCACCGCGAGCTCGCGCCTCTTCCACAGCGCCGCGAGCGGCTCGAGCGCGGGATGCAGCCCGACGCTCTCCGAGAGCTGCACGACGCGATCGCGCGCGATGGCGAGCTTCGGGCGCAGCGCGTGATACGCCGGATCGGCGTAGGGCACCAGCGTGTTGAGCCCGTCGTTGCCGCCTTTGAGCTCGATCAGCACCAGGAGGTTGCGATATCCCGCGCCGGGCGCTGCGAGGCCGAAAGCGAGTCTCGGCGTCAGAGCCGCCGCGGCGGCAAGCTTCACGAAGTTGCGGCGATCCATCGGCTTCCTCGTCATTTCAGCTGGTAGGCCGCATCGAGAACGATCTGCCGCACGATTTCCAGCGGCTCGGCCGTCGCCTGGGCCTCCGTCTGCGGCGCGAAGGCCAGCAAAACGCGGCTCGCGTTCGCCGGGCGCGCGCTCGACAGGCCTCCGAGCGAATCGAACCATGCGTCGCTGTCGAAGTGCACCCTCCTCAAGCCGCGGTCCATCGCCCGCATGAAGCGGATCTTGCGCGCGAGACCGGACGCATCGGCCGGCGCCGCCGCGGGCGTGATCGCCTCGGTCATCGCGCTCGCGGAGCCGGCCATCTCGGGTGCCGCCGCCGTATGCCCGCGGCCCACCGCGTCGTCCGCCCGAAACAGCCGATCGAGAAACGCCTTGCGCGCGAGCAGCGTATTGGTATTGATCCACGCATCGCCGCCTGGCCATCCCTTCACGTTCGGCGGGCCGAAGAGGTTCTGGCCCATCGCGGCGGTCGCGACGGCGAACGGCACCGTTTCGCCCGGACGCATTCCGAATTGGCGCAGCGTTCCCACGACGAGATCGACCGGCGACTTGACGAGCGTACCGCGGTTCTCCGGAGCGTAGAACGCGTCCGACGTGAGCAAAGCCTGCAGCGCGACCTTGATGTCGTAGCGGGATTCGCGCAAGCGCACCGCGATCCGCTTCACCTCGCGCTCGTCGGGCTCGGCGGAGACGAACTCGCGCCACAGCTTCCGCGTGACGAACTCGGCCGTCTCCGGTTTCGCGAGCAGGATGTCGAGCACGTCGTCGCCGTCGAGGTTGCCGGTGCGGCCAAGCACCGTCTTCGCGCCGTAATCGTGGAGGAGGGGGCGGAACACGAACCGGCCGGTCTCCCGGTTGAGGCTCCAGCCGGTGAACGCGCGCGCGGCTTCCTTGACGTCGTGCTCTCCGTAATGGCCTTCGCCGAGCGTGAAGAGCTCCATCACTTCGCGCGCGAAATTCTCGTTCGGCGTGCCCTTGCGGTTCTGCGCGCTGTCGAGATAGAGCACCATCGCCGGGTCGCGGGCGATCGCGTGCAGGAGATCGCCGAAATGGCCGAGCGCGTTCTCGCGCAGCGTCACGTTCTGCCGGTACATGAGCAGCGCGAGCTTCACCTTCTGCTGGGCCGATACGAAATGGTTGTGCCAGAAGAGCGTCATCTTCTCGGTCAGCGGCGAGGGCGTATCGAGCATCTCACCGATCCACCAGCCGCGAAGCTCCAGGCCGTCGCGCACCTGTTCCTGCTGGAACCGCTTCCTTTCCTCGGGAGAGGCATCCTGGCCGCGCGGATAGCGCAGAGGACCCGAATCGCTCGTCCACGCCGGAGGCGGCGTCACCGCCGTCGTGCGCGTCTCGGCGAGCAGCGTGCACGCCGCTTCCTCGCGGGTCATGCCGGCGACGCGACGGATCTCGGCGTCGGTGGCGCCGAAGCCCGTGCGGTTCAGCAGGTGCCGCGCGTCGTCGTAGGAGAGCGGGGCCGCGCCTGCGAGGCTCGCTGCGAACGCGAAGGCCGGGAGCAGGATGGCGAGGGGAGCGCGCATGGGTTGGCGGCGGGTGCCTGCCAGCTACAACGCGGGAGTCTAGCCGGATGTTGACCGGCCGGCGGTTTCAAGTTGTTACCGGGCGTTGCGCTACGCGTCGTAGCCCGCGGTGAGTCGGAGCGCGGGGTGAGCGGGAGCGAACCCCGGGAAACCGACGCGATGCGCTCATCCCCGGCTACAGCTGGACCGTGCCACGGCCGAGCTCGATCACCCTGCCCGAGACGAAGATCTTCTTATCGGCGGCGACGGCGAGGCCGAGGCGGCAGGGCCGCCTCACCGCCTCGCCCTGAGCGATCGTCAGCGTTCGGGGAATCGACGCGCCGGTCGCGATGAGCCAGCCGCCGAGATTCGCGCACGCCGAGCCCGTGCCCGGATCCTCCACGATCGAGCCTTGCTTGAGAAAGAAGAAGCGCGCGAGCGCGCCGTTCGGCGCGACTTCGCTCCAGACATACGCCATCGATCGCGAACCGCCTCCCGGAAGCGCGATGCTGCCGTAGCGCGCCAGGAGATCGGCGTTCGGCTGGCAGCGCCGTACCGCCGCGACGCTCGCCAGCGGAACGACGAGCTGCTCGCTGCCGGTGTCGACCCAGAGCGGCGCGCCGCCGAGATCCGACGGCTCGATGCCGAGCATCGCGGAGAGCTCCTCGCGCGACGCCGTCACGGCGCGCGTGCGCGGCGCGTTGGCCTGGAGCGTCCAGCGATCGGCCTCGGCCCGCACGGGGATTACGCCGGCCCGCATCTCCAGCGTGAGCTCGTCGGCCGCCCCGAGCGCCCGCACCACGTGCGCCGTGCCGAGCGTAGGGTGGCCGGCGAACGCCATCTCGAAGGTCGGCGTGAAAATGCGCACGTGCGCGGTCGCCTTCGCGGACGGCAGGATGAAGGTCGTCTCGGAGAGGTTGAACTGCAGCGCCAGGGCCTGCATCGTCGGCTCGTCGAGCCCGCGGCCGTCTTCGAACACCGCGAGCGGGTTGCCTCCGAGCCGTTCCTCGGCGAACACGTTGAGGATGCGGAACGCGTAGCTTTTCATCTCGTCTCCAGGGAAGCGTCGTCCTCGATGGCGGCGCGAAGCTCGCGCGCGAGCGCGTCGAACGCGGCGGGAGTCACGCTCTTCGCTTCGATCGCGTGCGAGGTCCGCTCGGCGAAATTGCGCGCGAGCGATCGCGCGTAGATCGGGTCGTAATGCACATCGAGAAGCTCCGCGATGAGGGCGTCCCAGTCCGCGCCCGCGGCCATCGCCTCCCAGCGCGCGATCTTCGCCTTGCCGTGGAGCTCGACCAGAGGCCCCAGGCAGAGCCCGAGCGCTCCCGGAGCCGTCAGGAAATGTCCGTATTCCTCCTTGAGCAGCGCGACGCGCTGTTCACGGGGCGTCCACAGCGTGAGCGTGCGTCCGAGACGCATCGCCTCGAGCAAAGCGTCGGGCATCTGCACGGCGCCGATGCGCCGGCTCTCCGACTCGACGAACACCGGACGCGACGCGTCGAGTCGCGACAGCGCATCGAGGAGCGCGCTCTCGAAATGCTTCTGCGAGGGCTGCACTTCGCCCGGCAAGCCACCGAGGAGCGAGCCGCGGTGGCGTGCGATGCCCTCGAGGTCGAGCGTCTGCGCACCGGCGCCCGCGAGCGCGGCGATAAGGCGGCTCTTGCCCGACCCGGTCAGACCGCAGATCACCGCATAGCGAAAGCGCCGCGGCGCCTGCGTGAGCTCGGCGACGACGTGGCGGCGATAGGCGCGATAGCCCCCTTCGAGCTGGACCGCGCGCCACCCGATCTCATGCAATACGAGGCCGAGCGCGCGGCTGCGCTGCCCGCCGCGCCAGCAATACACCAGAGGCCGCCATTCGCGCGGCCGATCGATGAACGCGGACTCGACCATCGAGGCGATGTTTCGCGCGACGATCGCCGCGCCGAGCTTGCGCGCATCGAACGCGGAGGCGGCGTAAAGGGTGCCTACGCGTGCGCGCTCGCCGTCGTCCAGGACCGGATGGTTGACCGCTCCCGGCAGGTGATCGACCGCGAACTCCGCGGGACTGCGCACGTCGATGCGATCGGGGTAGTCGCCGAGCGCGGCGACGCCCACGCGGCGGACCCCCGTGAAAGGCGCGCTTCCTCCGCTCATCTTTCTTTCCCGGGCGTGCCGAGGAGGGGCCCGAGCTCGCGCCACACGTTGTCGAGGAGCTTGTCCTGGGCGGCCGCGACCGGATGGATGCCGTCCGGCTGGAACATCGCGTTGTCCTCCCCGAACCCTTCGAACAGAAAGGGCACCAGCGCTGCCTTGCGCGCTTTCGCGACTTCGGCGAACGTCGCTGCGAAGCGCTGCACGTAGGCCGGACCGTAGTTGGGAGGCAGCCGCATGCCGACCAGCAGCACCCGCGACCCGGCTTTCTGAGCCGCGGCGATCATCGCGTCGAGGTTGTCGCGCATCGCCTCGAGATTGCCTCCGCGCAGGCCATCGTTGCCGCCCAGCTCGATCACGGTAACGGCGGGCCGGTGCTGCTCGAGCAGTGCGCCGAGACGCGCCCGCCCTCCCGCGGTGGTATCGCCGCTGATGCTCGCGTTCACCACGCGATAGGCGGAGTGCTCCGCCGAGAGCTTCCTCTGGAGCAGAGCGACCCAGCCCGTGCCCGACGCCAGTCCGTATCCCGCCGAGATGCTGTCGCCGACGACCAGCACGACAGGCGGCCCTTTCGCGAGCGCGAACGAGCAGGCCAGCGCGGCAAGAAAGAGCGCGAGCGTGACGAGCCCGCGGCGGAACGAAGACGAGGAACGAAGGTCCACACTCCATTCTAGAGGCGTGTCCTCCGACGCGCCAAGCGCGCGCCGCGAGTTACAATGCAGCGCCGCATCGACGCGGCGCGTTCGCCGCCGCTCCTCCTTTCCTCCGGCGCTTGCGCCGGCGACGCGCCGACCCCAACTCGAATCGAGCCGATCCGCGGAGCCTACCGTCCCCATGTCATGACCGAGCCCGTCATTCGCGCGCAGCATCTCTGCAAGATTGTTCGCAGCGGCGACACGCCGCTCACGATCCTCGACGGCGTGAGCTTCGAAGTGGGCGCAGCCGCAACGGTCGCGATCGTCGGTCCCTCGGGGTCGGGCAAGACCACACTGCTCGGATTGCTCGCGGGGCTCGACCGGCCGACGAGCGGCGAAGTGTGGCTCGGCGACACGGCGCTGAACGGCCTGTCCGAGGATGCGCGCGCGGCGCTGCGCCGGCGCTGGCTGGGCTTCGTGTTCCAGTCGTTCCAGCTTCTGCCTGCGCTGACCGCGCTCGAGAACGTCATGCTTCCGCTCGAGCTCGCCGGGGCGAACGATGCCGGGCCCCGCGCGCGCGAGTGGCTGGCGCGCGTCGGACTTTCGGCACGGCTTACGCATTACCCGAAGCAGCTCTCGGGCGGAGAGCAGCAGCGCGTCGCCATCGCGCGCGCATTTTCCGGGGAGCCTCGCGTGCTGATGGCCGACGAGCCGACGGGCAATCTCGATGAAGCCACCGGCCTGGAGGTGGCCGAGGTGATGTTCCGCCTGAACCGCGAACGCGGCACCACGCTGCTGCTGGTCACCCACGATGCGCAGCTCGCTTCGCGCTGCGCGCGTCGGCTCGCGCTCGAGGCGGGGCGGCTCGTCGGCGACGAAGTCGTGGCTACGACCGCATGAACACGCTTCGACTCGCGTGGAGGATGCTCCGGCGCGACGCCCGCGCGGGCGAGCTCTCCGTGCTGATCGCCGCGCTGGTCCTCGCCGCCGCGAGCGTGGGCACGGTCGGCTTCTTCGCCGATCGCGTCAAGGGCGCGCTGACGCGCGAGGCCAACCTCCTGCTCGGCGCCGACCTCATGCTCTCGGCCGATCGTCCGCTGCCGGACGACTACGCGCGCGAAGCCCGAACGCTCGGGCTAGCCACGGTGCCGGCGATCCGTTTCAACAGCATGGTGCAGAGCGCGGGCAGAAGCGATGCGGTGCTCGCCGACGTGAAGGCTGTCGGGCGCGGTTATCCGCTGCGCGGCGCGGTGATGCTTGCCGAGCCGGGAACCGCCGAGCCGAAGCCGGCGAGCGGGGCGCCGGGCCGCGGCGAGGCGTGGGTCGATACCCGGCTCGCGGCGCGCCTCGGACTCGAGCGCG
>Ga0079219_10000266_pt1 | contig 9866 bp, 7 predicted proteins | sample GAControl_FD_77074 | JGI IMG/M metagenome (GOLD analysis project Ga0079219, IMG submission 77074) | Agricultural soil microbial communities from Georgia to study Nitrogen management - GA Control | ecosystem: Environmental > Terrestrial > Soil > Agricultural land | place: USA: Georgia | collected...
ATGCCGCCCGCCGAATCGGACCCCGTGTTCGCGGGCGTCGCGCCGGTACCGAACGTCGCGGCCGGCCTCATGCCGGCGACGATGTCGTCCACGGTCGCGGGGCCGCCTTTGCCGGCGATGCGCGCACGGTCGATTGCCGGGCAACGCTCGGCATCCATCGCGATTAGTTGCTGACCGCGCTGGCGCAGCGCGTCGCGCTCGGCGCTGCCCTCGTCGGACAGGTCGATCGGCGACGTGATGTCCTGGTAGATCACTTCGTTCGAGCGGTCGACGATCATGTAGCAGTTGACCGCCGCGGCGGGTACGGCCATCCCGAGGATGGCCAGTGCGGCGAGCGCGCGGTAAGCGTCCATGAAGCGCATGACGATCTCCTTCCGAAGCCTTTCGACGCATCGTAAGCCGCGCCGCCTTCGCGCGGCAATGCATTTGATCGGAACGCGCGTGCCGGTGGGCGGGGGCGTGGCGTGCGTGCCAACATCGGGGTCGGAACTGCGCAAGTAGCGTGTCGCAACAGCCGTCGCGTAAGACGCGCTTCCAATGACACAATACGTACGGCTCCGGCCCCAAAAGGTGCGCATGAACCGTCTGCAATGCTTCGCCGCTGCGCTGCTTTGCGCGATCACGCTGAGCGCGTCGGCGCAGGCGCCGACGTATTTCCCCGTCGCGCGCGGGGCGCACCCGCACGATGTCGCGGCGGCGCCGCTCGCCGGCGGCCCGGTGTATTACACGGCACAGGCGAGCGGCAAGCTCGGCATTCTCGACCCGGCGAGCGGGAAGTACGAGGAAATCGCGCTCGGCGAGCGCTCGGCGCCGCACGGCGTGATCGTCGGCCCCGACGACGCGGCATGGATCACCGACGGCGGGCAGAACGCCATCGTGCGCGTCGATCCGAAAACGCGCGAGATCAGGCGATGGCCGCTCCCGCAGTCGGCCGCGAGTGCGAATCTCAACACGGCGACGTTCGATCGGCGCGGGCGCATCTGGTTTACCGGCCAGAGCGGCTTCTACGGCCGCCTCGATCCGGCGAGCGGCGACATGAAGGTGTGGCGGGCGCCGCGCGGCAGCGGCCCCTACGGCATCACGACCACCCCGTCGGGCGACGTGTATTACGCGTCGCTCGCGGGCAGCCACATCGCGCGCGTCGACGTCGACACCGGCGAGGCTACCGTGATCGAGCCGCCCACGCCGCGCCAGGGCGCGCGGCGCGTGTGGTCCGACTCGAAGGGCATGATCTGGGTAAGCTACTGGAACACCGGCCAGGTCGGCCGCTACGATCCGCAGTCACGCGCGTGGCGCGAATGGAAACTGCCCGGCGACGCTCAGGCGTACGCGGTGTGGGTCGACCCCGACGATCGCGTGTGGCTCTCCGACTGGTCGACGAACGCGATCGTACGTTTCGACCCGGTCACCGAGCAGTTCACGCGCTATGCGTCGAACCGCGACGGCGCGCGCGTGCGGCAAATGCTCGGCCGCGCGGGGGAGATGTGGGGCGCCGAATCGGGTACCGACCGGCTCGTCCTTATCGCGACGCATTGAACGGCCGGGCGGCGCGCGCGCTACGCGAGCGCGTCCGCCGAGTGACCGATCATTGCGGCGGGCCGGCGTCGGGAACCACGCGCAGCCATCCCTTCGCGCACGTTCGCACCGCGGGATAGTACCCGCCGTCCGGGCAATAGTATTGGACCTGCGCCGGCGCGGACGCCGACGGCACGCGCTCGATGTAGGTCGTGCTCGGCGCGTAGTCGTAGTACGTGTACGGGTAATAGTCGTCGTAGTAGGAATACGGATACGGGTACGCGTAGCCGTAGTAAGCGGGCCACCAGAACGCCGGGAAGCCGACGAACACGCTGCCGCGGAATCCGCCGTGGAAATGGCCCCCGCGGAAATGTCCCCCGCTGAAATGTCCGCCGCCGAAGTGTCCGCCGCTGAAATGTCCGCCGCTGAAACCGCCGTGGCCGCCGAAGCTGCCATGGCCACCGCCTCCATGCCCGCCCACAGCGAGCGCGCCGCCCGCCGCCAGGCTCGTTGCCGCGGCGATTGCACACGCAATCAACGTTTTCTTCATGATGACCTCCTCGATGGCCCGCTCGCCGCACACAGGCGCGGTAACGGGACGCTTCGCCTGCTGCAACGATCGGCGCGCCCCCGCGGTTGACGGCGTAACGAATCGTTACCGGTTCTTCATGCGTTGCGCGGATCGAGCGCGTCGCGCAGGCCGTCGCCGACGAGATTGAACGATAGCACCAGCATGAAGATCGACAACCCCGGCCACACGGCCATCCACGGCGCGTTGTCGATGTAGTTCTTCGCCGTGTTCAGCATGCTGCCCCAGCTCGGCTGCGGCGGCTGCTGCCCGAGTCCCAGGAAAGAGAGGCTCGCCTCGGCGATCACCGCGGCGGCGATCGCGAGTGTCGCCTGCACGAGCAGCGGCGGCACGATGTTCGGCAGCACGTGCCGCAGCGCAATGCGCAGCGGCGAATTGCCCACCGCACGCGCGGCGAGCACGAAGTCCTCCGCCTTGACGGCGAGCGTGGTGCCGCGCGTTAGTCGCACGAAGACCGGCGTCGCCGAAACGCCGATTGCGATCATCGCGTTCGACAAACTGGGCCCGAGGAATGCGGCGAGCGCGATGGCGAGGATCAGGAAGGGGCAGGCGAGCAGCGCGTCCGTCACGCGCGATACCAACATGTCGGTCTTGCCGCCGGCATAGCCGGCGAGCAGCCCCGCCGGCACTCCGATCGCAAGCGAGATGAGCACCGAAACGACGCCCGCGAGCAGCGACGCGCGCGCACCGAAGACGACGCGCGACAGCACGTCGCGCCCGATCTCGTCGGTGCCGAACCAGTGCGCTGCGCTCGGCGCCTTCCGCACCATCGAGAAGCTCGTCGCGATCGGGTCGTACGGCGCAATCAGCGGCGCGGCGAGCGCGAGCAGGATCGCGAGCGCAATCACCACGAAGCCGAACGCTGCCGCCGGCCGGCGCACCAGGCGGCGCAGCACGTGCGCGCGGGCCGCAGCGATCGCGAGCGGCGCAACGTCGCCGGCTGCACGCAGACCGTCCGCCTCGGTTGCGCCCGGCTCGCTTGCACCGCGAGCGGGAAGGGCTACTGTGTGAGGAGTCGCCATGCGCACTCAGTGCACGCGTATGCGCGGGTTCACGACCGCATACGCGATATCCGCGAGCAGGTTCAGCACGATGTACGCGGTCGCCGTGAACAGCACGACGCCCTGCACGACCGAGTAATCGCGATTGAATACCGCGTCGACGATCAGCTTGCCGAAGCCAGGTATCGTGAACACCTGCTCGGTCAGCACGGCGCCCGAAAGCAGCGTACCGAATTCCAGCGCGCCCAGCGTGATGATCGGGATCAGCGCGTTGCGCAGCGCGTGCTTGAGCACCACGTCGCGCTCGCGCACGCCTTTCGCGCGCGCCGTGCGCACGTAGTCGGACGACAGCACCTGCAGCATCGCGCTTCGCGTATGGCGCATCAGCACGGCGGCGATCGCGTTGCCGAGCACGAACGCGGGCATGATCATCGCTGCCAGGTTCGCGCGCCAGTCCTCGAAGGGACTGACGAAGCCGGACGCGGGAAGCCACCCCAGCGTCACCGAGAACAGCAGGATCAGCATGATGCCGAGCCAGAAGTTGGGCGTCGAAAGCCCCCACAGCGCGAAGACGTTGGCGCCGTAATCCCACGCGGTGTTGCGCTTCACGGCGGAGACGACACCTGCCGGAATGCCGATCGCGAGCGCGATGACGATCGCGATGCATGCGAGCTCGATCGTCACCGGCAGCTTCTCGGCGATCAGCGCGCGCACCGGCTGCTGCATGCGCAGCGATTCACCGAGGTCGCCGTGCAGCACGCCGCGCAGCCAGTAGAAGTAGCGGACGGCGAACGGCTCGTCGAGATGCAGCGTTTCGCGCAGATGCGCGATCACCGTGGGATCGCGCTCCTCGCCGGCGAGCACCATCGCCGGATCGCCCGGCAGCAGCTGCTGCAGGGCGAAGATCAGGATCGAGACGAAGATCAGCGTCGGGACGATCGTCGCGACGCGGCGGACGACGTACGCGATCACGTCGCCCGCCCGTCACGGCGGCCGCAGGCCGCCAGCACTACGTGTCTCAGCGGTGACGTACGCCCGCGAAGTTCCCGCTCGTCTTGCAGCCGTTGGCCGCGTCGGTCGATTCGAAGTGCGCGATCAGCGAGTTGAGGCCGACCACCACCGAAGACAGGACGATCGACCCGGGGCCGCCACCGCAGCTGGTCGGCGAGGTTACCGTCCCGAAGCGCCCATCCTGCGTCAGCGTGCCGGAAGCGGCACAGCCGCCGCCGGCCGACTGCGGCACGAACGTCAGGCCGACGTTCTGGCCTGCTTGCGTGACCGTGATCGTCGCGAAGTCCTCGAACGTGCCGTTCTTCGCCGGGTTCGTGCAGTTCGTCAACGTCTCGTGGAACGCGCCGAGGAACGTGCCGCTGTAATCGTCGAACGCGATGAACTGGCGGACCAGGTTCTTCGTCACGTGCACGCCGTCGACGGTATAAGTCAGCACGCCCGCGGTTACGCTCGACGCGTTCCACGTCATCGTCCCGACCTTGCGGACGTTGGCCGGCGTGACGGCCGTGAACACCGGGTTGCCGAACCACGTGCCCTTCGTCACCAGGTAAAGATCGCCGGTCCACGATTGGGTGCTGGTCGCGGGCATCGTCGCCGTGTACCACGTCGCAGTGCCGTTCGGGTCGTAGACGAACATCGTCGCGAAGATGATCGTCGCCCGGTCGACGAACTGGATGCCCCAGCCCGACTCGGCAGGATTCCACCACAGGTCGCTCTGGTCGGGCGAGAAGGCGGTGCCCCGGACGGACTGGGCGAGGCAGCATGCGACGAGCATCGTCGCAACGCATGCGAGGCGGATGGCGCGCATAGGAATCTCCCCGGAGGACGACCCGACGCACAGCGCCCTCACGCCATGCGCGAGGCCAGACCGACCACACTACGCCGCTCCGGTTTCGATGTCGAGGCTCGCACCCAACCCTCTCCTGCGCCGGCGTGGACAGGGGGCCGGGCGGATGCGAGGCGGGCGAGGGGCACTACTTGAACCGCACGCCGGTCACCCGTACCAGGCCGTCGGGAATCGCCTGCAGGCCCTCGAGCTTGTTCGTGTACGCCCACAGCCAGTGCCGGTGGAACAGGTAGACGATCGGCCGGTCCTTGAGCACGATCGCGGCGAGGTCTGCGTAGTCCTTCTTGCGCTCGTTGACGTCGAGCGTCGTGCGCGAGCGCTTGAGGATGTCGTCGACCTCGGGCTTGCAGTAGCCGGCGTAATTGAGCGGCTGCTTGCACGCATCGAAGCTGAAGATGTTGCCGTCGGGATCGGCGCGGCCGCTCCAGGCCAGCACGTACGCGTCGAACTGGCCCTTGTCCGCCATGTCGAGCGACGTCGCGAACTCGGTCGACTGGATCTTCACGTCGAAGCCCGCCTCGCGCGCCATCGCCTGCACGACCTGCGCGATGCGCTGCGTATCGGCGGTGGTCGGCGTCATCAGCGTGAACGACGGATTGGTCACACCCGCTTCCTTGAGCAGCGCCTTCGCCCGCGCCACGTCGCGCTTGGGGATCGGGGCGTTCTTCGCATAGAACGCGTTCGTCGGCGCGACCCACTGGTTGCCGATGTCCGCCTCGCCGTCCATCGCCACCTGCACGATGCCGTCGCGATCGAGCGCGAGCTCGAACGCCTCGCGCACGCGCGGATCGCGCCCGAGCGGGTTCTTCTGCGCGAGATCGCTTTTTCCGACGTTGATCGTGATGCCCTGGTAGCCGATCTCGGTGATCTTCGCGATACGGAAGCGCGCGTCGCTCTTCACCTGCGGCACGTCGGAGGCGGCGAGCCGCTCGACGAAGTCGAGCTGGCCCGAGCGCAGGTTCGCGAGCCGCACCGTCGAGTCGGGGATCGGCAGGTACACGATGCGATCGAAGTGCACGGCGCCCTTGTTCCAGTAGTTCGCGTAGCGCTCGAGCACGATGCGGTCCTGCGCGACGCGCTCGACGAACTTGAACGGTCCCGCGCACACCGGCTTCGCGCCGAACTTGTCGCCCTCCGCCTGTGCGGCCTTCGGCGACACGATCATCCCGGCGCGATCCGCGAGCTGCGCGAGCAGCGGCGAGAACGGCGCCGAAAGGTTGAGGCGCACGGTCATGGGGTCCACGACGTCGACGCTCGCGAGCGGCGCGAGCTCGCCGCGGCGGTTCGATCCGGCCATCGTCTTGTGGCGCTCCAGGCTGTACTTCACGGCGGCGGCATCGAGCTTCTCGCCGTCGTGGAACGTCACGCCGTCCCGCAGCTTGATCGTGAGCGCCTTGCTGTCGGCCGACCATTGGTAGCCCGTCGCGAGCTGCGGGACGATATTCAGTTTCTCGTCGATGTCGAACAGCTTGTCGCACAGCGCCGAGAACACGATGCGGCCGACGAACGTGCGCGCGAGTGTCGGGTCGAGCACGTCGGGATCCTCGGCGAGCCCGATGCGCAGTGTTTGCGCGTGTGCGACTGCGCAAAGCGCGCACGTCGATACGAGGGTGAACAGCAGGCGAGCGAGCCGCACGGCCATGGTTCCTCCAGCGAATGTCGAAGCGATCGGCGAACGCCGTCGCGCGTCTTGTTACGGTGCCGATCCAGCATAGCACGCGCGCGCGGCTTGGACGGTATCGCTGCCCGCCGTCAACCGACTCGGCGCCACACGGTGGCTAGCCATGGCTGGCGCTCGCGCGGCAGCCCGGCCGGCCGGTAGTACTCGTCGAGCAACTCGAAGCCGGCGGCGCCGACGTACGTCGACCATTTCTTCGGGTCATGGTAGACGCCATAGCGGCCACGATTCCAGCCTTCCTCATCGTGGCCGTGCGGCGTCGACGCGAAGAACACGCCGCGCGGCTTGAGCGCGTCGCGCAACTCGCCGAGCACGCGCGAAAGCTCGGCGCGCGGCACGTGCTGCATCGATGCGTTGGCGAAAATGCCGTCGAAGCGCGCCGGCGGCAGCGCCAGCGCGAGGAAGTCCTGTTGCCACACGTCGCAGCCGGAGAGCTCGCGCGCCATCGCGACGAAATTGGCCGCACCGTCGAGGCCGATCGCGACGTGGCCCAGCGCCTTCAGCGCGCGCAGGTCGCGCCCTGGACCGCAGCCAAAGTCGAGGATCGTGAACGGCGGCGTGCATTCGACGTGCCTGAGCAGCGCGTCGAGGTTCTGGCGCACGTCGTGGTCGCGCGTCGCCTCCCAGAACGCCGCCGCGTGCCGATCGTAATCGTCGAGCGTGCGCGCGGAGATCGCGGTGGGGACGTCCGTGCGCGGCATGGTCAGTGACGCGGTTCCCGGCGTTCCGCGGCGTCGACGGCGCGCGCGAGCACGCGCATCGCGTGCACGGCGTCGCGGCGACCGCTCGCGCGCGTGCCGTCGGCGATCTGGTGGCGGCAGCTCGTGCCGTCGGCGACGATCAGCGTGTCGTCGCCCGCCGCGCGCACCGCGGGCAGCAGCGACACCTCCGCCATCCGCATCGAGATGTCGTAGTGCTTCGCCGAGTAGCCGAACGCCCCGGCCATGCCGCAGCAGCTCGATTCGATCGGCTCGACGGCGAGGGCGGGGATCCAGCGCAGCACGTCGAGCGTCGCGCCCGCCGCGTCGAACGCCTTCTGGTGGCAATGGCCGTGCACCAGCGCGCGCCGCTCGCGCAATGCGCCGAGCGGAAGGTCGAGCCGCCCGGCGGCGCGCTCGCGCGCCAGGAACTCCTCGACGAGCAGCGCGCGCTCGGCGAGGCGCGCGGCCGCGTCGCCGAGCCGCAGCGCGAGGAATTCGTCGCGCAGCGACAACAGGCACGACGGCTCCAGCCCCACGATGGTGGCGCCCGCGGCGACGTACGGTGCGAGCGCCTCGACGACGCGCACGGCCTCGCGGCGCGCCTCGTCGACGAGCCCGCAGGCGAGGAACGTGCGACCGCAGCAGAGCGGCCGCGCGTCGCCTTCCTTGGGCGCCGGCAGCGCGACTTCGGAGCGATAGCCGGCCGCGCGCAGCACGCGGAGCGCCGCGTGCGCGTTCTCCGGCTCGAACGCGTTGGTGAACGTGTCGACGAAGAGCACGACCTCGACGGGCGTGATGTCGCGCGTGGCCGGGCGGCGATGGCCGCGGAAGAACGTGTTGTACCGGAAGCGCGGCAACGAGCGGCGCGCAGCGATGCCGGTGGGGCGCTCCAGCAGCCCGCGCAGGCCCGGCAGCCGGTCGCGCAGGTTGACGAGCGGCGCGAACGCTGCGGCGCGTGGCGCCCACAGCGGCAGCCATGCGACCAGGCGGTCGCGCAGCGCGACGCCGTGGCCGCGCTGCCACTGGTACTGGAACTCGATCTTCATCCGCGCCATGTCGACGCCGGTCGGGCATTCGCGCCGGCAGCCCTTGCAGCTGACGCAGAGGTCGAGCGCGTCGCGCACGGCAGGCGATGCGAATTCGTCGCCGAGCTGGCCGCTGACGGCCAGCCGCAGCGTGTTCGCGCGTCCGCGGGTCAGGTGGATCTCGTCGCGCGTGACGCGGTAGCTCGGGCACATCGTGCCGGCGTCGAACTTGCGGCAGTGGCCGTTGTTGTTGCACATCTCGACCGCCTTCGCGAATCCGCGCGCGGGGTCGCCGCCGCTGCCCGGGTTCCCGAGCGCACCGGTGGCCGCGTCGCTCGCCACGTTCCACGCCGACCAGTCGAGGCCGGTATCGAGCGCGAGCGTGCGGTACGTCGGCGGGAAGCGGAACAGCGTGGTGTCGTCCATGCGCGAGGCGCGCACGATCTTGCCCGGGTTCAGCAAGCCCCGCGGGTCGAACAGGTCCTTGATGTCCTCGAACGCGCGCGTGAGCCGCGGGCCGAATTGCCATGGCACCCATTCGCTGCGCACGAGCCCGTCGCCGTGCTCGCCCGAGAAGGCACCCTTGTATTCGCGCACGATGGCGGCCGCCTCCTCGGCGATCGCGCGCATCTTCTCGGCGCCGTCGCGACGCATGTCGAGAATCGGGCGCACGTGCAGGGTGCCGACCGATGCGTGCGCGTACCAGGTGCCGCGCGTGCCGTGGCGGCCGAAGATCTCGCTCAGGCGATCGACGTAATCGGCGAGGTGCTCGAGCGGGACCGCGCAGTCCTCGATGAACGACACCGGCTTGCCGTCGCCGCGCATGCTCATCATGATGTTGAGCCCCGCCTTGCGCACGTCCCACAGCGCTTTCTGCGCCGCGGCCTCGGGCATCTTCACGAGGCGTCCCGGCAGGCCGATATCGCCGAGCAGCGCCTCGAGGTCGTCGAGCTTGTGCGCCGTGGCGGCGGCATCGTCGCCGATGAATTCGACGAGCAGGATCGCCTGCGGCGCGCCGATCAGCGCGCGCTCGATGACCGGCCGGAATGCAGGATTGTCGCGCGCGAGGTCGATCATCGTGCGGTCGACGAGCTCGACCGCCGACGGCGCGAGCGCGACCAGATGGCGCGTCGACGCCATCGCCTCGTGCAGCGACTCGTAGTTGACGATGCCGAGCGCGCGGTGCCGCGGCAGCGGCGCGCACTGCAGCGTCAGCGAGCGCGTCCACGCGAGCGTCCCCTCGCTGCCGACGAGCAGGTGCGCGAAATTCACGCTGCCGTCGCGCGTGTACGGGCGCTCGCTTTGCGGATGGAAGATGTCGGCGTTGTACCCGCCGACGCGGCGCATCACCTTCGGCACGACGCGCTCGATCTCGTCGCGTTCGCGCGTACCGATCGCCCGCAGCGCCGCGAGCAGGCCGCGCACGCGCGGCGCGTCCGCCTGCATCGTGCGCTCGTCGCCGAAGCGCGCTTCGGTGCCGTCGGCGAGCCGCACGTCGA
>Ga0079219_10000267_pt1 | contig 9864 bp, 5 predicted proteins | sample GAControl_FD_77074 | JGI IMG/M metagenome (GOLD analysis project Ga0079219, IMG submission 77074) | Agricultural soil microbial communities from Georgia to study Nitrogen management - GA Control | ecosystem: Environmental > Terrestrial > Soil > Agricultural land | place: USA: Georgia | collected...
GGATCAGGCTCATCGCAGCGCTCATGGTGCTGCTCGCGCTCAGCTCGGGCATCGCGCTAGCCGCACAAGAGCAATCGGGCGAACAGGGAACCAACCCTTCGCTGAGCGAAGCGCCGGATGCGCCCCCCGGACCCGAACTCCCCGGCAAGCGCACCGCTGACTCGCAGACCTTCCAGCTTCCAAGCGGCGCACTTGCCACCCGAGTCTATGAGAGCCCGGTCAACTACCGCGACGCCGAGGGCGACTGGAAGCCGATCGAAGACGAACTCGAAGAAGCGCCGGGGGGCGGGGTCACCAATGGCGCCAACGACTTCGATGTCAAGCTGCCCGAACGCCTCGGCGAAGAACCGATGCGCGTATCGGTAGAAGGGGAATGGGTCTCCTCAGAACTCCTCGGCCCCAACTCCGATCCCGCCGAGCTGAGCGAAGGAACGGCCAGCTATGAAACGGCAGAAGGGGGCGCCACCTTCGGCTTCGGGGGCTTTGCCAACGGCGTGAAGGAGGAAATCGAGCTCGCCAGCCCCTCGGCTCCCAGCGGCTTCGAGTTCAACTTGAAGGCATCACCGGGGCTGGCTCCTGAACTGGCCGAAGACGGCTCGATCGACTTCCGCGACAAAGAAGGCACCCCGATCGTCTCCCTGCCTGCGCCGACGATCCACGACAGCTCCCCTGAGCGGCCGATCATCTCCCACGCCGTGCGCTATGAGCTGCATCCGAGTGGAGAAGCCCAGTGGCGCCTCAGCGTGGTCGCCGATCGAGAATGGCTGGAAGCCCCGCAGCGCAGCTGGCCCGTCACGATCGACCCCACCACGGCTGTCTATGCCCCCAGCGCTGACTGCTCGATCGAATACAGCCAGTACTCAGCCGGCGAAGGCAGGGGCATGTGCGCCTCAGGCGGCGAACCGTGGCTCTATGCCATGTATTACCCCGGCGAATACGACGTCTGGTATCGCTCGCTGCTTCGGTTCGACCTCTCCTCGATCCCCACCAGCTCGGCGATAACCTCAGCCACGCTCGGCATCCACTCCCCCTGGGCGTCGAGCAACACGAGTGGCCTTGAACTGCGAAAAGTGACCAAGAACTGGGCGAGTTCGCTCAACTGGACTCGCTATACAGCACCCCACGCCCACTGGAGCACCCCCGGCGGCGACTACACCTCCGAAGGCGCCGAAATCCTGACCAGCCAGCGCGGCAACCAGGCTGGCTGGTGGAACTTCACAACCGGCCTTCTTCCGGTCGTGCAGCAATGGGTCTCGAGTCCGAGCGCCAACGACGGCCTTGAGCTGAAGCTGCGGGATGACAACCTGCGCGAATGCAAAGACGGCCCCGCGGGCCACGAAGGCTGCGTCGAACGGGTCTCGGGCTGGTTTCAGTCAAGCGCCTCTTCAGAATCTCAATACCGCCCCTATCTGGAACTCGCTTACTACCCCAAAGCACCAGCCACGAGCAAGGTCGTCTCGCCGGTCGAAGGATCGGTCTCGGCCAACCGGTTGAAGCTGAAGTCCAAATGGACAGAACCGGGCGTGCAGGGCATCACCTTCCAATACAAAGCGAAATCCTCCCCGAACGGGTTCGAAAGGATTCCCTCCAAACTCATCCACAACGCCAAAGGCGAAGAAATCTCCTGGCCGCTGGCGACCTCAGGCTTCGAAAGCGAAACGCTTTACTTCGAAGCCGGACACGCTAACCCCGAACTGACCGAAAAAGGCGGCGAAGTCGAGATCCGCGCGCTCTTTGAGGGACCTAAAGGCATCACCGGCTACAGCGAAGCCGCGAAAGCGAAGATCGACCCCGACAAGGGCTCGCCCAAAGACGCCGTCGCCCCCGTCGGCCCCGGCAGCGTCGACCTGCTGACCGGAAGCCTCACGCTCAGCCAGACCGACGTCTCGATCCCGGGCGTTACCGCGGGCCTTGAATTCTCCCGCACCTACAGTTCACGCTCTCCAGGGGTCGCAAGCGACACCTCAGCGCTCGGCAGGGGCTGGACGCCGACCATGCCAGTGGAAGTTGCAGGAGGCTCGGAATGGCGAAGCGTGCGCGAAGTGTTCGCCTCGGCCGAAGAAAGAGAAGAAGGACTCGAAAACTATGCCATCCTGACCGACAGCGAAGGCTATGAATACGCCTTTGAAATCCTCGGTTGCGCCTACGCCACACCGCCGGAAATGACTGGTTTCGCGCTTGCACATACCGCCGGTACCTCGACATTCACGCTGAGCGACGCAGAAGGCAACGTAACCACCTTCGAAAGTAGCGGCGGTGGCGCCGAATATCTGCCGGTGTCTATCGCCATGACTGGCTCCTCGAACTCGGTGACGATGGAATACGGATTCGAAGGTGGAGTGCGCCGACTGAAGAAGATGGCCGCTCCTTCGCCGCGCGGGGTCTACCCCGATATCCCCACCCTCTCTTGCAACGTCTCAAACTTCATGTCAATCGTTGGCTGCCGGGGCTTGGTCTTCAACTACCTGCCCGCAACAACCTGGGGCGCGCCGTCCTCCTACGGGGAACGCCTCGCCTCGATCACCTACTACGGGCCGACATCGAAAACAACCAGCTCGAGCTGGGAAGTCGCCAAGTACGAATACGACTCAGAAGGCCGCCTGATAGCGGAGTGGGACCCACGGATCTCGCCAGCCCTAAAAGAAACCTACGCCTACGTCGGGCCGAGCTTGAAAGGCAGCGAATCCAACCCCCAGGGAGGTCAGATCAAAACGATCACCCCGCCCGGGCAGGAACCGTGGACGCTCGAATACAGCCCGCTCTCAGGCGAGGCCCCGACCGCCGGGCGTCTCAAGAGCGTCAAACGAGCGAGCCTCCTGACGAGCCCCAGCGTCGCCCAGACGACGATCGCCTATAAGGTGCCGCTGAGCGGAGCTCCGTACAACATGAGCGGCAAAGCTGTCGGCGAATGGGGACAGCAAGACATCCCAACTGATGCCGCGGCGATCTTCCCGCCTGATGAAGTGCCCTCCTCCAACCCGCCCAGCTCCTACGCGCACGCGAGCGTCTACTACATGGACGCCGAAGGCCAGTCAGTGAACGTGGCGACGCCATCGGGAGCCGGTACATCGGCCCCCTCGATCACGACCACGGAAACCGACGAATACGGCAACGTCGTGCGCGAACTGAGCGCCCAGAACCGGCTGCGCGCGCTCAGTGCGGCGAGCGAAGCCGAAAGGGTCGCCAAGTCCCACGAACTCGAAACCAAGCGCGAATACACGGCGGAAGGGACCCAGCTGAGTCAGGAATGGGGGCCAATGCACCAGGTGCGCCTCGAAAACGGCGAAACCGTGCCCGCCCAGCTTCACACCACGATCCAATACGAAGACGCCAAAGAAGGCTGGAACGGAACCGGCCCCAACCCTCATCTGCCGACGCGGGTGACGACCGGCGCGAAAGTCCCCAAACGCGGTGAAGACGCCGACCAGAAGACCACTGAAACCAAATACAACTGGGAACTGCGAAAGCCAATCGAAACGATCGTCGATCCCAGCGGTCTCAACCTGCACTCCCGCATCGTTTACAACTCCGAAACGGGCCTTCCAACCGAACGCAGCATGCCGGCGAATCCAAGCGGGGGCGACGCCCACACGACCAAGATCCAGTACTACAACGGAGAACTCGGAAGTCCCTGTGGGATCAGCCTCAAGGGCGAAGCAGCCGGCTACACGGGGCTGCCCTGCAAAACGCTGCCGGCCGCGCAGCCCGGCACCCCCGGTCAGCCCGAACTCCTTGTCACCAAATACGCCGCCTACAACCAGCTCGGCGAGTCAACCGAAGTGATCCAAAGCCCCGGCGGCAAAGAAGAAGTCGGTGCCACGCGCAAAGCGATCACGACCTACGACACCGCCGGGCGGGTCCTGAGCGCCAAACAGGTTGGGGGCGGGAAAGAACTTTCGCCGACCGCCACCGTCTACAGCGCCGAAACGGGCCTGCCGGTCGAACAGAAGCTCACCTGCGAAGTTAAATGCGAAGGCTTCGACAGCCAGGCAGTCGTCATCGCATACGACAAACTCAGCCGCCCAATCCAATACACTGACGCCGACGCCAACACCTCCAAAACTACCTACGATCTCGACGGGCGCTTGGCGACGATCTATGACGGCAAGGGTACACAGACCTTCGGCTATGACTCGACCTCGGGCCTTCTGACCAAACTCGAAGACTCCGCCCTCGGCACCTTCACCGCCGCCTACAACGCCGACGGCGCCATGACCGAAGAAGGACTGCCAGACGGCCTCGTCGCCAAAACGACCTACAACGAGGCTAGCGAACCGACCGCCCTCTCCTACGTTAAGACGAGCTGCTCTGAAAAATGCACCTGGTTGGAAGAAAGCGAGGAAAGCTCTATCTACGGCCAGGTGCTGAAAAGAAGCACGCTCAACTCCTCCCAAGAGTACGTCTATGACAAAGTAGGCCGTCTGACCGTCGCCAAAGACACGCAAGAAGGCGAATGCACGACCCGCATCTACGCCTTCGAAGGTGAAGCCGGAAAGGACTCGAACCGGACGTCGATGACCACGAGGGCCCCTGAAGTCAGTGGGGCCTGCGCCACCAAAGGCGGCACGACCCAGTCCTACAGCTACGATACGGCCGACCGTTTGACAGGCGAAAGTATCACTTACGACGGCTTCGGTCGCATCACGAGCCTTCCGGGTAAATACACTGGCGGCAGCACACTGGTGAGCAGCTTCTACTCCAACGAAATGATCGCGACACAGTCTCAGGCCGGACTCACGAACAGCTACCAGCTGGACGCAGCTGGGCGAGTCCGTCAAGCCACTCAGAGCGGGACCAAAGAAGGGACCGAAGTCTTCCACTACGGGATGGCCTCCGACTCGACCGCTTGGACAGAACGAGGGTCGACGTGGACCCGAGATGTCACCGGGATCGCCGGCAACCTGGTGGCAATCCAGCCAAGTTCAGGAGAAGCCAGTCTCCAGCTAACAGACATTCACGGCGATGTCGTCGCCACGGCGAGCCCCAGCCCGACCGCCAAAGAACCGACCGCTAAATTCGATTTCGATGAATTCGGCAATCCCGAGAAAGGATCAGCTGGGCGCTACGGATGGCTAGGTGGAACGCGACGCCGTACTGAATTGCCGTCTGGCGTGATCCAGATGGGGGTGCGGAGCTATGTACCGGCAGTGGGACGTTTCATCTCACCAGACCCCATACTTGGTGGATCGGCAAACGCCTACGACTATGCGAATCAAGACCCAATTGACAATTTCGACCTTTTTGGCGACCGGGTTCGACGCGGTCTCAGCCAGGCGCACCGCGTAATGGCAAGCGCCTCGGCTGCCACAAGTGGCGGCGTAACCGCCAGCGGCGTAGGTGGTGCTTCTCCGCAACGAACGCTTCCGAAAGGCCCTGTAAGGACTCCCCCGGCGGCAAGCGCAAGTAGTTTGACTTGCGCCTGGTTTGGAACCGTCGTGGACCATAGAGCCTTTTCACCATTCAGCGGAACCGCCTTTCACATCGTACATGCCCACGTTACATGGTCGTGTACGGCGAAAATGACAGTCTATGGATGGCTTAGGGCTGGGGCCAATCCGGCGTCATCTCCGCAGGAATACGGGAACAGTAGAACTGGTGTTGGCATTCTCGCGGGATGGTACTTGGGCTACGATTACCAGCCAATAGAAGTGTGTCTAAAGTTTTTCTATGCCGGGGCCGGAACCAAGGACTGTAAGTCAATGAAGGTACTTTTCGAAGACTAAACTCAGTATAAATGATGAGGTAACGCAATGAACTTCATTCGACGTAAGCCAAGGTGCGCGTTGTTGACGCTGCTTGTTTTTGGTGTGGCTGGTTGCGGCAATAATTCAGTGACGACTGATGGGCACCGATCTGGAACTGTAGAGGGAGGTACTGTCAAGATTCAGGAAGGATCACACATGGCAAAAGATGGCAGCACACAGAAAGGCCCGAAATCACAGCCGTAGGTTGCCGCTAGAGAACACGCGCCAGTTAAAATTATCCAAGCTTTACCCGGTTCATTGCACACGAGGCGTGCAAGGACACAGGAGGAGCTATGGGCTTTGCGGGGAGCCTTCGCTATCGGAACTGGAAGAGGCCTAGTGTTGACTGGGGAGGAAGAAAAGAAGGTCGTCGGCGGGATGCTCGAAGGGTTCGGAACTGTTCTCGATCTCATTGGTTCGGCGTTTTACGCCGCTCATTCGATCGGAATATGCTGAGCGCCTCGACATGAGATTCGTAGTCGTGAGATTTCCTGCGATAATGAGCGTCGATGACGTTGCTTCAAAAAGTTGCTCTGTTGGCTGCGGTCGTCACTCTGATTCTGGGCTGCATAGCCCTGATTCAGGGAGAAATCCATGACGCGGCGCTGGGCTTCTTCCTGTCGGCGACCACATTGTTCGGCAGTGGGTTGTTGTGGCCCGTCAAGCCGATGCGGAGGAGCAGGAAAGGCTAGGAGGCTGCTATGGGCCGCAATAGCGATCCGTATGGCGCCGCCGGGCCAGGAAGGCCAGGACACCGCCTGCAGCGCAAGGCCAACGAGGTCGAGGCAGGGCTACGCAACATGACGGTTATCGGGCCGAGCCCCATTCTGGCGATACGGCCCTGAGGCCGCTGACGAGCAGGGCTGAGGCGAGGTGACGGCGGCGAAGAGCGAGACCGTGGCGACGCAGTCGCCCAAGCGTCAGCCCCATGTGAAGTTGCGGGCGCCGAGCCAGGCTCGGTTGCCGCTAACTGCCGCACTCGCTTGAGCGAAGGCGCCGATGCGGGGCGTACGCTCGACCTTGTGGCGCGTTCGGCCTTGGCTTCGCCGGGGCATCGCGGTTGCAGGCCCGTTGCATGAGCGCCGCATCCCGGATATCTGTAGCATGAATTGTGCTACGCTTGCGCCATGACCCGTTCTCTCCACGTTCGCTTGGACGCCAGCTCTGCCGCTGCGCTCCAGGTCATTCGGGGCGGCGCCATGAGCGATTCCGAGGCTGTTCGCACTGCTCTGCGCGAGTCTGCGACTCGACGCCGAATGCGCTCGTCGATTGCCACAGAGGTCGAGAGGCTGGCAGCGGATGAAGTGGATCGCACCGAGATGCGGATCGTTCGCGAGCAGATGGCCGAACTCGCGCCGGACTCCCCCGACTGAGGTGGTTCGCGGCGAGGTCTTCCGATTGCCCTCTCCGGGAGGCGCGCGGGGAAGAGAGCAAAGTGGCGCTCGCTATGCGGTCGTGGTCCAGGCCGACGAGTTCATGGGGTTGAGTACGACTCTTGTCTCACCGACTTCCGCCAGTGCGCGCTCGGCGACCTTCCGGCCGACGATCTCACTCGATGGAACCGAGACACGAGTCCTCGTTGAGCAGACCACGGTCGTGGATCCGCAGCGACTCGGACGCTCTGCCGGTCGGCTCGATGCTGGCGAGCTGCGAGCCGTGGACGATGCTCTCGCCTTGGTGATGGGTCTCTGACCCAGTGGCCCGGCCAGATGGAAGGGCTCAGATGCACGAGTCCTTGCGCGGCTCCCGACTGCTTGAATTGCTTACGGGGTGTACTCACTATCGATGAATGCGCCTGGTTTGCAGAATTGGCGCATTGGCATTGATCCTGACCGCGCTGGCAGCACCCGCGCCCGCCGATGCGTCGCCCGCGAAAGTCGCCGCCTTGCAGTCGGCGCTGCAGGCCCTGAGCCTCTACAGCGGTTTCGTCGACGGGGTCAAGGGGCCGCTGACCCGCCACGGGATTCGCTCCTTCCAGCGCCGCCGCGGGCTGCGCGTCGACGGGATAGTCGGCCCCGAAACCCGGCGGGCGCTCGGCTGGCGCGGTAGGCCTGGGCTCGGAAGCAGGGTGATGCGATATGGCGACAGAGGCTGGGACGTGGCGGCGCTCCAGTTCCTGCTCCAGCGCGCCGGCCATGGCCCCGGCAGGGCCGACGGTCTCTTCGGTCCGCTGACCAGGGCCGCGGTGGTGCGCGCCCAGGAAGCGGCCGGCATCGGAGTCGACGGGCTCGCGGGGCCGGTCACGATCCGTTCGCTTCGATCCGGAGGGGGCGGAGGCAAAGGAGAAACGCCCACCGGCCCGGTCCGGTTCCTGCGGCCGGTCCCGGGCCCGATCGGGGACCCGTTCGGCGCCCCGCGAAACGGCTATACCCACACGGGGGTCGACTTCCCGGAGCCGGAAGGCACGCCGATCGCCGCCGCCGGCGTCGGCACGGTCATCTACGCCGCGTACAACGGCGGCGGCTACGGCAACCTCGTCGTGATCCAGCACCGCCTCGGATACACGAGCTGGTACGGGCACATGTCCAGGATCACCGCCTACGTCGGGGAGGACGTGGAAGGCGGGACACGGATTGGGTACGTCGGCTCGACCGGGGACGCGACCGGTCCTCACCTCCACTTCGAGGTCCGCCACTACGACACGCCGATCAACCCGGTGCCGCTGCTGCTCTCGACGGTGGCCGGGCGGCCGCTGACGAGCGCGCGGCGCGGGCCGCCGGGCGGCTGCGATGGCGCCCGCCACGACTCCGCCCGCCGCGACAACTGGATCGCCGCCGAGCGTCTCTGCGCGGAGCGGTAGCGTCCGTGCGATCATGCGTCGAAGGCAACCGGGGGTTGCGGGAGCGCTGCTTTTGTCCCGTCGCCGGTTTCTGTTGGGACGCATGCGCAGACTCCTGCTGATTCCGCTCACGGCCGCCCTGCTGGCCCTGAACCCGGCGATGGCCGGCACGGCGCCCCTGCCGCCGCTCGGCTTCATCGGCATGTCCCCGCAGGGGGCGACCGGACCCGCGGACTACGCGCTGATGGAAGAGGCGGGAATCGACTCGGTGCGCTTGCCGATGAACTGGGCGGAAATCGAGCCCTATGCCTCATATCGGCACAGGCCGCGCTGGGAATGGCTCGACGAACAGGTCGGCCTTGCCGCCGAACACGGGATCCGCGCCTTCATGTTCGTCTGGGGCACGCCGAAATGGGTTTCGTCGCGGCTCGGAGGCGAACCGGTGACCAATGCGCGCCAGCGGCGCGAATGGCTTCGCTTCCTCCATGCGGCCGTCTTTCGCTACGGCCCCCGGGGGCGCTTCTGGCGCGAACACCCCGACCTACCCCGCCTGCCGGTGAGTCAGTGGGAGATCTGGAACGAGGAGAACATCGTCACCTTCTCTAAGGAACCCGACCCCGAACGCTTCGGCAAGCTGATCGAAATGTCCGGGCGCCTGCTCCACCGCGCTGAGCCCGGGTCGACGGTGATCTTGGGCGGGCTCTTCGGGCGGCCGTTGCAGATCCCGCCCAACGTTCCGTCGGACGGCTTCCTCGCTTCCGTGTATGCGATCCCGGGGATCAAGCGCTACTTCGACGGTGTGGCCCTGCACCCATATGTGGCCAACGCCCGCTCGATGGAAGGCGAGATCGAGAGGCTGCGCAGCGTGATGACCCTGAACGGCGATGCGGCCACGCCGCTCTACGTGACCGAGATGGGTTGGGGCTCGGCCAGCTTCGAGTCGCGCTGGGAGCGCGGTCCGGCCGGTCAGGCACGCGAACTCGACCGTGCCTTTGCGATGCTGACTGCCAACCGGCTGCGCTGGAACATCGGCGGTGTCTGGTGGTTCTCCTGGACCGACCAGAGCGGCTCCTGCCAGTTCTGCGACTCGGCTGGCCTGCTCACCGCCGACCGCGAGGCGAAGCCGGCGTGGTACCGCTTCAACGCCTGGACCGGCGGCGACGCCGCGACCGTGCCACGCGCCTCGCTGCGCTCCCTGAGCCACGGCTCCTAGTTCTCCGCGGCGAGCATCCGGGCCTTGCCGTTTCTCCGGTGGGAGTAGCCTCGTTCCTTGCGGATTGGGGCTTGCAAACGGGAGCGGCACCCGTTTGAGTGGGGGGAGGACGATGGCTTGGACGGATA